>Ga0302325_10033439_pt1 | contig 10534 bp, 8 predicted proteins | sample Palsa_T0_2_FD_201948 | JGI IMG/M metagenome (GOLD analysis project Ga0302325, IMG submission 201948) | Peat permafrost microbial communities from Stordalen Mire near Abisko, Sweden - Palsa_T0_2 | ecosystem: Environmental > Terrestrial > Soil > Palsa > Peat permafrost | place: Sweden: Abisko...
GGTAATGCTCGACGACCGCCTCCACCCGGCGAACGCACAGTTCTCTCGTCGGCGCCGCCACGATCAGCCGGTGCCAGCCATACACAAACGGCAGGCGCTCCTTGGTGATGCCATGCTCGAGCATTCGGGCTGCGGCGATTTGCTCAGCCAGCGCGATTGGCGCCTCCGCGCCCGCCTCGCGAATATGCGCGTCCATGTCACGCGCGTGCGCTAGGCGGCGGCTGACATCCTTGCTCGCCTTCGCGGGCGGGATGAGCTTCATCCGGGAACTGAACTCGACCGGGAACGGCAGCGCATCGGCATAATGCAGCCAGGGCTCCCCCTCCGGGAACGCCATCACATCAGGGAACCGCGCAAAGGAAATGAAAGCGGTGTAGGACTCCCCCGACATATGTTCCAGGCACAACAGGCTGCGCCCGTTATGAATCTGCCCTTCGAAAAGCATGTCGATCTCGCCGGAGCCCCATCTCCTGCGTTTAACCGCGGACGGCAGCGGCTCTCCCGCCGTCTGCATGAGCGTGTGCCTGATCAGCCAGGCGATCTCACCCGAGGTCGCGTGCCTGGCCGCCAGTGCGCTCGCGTTCAGCGCCCGGCCCAGCCGCTCGGCGGATTCGGTCCACTTGACGACCTCCGGCGTGCCGACCGCCTCGTCATTGAGCCCCAGTCCCCGCTCACCGTGCGCGTACACGCCGCGGAACTGGGAAAACACTCCGCCAGACAGTTGCGCGCGCACGCCGCGCTGGCCGAGCCGGACCCCGAGGTAGATCTCCTTGGCCCAGAAATCCTTGCCCCAGACGTGCTGATAGGTCTGCTCCAGGTAATCCCGCCAGCCCGGGCCGCCGTCCGATGTCGCGTCCAGCCCGGTCGCCCACGCGTGCGCCGGGTAGGACCGGTGCGCGATGCGCAGGTGAACCTCGGCGTCGGCCATCCTGATCGCGGCCAGCGCAACGGTGATGTTCGTCGCCAGCGCCTCCCGCTCCTCCGGCGTCGTGAACTCGTAGGAAACCGACGGGATCCGGTAGTACGCCCAGGCGTGGGTGTCCGTGAGCAGGATGCGGTCATCGAAGTACCTGACGCCCAGCCGGGAACGTCCCCTGGAACCCTTAGACCCTTTAGTCCGAGTGCTCACCAGGATTCCTTCCGGGAACGGGTCCGCTGCGGCTTCTGGGCTCGGGGCTTCTGGATTCAGGACTCCTGGGATCGGTGTTTCTGGGATCGGTGTTTCTTGGATCGGTGTTTCTTGGATCGGTGTTTCTGGGCTGGGCGGCGGCCAGGCCGGCGACCAGCACGCCAGCCAGCGCCGTGTAGGCGAGCCTGGTCTGCGGGCGCAGTGCGGCCGGGGTGCCGGGCCGTGCGGACAGCAGGTCATCCCATGGCACCCGGACAATGGCGCGCGAACGGCCCCTCGCCACGGTTTCGGCTCTGAGCACGTCCTCCATGGTTCGCCTGCTCACCCCGTTGACCACCGTCACCGCACGGCCAGCCAGCTCGCCGTACCCGTGCGCGGTCAGCCATTGCTGGGTATTGGCCAGCGAGGTCGCCGCATCCGGACTGGCCGGGGCGACGAGCAGCAACTGGTCGGCGAGCGAGAGGAGCCGGGTCAATCCGATGGCCGCCGGGTCGATCATGGTCAGCTGATAACGCGCGGCCAGCAGGCCGGCGAGCCGCTGGTAGTCAGCTCCTTCGAAGGCGCGGGCTGTTGCGGCCTGTTCGGCTCCGGCCAGATAAGCACCGGCCGGATCGGCAATCACGTCGAGCCTGCCCCCTGAAGCCCCTGAACCAGCGCCAGATCCCGCCTCCGGCTCACGGCCGGCCAGCAGCGCCGCTATTGACACGGCCGGCGAGCGGCGAGCGGCGAGCGACGTGGCCCCGGGATTCAGGTCAAGCGCCGCGACCGGAACTCCGCGCGCCGCCGCCAGGATGTGGGCGGTCATGAGAGCCGTCACGGTTTGTCCCGCGCCCCGGGTGCAGCCGAGCACGACGACCCGGCGGGAACCGGTCAGCGGCAGCCGGGCCCGGTCGCGATCCAGCGTCTCCTGGTCCGGCTTGCCCGGTCCCTGACCGCCGGTGACCACCTTCACCTCGCGCCGCCAGCTGGTGTCAGCACGGCTGCCAGGACCGCTCAGCGCGCGCTCGATGGACGGCAGTGGCCGGTCCTGTTCCACGCCAGCCGACCTGGCGGTGGTAGCAGCCGCAGGCGCGACGGGCGCCGCGGACTGGACGGGTGGTCCCGCAGGCTGGGTGGTTGGCGCGTCGGACTTCAGTGCCGGTGCCGGCGGTGGCGCATCGCGGACGGTTACATCCGCGGTTTCTTCCGATGACAGGGCGGGGTCAGCTGGCACGGCAGGCTCCGCCGGCGCGGCAGGCGCTGGCTGTGCGAACGCGCTTGAGTCCGGAGCCGCGGGAAGAATCCGGTCAGGCGTAGCAGCGGGCGGAGACGCCTGAGCCCGGAGGAACCACTGAGCCTGGGGCTTGGACGCTGCAGCGGGAGCCTGAGGCCACGCGGGCGTGGCGGCGGGTTCTATTTCGGATACGTCGTCGGCCTCGGGGAACGGGGCAGTCTCGGGGAACGGGCCGGCCTCCGGGAACGGGCCGGCCTCCGGGAACGGGCCGGCCTCCGGGAACGGGCCCGCCTCGGGGAACGGGCCGGGGTTGGGGAAGGAGCCTGCCCCGAGTGAGGGCCATGACGTTGGAGCGAACGGTTCGGCGCGGGACTGGCCGAGCTCACGGGCAGCGGGTTCGGTGTCGTGCGAGACTTCCAGGCCCCTGGAACCCTGCGCCGCGGGACGCTGCGGAAAGATCCACGAGGGACGCTGGACCGGATCGCCGGCCTCATCGTGCGTGGTCGGAGGCGCAGGTTCGCGCGACCACGGACTGCGCGGCCACGTCCACCTGGGTTCGGCCCCGCTGACCTCAGGGCCGTTGGCGTCGGTTCCGTTGAGGTCGGCACCCTTGGCCTCGGGACCGGCCGTCGCCCGCTGCGGCACCTGTATCGGCGCGGGCCTGAGCGGCGCCTGCGGCAACTGGGCTGCCACCGGCGGGGCGGCCGGGGACTGCGCGGGCGAGGTGACGGCCGGCGGCGCGGGCTGTGACACGTCCGGCTCGGACAAGGCTGGCTGGAACGAAGCCGACCGGGTCGAAGCCGACTGCGGCAGGACGGGGCGGGACTGCGCCGGCCTAGGCGAGGCCAACCAGGACGGGTCGGACTGGGCTGGGGTTGGCTGGGCTGGAACTGACGGGGCGGGGGAGGCCGCAGACGTGTCCGGCTGCAGCGCGGGGGCGGGCGCGCGGACGTCAGTTCGCCGTGTCTTAATCGGTCGCGGCGCGACGACAGGAACCTCTCCAGCGCTCACGGCCGCCTCAAGCGCCGTTTCAGTTTGGCCTGCGGTTGCTTTCCCGGCCTTCCTGGGCCGCGCCTTCGGCGGGTGCTTGTGCCACACCCGCGCTGTCACCAAGATGTCGTCCTTCTCCGCGAACGGCGCCATCCGGCACCAGGCTCGCGGCTCAGCCACGTAACGAAGCTGTGAGGTCACCAGTTCTGGCAATCGCTTACTCTCAATGACCGGCCGGGTCGTCAGCCAAGTGAGCACCCCAGGCGGCAATATATAAAGCCATACCAAGTTATGGTTAAACGGCAGCCCAATCGCAATAAGGAAAACGACATAGGGAACTGTGATCCCGGTGAACACGGCAATCCACGTAATTGGCAACGGGGCTGGCAACCGAAAATCGTATAGCTTGTAAAGCCGTTTTTCGATTCGCCAGATATTTGTATAAGTGGGAAGATCCACTAGGGACGCGCTCCTTCTGCCAGAACGGGATCAGTGGACTCCGAGCGCATTCGCTATGCCGGTGGCCAGCTCCCGCACTATATCTGGCGTGTAAAAAATGACGGCGATGGCGACGGCAAGCACCAGGAACTGGACGAATCGGGTGATCTCGCGGGTGAAGAGGAAGAAGATCGCAACGATCCCGACGATGCCGAGGAACAACGGCCCGAACAAGCCCTGCAGGTAGTTAACGAGACCCTGCGTGTTCAAGGCCAGCGGAGCCATCGCCGCGGTGAGGTGAGTATGCATAAAACGTCCCTTCCGGGATCAAATGAACAGCCAAAGAGTGTTGCGGCATGCCATTGGAACAGATACAAGTAAAGCCGATGTTCAGGCATAGGCTGACAAGGTTGCGGCACCGGTGTCCGCTGCGGTATCAGCGGCGGGCGAGCGGATCTGAGCCGGCCCGACCGGACGGCGGGAGCAGGGCAGCCGGAAGCGCTGCGATCGCATGCGGACATGACGGCGTCAGCCGCCAGCGTCCTGGTCATTGGGCTCCCACCGCCTCGGTCGACGCACTGATTTCTTTTACATACCATTTTACGCCGCTTTGTTGAAGTACCGACATGCTGTATGTGACCTGGAGTTTTGCGCCGCTAGGCACGCCCTCGCTGAGGAGCTGCCATATGACGCTGACCGTTATCTGACGGGTAGCGCCACCGGGTGGCACGTGCAGGCCGGCGATCGAGTCAAAGGCCATCGTGCCGGCCAGCCCGGTCATCCTCACGCCCGGGGCGAGGAACCTGTTGAGCGCGGCGCTATCACCGCTGGCGTAGGCCTGGAAAAAGGCGGGCAGCTCATTCATTAGCTGGCTTTGCGCCGTCAGGTCCGAACGGCCCGGAGCCGGCGACGGCAGCGCAATCGGCGCAGGTGCGGGCAGCCAGGCGGGGTCGCCATCGACCACGACGGAACCGCCCGAGGCGGCCACCGGCACGCCGAGTTCCATCAGCTGGCCATTGACCAAGGCGAGCAACGTCACCACAGCGTGCTGCGGGCCCTGCACCGCAATGCCCGCGACCTGCTCAGACTGCAGGCTCAGCTGGCCGACGCCATTCCAGCCCAGGTCTGGCTGGGCCGCCGCGATGCTGGCCGGAACGAACTCCGCCAGCTGCTGCTCCCGCAGCCCTTGATCCTGCGGGTTGAAGTTGAGATACACCCGGCCGAACTCAGCCGCATACGCCTCGGCCAGCGCGACCGGAAACTGGCCGGACTTAGCCGTCGCAGACCCGGTGCCGGCGGCGGGCGACGCGGAACTGTGGCTGAAGACGATGGCCGTCACGCCGCGGAACGCGATGATCAGCAGAGCCGCCCAGAGCAGCACCCGAAGCGGCCAGAGCAGCCACCTGCCGCCCGCCCCGCCCCAGCCCTCATCGGCCCGCAGATCAGCTTCAACGTCCATCGGGTCGCTCGTCAGCGGATCAGCCTCGCCGAGGGCAGGCGGACGCGGTCGCGGGAGGCCGAGACCAGTCGAGCCGAGATAGTACACGGGTGACTGCGTTCCGTTACCGGACTTCGGCCCGCGAACCATCACACCTCCGCACGTTTCCGCGCCTGCCGGAAGACAGGAGCGGCCGTCCCTTGTGCCGGCCTCGCCGTCCATTGTGCGTCATGAAGTCTCGGTTAGGAACTGGTTACAGCCGATAACCGGAAACATGAGCCTGGACAAATGACCAGCTTCCCCTGATACGTGATGGACACTGAATGAGTTCAACTGGGTTCGGAACGTGTTCATTGCCTCATCAGCCCCCGCATCGCGTCCAGCGGACGGGACGAAGGACGCACGGAGCTGGCCGAATCAACATCGCTGCAGGTCACGGGCTTACAGTTGCGGATAACCGACCGTCGGGCCTCGTGTTTCTTCCCGTTGAAGCAGAAAGCGTGACCGATGGCCCGAGGCACCGTTCGTTCGGCTTAATTTTTCCTTTTGCCGGTTGAGCAGGGGAAACGTACTCGAGAAAGGAGCCGGGCGGGGAAGATATTACCGTACGCTTACGCTGGCACCTCAAGGCTCTTCGACGTAAGCGGCTCCGCCGTCCCGACATACCGCGAGCAGTCGCTTGTCACGCGTCCACAGCCGTGCTCCGCTGACCAGCATGACGGAGCCGAGCAGGTGGACATCCGCCGCACTCAGTCCACGCCCCCACAGCTGACGCCCATCCACCAGCGCCATTACTTCCTCATGCGCCAGAACCGGGAACCGCTGGAGGTACTTAAGGAGGATCAGCACACGGTCGCCTTGCTTGATCGACCCAAGCGCCAGTTCCTCGATCACAGCAGGATGACATCCGACCTGGTCGTCACGGAGGAACGTAACGAGAGAAGGCTCGGGGGCATGGAAGTGGTCAATCCAGATCGAAGTATCGACCAGGATCACTTGGCGCCGTCCCGTCGACGCGGCGCCGCGGTTGCGTGACTGTCCGAGCCGCCCAGGGCCGCCAAGCGCTTGGCGCTCTCCACGCGGATCAGGGTCTCCAGCCCATCGCGCAAGAGCGCGGACCTCTCCGTGATGCCTGTCAATTCAGTCGCGCGCGCCAAGAGCTCGTCATCGATGGTCACCGTGGTCCTCATCGAGGCCTCCGCATCTAAAATCGCATCATCTGATGCTCTCAATGATGCCACGTCATGCGTGATGCGGACAGACGCCAGTCCACGGCGCCCCGATGTCAGAACGGATTACGACTACACGTTGAAGCGGAACTCGACGACGTCGCCGTCGCGCATGATGTAGTCCTTGCCTTCGATGCGGGCCTTGCCCGCGGCTCGGGCGGCGGGCAGGGAGCCGGCCGCCATCAGGTCGTCGAACGAGACCACCTCGGCCTTGATGAAGCCGCGCTGGAAGTCGGTATGGATGACGCCCGCCGCCTCCGGGGCGGTCGCCCCGGCCTTGATCTCCCAGGCCCGGGTTTCTTTCGGGCCTGCGGTGAGAAACGTCTGCAGGCCGAGCGCACGGAACCCGGCCCGCGCGAGCTGGGCCAGTCCCGGTTCGCCCATACCCGCCTCGGCCAGCAGTTCCGCGGCCTCGTCTTCGGGCAGCTCGGTCAGGTCGGCTTCGGTCTTGGCGTCGAGGAAGATCGCCTCGGCGGGAGCGACCAGCTCGGACAGCCGCTTGCGCAGGTCCTCGTCGGCGAGCTCGGCGACGTCGCAGTTGAATACGTACAGGAACGGCTTGGCCGTGAGCAGCTGCAGTTCGCGCAGGTCAGCCACGTTTATTCCGGCGGCTGCGGCGCCTGTGGACAGCGCGACGCCCTGATCGAGCAGCCGCTGCGCCGCCGCCGCGGCCTGGGCCACCTGGAGCCGTTCGGGATCCTTGGCGAACTTCGTCTCCTTCGTCAGCCGGGGCAGCGCCTTCTCCAGCGTCTGCAGGTCGGCGAGGATCAGCTCGGTGACGACCGTCTCGATGTCACGCTCGGGCGACACATCGCCGTCGACGTGGGTGACGTCCGGGTCGGCGAAGACCCGGACCACCTGGCAGATCGCGTCGGTCTCGCGGATGTGGGCCAGGAACTGATTGCCTAGGCCCTGGCCCTGGGAGGCACCGCGGACCAGGCCGGCGATGTCGGTGAACCGCACGCTGGCCGGCACGATGCGCGCGGAGTTGTATAGCTTCGCCAGCTCAGCTAGCCGGGGATCGGGCACGCCCACCACGCCGACGTTCGGCTCGATGGTGGCGAACGGGTAGTTGGAGGCGAGCGCGCTGGCCCGGGTCAGCGCGTTGAACAGGGTGGACTTGCCGACGTTGGGCAGGCCGACAATTCCGATAGACAGGCTCACCCGCGCGAGTGTAGTGCCGCCGGCCACGGCCTCGGGTCAGCTGGCAGGGGGTGCATGGTCCGGCCAGCGCTTTATGTGAGCCGTGGTAAATGGGAGCCTGGCTGTCATGGGCGTGCCCGGTTCGGCTGACGTGGCGGTCGCGACCCTATGCGTCCCCTGATGCCCAAACGCCCCGTGATGTGCAGCACCAGGCCCGTAACTCCCAGCTCACTCGGCCCACCCTCCTCAGCCGCCCCCCGGGAGGGCCGCCCGGGACCGCACCTATGGAGCATCGGGCCGGATCGGACCCGCTCCGCCACCGGTCCTATGGAGCAACGGGCCGGTTGTATGCGGCCCTATGTTCCATTGGATCGGTCAAAGACGGGGTAGTATGCGGCCCTATGTTCCATAGGGTCGGTCCGATTGGGAGACAGGATCATCCGGTAGTGCAATCTGCTGGTGTTTCGGTCGCTGGCGGGCGTGTCGCCGTCAGGTTCGCCACTTACGGTGAGATCATCACTGCATATGAGTACGATCTCGCTGTTTGCCGGACTGCTGCTCGGGATCGTGGTTGGGGCAGCGATCGGATACCTGTTCGCCCGCGGGCGGCTGGCCGCCGCCACCGCGGACGCCACCGGCCACGCCCGTGCCGCGGACGAGCGAGCCCGCGCCGCGCAGGAGCGGGCCCAGATGATCGAGCGGGTCGCGGCCGACCGGGCCGCGCTGGTCGAAGGCCAGCTCGCGGAGCGGTTCCAGGCCCTGTCCGCGCAGGCACTGGACGCGAGTACCTCGCGTTTCCTTGAGGTCGCCGAGGGGCGGCTGCAGGCGGCGAACGCGAACGCGGCCGGCGAACTCGAGAGCCGGCGGGCGGCGGTCGAGCACCTGGTCGGGCCGCTGAAGGAAACCCTGGCCCGGGTCGAGGCCCAGCTGCGCGAGTCGGACGCGGACCGGAGCCGGACGCACGCGGCGCTGGCCGAGCAGGTCAGTATCGCGCGGCAGACCTCCGAGCAACTGCGGGTCCAGACCCAGGCGCTGGTCACCGCGCTGCGCCGGCCCGAGGCCAGGGGCCGGTGGGGCGAGCTGCAACTGCGCCGGGTGGTCGAACTCGCCGGGATGAGCCCCCGCTGCGACTTCGACGAGCAGGTCTCGGTGTCCGCACCGGACGGGGCCCAGCCCTCGAACATGCTGCGCCCGGACATGGTGGTGCGGCTGGCCGGCGGCAAAAACATCGTGGTCGACTCGAAGGTCTCGCTCGCTGCCTACCTGGAGGCCGCGGAGGCTGATGCGCAGGACGTCCGAACGGCCCGGATGGACGCGCACGCCAGGCACCTGCGCGAACACGTGGACCGGCTGGCCGGCAAGGCCTACTGGACGGCGCTCAGCCCGTCGCCGGAATTCGTGATCCTGTTCATCCCGGGCGAGGCCTTCCTGGCCCCCGCGCTGGAACGTGACCCCGCGCTGCTGGAGTACGCGCTCGCGCGCAGGGTACACATCGCCACTCCCACCACGCTGGTTTCGATGCTGCGCACCGCGCAGTACGCCTGGCAGCAGGACGCGCTGGCGGAAAACGCCCGCGCGGTCTTCGACCTCGGCCGGGAGCTCTACCAACGGATTGCCAGCCTGGGGGGGCACGTGGACCGTTTGGGCCGCGCTTTGACCACGGCCGTTTCGACCTATAACCAGACGGTCGGTTCGCTGGAGGGCCGCGTGCTGGTCACCGCCAGGCGACTGAACGAACTCGGCGTCGTGGACGCGGAACTCGCCACGCCAGCCCCGGTGGAGCAGACGACCCGGGCGCTGTCCGCCCCCGAGCTCGTCGGCCCCGAGTTGGCTGGCCCCGAGCTCGTTAGCCGCGAGCTCGTTAGCCCCGAGCCTGCCGAGATCGAGTCCGCAGGGAATGGGACGGCGGGCCGCGGGTCGGGCGGGATCGACCATCGGGTCAGCCTGGTGCGTGCGGCCCGATGACGCAGACCCGGACTCCGGCCCGGCCAGCCGGGACCAGGAGACCTACGAGACTTGAGCCATCGGGGTCCGTCAAGCTCACCGGGCGCGGCGCGGTCATCGGGCTGTTCGCGGCCAGCCTGCTCGGCCTGCTGCTGGCGGCCTGGACCGGCTGGACCGCCGTGGCCGACGCGATATTCGTCATGAGCTGCGGTGTGGTCGCCTACTACACCCGCGCGAGAGGGCTGCGCACCGTGATGGTGTGTCCGCCGCTGGCCTTCTTCGCCGGTTTGGTCTGCGCCCAGTTCATCACCGAGCCGGACTCGTTCTCGGCCGCGGAGGGAATCCTGGTCACGCTGGCCACATCGGCTCCGTGGCTGTTCACCGGGACGGCGCTGACCATCGCGATCGCCTTCGGCCGCGGTTACCGGCCCACGATGCGGATGCCGGCCGGGATGCGCTGGCTGACCGAGATGCGCAGGGCGGCCTGGATGCGCAGGCTGACCGAGACGGCGGTGGTCGGGCGGCTGACCGAGGCAGCGCAGCACCTGATCGAGACCGCGCGGCGCTTCCTGGTCTCACGAAAGGGCCGGCGGAGCCCGCGTTAAGCGGGCCGGGCGGCTCCGGAGGTCCGCAGCTCCCGCGGCAGCGCGAACGTCATGTGCTCCTCGACCGCCTCGACTTCCTCCACCGTGCCGAACCCGAAGCCGGCCAGCTTGGCCAGCACGGCGGCGACCAGTTCCTCGGGCACCGAGGCTCCGCTGGTGACACCGACCGTGGTCACCCCGTCCAGCCAGCGCTCCTCGACCTCGCCCGCGTCGTCGACCAGGTAGGAAGCCTGGGCGCCGTAGTCCTTGGCCACCTCGACCAGCCGGACCGAGTTGGAGGAGTTAGGCGAGCCGACCACGATGACCAGTTCGGCCTGGGTCGCGATGACCTTGACCGCGGCCTGGCGGTTCTGGGTGGCGTAGCAGATGTCATCGCTCGGCGGATCGAGCAGGGCCGGGAAACGT
>Ga0302325_10033441_pt1 | contig 10533 bp, 8 predicted proteins | sample Palsa_T0_2_FD_201948 | JGI IMG/M metagenome (GOLD analysis project Ga0302325, IMG submission 201948) | Peat permafrost microbial communities from Stordalen Mire near Abisko, Sweden - Palsa_T0_2 | ecosystem: Environmental > Terrestrial > Soil > Palsa > Peat permafrost | place: Sweden: Abisko...
GCGGTGTGCCGGAGCAGCAGCCCGATACCGAACGCCAGCAGCCCGCACGCGGTCAGGAACAGCGCGCCGCCGATGACCGCCCGCAGCACGTTCGGCTGGCTCAGGCTCGCGTTGATGTGATGCGAGGACATCAGCGCCTGGCCGAGGAAGAACGACGCGAAGCAGGTGATCAGCCCGGTCACGAAAGCCACCAGGGCGAAGACCACGGCCTTGGCCGCGATGAGGGTGCCGCGATGCGGCATGGTCGTCAGCGTCGTGCGGATCATCCCGGAGGAGTACTCGGAGCTGATGATGAGCACGCCGAGCACGCCCATGATCAGCTGGCTAATGTACAGCCCGCCCAGGCTCTGCGCGGTCGCGTCGAAGCCCGGCCCCGGGTGCCCGTGCGTGGCCACCCCCCAGCTGGCCAGCGCCCCGAAGCCAACGGTCACCACGACCAGGGACAGCAGTGTCCAGTACGTCGAGCGCACCGAGCGGATCTTGGTGAACTCCGACCGGAACGCGCCGGCGAACGTGGCGTTCCCGGCCGATGCGCGGACGCGCGGGGCCGCCGCCACCGGCAGCTGAGTTGACGTCGTTGCCATGTCAGGCCACCTCTGCGGAAGAAGGCTGCTGCTGCGGCACACCAGCGTGGAACTGGACACTGGAAGCGGTGAGCTCCATGAAGGCCGCCTCCAGGGAGGCATGCACCGGGGACAGCTCGTGCAGCCGGACCGCGTTCTCGTAGGCGAGGTCACCGACCTGGCCCGGCTCGAGCCCGGTTATCACCATCGTGCCGTCGCCGTTCTCCCGTACCGTTCCGCCGGCCGCGGCCACCAGCTTGGTCAGCTGGTCCTGCTGCGGCGTGCGAACCCGGACGGTCCGCTGCGAGTTGGCGGCGATGAACTCATCGACGGTGCAGTCCGCGATGAGCTTGCCGCGCCCGATCACCAGCAGGTGGTCAGCGGTGTTCTCCATCTCGGACATCAGGTGGCTGGACACGAAGACGGTCCGGCCCTCTGCGGCCAGCGCCTTCATCAGGTTCCTGATCCACAGGATGCCCTCCGGGTCCAGCCCGTTGACCGGCTCGTCGAACATGAGGATCTGCGGGTCGCCGAGCAGGGCGGCGGCGATCCCGAGCCGCTGGCCCATGCCGAGGGAGAAGCCCTTGGCCCGCTTGCCGGCGACCTCCGCCAGCCCGACAAGACCGAGGACCTCGTCGATCCGGCCCTTGGGCAGGTTGTTGGACTGGGCCAGGCAGAGCAGGTGGTTGCGAGCGCTCCGGCCCCCGTGCAGAGCCTTGGCGTCCAGTAGTGCCCCGACTTCGCGCATGGGCTGCGCTACCTGCCGGAACGGGCGGCCGTCGACAGTGACGGTCCCGCTCGTCGGCTGGTCCAGGCCCAGGATGAGCCGCATCGTGGTGGTCTTGCCGGCCCCGTTAGGACCGAGGAAACCGGTGATCTTGCCAGGCGCCACGCTGAACGACAGGTCGTCGACCGCCAGCGTGTCCCCGTATCGCTTGGTGAGGCCCTGTGCCTCAATCATGTTCCAGCCCCTTCCGGCCAGGCGGATCCGGGCACAGCATCGGCCGGATACGGACATCAGTCTCCCGCACAAACGCGATAGCTCGCGTCCGCCGCTTGGCTGATCTTCCGTCAGCCTGCAGGGGTACTCAGGCCGGCCTGCCGATATCCCGCAGGACATCCTCGGCTGCCGCGCGCTGCTCCTGCGGGCTGCCGGCCGGCGGTCCCGCCGACCACGCAGCCGCGCACAGCGCGCGAAGGCCGTCGATCCACGCGCCGGAGCCGGAGACGCGCAGCCAGTCACCGCCGGGCTCCGCCGTCCACCCGCCGCAGCCGAACGTGCCGCCGCCGGCGGCGGTCACCTCCGGGTGACTGACGTTCAGCCCGGCCAGGTCCGGCGCGATGTAGGACGGGCGGCACTGCTTCCCGGCCAGCAGCGCGTCAGCGGGCCTGGTCACGCCGGTCAGCACCAGCAGGGTGGCGGCGCCGCCGCGCACCCCGCCCTCGATGTCGGTGTCCAGCCGGTCCCCGACGACCAGCGGCCGCTTCGCGCCGACCCGCTGCACTGACTCGGCGTGCAGCGGCGGCTCGGGCTTCCCGGCGATGACGGGCTCGCGCCCGGTCGCGGTCACGAGCACCTGGACGAGCGAGCCGTTGCCCGGCTGCGGGCCGCGCGGCGTCGGCAGGGTCGCGTCCGCGTTGGACGCCACGTACAGGGCGCCCGCGTTCAGGGCCACGGCCGCCTCGGCGAGCAGCCCGTAACTGATGTCGGGCGAGTAGCCCTGCACAACGGCCAGCGGCTTGTCCGCCGCCGTGGTGACCGGTCGCAGCCCGCGCTCGCGCAGCGCGAGGCGCAGGCCCGTCCCGCCGACTACCAGGACCGGCGCGCCCGCGGGCAGCCGGTCAGCGAGCACGTGCGCGGCGGCCTGGGCCGACGTGACGATGTCGGCGGCGGTAGCCGGCACGCCCATGGCCGACAGCTGCGCGGCGATCGCGTTCGGCGAGCGGGAGGCGTTGTTGGTGACGTAGGCACGCTTCATGCCCCGCTTCGCGGCCTCCGCGAGCGCGTCGGCCGCGCCCTGAATCGGGCTGCCGCCGAGGTAGACGACGCCGTCCAGATCGAGCAGGGCGGCGTCATAGTGCTCGCTGAGCGGGCCGGGGCAGCCCCGCAGGCCTGACTGGCCCCGCGGGCCGCGGTCCTGCGGAGCGGGACTGGCCTCGGCGGCCTCGTTCCCGGTCACTCTTTCGGGCCTTGTCTCTTTGCGTTCCTCGCCCGCAGCGTGGCCCGGACGCTGCGCAGGGCGTCGGTGTAATGCCGGTGGTTGGGACACATGGCCGCCGCCAGGGCCAGGTGCTCGGCGGCAGCGCCCGGGTCGCCGGTGCGGGCGAGCGCCAGTCCCAGCCCGAACTGGGCATAATCGTCACTCGGGCTGGCCTCGACGATCCGGCGGAAGTTGCCGGCCGCGGCGGCGTACTGGCCGGCGTCGAACTGCGCGCGGGCCAGCGCCTCCAGTACGCTCCTTGACCTTGGCTCGGCGGCGGCAGCCCGTTCCAGGAGCTGGGCTGCCGCCGCCGGACTACCCCGGCCGAGCAGGTCCAGGCCGCGCTTATAGAGCTGATGGATGTCGGCCCCGCTGGCGGACACCGAATCGGGAGCATCAGGTGACGAAACCGGATTCTCAGGGCGGGAATCACGACCGCCCGCCGGTCCTTCTGACATATGTGCCAACCCTTTCGTCCAGCGAGGCCACGGTAGCCGGGGAAGCGCCGTGCCTCGAGCTCGCGCCGTTCCGCGGCGTCCGTTATGCCGAGGACCGGGTGAGCGGGCTCGCCGAGGTCACCTCTCCACCGTACGACGTGATCGCGGCCGATAACGAGAGCCAGCTGATGGCCTCCGACCCGCACAACGTGGTCAGGCTGATCCTCCCCCGGCATGATCCCGGCCAGCCCGGCAGCCCCTACACCGACGCCGCGCGGGAGCTCTCCGGCTGGCTCGCCGACGGCATCCTCGAGCCTGATCCCGAACCGGCGCTGTACGTATATGAGCAGGTCACAGCCGATAGGACCGTCCTTCAGCGCGGACTCATCGGCGCCCTGCGGCTGGAGCCCTACGGTGCCGGAATCGTGCAGCCGCACGAGGATGTGGCCCCGGGACCGGTGGCCGGGCGGCGCCAGCTGATGGAGGCGACGCAGGCGAACCTGGAGCCGATTTTCCTTCTTTATCAGGGCGGGAACGGGCTGGCATCCAAGCTGGTCGATGAAGTCGCCGGCGGTCGCCTTCCGCTCGCGGAGGCCAGCACGACCGACGGCCTGCGGCACCGGATCTGGGCTGTTACCGATCCGGGCGAGCTGGCGGCCATCGCCTCCGACCTCGCGCCGCGCACGGCTCTGATCGCGGACGGCCACCACCGCTACGCGGCCTACCTGCAGCTGCAGGACAGGCTGCGGAGGGACGGTGCGGGCGCCGGGCCGTGGGACCGCGGGCTGGCACTGCTGGTCGACTCGACCGCCTACCCGCCGCAGCTGGGCGCGATCCACCGGGTCGTGACGGGCCTCGTGCCCGAGGCCGCGGCCCGGCTCGCGGAGAGCGCGTTCACGGTCCGTGAGCTGCCGGGCGGCTCGGCTGACGCGGACGCGGCCATCGCCGGGCTGACGGAGGCGAGCTCGCGCGGCATAGCCTTCCTGCTGACCGGGGCCGGGCGGGCCTGGCTGCTGACCGAGCCAGATCCCGGCCAGCTCCGGACCGCCGTGCCCGATTACCCGCCGGAGCTGTGGCAGCGGCTGCCGGCGGCCGTACTCGAGGGCCTGCTGTTCACCCGGATCTGGGCGATCGAGGACGACGCCCGCAGCGTCCAGGCCGTTCACGACGCCGCGGAGGCCATCCGGGCCGCCGACCACGCACCGGGCGGCACGGCTGTCGTCTGCGGACCGATGACGGCCGCGCAGGTGTATGAAGTCGCCGAGCTCGGGCGCCGGGTGCCGCGGAAGTCGACCTCGTTCGGCCCGAAGCCGCGAACGGGCCTGGTCCTGCGGTTGTTCGCTCAGGGCTGAACTGGTCGCGCTGGTGAGGCCGGCGGGTTCCGCAGCTGGCGGTCACTGCGGCGCGGGCGGGCTCAGCGGGCTCAGCGGGCGCTGCGCTCGAGGTAGTCAGCGATGATCTCGTGCGACCGGGCCCGGCCGAAGACGGGCCCGTGGCCGCCGAGTACGACCTCAGCGGGCAGCTCGCGCAGCCGGCGCAGGCTCGCGGCGAAGTCCGTCCTGCTGGACCGGGGCAGCTCGTCGAGTAGCGGCTCGCCGTCCACGATCACGTCGCCGGACAGCAGCGTTCCGGACGCTGGCTCCCACAGGCAGATGCTTCCGGGCGAGTGGCCGGGAGCGTGCAGGACCTCGAGCGAGCGGTCGCCGAGGTCGATGACGTCACCGTCGGCGAGCCAGCGGGTGATGCTCGCCGGCGGCGTCCGGAACGCCGTCAGGTCGAAGCCGTCATACGGCACCGCATCGATCAGCAGCGCGGGGACCGGCTCCCCGGCTGCCTCGAACTCGTCGACCAGCGCGGCCGGGTACGTACTGGCCGTCAGAGTCACGTAATCGGCCGCCTGCTCGATCACCTCGCCGTCGTCAGCGTGCGCGGCCCGCTCGGCAAAGTCAGCCAGGCCCCCGAAGTGATCGAAGTGCGCGTGCGTCGCGACCGCGATAACCGGCCGGTCCAGCAGCCCGGCCAGCTCGTCCTGCAGCCGGCCGATGCCCATCCCCGAGTCGACGAGCAGGTGCGAGGAACTGCCCCGCACCAGCCAGGAGTTGGCGCGCACGTAGGGGTGCACATGCGGCTCGGTGATACGGAAGACCCCGTCGCCGGTCTCGCTGATGTCGAACCACCGCTGCGTTACGCGCAGCCCGTGCTCCGGACCGTCCCCCGCCATGTCCCTCTCCGCTCCCTGGCTCGTTCCTGGCTCCGCTCGCTGGCTCCCGGTCACAGGTCGAGCGAGCGGCCGTGATCGTAGGCACGGTAGCCCATCGAGCTGTACAGGCCGATCGCCACGTGATTGTGCCCGAACACGTTCAGCGCGACGTGGGTGTCACCGGCGCCGAGTGCTGCCCGCTCGCCGATCACCATCGCGGCGCGGCCGTAGCCCCGGCCGCGGAACTGCTCGCGCACCTGGACTGCGTACACCCAGCTCACGCCCGGGTCCCGGTGGTGCAGCAGCCAGTTCGTAGCGACCACCTCGCCGCCTGAGCACAGGCACAGGAAGGAATGGCCGGGCGTGCGCAGCCCGTCGGGCAGCAGCCGGTCGAACTCCGCGGCGGCCGCGGCGGCCGCCTCGTCAGCGGACATCGAGCCAGAGTCAGCAGCGTCGGCCGCGTATCCGCGTTCCTCGCCTGCCCGCCAGGCGGCATACTCCGCCGCTGCCATCGGACGGCCCTCCAGTCCCGCGGCAAGCTCGCCCGGCCCGTCCAGCTTGCTGATCATCCGCTGCGCGCGAATCGGATACCGGGCGAACAGCGCCGCGTGCGCGGGATCTCCGGGATCGGTGAGCATCCAGAGCGAGCCCGCCCGGTGCGCCCGCGCCCATTCCTCGGCCAGCCGGAGTGCCCGTGCGCCATGGCCGGTCCCTCGATGCGCGGGCGCGATCCACAGGTCGCAGAGCATCGCATCCGTGGTGCCGTTCTGGTCGAGCAGCGAAACGGCGAGCATGCCGGTCGCATTGTCGCCGTCGCGGTTTCGGTCGCCGTCGCGGTTTCGGTCGCTGTCGCGGTCCAGGCCGCTGTCGCCGTGGCTGTCACGGCTTCGGTCGCTATCGCGCTCGCGATCTTCTTCGCCGGCCAGCAGCGCGATCAGCTCGGACCCCGGCGAGCGGAACATGCTGACGCTAACCTCGGCCTGCTGCGCTGCCCAGCCGGGCGGCGCGTCCGGCCTGCCGTACCAGGACCGGAGCCTGCTGCGCCAGTCGCTCAGCCACTCCCGCCGCTCGGCCTCAGTCGCCGGGCCTCTCACCATCACCCCGCCGACCGTAGGGGACTGGCCCGGGCAGGTCCAGCCCGGCCTGCGGGCGGCAGCGCAGGATGGGAGTCGCGCTCAGATGCTGACATTATGGCCGCATGGAAGACGCAGGCTCCCGCTCCGCCAGCGCTGATCTCATCGCCGATCTCGGGCACGACGTGTTCCAGATCGACACCCGGATGGCCGGTTATGACGGCATCACTGCCGGGTACCTGATCCGCGGCGACCGGCCATGCCTGGTCGAGACCGGCACGGCACCATCCGCCCCGATTGTCAGGGACGCGCTTGCAGCACTGGGCGTCGGACCCGGTGATCTCGCGACGGTCGTCGTCACGCATATCCACCTGGATCACGCCGGCGGGACGGGCGACATCGCGCAGATGTTTCCGTCAGCGCAGATCGTCGTGCACGAACTCGGCGCGCGGCACCTGGCCGATCCGTCCCGCCTCATGGCCAGCGCGCGGCTGGTGTACGGCGACGAGCTGGACAGCCTGTTCGGCACACTCGCGCCGACCCCGGCCGAGCGGATCAGGACGGTGGAGCGGACCGGGATCGTTGATCTCGGCGGCGGCCGCCGGCTGGACAGCCACTACTCGCCCGGCCACGCCCGCCACCACGTCGGCCTGATCGACTCGCTCAGCGGCGACCTCTACGTCGGGGACGCGGCCGGCGTCTACATTCAGGAGACCGGCGACATGCGCCCGGCCACGCCGCCGCCTGACTTCGATCTCGATGTCGCGCTTCAGTCGCTCCGCACGTTCGCGGCGCTGCAGCCGACGAGACTCCTGTTCAGCCACTTCGGGCCGGTCACGGCGGTATCCGAGGCGCTCGACCGGGCGGCTGAGGAGATCCGCGTCTGGGTCGAGGAGACGCGGCGCGCGCGCACGGCGGGCCTGGATCTGGATCACGCGGCGGCGATGGTGGCTGAGCGGACGCGCGAGCGCTACCGGGCGCTGGCGGAGGGCGCGGACCCGGAGATGATGGCCAGGTACGAGCCGATCAGCGGCACCGAGGCGAACGTCGCCGGCATTATGCGCTGGCTGGACAAGACCGAGACGGCCTGACCGCAGCGGCAGCCTCCGTCCGTCCGGCCGTCCGTGCGCGTTTGCTGCTGCTATAGCGACAGCAACCGCACCACGGACGACCCGCGGCGGCCCTCATCCGTCCGCCGCGCCGGCTCGGAGCGCGCGCTCTGGCCGACTTGCCCCAGTCTGCGTCGCCCGACGCTGACCTTTCATTCGTTCCAGCGCTCGGCGGCGACCTTATAGCCGGATATGGCCTATTCCGAAGTCACCGAACGGATGCAAAGTCAATCGAGGTTGACGCTTCTCGGCATTGGGCACCCCCGGCTGGCGTCTTGGGGCGGCCGACGCCAGCCTTCACTCCAGCGCTAGCCTCGGCGGGACGATCGCAGTCCGTCTCAGCCTGCTGCGTTATAGCGTGCCAACACGGACAAGATGAGGAGGAGATAGTGACCAGCGGTGGCTTCTCGCCGAAACGACTGACCCGTGTGCGAGAGGTGCTGGAGCGTTACGTCGTCGCCGGCTACGTCCCTGGTGCGGTCGCTGTCGTTGCCCGTCACGGCGAGGTCCACATCGAGGCGCTGGGCACTCTGGCCTTCGATGGCGCTGGCGCGCAGACGCCGATGGCTGCCGACACGATCTGCCGTACCGGCTCGATGACCAAGCCGATCGTCGCCGCCTGCGCGATGACCCTCGTCGAGGACTGCACACTGCGCCTCGACGACCCGGTCGACGAGTTCCTGCCGGAGCTGGCGGACATGAGGGTGCTCGCCAATCCGAACGGACCGCTGGACGACACGGTGCCGGCGAACCGCCCGATAACGCTGCGGGATCTGCTCACCTTCACCCTCGGCACCGGCATGGTCCCCGCCGAGCCGGGAACGATCCCCATCGCCGACGCGCTGAGCGCGCTACACGACGAGCCCGAGCCGCCGCCGGATGAGTGGATCCGCCGGGCCGGCGCGCTGCCGCTGGTCTATCAGCCGGGCGAGCGGTGGATGTACCACACCGCTGCCAACGTGACCGGCGTGCTCATCGCCCGCGCCACCGGCATGTCATTCGGGGACGCCCTGCGCGAGCGGATCTGCGGACCGCTGGGGATGAAGGACACCGGCTTCAGCGTGGCCGGCGAGAACATCAGCCGGCTCTCGACTGCCTACCAGCCCGACGAGGCCACCGGCAAACTTGTCGTGGAAGACGGCCCCGACGGGTACTGGAGCCGGCCGCCGGCGTTCGAAGACGGCGGCGGCGGACTCGTCTCGACCGCCAGCGATTACCTCGCCTTCGCCTCGGCCCTGATGGCAGGCGGCGCCCACCACGGCGAGCGGGTGCTCTCGCGGCCGTCGGTGACGCTGATGACCACCGACCACCTCACGCCTGCACAGAAGGCAGTCTCAGGTTTCAGCCCGGGATACTTTGACGACATCGGCTGGGGTTTCGGGATGTCGGTGCGAACCCGGCGCAGCCACCTCGGACCCTGGCCAGTCTCGTACCCTCCGCTGGCCTCGGTCGGCAGCTACGGATGGCCGGGCGTCTACGGCACCGGCTGGTACAACGACCCTGCCGAGGACCTGACGACGATCCTCATGATCCAGCGGGTACCGGCGCCGCCCGGCCTGCCGATCCTCCTCGACTTCTGGACGGCCGCTTACCAGGCCATCGACGACTGACAGCCCGGGACCCCGCCGTCGATGACGCTGGCTCGGGAGCTCCGATTCCGTGGCTGGATCTGCACATCACCGGCTCGGCCGGCTTAGCTAGCGAGCTGGTGTCTTGCCTAGTGACACAGCCCGGGCTAGCAGCTTCGGGCCGCCGACGCCAGCGCGCTAGTCGTCGTCCTCGTCGTCGAGGCCCTGGTCAGCCACCAGATCGGTGTCATCGTCATCGTTCTCGTCGTCGAGGGCCTGGTCGGCCAGCACGTCACTGCTGTCCGCGAGCGGCTCCAGCTCGTCGTCGTCTTCGTCGAGGCCCTGGTCGGCGACCAGATCACTGCCGTCGGCCAGCGGCTCGTCCTCGTCCTCGTCGACTTCATCCTCGAGATCGTCGAAGCTGAAGTCGTCGAGTTCCTCGTAACGCTCGGCAGCGTCTGTCTCATCGTCGACATCGGCACTGGCCGCGCGACCGAACCAGTCGCGGGCTTCCTCCTCCCGGCCAGCCTCGAGGAGTGCGTCGGCGTAGGCATAGTAGAGGCGGCCGTACTCGGGCCGGATGCGGCCACCGGCCAGCTCTGGTCCTTGCAGCGCCACGACCGCCGCGTCCAGGAGTCCCTGGTCACGACGGATGCCTGATTCGACAATGCGGAGCTCGATCCGTGTCTGCGGGTCCGCAGCACGCGCATCCGGGCCCGTGACGATGTCGAGAGCGCGATCCAGGCGCCCGAGCGCGCGCTCGCAGTCCGCCATCAGCGGCAGATAGCTGTTACGACCGGTCAGCCTTCGCGCGGCACGGAATTCGGCCAGGGCAGCATTCCAGTCACCGGCCTGATAAGCGGCGATGGCGCATGTCTCCCGGACGACGCCGACTCTGGCTGCGAGGCCGCGCGCCTTCTTCGCGTACCGGTAGGCCTCGTCAGGGTCTTCCGAGACGCTGGTAGCAACGAGCAGCCGCGCGATGACACTGGCCAGGTCGCCGGGCAGTGTGCGCAGCTCGGCCTGCGCCTCCGGATCAAGCTGCTCCGCCGTGATGCTGTCCGGTATGGCGAGGCGCAGCTCGTCGGCGCCGGCTTGTGCGTGCTCGGCGCCGCGATAGTTGCGCGTAGCGCCGGATCTGCCGTGGCTGTCGCGGCGGTCGCCATCTGGACGGCCGCGATCGCCGGGGCGGCCGGACTGGCTGCCACGCTGGCCGTTGTAGCCGCCGCGAGACGTCCCCTGCCGGTCCCCCCACGTCTGCCCGCTCCGCCTGTCGGCGGACCGTGCCTGACCTCGGTCGCCGTCCGGCCGAGCGTTGTTGTCACGCCTGCCGCGAGTACCGGAATCGCCCTCCTGCCGCCATCCGCTGCTCTCGTACGGGC
>Ga0302325_10033442_pt1 | contig 10533 bp, 6 predicted proteins | sample Palsa_T0_2_FD_201948 | JGI IMG/M metagenome (GOLD analysis project Ga0302325, IMG submission 201948) | Peat permafrost microbial communities from Stordalen Mire near Abisko, Sweden - Palsa_T0_2 | ecosystem: Environmental > Terrestrial > Soil > Palsa > Peat permafrost | place: Sweden: Abisko...
TGCTGGTGACGACCGATGCACAGGGACGCTACCACATCGCCTGTCCGATGGTGCCGGCGAGCGACCTGGGCTCGAATTTTATCGTCAAGCTCGACGAGCGAACGCTGCCGTCGGGCTATCGGTTGACCACCGACAATCCGGAAACGGTGCGCCTGACGGCCGGCAAGGTTTCCAAGCTCAACTTCGGCGCCACCATCCATCACGTCGTACGCATCGAAGTCAACGACGCCGCGTATGACGGCAATGCTCTCAACAGCCAGGTCGCAGATCGGCTCGATGCGCTGATCTCCTCGCTCAAGGATCAGAAGGCCATCGTACGGCTGGCCTATGAAGCTGCGAATGAGTCCGACGAGCTGGTGAGCTCGCGCATGCGGATCCTGAAGAGCGCCGTCGCCGCGCTGTGGAAGGCCAAGGAGTGCCGCTATCCGCTGCAGATCGAAGAAGACATCGTGCGCGACACGCGGCCGGCGGATGCCGGCGGGACGAGCACTCGATGATGGCCCGGGGTTCAATCTTGGCCGGTTGCGGGCTGCTGTTGATCGCCTGGCACGGCGCGGCGTTGGCGGCGACCGGCGGCCCACAGAACTGTTGGCGACTGGCCGGCGGCACACTCACCTGCACGGAGGTCCCGGCGGGCGACGCACCGCCGAATACTGAGCGCCCCGAGCCCGCGTCGCCGCCCTCCGGCGCCCGGGTTAAGCGTCTGATCGCGGCGGTCGCCACGGTGCCGAAGCAACCGCCGTCGAACACGCTGCAGCTTCTCGACACGACGGAGAAGGCCAACTTCGCCTCGGGCAGCGATCAGCTGACCTCCGTTGCCATCGCGAAACTGGACGCTTTCGCCGCTTCTCTGCGCGCCGCGCACCCGAAGCGCATTCTGGTCACCGCACACACCGACTCGCAGCGACTGGTGCGGGAGGCGCGCGTGCACTTCGGCACGAACCAGCGCCTCTCCGAAGCGCGCGCCGCACGGGTCGTGCAGTACTTGGAAGGCGCCCTCAACTTGACCGAGGACGCTTTCGCCATCCAGGGATTCGGCGAGAGCCGGCCGCTCGCGCGCAACGACACGGAAGCCGGCCGCGCATTGAATCGTCGAGCGGAAGTGCTCGTGTGGATGCAGGTGCCGGCGCCGCCTCCGGTGGACGCACCCGCCCCGCCGCCGGAGATGACGGCGGCCTCGAGCTGCATCGGCGATGCGGCCAACCAGCTCGCACCGGTGCGCATCACGGTGGATGGTGTTCCGCTCGACCGCCGCGAGGGCGCCAACGAGGCGGATCGGCAGCGCTGCGTCGACGTTGCTTTGGCGCGCGCCGACATCCAGGTGCGCTACGACCCGTTGGAGCAAAAACCGTCCTTGAATACGCTCGCCATTCCACAGCTGGGCGTGGTCGGCAAACCGGTGCGCTTCACGACCTATTCGAACTACTCGCGCTATATCGATCATGCGGAAGTGCGGCTGTTCCCGGCGGATCAGAGCGTGCAGCAGAAACCGCTCGCCGTCGTTCCGGTCCACATCGGCGGGTGGGCCGAATGGGTACCTCCCCCGTTCCATGATCCGTTGCTGCATTTTACGGCATCGCTCGCCGCGCCCCACTACGTGACCTACGTGCTGCGCGTCTATGACCGCCACGGGCATTTCGACGAAACCAAGCCGCGGCGCCTCGACCTGTCGAACACCGCACCGGTGCCGACCCCGGACTCGATCCGGTTGGCGCAAGATACGGAGCGGTTGGCGTACGGGGACAATACGCTGGTCTTGAGCAACATCCCGGTCCACGGCGGCGCCGTGACCGTGAGCGGCAGCAACATCCCGCCGGGCGATGCGGTCACGGTACTCGGCATGCCGGTGCCGGTGGACAATGACCATCACTTCGTCGTGCGGCAAATCCTGCCGGCCGGTCCGCATCAGGTAAACGTCAACATCTTGAACGATCGCGGCGAAGGCCTCGAGTTCTCGCGTAATCTCACGGTGGCGAGCGATGACTCCTTCTTCGTGGGCCTCGCGGACATCACCGCGGGCGCCGGCAGCGTCAGCGGACCGATCGAGCTTCTGACCGGCGATCCCAATCTCGCGCGCCGCGATTTCGTGAACGGTGAATTGGCGTTCTACTACAAGGGCTTGGTCAAGGGGCAGTGGCTGTTGACGGCCGCCGCCGACACGCAAAATCAGCCGATCAAGGATTTGTTCAGCAACTTTGCGAGCAAGGATCCCGAGTACCTGCTGCGACGCATTGATCCTGACCGCTACTACCCCGTGTATGGCGATGACGCCACCACCGTGCAGGACGCGCCGACCTCCGGCAAATTCTATGTGCGCCTCGAAAAAGGCGACAGCTCGATCCTCTGGGGCGATTTTCAGAGCCGGCTCACCGGCACCGATTTCATTCAATACGCCCGCACGCTGTACGGTTTGAATCTTCGCTATCGCTCACCCGAGACCACCTCCTTCGGCGAGAAGCAGCGCTCAGTGGACGCCTTCTGGGCCGAACCCGGCACCCTCGCCTCGCGGCAGGAATTTCGCGGCACAGGCGGCTCGCTCTACTATCTGCAGAATCAGGATATTTCAGTCGGCTCCGAACAGGTCTGGGTGCAGGTCCGCGACCGCGATTCAGGTCTGGTGCTGTCCGTCACGCAACTCGTGCCGGCGCAGGACTACGACATCAATTATTTGCAGGGACGGATTCTGCTGCACAGCCCGCTTAGCGCCACCGACAATGTGCAGACCCTGGTGCACTCGAGCCAGCTCGACGGCGATCCGGTGTATCTCGTGGTCACCTACGAATATGTCCCGGACTTCTCGAGCGTGAGCTCGCTCTCCGTCGGCGGCCACGCGAGCCAATGGTTCGGCGATCACTTAGAGCTCGGCATTTCGGATTTTCACCAAGGAGATCCGGGAGAGCAGCAGGAGCTGCGCGGCGTCGACGGCACCTACCGCTACAAGGCGGGCACGTACATCAAGTCCGAATACGCCTATTCGGACGGCGTCGGCAGTCCGACGCTCACATCGATCACCGGCGGACTTTCCTTCAATCCCGTGATCACCAACGGCAGTCCGGCGAGCGCGGAGCGCGTGGAAACTGCCGTCGATTTGTCCGAGGTGACGGATTCCATGAAGGGCCGCATCACCGCTTATTACGAGGACCGCGGCGCCAATTTCTCCGGTCCCGGCCAGCTTACCCCGGGCATGGCCGTGCACCAGGACGGAGGCTCGGTGAGCGTGCCGGCGGGCACCGCGACGCAAATCTCCGGCAAGTTCGACAGCACCGATTCGGGGGCAGAGAGCATCACCAGCGGCGAGTTCGGCGTCGAGCACAAGCTCGACGAGCACTGGCGGGTGGCCGTCGGCACGCGCGTCGATGACCGAGAAAACGTGGTCGCCAATGTGAGCCCCACGCTGTCCGAGAACGGCCGCCGTACCGACGTCGCGGTGACGGTCGGCTACCAACCGAGCCCCGGCAAAGTGCTGCCGGTCGGCGGCGAAATCCCAGGTACGCCGACGCGGCTGGACAGAACCTTTGGCGCCGCCGCTACGGGCGCCGCGGGCGCAAACCCCGGCACCGCCGCCGCGAGTTCCGCCACGGCCTCGGCCGGCGCGACCGCCGCGGTCCCTTCCCCGCTCGCCGGCCCCGCTGCCAATTCCGCCGCCGCCGCGAACCTTGCGCTCGCGCGCCCGCCCTGGGACGTGTACGGCTTCGTACAAGACACCGTCCAGCACACCGGGACTCGCCCGGAAAACGACCGCGCCGGCGTGGGCGGAAATTATCAGCTCTCCGACGCCGCGCGCGTCGGCGCGGAGGCTTCCGATGGCGGACTGGGATTCGGCGGTAAAGTGTCGACCGACTACCGCATCGACGACCGCAGCAATGTGTACGTGAACTACACGCTCGCCGCCGATCAACCCGACGCGTTCAACGACGGCCGCTCAGGCACGCTGACCACCGGCACGCGCTATCGCTACAGCGATGCCACCAGCCTGTACGGCGAGGAGCGCATGCAGACCGGCAGCGGATCGGACAGCCTCACGCGCGCCTACGGCGTGGACTTCACGCCCAACAAGCAGTGGACTTACGGGTTCAAATTCGAGCATGGCACGATTTCCGATCCCCTCGCGGGAGACATCTTGCTGACGGCGGTCGGAGCCACGCTGCAGTACTCGAAGGACAAGATCAAGTACGGCGGTGCGCTCGAATATCGCAACGACGATACGACGGTGAACCCCGCGGCGGCCTGCGCCAGCACGGCGGCAAGTGCCGCGACCACTGCGGACGGCGCCGCAACGGCGTGCGCCACCACCACGTCGGGGAGCAGCGCGCCGGTGGCCGGCATATCCACTTTGCCCAACGGTGCCGCCACGCTGGCGACCGGTGCTTCACACACCGTGCTCACGCGCAACAGTCTTTCCTACCAGGTCGACCCGGACTGGCGCTTGTTCGGCAAGCTCAACTGGTCGCAAACCGATGGCGCCTTAGGTTCGACTCTGAATGCTTCGTACCATGAGATCGTTTTCGGCGCCGCATGGCGACCGGTGCTCGAGGACCGCTGGAACACGCTGTTCAAGTTCACCATCTTGGACGATCAACCGTCGGCGGCACAGGTAAGTTCGCTCGGCAATACCATCGACTACGCGCAGCAAAGCCGGGTCGCCGACATCGACGCCATGTATCAAACGACCAGCTGGCTGTCCTTGGGATTCAAGTACGCGATTCGCAACGGCGATCTGAAGCCCACCCAGACGGTCGGCAATTGGTTCGCGAGCGAAGCGCAACTTTGGATCGCACGCGCCGACGTCCTCGTCGTGCGCGAATGGGACGGCATGCTCGAGCTGCGGCGCCTGACGATCCACGAAACCGACGACGAGCGCAGCGGCGCCCTGCTCGGCATCTATCGGCACATGGGCAACAATTTGAAAATCGGCGCCGGCTACAACTTCACCAACTATTCGGACAACTTGGCCGACCTTAGCTACCGTAGGCAGGGATTCTTCCTCAACACGATCGGCAAATTCTAGGGTGCCTTAGGCTTTTGCCTGTAAGCCCGCTCCGACAGCGAATGTCGTAACTCTTCGAGCGTTTGCCGGCACCCGGTCTGACAGGATTTTATCCCGGGCGCTGTACCGTACCCGCTCCGACACTACTTGGAGCGATTCATGGAAACTAACTACGTCTCTCGCGATACCTATGGCATGTACAAGGGATACACCGGCGGCAAAGGTCCCGGCCCTGCCTTGATGGGCGCGGATACTTTGCTGGGCAACGATGTCTACAACCAGTCGGACGAAAACCTGGGCAGCATCAAGGAATTCATGGTTGACATGCAAACCGGCAGAATCAGCTATGCCGTGCTGTCGTTCGGCGGATTCTTGGGTCTGGGCGATCGGCTGTTTGCGGTTCCCTGGCAGGCGCTGAAGCTCGATACCGAGAATAAGCGATTCATCCTCAATGTCAGCAAGGAGCAGCTGAAGAACGCGCCGGGCTTCGACAAGGATCACTGGCCGACGATGGCGGATCCGAGCTGGGCGGCAGGCGTGCACTCCTTCTACGGCGTCACGCGGCCCCTCGACCCGCCGAGTTCGCGCCGAATGTAATGTGAGAAGCAGAGAGTTAACTGGCTAGTCGATAGTCAGCCAACGGCGGCGTTGGCTGACTACCCTTTAGGCCGCGCCCCTTTAGGCCGCGCCGGCCGCATGACTCGCAATCGCCTCGCGAATCGTGCGCGCTAACTCCGCGCGCAAGCCGCCGTTTCTCAAGTCATACGTTATTTCGAGCTGCGCGCCTTGCTGCCGTAATCCGCGATTGCAGATATTGAGGGGATGGCGCCCCGGGTATTTCTGACTCGCCGCATTGATGGCGAATCCGGCGCCGGACAGCCGCTTCGCGAGATGCGCTGCGAATTGAGTATCAAGTCCTCCGACATGGATCTCCGAGTCCCCGAGGCAGCCATGCACGCTGAGCACGATCGCGCAGCGCGCCGCCATTTCCAGACAATCGGGATGGTCGAATTGGTGGCTCGTGATGTGCAGGTCGCGGTTCGCGCCATAGGGCTTGAGTCCCTCGAAGCTGAAGAGATTGTGATCCTCGGCGGCGACGGCCGCCGCGATTTCAGAGGTGCCGACTTCGATCAGGCCGCCGTGCGGCGCCACGATGAGCACCGGCGATTGCGGCCTCGCGAATGCCGTGACCCGATAGTCGCTGCCCTGCGACTCGCAGCGCGCGAGCTCGGCATAGGAGCCGTACTTGTTCACTTAGAGACCGACGGCGTCCATGGTTCGATACGCCCACACCGACGGCGCCAGGAACCACGGTTTGCCGAAATAATAGGGCCGCGACGGGAACGGCAGGTCATCGAGCGCGGTGCGGCCTTCCTCGAGCCCCGCCATTTGCTGCCCAATCTTCCTGCCGAAATACGGAGCGAGCGGCACGCCTTGGCCGCAATACCCCATGCAGTAGTACACGCCACCGCGTTGACCCAAATGCGGCATGGTGTCGAAGGTATACGCTACCCAACCCACCCACGCGTGAGTAATCCGAACCGACTCGAGTTGCGGAAATATCCTCGCCATCATGGACTTGAGCCGCGGCACGCAGGCGAGCGGATCCCGTTCAGCCAATGCGGCACGGCCCCCGAATATGATGCGCTCGCCATCGGGCGATGGCCGGAAGTACACCACCACGCGCCGTGAATCGACGACATTGCGTCCCTCCGGGATGAGCGACCGCACAGGTCCCGCGCCCAGTGGCTCGGTGGCGATTTGATAACTGCCGATGGGAATCACCCGGCGGCGATGCCACGGCGACAGCGCGCCCGAGTAGCCGTTGGTCGCGAGCAAGACTTTGCCCGCCTTGAGGACCCCTTCCGAGGTCAGCACTTCGAAGCCGGCGCGCACCGCGCGGATGGCCTTCACCGCGCAGTGCTGCCGCACGGCCGCGCCGCTGTCTTGCGCCCGCCGCAACAGCGCGAGCGATAGCCTCATCGGGTCGATCGAAGCGTCATCCTGATATACGCAGCCGCCATGATAGAAGTCGCTGGCGATTTCCCGCCGCTGCTCCGCGCGGGGCACGACCGTGATCCGCTGCTCCAGTCCTTTAGGCTGATTCTCGGCTTCGCGTGCCATGGCCGTAAAATGACGCTGCGTGTGCGCCCCATAGAAGCACCCGCGTTCGCGCCAATCGCAATCCAACTCCGTACTCGCCGCCAACGAACGCAGATACGCCACCGCCTCGTGGCCCTCCCGGCAGATCGCGAAGGCCCGCTTCTCGCCATGCCGCGCGCTTAAGGTTTTGAACGAGGGCTTCAAGCTGTAAGCCACTTGGCCGCCGTTGCGGCTGGAGCAGCCGGAGGCCGCCGCACCCGCATCCAGCACCAGCGTGCTGCGCCCCGCGGCCGCGGTCTCCCGGGCCGCCGCGAGCCCCGTGTACCCGGCCCCCACGATGAGCACATCCACTTGGGCGGGAAACGGATGTTCGCGCAGCACCGGCGCCGCAGCGTGCTCCTGCCACAGCGGCGCGCAAACAATGTCGGACCTCGATTCCATGATCAATAGTGCGGCGGCCGCTCCTCATCGGCCGAGGGCACGCGCTCTTCACCTTGAGCGGCCTGCAAGCGCTCCGCCAGCAGTTTGGACTGCGCCGCGAGGGCCTCCGCGAGCGCCTGAATTTCCCGCTGCTGACGGAAGACCACATCGCTCAACTCGGCGTTCGCGCGTTCCAGGTACGCAATCTTTGTTTCGATCTTCTCTAGGATTGATTCATTCATCGCCGCTCACGTTCCGCAAAACGTCTGCAGCACCCGCTCGGCGGGCTGCGGCGGCGTTGCGTAGGCCTCGAATCCCGGTTGATCGTCAAAGGGGCGCGAAAGCACCGAGAGCATTTCCTCGAAGGGCGCGAAGTCCTCGCGTTCGATCGCCGCGGCAATGACCTGCTCGACGCGATGATTGCGCGGAATGAACGCGGGATTGACCTGCCGCATCGCATGGACCCGGTCGGCTGCGCCCTGCGGCTCGCGCGCCCAGCGCATTCTTAAGCCCTGGGCCCATTCGTCGAATTCGCCGGGACGCGCAAACAGCGCGCGCAGCTGCGGGTCGTTGCCGCCGCGCGCGCGATCTCCGTTGGCGGCGTCGCAAAGGCGGCGAAAAGCGAGTGTGTAGTCGCATTCATTGCGATGCATCACATCGAGCCAGTTCCGGGACAGTTCAAGATCGCCCGCTTCCTCGGTGAAAAGCCCGAGCTTTGCCCGCATCCCCGCGAGCCAATGCCGTTCAAACCGCTCCGGAAACGCTGCAATGACCTCGCTCGCGGACTCGACCGCGCGGCCGCTGTCCGTATCGATCAACGGCAACAGGGTCTCGGCGAATCGCGCCAAATTCCATTGCGCCGCCGCGGGTTGATTCGCGAAGCCGTAGCGGCCCATGCTGTCGATGGAACTAAAGACCTTGGCAGGATCGTACTCGTCCATGAATGCGCAAGGTCCAAAGTCGATGGTCTCGCCGGAAACCGCCATGTTGTCCGTGTTCATCACACCGTGGATGAATCCCACGTGCATCCAGCTTGCGATGAGCTTGGCCTGGCGCGCGGCGACCGAACGCAGCAGTTCGAGATACGCATGCTCGGCCGCCTTCAATTCCGGGTAGTGGCGCTCGATCACATAGTCGGCGAGGCGCTTCACCGAGTCGAGATCGCCGCGCGCCGCAAAGTATTGGAATGTGCCCACCCTGACGTGGCTCGCGGCTACGCGCGTCAAAATCGCACCGGGCACCGGTGTATCGCGGAAAATGACCTCGCCCGTCGCAACGGCCGCCAACGCCCGCGTCCCCGCAATCTTAAGTGCATGCATCGCCTCGCTCACCAGATATTCGCGCAGCACCGGTCCCACCGCGGCGCGGCCGTCGCCGCCGCGCGAGTAAGGAGTCCGTCCGGCGCCCTTGAGCTGGATATCGCGGCGCATCCCGAATCGGTCGATCACCTCGCCCAACAGAATCGCGCGCCCGTCGCCGAGCTGCGGAACGAACTGGCCAAATTGATGGCCCGCGTAGGCCATGGCTAGGGCCGAGGCTCCCAGCGGTATCAAGTTGCCCGAAAAGATCGCCGCCAATGTGCCGGCATCGAAAGATCCGCACGGAAGCCCCAGTTCCTCGGCCAGAGCCTGGTTGAATTTGATCAACCGCGGATTGGCAACCGGTACTGGATCCTGTCGCACGAAAAAGTGCGCCGGCAGGGCGGCATAGCTATTGGCGAATGCAAACCCCGCCGGCGGTGCTCGGGGCGGCTCGGGCAATTTCTCGGCGGCGTGCGTGCGTAGCATCCCGGCATGGTATCAGGCAGCGCCTCGAGTGGGAGTCCGCCTTCGTCAAGCTTGTGGTAAAACCATCAAATGAAATTCAGGCTCGCTGGGTACGTCGCCGTCGCCATGATCTTAGGGCCGCTGTGCGGTTTCTTGCTGCACGAATGGTTGGGCAGCGGCGCCGCCGCGCAGGCCGCCGCCGCCGATTTGTCCCTGGTCACCACGAGCTTCTTGCACCTGATCAAGATGATCATCGCGCCGCTGGTTTTTTCAACCCTCACCGTCGGCGTGGCGCGCATGGAAGGCACCTCCACGATTGCCCGGGTGGGCGCCAAGACCTTAGGTTGGTTCATATTCGCGTCGCTGATCTCGATGCTCATCGGCATTTTCATGGTGACGCTGTTCAAACCGGGGGTCGGGCTCCCCGCGCCGCCCATCAGCTCCACGGCGGCGGCGCTGCCGGCACCTTTGCAGCTCGGCGACATCCTCGATCACATCATCCCCAGTTCGATCGTACAGGCGATGGCGAGCAACGAGATTCTGCAAATCGTCGTATTCTCGATTTTGTTCGGCCTTGCGGCCTCGAGCCTCGGCCCCCGCGTAGCGGGGCTCATCGACACGATCGATGAGATCGGCGCGGTGATCTTGAAACTGACCGGCTACGTCATGGCGCTTGCGCCGATCGCCGTATTTGCCGCGCTCGCAGCCACCGTGCTCACCCAGGGGCTAGGCATGCTGTTGGTGTATGCGAAATTCATCGGCAGTTTCTATCTCGCTCTGCTGCTGCTGTGGACCCTGTTGTCGTGCGCCGTATTCCTGAGCATTGGCGCGCGCGTCAGGCACCTCTTGGCCGCCATCCGTTCGCCGGTGCTCCTCGCCTTCTCGACCGCCAGTTCCGAGGCTGCGTATCCGCGCACGTTGGAGCGCCTGGAGGACTTCGGCGTCAGCCCGCGGATCGCGGCGTTCGTGCTGCCGCTCGGCTATTCCTTCAACCTCGATGGGTCGACCATGTACTGCGCGTTCGCCGTGCTGTTCATCGCGCAAATTTTCCACGTCGACATGAGCCTGCATAAAGAGATCGCGATGCTGCTGATTCTGATGGTGACCAGCAAAGGAATGGCCGGCGTGCCGCGCGCCTCCCTCATGGTGATCGCTTCGACGCTGACCTACATCGGCCTGCCGGAACAGGGCTTGGTCTTGATCGTCGCCGTCGACCATGTGCTCGACATGGGACGCAGCGCCACCAATGTGGTCGGC
>Ga0302325_10033448_pt1 | contig 10532 bp, 9 predicted proteins | sample Palsa_T0_2_FD_201948 | JGI IMG/M metagenome (GOLD analysis project Ga0302325, IMG submission 201948) | Peat permafrost microbial communities from Stordalen Mire near Abisko, Sweden - Palsa_T0_2 | ecosystem: Environmental > Terrestrial > Soil > Palsa > Peat permafrost | place: Sweden: Abisko...
ACGCCCCCGGATCGGTGGCGCCGAAACGCTTCCACGACGTCCTCGCCGTGCTGCGCGCCGGCATCGACGTGATCACCACGCTCAACATTCAGCATCTCGAGGGACTCGGCGACACGGTGCTGCGCCTCACGGGCACGGTCGTGCGAGAGACGTTGCCCGACGGAATTCTATCGCTGGCCGACGAGGTGATCCTCATCGACGTCACGCCCGAGACGCTCCGCCAACGTTTGCGCGACGGTAAGATCTACCCGCCCAATCGCATCGAGCCCGCGCTTGCCAACTTCTTCCGCGCCGAAAACCTCTTCGCGCTCCGAGAGCTGGCGTTGCGCGAAGCGCTGCGCGCCCGGCACCGCGAGCGCATCGCCTCGCCGTTCGAGCGCATCCTGCTGGCGGTCGGCTCGCGCCCCGTCGATCTCGCGATGTTGCCGCGAGCCGGGCGCATCGCCGCGCGTCTCGCCATCGAGTTTGCGATCGCGCACGTGATCAATCCCCGCTCCCGCGCCGATGCGGCGATCGTCGAAAGAATGCGCGGTGAGGCGCGCAAAACGAACGCCGAATGGATCGACGCCGTCGCCGACGACGCTCCCAAACGTCTGCTCGAGATCGCGCGGGCGCGTCCCGAAACGACGATCGCACTCGCCGGCGCGCGGCGCTCCCGCCGCTGGCTGGAGCGCCCGTCGTTTTCGCGACGGCTGCTCGATGCGGGCGCGCGGGAACTGCTCGTACTGATGCGTCCGACCCGCGTCGAAACGCCGTCCGAGCCGACGCCTTAGACCTACTGCGGCTTGAGGCCGTCCAGCGCGAGGTTGAGATCGAGCACGTTGACGTGGGGCTCGCCGAGGAAGCCGAACGTTCTACCTCGCACGTGTTGTGCGATCAACGCGCTCACCGCGTCGACGCTCATCCCGCGGGCACGCGCCACCCGCGGCGCTTCCCAATACGCCGCCTCCGGCGAAATGTCGGGATCGATGCCGCTGGCGCTGGACGTCACGAGATCCATCGGCGGCGGACCGCTCGCGCCCGGATTCTCCTTTTCGAGCGACGCGATCGTCGCTTTCGTCGAGGTGATGAGCTTTTTGGACGTCGGCCCGTAGTTCGTTCCGCCCGTCGCGGTCGGATCGTAGCCCTTTCCGGCCGCCGATGGCCGTCCCGCAAAATACTGCGGCTTGGTCCAAAGCTGGCCGATGATCGCCGACCCGACGACCTTGCCGTTTATGGTGACGAGCGAACCGTTTGCCTGCTTTGGAAAGAGCGCTTGCGCGATTGCGGTCATCGCGAGCGGATAGATCAGCCCGAATACGATCACCGTGACGATCGTTACGCGCAGCGACGTACTTAAGTGCCTAATCATCATTCATTCCTACGTAAGATGCAGCGCGGCGAGGATCACGTCGATGAGCTTGATGCCGATGAAGGGGGCGACGATGCCTCCGACGCCGTAGAGCATCACGTTCTCGAAGAGTACGCGGTTCGCACCCTTCGGCTCGTAGCGCACGCCGCGCAGCGCGAGCGGAATGAGCGCGACGATGATGAGCGCGTTGAAGATCACCGCCGACAGAATCGCGCTCTGCGGCGTGGTCAGCCGCATGATGTTGAGCATCCCCATCGCCGGATAGGCGATCGCGAACATCGCCGGCAGGATCGCGAAATACTTCGCGACGTCGTTGGCGATCGAGAAGGTGGTGAGGGCACCGCGCGTCATAAGCAGCTGCTTGCCGATCTCGACGATCTCGATCAACTTGGTCGGATCCGAATCGAGATCCACCATGTTCGCCGCTTCCTTGGCGGCCTGCGTTCCGGAGTTCATCGCCACGCCCACGTCGGACTGCGCGAGCGCGGGCGCATCGTTCGTGCCGTCGCCGGTCATCGCGACGAGCCGCCCGGAGTTCTGCTCGCGCTTGATCAGCTCCATCTTCGTTTCGGGGGTTGCCTCGGCGAGGAAGTCGTCAACGCCGGCCTCCTTCGCGATCGTGGCCGCCGTCAGCGGATTGTCGCCCGTGATCATGACCGTGCGAATTCCCATCGCGCGCAAGCGGTCGAACCGCTCCGTCATGTTCGGCTTGAGAATATCCTTGAGGTAGATCACACCCACCACGAGCGCGTTGTGCGCGAGCAGCAGCGGGGTTCCGCCGCTGCGCGCGATGCGCTCGATCACCGGTGCGAGCTCCATCGACGGATCGCCGCCCGAGTCCCGAATCCATGCAAGGACCGCCTCGGGTGCGCCTTTGCGAATCTTGTTGCCGTCGGCCAGATCCAATCCGCTCATGCGCGTGTAGGCGCTGAAGGGCACGAACGTGGCGCCGCTGGGCGCCTCGCCGTCGCGCGCGCCGGCTTGCTGCGCGAGCGTGACGATCGAACGCCCTTCGGGCGTCTCGTCGGCGAGTGACGAAAGGTAGGCGATGCGTGCCGCATCCTTGGCGTCGATGCCGGTGGCGGTGACGATCTCGACGGCTTGACGATTGCCGAGCGTGATCGTGCCGGTCTTGTCCAGCAGCAGCGTGTCGACGTCGCCGGCCGCTTCGACCGCGCGGCCGCTCATTGCCAGCACGTTTCGCTGCATCACGCGATCCATGCCGGCGATGCCGATCGCCGAGAGCAACCCGCCGATCGTGGTCGGAATGAGGCAGACCAGCAGCGCGATCAGCACGGTGACGCCCTGATGCTTGCCGGCGTAAATCGAGTACGGTGCGAGCGTCGCGACCGCGATGAGAAAGATGATGGTCAAGCCGGAGAGCAAGATCGAGAGCGCGATCTCGTTCGGCGTCTTCTGGCGCTGCGCGCCTTCGACGAGCCGGATCATACGATCGAGGAAACTCTCGCCCGGGTTCGCGCTGACGCGCACGACGATGCGGTCGGAGAGCACGCGCGTGCCGCCGGTGACGGCGCTGCGATCGCCGCCCGACTCGCGAATCACCGGCGCCGACTCACCCGTGATCGCCGATTCGTCAACGGTGGCCGCGCCTTCGAGCACGTCGCCGTCCGCCGGGACGACCTCGCCCGCTTCGACGACGAAGCGATCGCCCTTGCGCAGGCTCGTGCTGGCGATACGCTCCTCGGTTCCGTCCTCGCGCAGAAGCCGCGCGAAGGTATCGGATTTGGTGCGCCGCAGCGCCTCGGCTTGCGCTTTCCCCCGACCTTCGGCGACGGCTTCGGCAAAGTTGGCGAAGACGACCGTAAACCACAGCCACGCGGCGATGGCGAAGTCGAAGCCCGGCGAGCCGCCGTGGCGCAGCACGTCGCGCAGGAAAAACACCGTCGTCGCTGCCGCGCCGACTTCCACCACGAACATCACCGGATTTCGGGCCTGCCAGCGCGGGTCGAGCTTCGCAAACGAGTCCCAGAACGCGCGCACCAGAATGCCGCGGTCGAACAAGGAGCGCGCTTTCGGGCGCCGCTCCAGCCGCCGTCTGCTCAGCATTAGAACGTCTTCCCTTGATTGACGAGCAAGTGTTCCACGATCGGTCCAAGCGAATCCGCGGGCAGGAACGTCAGCGCGCCGACGATGACGATCACGCCAATCAGCAGCGCGACGAAGATCGGCGACCGCGTCGAGAACGTGCCGGTGCTTTCGGGAACGGCCTTCTTGCCGGCGAGCGCGCCCGCCAACGCCAGCGCCGGAACGGCGACGGCAAAGCGGCCGAACATCATGTTGACGCCGGTGAGCAGGTTGTAAAAGAGGTTCGGTCCGAGACCGGCAAAGGCGGAGCCGTTGTTCGCGTTGGTCGACGTGAACGCATAGAGTATCTCCGAGAATCCGTGCGGACCCCCGTTATTGAGCGTCGCCAAACCCGCCGGTAAGACCGCCGCAATCGACGTCGGCACGAGGCAGAGCACCGGCGTCACCAGCACCGCGAGAATCGCGAACTGCACCTCGCGACGCTCGATCTTCTTGCCGAGATACTCCGGCGTGCGCCCGACCATCAACCCCGCGATGAAGACGGTGAGCACCACGAAAAGGATCATGCCGTAGAGCCCGCTGCCGACGCCGCCAAAGACGATCTCGCCGAGCTGCATGTCGAGCAGCGGAATTAAGCCGCCCAGCGGCATGAACGAATCGTGCATCGCGTTCACCGCGCCGCACGATGTGTCGGTCGTCACCGTCGCAAAGAGCGCCGAGCCGGCAACGCCGAATCGGCACTCCTTCCCCTCCATGTTGCCGCCAGCAACGCCGAGCGCGTGGACGATCGGATTGCCGGCCGACTCCGCCCAATACGCCACCGTGAAGCCCGCAAAGAACAGAATGGCCATCGTGATGAAGATCGCCCAGCCCTGGCGCGTGTCTTTCACCATCTTGCCGTAGGTGTACGTCAAGCCGGCGCCGAGCACGAAGATCAGCAGCAGCTCCAGAAGATTCGATGAGGGCGTCGGGTTCTCGTTCGGCGATGCCGAGTTTGCGTTCACGAAGCCGCCGCCGTTGGTGCCGAGCTCCTTGATCGCCTCCTGCGACGCCATCGGACCGCCGGTGATCGTTTGCGCGAAGCCTTCGAGCGACTTCACCGTTTGGTAGGCATGGAAGTTCTGCGGAACGCCCTGCCAGACCAGAAACAACGCCGCGGCGATGGAGATCGGCAAGAGCACGTAGAGCGACGCGCGCGTGACGTCCACCCAGAAGTTTCCGAGCGTCTTCACGCCGGTGCGCACGAGCCCGCGCACGACCGCGATCGCGATCGCGATGCCGACGGCGGCCGAGGCGAAGTTGTGCCAAGCGAGACCGGCCATCTGCGCGAGATAACTCATCGCGGTCTCGCCGGAGTAGAACTGCCAGTTCGTGTTGGTGGTAAAGCTGACCGCCGTGTTCCAGGCGAGGTCGGGCGCCATATTGTCGATGTGTGCGGGGTTGAACGGAAGCCATTTCTGCGTCCGCAGCAGCACGTAGAGGTAGGCCAGGCCGATCAGCGAGAACGCGAGCATCGAGAGCGCATAGACGTACCACGTCATCTCTTCGTCTTCACGAACACCGCAGAGGCGATAGATCAACCCTTCGACGGGGCGCAGGACCGGGCTCAAAAGCGTACGCTCGCCGGCGAAGACGCGCGCCATATAGGCGCCGACCGGTTTGGTCAGCGCGGCGACGATCGCAAAGAAGAGGATCGCTTGAACCCAGCCGATCGACGTCATCAAAACTTTTCCGGCCGCAGCATCGCGAAGACCAGATACCCGAGGCCGAGCACGGTCAGCACGAGTCCGAGCGTATCGTCGAATCCCACGCTACACCCGGTCGCAGCCCGCGACGTAGAGATCGAGGATGACGAAGCAGACGATCGTGAGCGCGATCACACCTATTTCCACTGCCACGCGTATGAGCGTACCGCAGGCGGCACGGCGAGGGTATCCGCCGTTCGGATGATCCGAAAGGACGTCCGCCTGGATCATCCGGATGACGGCTGCTCGATTTCGGCGTCGATCCGTATAATGAGGAGCGTTATGACACGCATCGCGCTCCTTGCAGCCGTCGCCCTCGCCTGCGGCATCGCCGCAACCGGCCCGGCGCAGGCGCAGCCAGCGCCGGCTCCCTCGAGCACGCCGGGATCGCCCTCACCCTCGCCGTCGCCGAGTGCGCCGAGCGACCCGTGCGGATCGATCCTCTCCATCGTAAACCGTCCAACCGTCTCGACCGGCGTCTGCACGGTGCGGACGGGACGCTTCGATCTCGAGACCGGCTATACGAACACCACCTACTCCGGCATCGGAGGCGGCAGCAATGCGAACTATCCGCAAGCGCTGCTGCGCGTCGGCACCGCCGATCCGCATCTCGATTTCGAGTTCGGCTTCCCCAGCGCCGAAACGACGTCGGTTGGAACGCCGACCGTCGGCGGCGCCGGCGACGTGAGCATGGCGACGAAATACGAGCTCGGTTTTAGTTCCAAGGCCGATTGGGGCGTCTACGGCGCGCTGACGTTCCCGACCGGCAGCAAGGCCTTTACCGCCGGGAACGCCGAGTTTACCGGGGATTTCAACTGGGGCTACACGCTCAACAGTGAGTTCGGTCTCGTCGGAACGTTCAGCTTCAACGCGTTGAGCGGTCCGAATCTGTACGGGACGCCGCAGTCGTACTTCGCCTTTATCCCGTCGGTCGAACTGAGCGCCGCGCTCCCCGGCGGCCCGTCACAGCTCTCGGCTGAGTATGCGTACTACTCCGCAGCCGGTCCGGGCTTCGGCTCGAAGAATCTCTTCGATTTCGTCTACCAGCGCGACTTCGGCAACCACCTGCAGTTCGACGTCGAGTATGGCTTCTCGCCGACGCTCGTCAACGGCCAAAAGGAGCAGTACGTCGGCGCGGGACTCTCGTTCATGAACTAGCCCGACCAGGCGGGAATAGCAAGCGGCCGGGACTAACGCCACGCCATGAATACTGCGTCGATGCCGGTCAACGTCGGCAATACGGGTTTTATGCTGCTCTGTGCGAGCCTCGTCATGCTCATGACGCCGGGGCTCGCGTTCTTTTACGGTGGCCTCGTCCAGCGCAAGAACGTGCTTACGATCATGATGCAGAGTTTCATGTCGCTGGGATGGACGACCGTTCTCTGGTTTGCGTTCGGCTACTCGGAGAGCTTCGGACCCGATTGGCACGGCTTGATCGGCAATCCGGCAACCTACGCCTTCCTGCACGGCGTCACGCTGCACACCATGTTCACCGGCAACGATGCGGGCATCCCGCTCGTGGTGCATATCGCGTATCAGATGATGTTTGCGATCATCACGCCCGCGCTGATCACCGGCGCGTTTGCTAATCGCGTGACGTTCAAGGCCTACTTCTGGTTCCTCACCGGCTGGCTGATCTTCGTCTATTTCCCGTTCGTGCACATGCTCTGGAGCCCGGACGGCATTCTGGCCAAGTGGGGCTGCCTCGATTTCGCGGGCGGCATCGTCGTGCACGCCTCGGCCGGCTTTGCGGCGCTCGCCTCGGTGCTCTACGTTGGGCGGCGCCACGTCATCGACAATAAGCCGCACAACGTGCCGTTGATCGCGCTGGGCACGGGATTGCTGTGGTTCGGATGGTACGGTTTCAACGCCGGTTCCGAGCTCCGCGTCGATGCCGTCACGGCATCGGCCTTCCTAAATACCGACATCGCGGCATCCTTTGCCGCAATCACGTGGCTGCTCGTCGAGTGGGCGCGCGGACGGCAGCCGAAGTTCGTGGGCCTGCTCACCGGTGCGGTAGCGGGCCTTGCAACCATCACGCCCGCGGCGGGCTACGTCTCGCCGACGACCGCGGTAATCATCGGCGTTGCGGCCGGCACGGTCTGCTACTTCGCGGTCACCTTGAAGAACGCGCTTGGCTGGGACGACGCGCTCGACGTCTGGGGCGTGCACGGCGTCGGCGGATTCCTCGGTATCGTGCTGCTCGGCGTCTTCGCATCGACGCTCTGGAACCCCAACGGTGCGGACGGTCTGCTTGCGGGCAATCCCGCGTTTCTCGGCAAGCAATTCGTCGCCGCATCGGTTTGCAGCGCGTGGGCTTTTGCGTTCACCTATGCCATGCTTTGGCTGATCAACATAGTGACGCCAGTCAAGGTCGACGAGGGCGCAGAAGCGCGCGGCCTCGACGTCGCCCTGCACGGCGAGGAGGCCTATCCGCTCGGCGTCTGACTAAAGCGCCGCGCGGTGCACGGTCCGCGCGAGCGTGAGGCTGCTCGCCGCGAGCGTCGCGAGCGAGACGGCAAAGGTCGCGTCGACGATCGCGTCGCGGTAGGGAATCGCAGCCGGGAGCGCGAGCGCCAGCGCAAGCGAGAGCGCTCCCCGCATGCCTGCCGCGCGAACGACGCCGATCCATTCGCGCGGATAGGGGCTCGGCAAGAGTAGCCCCGCGACGACGATACGCGCGAGCGCCACGGCGACGATGCACGTCACGGCAAAGATCGGTTCGGCCGCAACGCGCCCAATCTGCAGCGACGCCCCGACCATAAAGAAGACCAGCACGTTGGCAACGAGCGCGCCGAAGTCCCAGAAGCTATTGACGTCTTCCGCGATCGTGAGCGTGATCCACGAGCGCTCGTAGTAGCGCAGCGCGATGCCGCACGCAATCGTCGCGAAGATGCCCGAGAGCTGCAAGTAATCCGCCGCGAAGTACGCGCCGTACGCGGCGAGAATCGTCGCGCCGATCTGGAGCCGCACGTCCGAGCGGCCGCGCAGCGCTCGCGCGAGCAGCCACGCGACGGCGACTCCGAGCACCGCACCCAGGACGGCCCCGGCAGCAGTCCGCGCACCGATCGCCGCAATCGCACTCGCGCTCGCACCGCCGATCACGAGCGTGGCCAAAACGCCGCGATAGAGCGCCACTGCAACGGCGTCGTTGAAGAGCGACTCGCACTCGACGATCGTTACGAGCGTGCGCGGAACTTTCAGCCGTCGGAAGACGGCCACCACGGCGATCGGATCGGTGGCGCTCAGAATCGCGCCGGTCAGGAGTCCCGCGCCGAGCGGAACCCGCACAACGGCGAGCGCGCCCGCCACGATGAACGCCGTCAGCAAGACGCCCGGACCCGCGAGCGTGGCGATCGGCACCCACTGGCGCAGGATCGCGCGATAGTTGAGATTCCAGGCCGCTTCGAAGAGGAGCACCGGCAGGAAGACGTAGAGCGTCGCGTGACCGAACGCATAGGTGAGCCGGCCCGGCTCGATGATGCCGAAACCGATGCCGAGCGCGACGACGAGCAGGATCCGCGAAAGCCTCATGCTATGCTCGCGGCGCTAGTGGGTGTGCGTGAAGTTGCCGACCGAAGCGAGCGAACGAATCCGCTCGATCGCGCGCCGCATCCCGAGCGGCGCGCGCGGCCGCCCGACCGCATCGAAGTAGCGCGCCGGATCGATGTTGAGCGTACGGGTCTGCACGAGCGAAACCGGCGACGCGCGCAGGAACGCTTCCATCGCCGCAATTTCTTCTTCATCGTCCGTGACGCCGGGATGCGTGAGCAGATTCAAGCTGACGCGCAGCCCGCGCGCGAGCGCTAGGCGAACCGACTCTAAGACGTCATCGAGCCCGTATCCCTGCGGACGATAGTACGCCGCGTAGACGCGCGGGCGAAACGAGTTGAGGCTCACGCGAACGGCGCCGAGGCCGGCGTCGATGCAGCGCTCGAGCGCCCGCGGCATGCTTCCGTTGGTGTTGAGGTTGACGGTTCCGTTGGCGCGGCTGCCGCGAATCGTTTCGATCGCCCGCGCGATCGCGATCGAGCGCAGCAGCGGCTCGCCTTCGCAGCCCTGCCCGAAGGAAACGATGCCATCGCCGACGCGCTCCAAGTGATGGATCGCGACCGCCGCGAGCTCTCGTGCCGCGGCATCCTCGGCGATGCGCGCTTGTGGCGACGGAATGCCGGTATCGGGCTCTTGCTCGGAGATGCACCCGATGCAGCGCGCGTTGCACCGCGGCGAAACCGGGAGCGCGGCTTCCCCGCGCTCGAGGAAGACGTTCTGCGCGGTGAAGCAGCCGTACTCGCGCGAGCAGAGCGCGACCTGCGCGAGCACCCGATTGCCCGGCTGCGCACGCAGCCGCCGTTCGATGAGCGATTCCAGTTCGCGGTCGCCGAAGTGACGCGGCTCCCAATCCTCACTCTCGTCGGTCCGCATCGCGGCGACGTGCAAACGATCGCCGATCGCGGAGGCAAACGTGTAGCCAAACAGCGGCAGCATCGGCGCGTTGCGCGCGGGCGCGTAAGCCGGAAGCAAGAGCCGCGTGTACCCAGCCGGCAAGGCGACGGCGAGCGCGTTTCGCCCGGCGATCGGTCCGATCGTCGTCAGCGGATAGCGCTGCGGCAGCATCATTTCGATGCTTCCCGGCGGTGCGGGGATCAACTCGTCGCGCGCCGGCTCGCGCACGATGCCGCCGTCGGCGAGCGGCATCAGCGTGGGATCGAACGCGATCTCGCCGCCGGCGTTACAGGAGGCGAGCATCGAACACGTGCGCGGCGGGACCGACGAGATACACGATGGCTGCGTCCCATCGCACGACGAGCCGTCCACCCGGGACGACGAGCTCGACCGGCGATGAAGCGATGCCCCGCTCGACCGCGACCGCCGCGCATGCGATCGCTCCCGTTCCGCACGCCATGGTTTGGCCGACGCCGCGCTCCCAGTGCCGAACCGCGAGCGCTCCGTCGGACCGGCGCGTCATCGCGTGAACGTTGACGCCCCCGGCAAACCGCGGATCGCGCTGCAGGCGCTGCGCGGCTGCGTCGAGATCGAACGCATCGACGTCTGCGACGACGACCACCACGTGCGGATTGCCGGTATCGACGAAGGCCGCATCCGGAACGTCCGGATGTTCGAACGCGCTCGAGTGCGGCGTCGCCATTGCGACGCTCACGAGATACTCGGGCTCCCGCGCGACGACTTCGGTGCGTACGATGCCGGCCGGCGTTTCGAACGCAATGCGGTCGCCTTCGCCGGCCTCGTCGAGCCAGCGCGCTGCGCAGCGAATGCCGTTGCCGCACATCTCCGCCTCGCTCCCGTCGGCGTTGATCGTTCGCATGCGGACGTCCGCGCGATCCGAGCGTTCGAGCACGATGCAACCGTCGGCGCCGACTCCGGCGCGG
>Ga0302325_10033449_pt1 | contig 10532 bp, 5 predicted proteins | sample Palsa_T0_2_FD_201948 | JGI IMG/M metagenome (GOLD analysis project Ga0302325, IMG submission 201948) | Peat permafrost microbial communities from Stordalen Mire near Abisko, Sweden - Palsa_T0_2 | ecosystem: Environmental > Terrestrial > Soil > Palsa > Peat permafrost | place: Sweden: Abisko...
AGATTGGGCTTATTGGCCGCTGCACCTGCCCGCTCACGTTTCTTGCGCCATCGGCACTTCATCGCCAGGCCGCCCAGCATTGCCGCCTCGCTCGAGCCGGTGGTCGAACAACCCAACGTGTTGTTGGCGGCGGGCGAATTCCACAGGTCGGCCAGCATGTGCACGCAACGTGACTCAAGCTCCGCCATCTGTGGATACTCGTCCTTGTCGATCATGTTCTTGTCCAAGCATTCGTCCATCAGTTTGCGAATTTCAGGTTCAACCCAGGTCTGACAAAAAGTGGCGACGTTCTGCCGCGAGTTCCCGTCGAGCAGAAGCTCATCATGAACAAGTTGATATGCCGCGGTCGGGCCAGACTCGTGCTTTGGCAGGCGATACTTGGGCAGGGGATGGGGAAGGAAACCCGTTCCAAACAATTCATCATCAATGTTGGAAAAAATGTCTTTTTTGCGATGAATGCCCATAGCCTCTCCCTTTAGCTGACGTATCGTTCCGCGTCGACCGTATCAATTAGCTGCAGCCAGTAGAATGGTAATGCAAATTTTCAATTCGCCATCAGATGTATTGGGTCTCGGCACATTGAAACCTGCCAATAAGATTCTGAGCGCGGGCCACTGAAGCCGCGAAACGCAGATGGAGTGGAATTTGGCGAGTCCCGTTTGCTGGAGACGCATGCGAGCCATTCTCAACTCGTCCTCCGCTACCAGGAACAGCTCGATTCGGTAAGCCGCAAGATTGCTAGCGCAGCCAGGACGGCCGTTGAAGAGTCCGGCATGAACATGCTGTATCTCGTCTTTGGATTCCTTGAGTGGTACGAATCCGACGACTCCGAACAACCGCACCTCGCTCTGCCTTGTTGTTGTGCCCGTAACGATTGAACGTCGCGCGGCAGACATTCGCGCGGCTGACGAATTTTGAGCGGAGATCGTCGTTCTGCCACACAGCTTTCTTCGCGGCTGTCCGCCAAGCGGGTTTTGTAGCCCACAAAGTGGAGCTGCGGGCTGCGAGAAAATTCCCATCAGTATCGCTGCCCATCTCCTGGCACAAGTACCGAAGCTGCTCCCTATTCTCGCCCGATTTTTAGTGGCCAGAGCCGCGATGAAGCTCCTCGCGGGCCTTGCGAGCGATAAGACGAAAATCCTTGCGGCCCGCGTCTTGCTCAAGTTTCTCAAGTCTTTGTCGACCCGAATCCCTCGATAAACGAAGCTCGAGTCGGCCGAGATCCAGCCGCGCTTCGAATTCAAACTCCTTATAGCCATCCCGAACAGACTCGCTGAGAACGGATTGCAGCGCCTTCGTCGCTGCGGGGTCCTTGCCGCTGCGCGCGTTCAATTCGGCGGCTGCCAGAGTCGCCGTAATGTGGGTGGTGCGATCGCTGGTGTGTCCGGCAAGGGCCAAGGCATTCGCTGCGGCAGCTTCGGCGTCGCCGATTTTCGACTGGGCGAGCAAAGCTCGTGCCAGGAAAGCAGAAGATTGGCTCGCATAGGTAGCCATTGTCTGCTGCTCAAACTGCCGGGCCGCCGCGCGAATCAGCGCCTCGGCCTCGGCTGGCTTGCCTTGCTCGATTGCAATGATGGCGATCGCAATCTGGCATTGCGCAATTTGAACTGTGTCGCCGGTTTGCTTCCCGAGCGCTAGAGCCTGCTCCGCTTGATCACGCGCCTGTGAGACTTGATCGCGAATCAAGGAGATTTGGGCGAAGCCTTGCAAGTTGGCAACGCTGCCGAGCTTGTATCCGATTTTTTCAGTAATCGCGGTGGCCCGCTCGTAGTCTACGATGGCCTGGCTCAATTCGCCTCGCTCCACCAGTACATTCCCCAGGTTGAGGAGCGTGCTGCTCTCGCCGCGCTGATCGCCGCCATCGCGGAAACCTTGCAAAGACTTTTCCTGCATGCGGGTCGCGCCCACCAGATCGCCCAAGCCGTCTAGAACGTTGGCGATACTTCCCGTGTCACTTCCGATGTTGCCGGGTTCTGCGCCAATCTCTTGATGAATCCGCAGGGCCTCTTCATAGTAGCGTCTGGCTTCCTCCAGTTTTCCCTGGTCGTAGTAAACATTCCCCAGGCTGACGGCAGCCGTGCCGATCTCAGCCGCATCCCCGATTTCTTGAAATATGTTTAAGGCCTGTTCGTATGCGCTCCGCGCGCCCGCGAAGTCGCCTTTGTCGTACAAGACGATTCCGTAGGTTCGTGAAGCGCGCCCTAGCAGACGGCGGTTGCCGGAGTTGGCGGCGAGATCGCGGCCTTCGAGGCTCTCCTGAGCCGCCTTATTCAGATCGCCCAGCCGATCCCACGCGAACGCTTCGGCTTCCGTTGCCTGCACCTGAATCATCCGCGAGCCTTGTGCCTTGGCTTTCGCCGCTGCCGCGGCCGCCGCTTTTTGGGATGCGCTGAAGTTGCCCGCAATGCTTTGGGCCGAAGCCTCTTCCATATCAATGCGGGCATCGTCGCTTAGCGGTTTGGGCAAGGTTCGCATTTGAGCAATGGTATCGAGCGAGTCCTTGGGATGCCCCGCCTTCCTTTGCGATGTCTCCAGGCGCAACGCGTAGTCAAGATTGTCGGGATAGAAATCTCTTAAAGTGCGATAGATTTCTATGGCGGAGGGGAAGTTGTGAGCAAACTCGCGATAGCGCCCCTCCACGGAAAGATGCTGCTCACGCGTCAGATGGGCCGAAAGATCGAACGCCTTCTTAGCCTCTTCTTCCGCCTTTTTGTCGTAGCCGAGCTGGGACCAAGCCTGAGCCAAAGCAGCGTGCGAGAGTGCGTGGTTTGGATCGACCTCGATCGCCTTCTCCAGCAGGTCTCTGGCAGCCAGAGCTTCATAAGCTTGCAGTTTCGCCAGTCCTTCCGCATACAAACGAGTAGCCTCCGGGCTTGCCGAGGCGAAAGCCGCCACCTGCGATGCCTCCGCGGTCGAAACATCGGCAATTCCCAACTTCTGACGCAAGCTGGCGCCACTCTGCGTTACCAACTCGGGAAGACTGGCTTCGTTTCCATCTTGCGAGATCACCGCAATGGTTTCGCCCTGCCTGGCGTCTTGCAAGCGCACATCGACCCGGATCTTCCCTCCGGTATCTTTCCCGGTGTCAAGGTAGGAACCGAGCACAACGATGTCGCTGCCCAGATGCGTGCGGATCCTTTGCAACGTATCCCGGCCGTAGCTGTCGGCGGCGGGCAAAGAGAGATCGATCTTCATGCGCGCCACATCTTCACTGGAAACCACGCGGAGCTGTTGCCCGGCGGACAGTTGAGCATCCAGCATCTCCGAGAGTGCGGTCGAAACCCAGGCTTCGTCCTCCCTCCCCGAAAGATTCTTGAAGCCAAGCACGGCCACCGCCGTACGCTGCCTCAATCGCCGGGCCACATCGTTCGAGATCGTACGGCGTAAAACTCGATCACGAAGACCGCCGAGGTTTGTCGCAAGAACGACGAATAATAAGAGCAGGAAACCAGCAGCGATCCTCGCGCCGATTCCGCCCAAGGCCGGCGGGCGACGAAGGTTGAAACGCTCCAGATCAGCGTGCACTTGCTTGGCGGATTGATAACGGTGGTCGCGCTCCTTTTCCAAGCTGCGCCTGATAATGTTCTCGACACCGGCAGGAACTGCGGGGTTCAGTTGACGCACCGGCACCGGTGAGCCATGCAGTACGGCGTCATGAACGTCGGCGCCAGTATTACCTCTGAAGGCGCGCCGGCCCGTTACCATCTCAAACAACACCAGACCGAGCGAGAACAGATCACTCCTCGCGTCCAGCTTCTCGCCCCGTATCTGCTCGGGTGACATGTAGAAAGCAGTGCCCATCTTCGCGCCCGTCCGGGTCAAAGTGAGGTTTCTTTCTCCAGGTGCTGCTGCGTCAGACATGAGATTACTTTGAAGGTCTGGTTCCTTCTGGTCTTCCATCACTTTCGCCAGACCAAAGTCGAGGATCTTTGCTTCGCCGCGGACGGTAACAAAAATGTTCTCCGGCTTGATATCGCGATGAATAATGTTCTTTTGATGTGCTGCTTCCAGGCCGCGCGTGATCTGGATCGCCAGATCCATTGCATCCTTTAGCCGTGAACGCTTGTCTACTTTCGAGCTACGTTCGATCCACCCCCGTAGAGTCTCGCCCTCGAGCAGTTGCATCACGATGAAGGGCTGGCCGTCATGTTCGCCGAGTTCGTAGATGGCACAGATGTTTGGATGGTCAAGAGCCGACGCGGATCTGGCTTCGCGCTGCATGCGCTCAAATGCAGTCCGATCGCTGGCTACCTCGCCAGGCAGAAACTTCAAGGCCACGCGACGGCCAAGTTTAATATCCTCTGCCTCATACACAATTCCCATGCCGCCGCTGCCCAGTCGGCTCAGCACGCGATAATGAGAAACGGTCTCACCCACCAGGGACGGAAAAGTCCCTGTGGAGTTCGGCAACGCGAATCGCCCATTCTCCAGGAACTCTTGCTCCACCAGCACCTGGTGCTCGTCAAGAAGTTCTCGCAGTTGCGCAGCGAGTGCGGGATCTTGCTCGCCCAGTGATGACAACCACGCCGCGCGCGCATCGCCGGTCATTGCGAGTGCCTGATCCAGATATGGACTCAGAACCTGCCACTGATCGGGGCTGAGCTTTAACATCGCGATTCCTCAGAGCGGCAAATCTGCGCGAATTTCCGATGCAGGAAAATGCGGACCTTCTCCCAGTTCCGCTGCACCGTACGTTTCCGATGCGTCTCGCATGGCGGCGATCTCGGCAAACGAGAAGCCGCCAAAGAACTACAAATCGATGATCTCGGTCAGAGCGGGCTCCACTTTGCCCAACTCGTCGAACGTTTCGCTGATGCGGACAAGTTCTCGGTGATCCACCGCGTTCTCCATCGCTTCCGTGTCGAGCGACGTGATCTCCAATGGACCGGCGTATTTCTGCGCGTGGCCGTTCTCAGCAGGGTCGATGATAAGTCCTCCCATCACCCCAGCCGCATGCCCATGAATCGCGCCCGACTGGCCGTCGCGCCCAGCCATGTCCCGGTACACTTCATGCAGAAGGGTTGTGGCGCCAAGGCTCGCCTGTATGCCGCTTTGTGCGAGTTCACGTTTGGCGAGGCGATGCAACGGGGAATAAAGGGCAGCAAACAATGCTTCCGCGGCGGGCCTATCTCCTCGTTCGACTGCGACAATACGTGAAGAGATTGGCAATCCCACATCTGTGTCCCCAAGCTGCAAGCCACCGCATGACACACCCTAAATGGCGACAGCTTCTCGCAGATCGGCAGGATAGTCAAGTCGCGCGTCAGGCTGATGTCAAGACTCATTAGAAATGTCCCCCTTTTAGGGTTGATGTTGTCGTTGGGATGCGCACTTACGCATTCCAACGAGCGGCGCTCCGATCTGCTCCTTGGGAATCGGTGTACGCATATTCCGACAGCCTTGGCGCCACGGATGGTCGGCTTTGGCCTTCCTCACCACGATGGGCTGAGCCGGCGAGGGAAGCGGCGCAGAGAGTTTCCGTGGCGGCTTCTTCAGCTCCGTCACTCTCGATAAGGATGGGAATGAACTAGATGGAGAGAAGAAGGACAGTCGTAGGCGCACTGAATTGTCAACGCACCTACCGCGCACTATAATTCGAGGATACTTTGGAATCAGAGACATAACGGCAGTGCAGGTCTCTCTCGGTGGGAGCAGGGTCGCAAGCTTGTGTTTTCCCGAAACGGGATCTACAAGGCGGAGAGAGACTTTTCCGACTTAGAAGGGTTAACCTCGGGATTCAGGCCAGTGGCCAAAGTGCATCGAGGTCTCGCTGTCTGCGTCCGCAAGAGCGTCGCTGAGGAAGATCAGGCCGCCGAACTGCACTTGGGTCCCTGAAAAAGTGTGTACCGCACAGTTCGCGCGCCCATTGAGGGCGGAACTCAGAGTTGTGTAGTGGAGAATTGATGAATTCTGTGAGGTTCGCTTGTCTCGCCACGGTTTGCCCATCGGACTTGAGGGCGGTGCTTCGTGTTTGCTTTTTTCTTGCCGGTTGCTGCATCAGCGTTCTCAGCCAGACGCGACAACAGCCGCCTGTTCCTCAGTCCGAACTGGCACGTCAGAACATGGCGCGCGTGGCGGCGTCTACTCGCCAGTTGGTCGTAATCTTGCACGGCGATCCAGGCCTCATGGTCGAGTTGAAGCGCTGGATAGCGAAAGACGCGACGGACCACGGGCAATTAATCGCGGACTCAGACCTGACGGACGAAGCGATTTTCGACCGCCTCGAAACCGATATCAATTTTCGTGCCGTGGCTACATTGCTGGTGCAGAAGTATGGCTACCTGCAGCCCACGGTCAATCCAGACTCACCGCTTGCTAAACAGCAGGAGCTCTTAATGCAGGAGCGGGTCAAGTGGCTGGCACAGGATGAGGAGTCGGAGCGTGCCAGTGCCCGCCAGCAGCAAAAGCTCGTTCAGCAACAAACGCAAGCTTGTGACCGTCGGATTAACTCGAACTGCCCAGCCCAGGCTGGAGGGTCTCCCTCCTCTGGGCAACAATTGCAGGGACAGCCAGGAATCAATCAAGTCCCAACAGGAGTTCCAGGGTTGGAGACTCCGCAGACCTATCCTCCTGCCACCAACCCTTATGATGCGCCGCAGCGTACCATCCCGCCCAATGACGTGACCGAATTACTGCGAACCAGCGGGCAGGATCCGCTCGCGTTGGAGGAGACGCAGCCGGGTAGCGCTTTTGGCGGTCAATCCGCGCAATCGAGGTCCATGCAGAGTGAGGAAAGCGGCGAGGGCGGCGGTTTGCCCCAGCGCAGCAATCAAGTGGGGCAGCAAAATCAGGGTTCGGTGTTGTCAGGAACCGGCGTCTACGATCTGTCCTTGAGTTCAGATTTTCTCAGCGACGACCTCAGCCGGAGCTCCTACTCGACCCCGGCACCAGGGGGTTCGTCTCCCGCCGCTTCCTCTGGGACAAATGGTACTGGGAACTCGCGCTACAACGATTCTATAAACAATTCTGTTGCGCGCGACAACTTGTTGCGCGCACGGGAGTCGACCAGCCAGAGCCAGCGCATGGTGCGAAGCCCTAATCCCTACAAAGATATTCCGTCCTTGTATGACATGTACCTGCAGGCTGCGGCTCGACCGCCTGCGGTCGAGCGTTTCGGTATGCAGGTTTTTGAGAACGGCACGCGCGATCTGCAGATGATCCCAACGGATCTTCCCGTCGGGCCCGACTATGTGTTGGGATCCGGTGACGGGTTGACCGTGGATCTGTGGGGAGGAGTTACGCGGCGGTTCTACCGTGTGGTCGATCGCGAAGGCCGGATCAGTCTGCCTGAAGCGGGGCCCATGCTGGTCGCGGGAAAATCGCTGGCCGAAGTGCAAGAATCGGTTCAGAAAGCTTTGCGGACCCAGTTTCACGAGGTCTCTGCCGATGTGTCTCTGTCGCGGCTGCGGACGATTCGGGTTTATGTGGTGGGTGACGTTCTTCGCCCTGGCGCCTATGACGTGGGTTCGCTTTCTACGCCGCTGAACGCTCTGTTCGCAGCGGGTGGCCCGACGGGCCGCGGGTCGTTGCGCATTCTTAAACATTATCGTGGAAACCAACTGGTGCAGGATGTCGATGTTTACGATCTTCTGCTGCACGGAGTGAAAGGTGATATCGAGCGACTGGAAAATGGCGACACGGTGATGGTGCCGCCTCTCGGTCCAGAGATCACTCTCGAAGGCATGGTTCGCCGACCAGCGATCTATGAGCAGAAAGATGAAAAGTCGCTGGCGGATGCAGTCGCCCTTGCCGGCGGCCTTCTTCCGAGTGCGACTCTGCGTCACGTCGAAGTGCAGCGCGTGGTTGCGCACCAGAAGCAGACCATGCTGAGTCTAGATGTTCCGCAGGAGGACAGCGCCGAGGCAGCCACAAAAGAGCTGGAGGCGTTCCAGATCCAGGATGGGGACAGGATCCGGGTCTTCCCCATCGCGCCCTACAGCCAGGATGCGGTGTACCTCGAAGGTCACGTGCTTCGACCGGGGAAGTACTCCTTCCACGAGGGCATGCGAGTGACCGATCTGATCGGTTCCTACAAAGATCTGCTGCCGGAACCGGCCTTGCAATATGGCGAGATCATCCGATTGAGTCTGCCAGATTTCCGTCCGATGGTGGAGAGCTTCAGCGTAGCCGAGTCTCTGGCTGATCCGACCAAGGCTCCCGTGCTTACGCCGTTGGACACGGTTCAGATTTTTGGACGGTACGACTTTGAGAATCCACCAGACGTTTCGGTGCTGGGGGATGTGCGCGCACCCGGGACTTACCGAACTTCAGGAGATATTCATCTTAGCGATGCGATTCATCTGGCCGGTGGGCTTTTGCCGGACGCGGCGACTCTGGACGCCCAGGTCTTCCGCCACATGCCCGACAGCACTCTGAAGATTCTGAACGTCAGGTTGAGCAGTGCGCTCGACGGCAGCCCGGCGGATAACATCGCGCTGACATCGAGGGATCGAGTTCTGATTCACAGAAACGCTGCGGCAGCGGATCCGGCCACAGTCTATATAAAGGGAGAAGTGGCCCGGCCTGGGCGCTATCCGCTAACCGCGGATATGAAAGTCTCCGATCTGCTTCGCGCGGCTGGCGGCCTCAAGCAAAGCGCCGACCTCCAGACGGCCGACCTCACGCACTACGTCTGGAAAGATGACAAGCAAGTCACGGGCGAGCAGGAACAGATCGCGCTCGCGGGCGTTTTGACTATCGTTTCGACCGCGAATCCGGGGTTGAACGATGCCGTATTGAAAATTAGCGCGCTGAACAATGCCGTGTTGAACGATCCTGTATTGAATAACGGTGACGTGCTCTCCATTCGGCAAGTGCCGGGCTGGGCTGATTTGGGTGCGTCGATTATCGTTCGCGGGGAAGTCGTGCATCCGGGAAGCTTCGGGATTCGGCCGGGCGAGAGACTGAGCTCTGTGCTTACTCGTGCGGGCGGCTTTAGTCCAGGGGCTTATCCCTACGGTGCAGTGCTGGTGCGGTCTGAGGTTCAAATGCTTGAACAGAGATCGTATGGCGAGCTGGTGCAGCGGGTCCGCGAACAGCAGACGAGTCTGAAGCTGTTGGCTACGAGTGCGACCGACCCGGACCAAAAACTCTCGGCGGAATCCGCCTTGGTCCAGTGGCAAACCACGCTCGACAACCTGGCCGCCAGTCCACCGACCGGTCGCGTTACGATTCAACTCTCATCGAACATCCGCAGTTGGGCAAATACCTCTCGCGACATAACGGTGAGGGCTGGAGATATGTTGGTTGTGCCGAAACGGCCGAGCTTTGTGCTGGTTCAGGGACAAGTGTACGGACCTACGGCTGTGGCGTACCGTCCGGGCAAGAGCGTCAGATGGTATTTGATGCAAGCGGGCGGCACCACGAACCTGGCGAACCGAAGAGCCATCTTTGCCATTCACGCGGATGGAACGGTCATTGGCAGTCACAGTTCGCACTGGCTCACAGGGGACGCGTTAAGCGTCACCTTACAGCCGGGCGATATAGTGGTTGTCCCCGAGAAAGCGCTGGGCGGTCCGCCCATATGGAAGAATCTGTTCCAGAATGCACAGATCATCAGTTCGATTGCCACGAGCGTAATTTTAGCTACGGTATATTTCTAACGACTCGTGTGTGAACCGACGTTTTTGGCTCTTCGATCGTTAAAGACGATATTTCCTCTGCTGAGCCCAGCGGTTGCCTTCGGGCTATCCAGTCCGACGCCCTCTGCCGACCCCGGTCGCGCAACCGGCTCCACAAACGCAAGCCCGCGTCATTAGCGCCAAATGTGGATCGTGGCCCGCTTACAGCCGGCTTCACGTGGCGAGTTGGTTAAAGGGTTTCTTGCTGATCTTTTTTTGTTGACAAGGAATCACGGTTGCTGTATTTCTGTCGGGACTTGATTCGTCCAGTGTGTAATTTTGGGGTGTAGTACTGGGGAGGGTTACAAATGATTAACACTCGAAACGTTCTGCGTGCGCTTTCAATCGTCGCATTGCTCGCTTTGGTGATGGGAGTTCTTGGCGTCCAGGCAGTGGCCCAGGCTGCTGGCTCGACAGACATGGGAAAGCCGACGTCGTCCACTGAGCCAGTCGTGCACGACCTTCCGCCCAACGTTCCCGGGCATACCGAATTCCTCGATTTTAAGAACGGGTTTCGGGGAATCGCTTTCGGAACCCCCGTCGGGCAGTTCAAGAATCTGGAGATTTTGCACGACAGGGGCGCCATAAAGGCTTATCGCAAGACCGACGATACGATGGATATTGGAAATGTGACGCTCACGCAAATCTCCTACATTTTCGTGCATGACAAATTTTATGCCGTTTCCCTCCACGCCGACGGCGGCTTCAATGGCACCAACCTGCTGAAAGTTTTCCAGGCGGCGTTCGGCGCGGGGGCGCACCCGGAGGGGACCTCGGGGAAGTATTATTGGGCGGGAAAAGTCGCGGGCGCTCACTTCTTTGAAGATGTGGAACCAAACCACGAAGTGAGAGGATGGATAGGCAGCCTTGAGATCCAGAAAGAATATGACAAAGTGATGCAAGAGACTTTCA
>Ga0302325_10033451_pt1 | contig 10531 bp, 7 predicted proteins | sample Palsa_T0_2_FD_201948 | JGI IMG/M metagenome (GOLD analysis project Ga0302325, IMG submission 201948) | Peat permafrost microbial communities from Stordalen Mire near Abisko, Sweden - Palsa_T0_2 | ecosystem: Environmental > Terrestrial > Soil > Palsa > Peat permafrost | place: Sweden: Abisko...
CCAGATCGGGCGCGCCGCCGGGGACGTAGGAGAATGCCTGGTCGTAGCTGAAGCGCTCAAAGGCATTGTCTTTGGAGGAGATGGTCTGGTCGAGGCGGATGTCGAATTTGGTTTCGTTGAGCTGGCGCACCGGCTCGCTGACGTAGTTGTATCCGAGAGCAGTGTTGCTGGCGTTGGGGGTGGGATAGATGTCGATCATCCCCTTGCCGACACTGTCGAAGAGGTTGGAGGGGATCTTGTTGCAGTCGGTTCCCTTCGCCTGGCTACCATCCGGATTGGCTGGAATCGGATTACCTGAAGCGTTGCACTGGAAGTAAGGATCCGCAGCACCGACCATATTCGGATTGGCGATGACGAGTCCGCCCGCCGGATTGCCGAAGGGGTCGGCCGAAAAGTCGCCCGTGCGCATGGCCAGCGACGGAATCAGGCCGGTGAAGGTAATTCCCTCGCGCTGATCCTTCTGCTCTCCGTCGACGAAGAAAAACAGCTTGTTGTGGAGGAGCGGACCTCCGAACGATCCGCCAAACTGATTGAGATTGAATTTCGGCGTTGTGGTGTCAAAATCGGCTTTCGCGTCGAGGTCGGTGTTACGCACAAACTCGAAGAGGGAGCCGTGGTAGTTATTCGCGCCCGACTTTGTGGTGATCAGAACCGTAGGTCCGGCGCGGGTGCCGAATTCGGCTGAGTAAGTGTAAGTAAGAACCTTGAATTCCTGGATGTCGTCGATAGAAGAGAAGGTGCCGATTCCGCCCGCGGTGAGCTCGTTGTTATCTACCCCGTCCAGCAGCCAGTCGGTGCTGTTGGGGCGCGAGCCGCCGACGGAGAGCGAAAACGATCCGCGGGCTGCCACCTCGCTGTCGCTTCCGGAGGTGAAGAAGCTATTGGGATTGGTCTCCGACGTCGCGCCTGCTGTGAGCGTTGCCAGCTGAACGAAGTCGCGGCCATTCAGCGGCAGCTGCGCCACTTCCTGCGAGGTGATCACCTGGCCAAGAGAAGAATTGGCGGTCTCGACCGCTACAGCGTTGCCGGCGACGGCAATAGTGGTGACGACAGTGGCGGGAACGAGAGTGAAGTCGAGGTCGCGAGCTTCGTCGACCTGGAGTGGCAGATCTCTGGACTCCGCGGTTTGAAAGCCGGAGGCTTCGACGCGGATGGTGTAGGTGCCGACCGACAGCAAGGGAATCGTGTAGTGTCCGGTGGCATCAGTCTTTCCATCTCGTGCCTGGCCGGTTGCCTGCGAGGTCGCGACGACGGTGGCTGCAGGGACACCCGAGCCGGATTTATCGAGAACGTTGCCGGAGAAACTTCCTCTGGCCTGGGCATGGAGGGACGGAGAGAAGGCCAGCGCGAGTGCGCACAAAAACCCGAGGAACAGAATCTTGTGGGAGGGTTGCGAATCGGCTGAAGCTTTCACCGATAAGGGACACCTGGCGCCTGGCATCGTGCATTTCATCGTCAAACCCCTTTCGACGGTTGGTTCGAGGGCGGCTCTTGCAACGACTGCGCTGTGCTGGATTAGGAGAGACTACTGTAAAAAGTAGCCGGTAGAAAGTCAACAGGAGTCCTGGACGACTCGGCTTTACTCAGTGCAGAGGAATCAGTTCCGCACATCCGTGAACGCATATACCGTGCCGATCCACCCGATGTGCCGAGGAGCTTCCTCGACCGGAACGGGGTCTTTTGCCAGCTGTCTTCCTGCGGCCAAGACCGCAGGTACATAGTTTCTTGTTTCGAGCGGCAGAAGACCGAGAGAGCTGAGCAGCGGAAAGTCAGTGCTGCCACTTCGCTTCACCGCCCGCTGTACGCTTTGCTCCCCAGTGTTGTAAGCCGCAAGGGCCAGAGGCCAGGATCGGAATTGCGCGTGCAGATCGCTTAAGTACTGAGCCGCTGCCTGCGTGGATTTGCCGGGGTCCAGCCGGTCGTCACGATTTCCATCTACGACCAATCCATAACGTCGCGCAGTTTCGGGCATAAGCTGCCAGAGGCCGCGTGCTCCTTTGGGCGATAGGGCGGAGGGATCGCCGCCACTCTCAACCAGGATTACAGCGGCGAACTCGGGCGGTACGCCTCGCTCCTGCAGGATGGGGGCGACGAAGGGCCGGAGTTCTTCGACCCGTTCTGAGGCCGCTGACTGCCGCTGGCGCTGTCGTGGGTACGCGGCCTCCGCCGGGCTCACACGCGAACCGGCCGATCTTACCTGGCCTTTCGAACTTTCAGCAACGGGCATTGCTTCGGTCGACGTGAGCAGCGCATCTGCTTTGTTGCTCAGCGTTGCATTGAAATCCGCAAAGCGATCGTCGAGATATCGGTTTACCTGAGAATCGGGTTTAGCCGTTTGCCCAAAAACCGAGGAGCATACGAGCGCCGCGGCCGCAATAAGGAGGCGTGTTCGAAGGCGGAAGATGCTTCTGCGATCAGGCATGAGCAACCTCCGCAGGTTCGAGGGCTTCACGTTTGAGCGCTGGCTTGACTTCCCAGTTCCACTTCCAGATCGCAAAAATTGGCGGATACACCACCAATTCCATGAGGAAGGAGGTGACGATGCCACCCAACATGGGGGCAGCGATACGCTTCATGACATCGGCGCCAGAACCTACCGACCACATGATGGGAAGAAGCCCGAAAAGCATGCACGAAACCGTCATGACTTTGGGCCGCAGCCGCTTTACGGCCCCGTGGACGATCGCTTCGCGCAAGTCGTCCCATGAGTGAATACCACCGTTCTTCAGCGCTTCACGATAGGCCAGATCGAGATAGAGGAGCATGAAGACGGCAGTCTCGGCATCGACGCCGAGCAACGCGATCAGCCCAACCCACACGGCGATGCTCATGTTGTAGTGGAGCAGGTACAAGAACCAGATGGCACCGATGGCGGAGAATGGCACTGCCAGCAAAATGATCATGGTCTTAATCGCCGACCCAGTATTGAAGTAGAGCAGGAGGAAAACAATGAAGAGAGTGATGGGCACAACCAGCTTCAGGCGCTCGGCCACACGCTGCATGAATTCGTATTGGCCGCTCCACACTAATTCGTACCCGGCGGGCACTTTGACAGTCCTGGCGACAGCTGCTTTGGCATCGCGCACGTAACCGCCGATGTCGCGTCCGGAGACATCGACATAGACGTAGCCACTGAGCCTGCCATTCTCGTCGCGAATCATACCGGGGCCGGTTCTCATGTGGATGTCGGCGATCTGCCCAAGTGGAATCTGCGCCCCGGAAGGCGTAGCCACCAGGACGCGCTCGAGGGCATCAACATCGCTGCGATAGTCGCGCAGATAACGGACGTTCACGGAATACCGTTCGCGGCCTTCGACGGTCGTGGAGACCTGATCGCCTCCGACCGCGGACATTAGAACGCCCTCCGCGTCGTCGATGGTCAGGCCGTAGCGGGCAAGCTTGTCCCGCTTCAAATCGAAGTCAAGGAAATAGCCGCCGCTGGTGCGTTCTGCAAAGACGCTGGTAGTCCCCGGCACGTCCTTCAAAGCCATCTCAATTTGTTCGCCGAGCTGCTGAATCTGCCCCAGGTCGGAGCCGAGGACTTTGATGCCGAGCGGCGTACGGATCCCCGTGGTCAGCATGTCGGTGCGAGCCTTGATTGGCATGGTCCAGGCATTGGAGATGCCGGGGATTTGCAGAGCGTCGTTCATACCGCCGGGACCGTAGATCAAATCCTGCGTCGACAGGTGATCGGGCCAGAACCTCCGCAGAATAGCCTGAAGCCTGGGCGGCGCCGACTTCGAATACCAACGATTTACTTTCGGCCACTGATCCTGTGGCTTGAGCATGATGGTGGTCTCCATCATGGAATAAGGGGCCGGATCCGTCGACGTATCCGCCCGGCCAGCCTTGCCAAAGACTCGCTCCACTTCAGGGAAGTTACGAATGATCCTGTCCTGCTCCTCGAGCACGCGAGTTGCTTCGGTTACAGAGATGCCGGGCAGAGTAGACGGCATGTAGAGGAGCGTACCTTCATCCAGAGGCGGCATGAATTCCGAACCAAGTTTGAAGTAGACAGGCAGGCTGAGCGCCATTACGAGCAAAGCACCGCTTATGGTCAGCCACTTGTGATCGAGGACAAACTCGACAACCGGGTGATAGATCTTCATCATGGGTTTGCTGATTGGATGGTTCTCTTCGCTGTGGATCTTCCCCACGAAGATTGCATTGACTATCTTTGCCAACCACCTGGGGCGGAAGTTGAAGCCATCCATACGCGAGAAAAGGAATCGCATCGCAGCCGGGGCCAACGTAATCGCGAGCACTGCCGCAATCGCCATGGAAAAGTTCTTGGTGAATGCCAGCGGTTTGAAAAGGCGGCCCTCCTCGCCTTCCAGGGTGAATACGGGAAGAAACCCAACCGCGATGACAAGGAGGGCAAAGAAACTGGGTCCGCCGACTTCCTTGACGGCGGCGATCACGACGGCGTGAGACGGACCAGGCCGGCCTTCTGCTTCCCAGTGTTCGAGCTTCTTGTGCGTCTGCTCGACCATCACGACGGAAGCGTCTACCAGGGCACCGATTGCGACGGCGAGGCCGCCCAGCGACATGATGTTGGCGGTCATCCCCATCCATTGCATCGGGATGAATGCCAGCATTACGGTAACCGGGATGGTGATGATTGGAACGATCGCACTGCGCAAGTCCCACAGGAAGATCATGATCACGAGGCTGACAATGACCAATTCTTCGATCAATGTGCGCCGGAGGTTGTCGACAGCGCGATCGATCAACTCGGATCGATCGTAGGTGGTTACTAGTTTGACGCCGGGAGGCAGCGTGGACCTCAGGTCGTTCAGTTTTTCTTTGGTGCGTTCGATCACCTTCTGGGCGTTTTCTCCATAGCGCATGATGACGATGCCGCCGACAGCTTCGCCCTTGCCATCCAGTTCTCCAGCGCCCCTTCGCATGTCGGGTCCGAACGCCACAGTCGCTACGTCGCGAACAAGAACTGGCGTTCCTGTTTGAGCGTTATACGAAACCACGGTATTGCCGATGTCGTCGAGCGAGCGAATATATCCGCGGCCGCGAACCATGTACTCGCGTCCGGTGAACTCGACCAGTCGTCCGCCAACGTCATTGTTGGACTTCTGGACCGCGTCGCTGACGGCATTGATCGGGATTTTGTAAGCGAGCAGCTTATTGGGGTCGACATTAACCTGATACTGCCGCACGAAGCCCCCGACGGGTGCAACCTCGGCGACGCCGGGCACGGTCTGCAACGCGTAGCGAAGATACCAGTCCTGGTAAGATCGCAGTTGTTCGATGCTGTAGGTTCCCGTGGTATCGACCAGGGCGTACTGATAAACCCACCCAACCGACGTGACATCTTTCGCGAGTTCAACACTCACACCCTTTGGGAGTCGTGGAGTGACGGAGTTCAAGTATTCGAGCGTCCGGGACCGCGCCCAGTAGAGGTCCGTTCCTTCGTCGAAGATGATGTAGATGTAGGAATAGCCGAAGTCGGAGAAGGCGCGGATCTCCCTGACTTTGGGCAGCCCAAGCAGCGCCGAAGTGATTGGGTACGAGACCTGATCTTCCATGATGTCTGGGCTGCGGTCCCACTTGGCGTATACGATGACCTGGGTATCCGAGAGGTCCGGGATCGCGTCGAGCTTCGTATTCTTCATCGCGTTCCATCCCAACAGGATGGCGACCGCCACGAAGAGGAAGATCAGGAATCTGTTTTTGTCGCTGAAATCGATGATCCTGCCCATCATTGGAATCGCGCCTCGCTCATGAGCTGGCTAAACGAGATGGCAATGCCGCCGTTGACCGCCGTGAAGTCTTCAGCCTGTTGCCTGGCCGCGAATGTTAAGGTTCCCGGTGAGCACCGGTCGAATGCCATATCCCGCGGTTCCTTTGTTTCGTCCATACGCATCGCGCCGTGCTCGCACGCGATGACACGGCTGCCCTCGACATACCATGCTGTTTCCGGCAACAGCGCCTTGCCCGTGCTGTAGTCATGGACCGAGACCAGGCGCACCGGCTTATGCTCCTGATTTGCTTCGGTGATGGCACAGCGGGGGCAGCAGGCTTCCGTCCTCTTCCCATCAATCTCCGCTGTTACCTTCATGTTCGCGTGCAGGGGCCGGAGACAATAGCCGCAGGTCACCGGCTTCGGGTGAGCGACAAACTTGTACCAGGCAAAGACACCTGCGCCAACGACGAACAGCAGAGTGACAGTCAAGGCAATACGGCGAAAGTTCATGGCCATTCTCCTTAGTGCGTCATTCCGCTCATTGCGTCTTTGAGACCGCTTTCGGAATCGATCAGGAAGTTTCCAGAGACGACAATCGTTTCACCGGCCTTCAGGCCGGAAAGGATGACGGCGGCGCCATCCACCACAGGACCAACGGAGACCGTGCGAGGTTCAAAAACGCCCCCATCGTGGACCACGAAGACGTGTTGCTCCGTGCCCGAGTTAAGGACCGCCTCTTCCGGAACGAGGACCTTCGTGCCGTAGTCGACCTTCAACTGCGCATCTGCGAACATCTGCGGTTTGAGAAGGAAGTCAGGGTTGGGAAGCTGAATCCGCACTTTCACCGTTCGGGTCTGCGGATCGACCGTGGGATAGACGTAAGAGACGGTCCCCGAATAGGTCTTGCCGGGATAGTAGCTCAGCGTCAGCAAGACCCGCTGGCCCAGATGAACGAAGGGAACTTCATATTCGTAGACATCGGCGTCTGCCCACACCGTGGACAAGTCGGAGACTGTGTAGAGTTCGGTATCAGGGGTAACGGAGGTCTGCGGAAACGCCTTGCGATCGGTCACGAAGCCAGCGATCGGCGAGTAGAACGTCAGTTCCTCGCTGACCGTGCCTGTCTCATCGAGCTGCCTGATCTGGTCATCGGAGATATCCCAGAGCTTGAGACGCTCCTTCGCGGACTGCAAGAGCGATTGTGAACCCTGAGATATCTCCTGGAAGGGAGCGTTGCCAAGCGTGGCGTTCCCGCGCTTCGCTATGAGATATTCCTCCTGGGTGGAAACCAGGTCGGGACTGTAGAGGGTGAAGAGGGGCTGTCCCTTCTTCACAAGCTGGCCGACAAAATCGACGTAGACCTTATCGATGTAACCGGTAACCTTCACGTGGACGTGAGCGATTCGCGTTTCGTCGGCGACAATCTGTGCCGTGGTCCGAATGTCACGAACTAACGGCTTACGCTCGACGACCGCCGTTCGCACACCGGCAAGCACCTGCTTCTCCGGGGAGATTGTGACCGTTCCCGGCGGCATTTTGGCCATGGCCGGGTCGTCCGCATACTTTGGGACGAGCTCCACTCCACAGTCGGGAGCGATGCCCGGTTTGCCGGACTTGTAAGCCGGGTGCATCGGGTCATACCAGTAGAGGACTTTGCGGTCGCCGTCCCCTGGAGTCAGGCCAGGCGTCTTGTTCCCGCCCGCTGCCGAGGAGTCAGCCTCTTGATCCGCTGGGGACGACGCCGTCCGCCCTGCGTACTGGGGAACCAGATTCATGCCGTCTGGAGCCTTGCCGGGCTGGTCGTAGTGGTGGCGCGGGTTCATGGCGTCGTACCAATAGATCGGCTTCGGCTCGCCTATCGCGCTTTGAGATGCGGCCGCGCTGCTCCCAGCCTGGGCAAACCAACGATGGGTCGAGGTTCCATAAACAAGCCCCAGCGTTAACGCGATCAGGATGCCAAGGACGATTCTCTTTGGTGAACGGTTCATAGCTACTTTGCCTCCTTCGAGGACTGTGGATCCGATACTGGCCTTACGGGGAGAGGGGGGCCGGTCACGTCGGCGCCCGTCAGGACTTCCAGCTGAGCTACGGCCGTCTGGTAGTCGGCGAGCTGGCGGTAGTAGTCGGTCTCGTAGTCCAGGAGTGTGGTGAAGTTGGCAATCAGGGAAAGGAAATCCACGTTGCCTACCTGATAGGAGGCCATCGAAGACTCGAGAGCGAGCGATGCCTGAGGTACAACGCCCTTTGAGTAGAGAGTTAGCAGCCGTTCCGATGCTTTGGCGGCAAGGTAGTCCTGCTTCAGCTCAAAGCGGACTTCGTTCAAGCGGTTGTCGCGCATCTTCTCGGCGCTAATCAGGTCTTCGCTCGCTTCGGCAACGCCTTGACGCTGTTTGTTCCTGTAGAAGACGGGAATGTTCACGCTGACGGTGACACCATTCATGTCCGACAGTTGAGATCGTTGTTGAAACATGTAGCTGACCCCGATGTCCGGCCGATATTCCCTCTGCGCCAGAGATACGCCTAAGCGACCGCGCTCGATCATTTTCTGGTCCCGCAGTACAGCAGTGTCATTGGTTGTCGCAAGCGGATACAACTCCTCGAGCGAGAGAGCGATTGTCGCCGGTTCCACGTCGGCAGCAGGAGGCAGTGGAGACTCGGGTGAACGAACCAGGAGTGCATTGATCCTGGCCTGAGCAGTTGCACGCTGCTGTTCCAGCGTGGTGAGTTTTTCCAGGAGCATGGAAATTTCGATCTGGGACCGCAGCACATCCTGCTGCATGGCTTTGCCAACCCGATACCGCGCTTCGGCAATCTTCGATAGCTTTTCGAGCAGGTCCTTGTTCCGGTTTGTCGTCTGAACAGCGCGGTCGCAGTAAAAGTATTCGTAGTAGGCAGTCCTGACTTCGGCCGTTACCCTTCGTTGAATGGCATCGTAGTCGGACTGCGCCGCGTCGGCCTCTTTGTTCGCGATTTGGCCGCGCAGCTTTAACTTGCCGGGATAAGGAAACTGTTCGGAGACGGTGAGGCCGCGATAACTGGAGTTATCCCCCCGCATGATGCTGAATGGAGCGACATTTCCCGCCCATCCAGCCGAAATCATGGGATCAGGCAGAGACTCCACCTGGGGCACGCGCCGCTGGAGTGCTTTCACGGTATGGAGCGCACTCTGGGCTTCCGGGTTCTTCTCCAGGGCCTCGCGGACGACGTCATCCAGCCGGAGGAGTTGTGCGCCCGCACCTTCGGTACGGGTTATCGTCTGTGCCGTTGGCGCCTGCTGAGCTGTCAAAAGGACCGCGGGGCAGCACAGCAACGCGGCACCCAGCCACGGGAATCTCATGGAAAGCACCTCAAGGCCTGAAATCATGGAATACAGACGGTCTAAGGTGAAGACCGCGAATATTTCAGACGCAAGTAGTGCTCAGATCAGGAAGGTACAGAGGATAGCGCGCGAATGCAGGAGGAGCTGTCGGGTTACCAGAACCGTACCCGTGGGTCTGCTGTTAGAGGGAACGGAGGCGACGGCAGAAACAACAGAAGCTCTTGCGATGCCGATGCGCCGCTCAGGGGTGTTCTGAATGGTCGCTGGAGCGCCGGGATATGTCGAAATCACACAGCAAGGCGATTCTGTGGGTTCTGCCCCCGATCGATTTTCCGCTATCGGTTTCGGCGCTTTCGACTCTACGGGGCAATTGGGACCGCAGCAGCTGGCGGGATGCACCAGGAACCGGCATGGGATCGATGCGACAGCGGGGATAGCCGCCAGGGCCGCCAGCAGCACCGAAATCACGGGTTTGATCAGAACTCTCACCGTAGCACCATGATAGGCGGTCCGATGGCCGCGGTGTGTGACACGGATCACATTTCGCAACAGGCCAGTCCAAGGTTCGATAGCGGGCCCCGGCATCTTGTGACCGGCATGTGGGTCCGCCGCTTGTCCGTGGGGCTTCGTTTGTCATTTGTCCAATTGAACCCCAACGAGAAATCGGCCAGACTATGTTGCCTGCGTTGCCCGCGTTTTTCACCGGGCTGGGGGTTGTGCCCTATCTGACACAGGACGCTATCGGCCGCACTCTGGACTACATGTCGTCAATCCAGAACTCGGAAGTGGTGTTCGACTACATGGAACCTCCAGAGGCATCCTCAGAAGAGCTAAGGCAATTAGAAACGGTGCGGACCGAACGGCTTAAGAGAATTGACGAACGTTCGGACAGCCGTTTCGAGTCGGCTGGCATTGCAGCGATTCTTCGCTCGCACGGATTTTGTGCCATCGAAGACATCAATTTCCAGGAGATCGCGTCCCGGTTCGGCCGCGCCGTTGAAGGACTGGCATCCGGACACCTTGGCGTTCATGTTGTCCACGCTAAGCACTAATTGAATGCAGTCATCGATTGCTATTCAAATACAGAGCCCGTCCATCACCGACAGATCCGGTTCATGCACGGACGGGTGCAGCTCCGACACCCTATCCAGATTGTGATCTGGCTTGCAAAGCATGTGCGTTCTGGGAGGATTACCGGCATCCCAAATATTTCAGGGTCTGGACCCGACAGGACGGACTAAAGCGCCGAAACTGCCGTAAAGCCGACGATCCGTCCAGTGACCTGGAAAATGGTCACAATGCCGATCGGTGAGTGTCCGGGTCTCACACCATCATTCGAGAATAGCTCACGACCGTTGTCAGTACTGGACGGATACGGTCATGTCATCCATTTGCTGCCTCCGGCTCCAGAGAGCCTTCGCAGAAGATTGAGTGTGTGTTCTCTGCCAGTCCCGAAACAATCCGAAGAGAGCCTCGGGAGTCGCCTCCGTCGCCCAGCCGGTAATCTGCGG
>Ga0302325_10033453_pt1 | contig 10531 bp, 12 predicted proteins | sample Palsa_T0_2_FD_201948 | JGI IMG/M metagenome (GOLD analysis project Ga0302325, IMG submission 201948) | Peat permafrost microbial communities from Stordalen Mire near Abisko, Sweden - Palsa_T0_2 | ecosystem: Environmental > Terrestrial > Soil > Palsa > Peat permafrost | place: Sweden: Abisko...
GTCCTATCGTTCGGTCGAAACCGGCAACTGGTATTTGGATAACTGGCCGAATTACACCTCGGAAAAAAATGCGGCCATCAAGTACTTGAATCTAACAGTTGTTGACGGCGTTGCCAAAACAACGGAGCGCGGTGATTCGTCGTGCCCGGCAATGCCTGAAGAAATCGACGAAGCCCGCGAGTATGTGAGGGCCATCGGAGGGACGGTCGTCCTTATACAGATTCCCAGTGCCTTTGCCTGCGCTCAGCGCGTTCATGAGATCGCCGTAGCGATTGAAGCGTCGGCGTTGACTGTGGACGCAACCCAATTCAGCAGCACCGACGGGGGCGGCCATCTAGACAAGATCAGCGCCCAGAAATACAGCGGCATCTTCTTCACATGGCTGGAGCAGCTGCCCGAGTTTCGTCGGCTCTCCCCAGAACAATAAGAGTTCCGGGCTAGACGTCGCCGAGCTTCTCGACAAGCGGCAGCCCCAGAGACCCTAGGCTCTGAGGAGCTGGTCGAGATTCCGTCAGACCCCGCCCTCGCGCCGCCCATCGCAATCTGGTCGCTGAACCGCCTGACGTGTCGGTAGCGTTGCAACTCGTCTTGCAGATGGAGCGCGTGCCGTTCACTGTAGGTCTGCCGGGTTAATGGCATCCCGCGCGGGTGCGCAAGACTAGGACAGCCAAATGGGCACATCCGATGATGCTCTCGGCTCACTAATGCAGGCGATCGAACGGATCGAAGGAGCGCTGGAATTGGTTGACGACACCGCCCATCGGATGTCTGGCATTCAGAATGAATTGCGCCGAAAAGCTGAAGCCTGTCGCCGGTTGGCGGTAGGGGCGGAAGATGAGTGGCGCAAGGCGCTTTGGATCCAGCGCGCGCAGCATTGGGAATTAGAGGCAGCAAAGATCGTATGAGCCGGCAGTCGCATGCCGTGCCACAGTCGCAATTCCGTAAATTACGACCGAGCCATCGCGTTTGGCGAAGATCCTGTGAACATCAGCGTCGCGTTGCAGATCGTACTGCGGGGTGAGCGCGTGCCGTACAGCGTGAAATAAAACCGGTATTCGGTAGCAAACTCACCTATTCGCCACGGGTAGCGGTATCCCCTTGCCCTCCCGCTAAGGTTGTCGGATGATCGGTGCCCGGCGTCTGGGGGATGTCAAATGTTTCAGACGGCGTGCGCTAAGGCTCTCAAGTTCAGTTTTCCGGTTATTATTTCGCAGCGGCTTGGAAGCGGCAAATGCATTGGCGGTATCGGCGCGTTCGTTGTCTTGAACGATGAAGGCTGGATCGCAACATGTTTTCACATCTCCGAAATGATCCGGGGAGCAGTCCAGAGCGAAGCTAACGCACGGCAAATTGAGGCGCAAAAGGACGCAATCAATGCGGACACTACTCTCAGCAACAACCAGAAACGTAAGAAGATTGAAGCGCTTCCTAAGCTTAAGAAAACCGACATTGATCGCGTAGGTGTATTATGGGCAATCGGCACGCCGGGAGTCGCGGTGAGTGCCCCACAGTTTCAATGTGTGCCAGCCATCGACCTGGCCTTTGCCAAATTGGAGCCGTTTGACCCAGCTTGGGTCACCGAATATCCAAAACTGAAAGACCCCAGCCGAGACTTTAATCCCGGGGCGACACTCTGCCGCTCGGGCTATCCTTTCCATTCAATCACACCGACTTGGGACAACAATGTCAGCGGTTTCATGCTGCCGCAGAATGCGTTTCCGGTGCCTACCTTCGCGATTGACGGAATGTTAACCAGATTGGTTAACGTTGAGCTCCCCAATATTGCCGGACCTCCACCATTCCCAATGAAGCTCTTTGAGACTTCTTCGCCGGGACTTCGTGGCCAGAGCGGTGGCCCTGTATTCGACAAAGACGGGACGATTTGGGGATTGCAAACCGATACGGTAAGCTACGCGCTTGGGTTCGATCCTCCTGATCCGAATAGCAGCTCTGGAGGAAAGCTACATCAGTTTCTGAATGTCGGACGTTGCATTCACATGGAATCCATCGTCGGACTCCTAGATCAAATTGGTGTAAAATACGACCTAGTGCGATGACCAAGTATGTCGAAACAATGAACGTGCAGCCCACAACTACCAAGACCATTCTTGTTACGGGCGGAACATTTTCTTGGGCACCACAAAATGATCGGCTTGCCAATTTAGGCGTAGTCGAAGTCACCGGCAAAAAGGGTGCGTCGGATAGTTCAAAAGCGACCAAAAAGGTCGCAAAGCGATAATGCGGTTCTAATTCGCGATCCGCCACAAGTACTGCCCCATCCTCTGCGTTTTCTCCCCGATGACCAGCCCGCGATTGTGCATGTGCTTTAACGCCTTGCCGACGCGGCTAATGATGTCTGCTATCATGCGTTGATCGCGCGCTTCTCTCTCGTCGATGCCGGTCAGCCAACCGACATTTTAATTGTGCGCGCCGAGCCAGCGCGGGCCGGCCCGGCACTACTGCAAATAAATCACAGCAGTCCGGCGCCAGCATGGTCCCTAAATAAGTCGGCGTCGCGAACATAGGCCTGCAATAGAGCTGAAATCCGGCAATTTGATCCAACCGTTTGCGGCGGCGCGAACATGAGCGGTGCCATCGCTGAGATGGGCCCGCCTAGTGCCCAGCCTGCTGTGCAAGCTGTCGAGTCTGGCAGCGCTCACTTGCGCCTCGCCGAGATGGTAATGGCTATTTGGCCTGCGCGAGCTATCTATGCAGCGGCTCATCTGGCCATTCCGGATCATCTGGTGGCCGGAGCGTTGCCTCTTGATGACATCGCCCGGCTCACGAGAACCCACGTTCCGTCATTACGGCGTCTGCTGCGGGCCCTTGCGAGCTGCGGCGTCGTTACAGAAGTCTCCCCCGGCTGCTTTGGGCTGACCGCACTGGGAGACGCGCTGCGGACGGACGCGCTAGGCTCGGCAAGAGCTCTCGTCATGACGATCGCGGGGGATTGGCAATGGGCATCGTGGGGCAATTTTCTTCATAGTTTGAGAACGGGCCAAAGCGGATTGCTCAAATCCTCCGGACTTGATCTCTTCTCGTACCTCGCCGCACATCCGGAAGATCGGGTCTTTTTCGACCGGGCAATGATCGGCATTCATGGCGCCACCGCAGCAGCCTATGACTTCGGCGCGTTCGAGTCGATTGTAGATGTCGGCGGCGGCACGGGGACGCTGCTCAAGACAATCCTGAAGGCAACGCGAGGCCTCCGCGGCGTTCTTTTCGACCTGCCGGAAACGGCGAAAGCAGCGCGCGAGGCGATATTGAAGGAGGGACTGACCAGCCGTTGCACCGTTGCCGAAGGAGACTTCTTTAGCGCAATTCCGGAAGGACACGATTGTTACATCCTCGCACATGTCCTGCACGATTGGACCGACGACCACGCGCTCGCGATTCTTCGCAATTGTAGAAGAGCCATGGCGCCAACCGGACGTTTGCTCATCATCGAGGCCGTGCTTCCGGAAGGCGATACGCCCCACCATGGCAAAGTGATGGATCTGTTGATGCTGACGGTAACGGGTGGCGTCGAGCGGACGGCGTCGGAATTTTCCGCTTTGCTGGCTGCGGCAGGTTTTGCGCTCAAAAGCGTCATAGAAACTGGCACTCACCAAAATGTTGTCGAAGCCTCCCTCAGCTAGGCACGGCCTGATCGACTGTGGCATGGCTATGGACGATCAGGCAGATGAAACTTGGGAGTACCGCGACGCCGGTCCCAATAAGGTCCGTGTTCATGTCGAGTTTGATGAAAATAACGTGGTTCATCTCATCGCCAGAATTCCAAACAACTCGCCAGATGGAAAAGCTTCACAAGTAGAAGTAGCGCCCGGCAATACTATGAACGGTGCGATGTGAGCATCGGGCGTTTCCGAAAGGCGTTGTGAGTGCCGTGCCCGATGTCTGGTAAGCCTATCGCGATCAATCTCTGTGCACCAAAGTTTTGGTCGCTGCCGGCGGCATAGCGAAAATCTGACAGTGCAGCAGCCAGAGCGGCTCGGGCGAGAGCGACCCATATCCGACATTTTGCAAAGACTAACTGATGCGACACCTCAATTCGCGATCGTTCCTGGTACTTCAGCGTTTCCGGCAAAGCCACGTAAACAAATCTTTACAGCGCCTGGAGGCGGGCAATCGCCTTTGTTTCGATCACAAAATCTTTGCTGGACTGTCGTTTCTCATATGGCGACCATGCGGTGTTCAAGCAGGCTGCAACACCGGGGTCGATGATGGTTTTCTCTTCTGCAGTACGAGTTCCATCGCGCCGTGCATTCGTGAGAATGGCAGGCGGAATCGCATCACTGTCCATCCTTGGCAATCAGCTCGCGATCGGACAATCGGCATCGTCCGTAGCCACTCGAGCGGTTCCGAAATCGAATGAGCAGCTCCCAGTTATCGGGCTAGGTACTGACGACTTTCTGGTCCAGCCCGAGGCAGCAGGGCGAGAGAAGCTAAAGCTTGTCGTCGATAATCTCCTGATAGCAGATTGCAAGATTATTGATACGGCGTCTTCTTATGGAGCTTCTGAGAGTATTCTTGGTGATCTGCTTTCCGACCAGGAGCGCTCAAAGGTATTTCTGGCTACTAAGGTAGAGAACGGCAGCAGTGCTGGTGGTCTAGCTGAACTCCGGAGGTCACTTGAGAGGCTGCGCTTTCGTCAGGTCGACCTTGTGCAACAACATAACGTGAGTAATCCGCATCAAGACTTGGCACCGTTTCGCGATTGGAAAACGCAAGGACTTTGTCGCTATTTTGGGATCACTACCACGTATAAGCGGGACTATGATGCTGCCGAAGCAGTCCTCAAACGAGAAAAGCCAGATTTTTTTGAAGTTGATTATTCATTAGCGGATAGGACGGCCGAGACGCGATTGCTGCCCGCCGCGCGAGACGCTGGAGCGGCAGTCTTGATAGCCCTACCGTTTGGACATAGCTCTGTCTTTACCGCAGTTCGTGGCAAGGCTGTCCCCGATTGGGCAAGCGAGTTCGGCGCGACGACATGGGCGCAATTCTTCCTAAAATTCGTGCTTGGAAATGATGCGGTGACAGCCACTATTCCCGGAACCACAAATTCGGCTCACCTGGCGGACAACATCAGCGCCGGGCACGGTCCATTTCCAGATGCCAAGCAGCGCAAGGCGATGATCGATTTCTTCAGCGCGCTCTAACATTGGCGATTACGGCGCGATAGGTGGCTATTTATCCAAGGAGTAAGCGGATGTCTCATGTTACTAACCCCGATTTCGATCGTCGTTCGTTCATTCGCGTGGGAGCGTGGGGGATATTTGCCCTTACGGCTGGTTCGGTTTCGGGAAATGCTTTCGCACAGCAATCGCCCGTGAAGATTGGCATTATCGGGGCAGGTCATATCGGCAGCACGATCGGAACCTTATGGGTAAAGTCCGGGCACCCCGTGATGTTTTCATCTCGGCATCCGGAGGAATTAAAGTCGTTAGTTGACGGACTTGGCAATCTTGCTCACGCGGGGACGGTGAGCCAAGCGATCGCCTTCGGCGACGTGGTTTTCATTGCTGTTCCCTATGGGGCTCTTCCGGAGATTGGAAAAGCCTATAGCAGCAATCTCTTCGGAAAGGTCGTTATCGATGCCGGCAATGCTGTTGCTGCTCGCGACGGCAGTGATTTAACGGCCGAAACAAAGGATGAAGGAATAGGCATTACCTCGGCGAAGCTTCTGCCCGGGGCGCGTGTTGTGCGAGCGTTTAACAGCATGGGATACAAGTTCTTCGAGTCTGAGGCGAATCGTTCGGGCGACCGGATGGCTATACCGATCGCGGGCGATGACAAGGATGCACTGGATGTCGCCTCGTCGCTTGTTCACGATGCCGGTTTCGATCCGGTTGTCATCGGATCCTTGGAAACTGCCAAGCAATTTTCACAAGGTAATCCGCTTTACGGACTACAGCTCACGGCCACCCAGATGCGCGAAAAGGCGACCTCGCTGAAGCAATAATTCTTCATAAAGACAATCTGGATTTACTTGATGGCACTGGCAGATGCGCCTCGGCTACACCACTCGATTTTCTTTCGGGTTTTGAACAAATTCATCGATGTCAAACAAAGTGAAGTTCGTGCCCTGTTTTGGGCGTGGCTCTACATCTTTTCTCTTTTATCCGCGTATTATGTTCTGCGGCCAATTCGCGATCAGATGGGAGTCGCAGGTGGCGTGAATAATTTGCAGTGGTTGTTCACGGGCACGCTGGTCGGCATGCTCGTGCTCAACTTGCCGTTTTTTTATCTGGTCAAGACGTTTGCACGCGTGACTTTCATCGCAATTTCTTACCGATTTTTTATCGCGAACCTGCTTCTATTCGCTGTTGCGCTATACCTAGCGACTCCCGAAGAGACGATTTGGGTCGGCCGAATCTTCTTCATCTGGACATCTGTATTCAACTTGTTCGTGGTATCCATTTTTTGGCAGATGGTCGTCGACATATTTACTGCGGAACAGGGCAAGCGGCTATTCGGCTTTATCGCTGCGGGTGCCACGTTGGGAGCGATGGCGGGCTCGCTTTTTACTGTTTCAACTGTCGAACATTTGGAGCCGGGGTATTTGCTGATTGGCTCCGCAGCGATGATCGAAATCGCTGTTTTTTGTGTCCGAAGGCTTTCCACCCTTGCGACGGTCCTCTCTGAGCGATCTCACCCTAAAGAGGACAATGAAACCCCGGTCGGCGGAACCTTGTTAGCAGGCTTTCGAGATGCCTTGGCGTCGAAGTACTTACTGAACGTCAGTCTTTTCCTTCTACTGTACGCGGTGACATCTACCTTCTTATACTTCCAGCAGGCCGACGTCGTGAGTCATGCCTTTTCAAACCGTGCTGAGCAGACGCAATTTTTTGCGTCTATTGATCTTGGCGTCAATGCGTTGACGCTCGTGGTTCAACTACTACTTACGGGCCGCATCCTAAAATGGTTCGGCGTTGGTACAACCCTGTCATTGCTGCCGGCGGCAAGCGTCATTGGCTTCGGAACGGTCGCGCTTTTGCCGTCGCTTGCAACGGTGGTCGGGTTCCAACTAGTTCGACGCGCAGGAAATTTTGCGATCGCACGGCCGACGCGCGAGATTCTATTTACGGTCCTGCCGCGCGAGGATCGGTATAAAGCCAAGAGTTTTATCGATACAGCGGTCTACCGGCTTGGCGACCAAATTGGCGCATGGTCGTTTGCACTGCTTTCATTTCTGAAACTATCGGTGGCAGAGATAGCTATCACGGCGGCGGCAACGTCACTGGTCTGGTTCGCTAACAGCTGGTGGCTTGGCCATCGCCAGGAAGCTCTCGCAAAGCAGCAGCATGACTCCATTATCGAAACAAGTCCGTCTGTCTGATCAGTCGCGTTACTCCGAATGCATCGAAATTGGTCTCTTCTTTCACCTTAATAGGACTTCGACGGTCGTTTGGCCTCGTCGTATTGATCCATGCTCTAGCACTTGGGACCAGCAGGTCAGTAAAATGTTGATGTCCGTTCCTGGCCCTTAACGTCATTTCGAACGACGCGCATTAAGTGGTCGTTATCGGGACCAGAGCAGACATGGGATTGCCCTGACGCCGGTTCATGACGGGTCGGGTTAAGGATTGAAGAGTGCGACCACATCGCCCAAGCCATTGTTGTTTTCGCCGAGAAGATGTGGCGACGTCTTGCTGATCTCGAGGAACAAGTCTCCCTAACAAGCCGAGTAGAAATTGAGGGCGCTACGGAAGAGCTAGCCGAGAATAGGGATGCCAAGTTGACACGCGCGGGCTAATCGGAAACGATTCATCGAGAGGTATTCGGGTCGAGTCTCGAACCTCGACGGCATACGAACGACTAAAGTCATGGCCCGACTTAGATCGAATCTAAGCGTTCGCAAATTCATTGCGTGCTTCGGTGCTGCGATGCTCTGCACCATTTCGACGAGTATAGTGGCGCAGCAACGTTCGCCGCCGTCCCTCTTCAAGCCGACGATGGAGGACGTTGCGCCCGGCGTCGATCACGGCGACCACGACGACGATCTTCCGGAGGACTTCCAGCGGCAGGCCGTGTTCTATCGCTCGCAACAGCGTATCGGCACCATCATAATCGACACGCAAGAGCGCCATCTATATCTCATCGAGAGCGAGACGCGTGCCGTGCGCTACGGCATAGGCGTCGGCCGCGACGGTTTCACCTGGCAAGGCATGCTGCAGATTGCGCGCAAAGTCGTTGGGGGTGGCCCCGGCGATCCTCTGGGTGCACGCGTGATGTATCTCGGCAACACGGTCTACCGCATCCACGGCACCAACGCGCCGGAAACGATCGGGCAAGCGCTCTTGTCAGGCTGCTTTCGGCTAGCCAACGACGACGTAATTGATCTCTATGACCGAGTGCCGGTCGGCACCAGAGTCATTGTGCGGCAAGACTGACGCCCACTGCAGGAGTCGAGGCCCCTTTTCGCGGAGGCGATTTGTTATCAGGGCCAACATTGTCAGGCCGCGCGATATGTATGAACCGGACTTACATATCGGCACGCGTCGAGGGCCGCGCGCGCAGACATCGCCCCGCAACGGCGAACGGCAATTGAAATCGGAATGAATTGCTGCCGTGCCGATCCACTCAACGTGAGTCTGTTATTGGCCGTAGCGGTCGCGCCGACTGGTCGCCTTCGTGTCTGCTTTCAGGAGTCTTTCTGCTGCGCCGACTCATTCCAGTCGCGGCAGAAAGTGAGCCATGAGCGACATCGGCCAGCATTTCGTGTTATTGCAGTTGCGAAGCCGGGTTCACCCCCGTATCAAATCGGTCTTCTAACGCGATACCATGCAGTTTTCTGAAGTGGGTGCCGACATGGCAACGCCCGCGTTTAGACGTGGCAAATTGACTTGACCGCGACCGGGGGATTCCACTTAGCGTAAGCGCAATAAGGCAAGAGTAGTCGCGTAAACAATGATGCAAAAAGCCCTTATCACGGTGGCCAGCATTAGCCTCTCGCTGGTGCTTGGCGCGTGCGCGGGGCGGCCGTCTCAAGGCGTGCTGGTACCGGTCGCACAGTCCGCCGAAGGTACGTCTCGCGTGGATATGCTTATCGCAACGACACGACAGCGTTCAACTGCGGATGCAGGCGAGATGTTCAACGGAGAGCGGGCGGAGGAAATATCCTATGCAGCTATTACCATCTCAATTCCCCCTGACGACTCCCGAGAGATTGGCACAATCAATTGGCCCGCGTCGCTGCCGGGCGATCCCCAACGCGATTTCGTGACAGTTTCTGCGGACTATCTCAACAAGCAGAAACTCTCCGCCGCCGTGTCCGCCGCAGCAAAACCGGCCGGCCGCAGAAACGTGCTTATCTTCGTGCATGGGTTTAACAATCGGTTTGATGATGCCGTCTACCGATTTGCGCAAGTCGTTCACGATGCACAGGTGCCGGGTATTCCCGTTCTCTTTACCTGGCCTTCACGCGGGGAATTGAGTCTTAGTGCGTACGCCTATGATCGCGAGAGCGCGAACGCATCCAGCAACGCGCTCGCGCAATTGATCGAAATGCTGGCGGCCAATCCCAATGTAAAAGATATCAACATCGTTGCACACTCGATGGGCAATGTTGTTACGCTCGAAGCGTTGCGCGGAATGGCGAGCCGCAGGGGCAAGATTGGCGCAAAAGTCAAGAACGTGATGCTCGTCGCGCCTGACGTCGGCGTTGATAAATTCCGTACCGAAATGCAAGGAATGGGACAGTCCAGGCCGCGCTTTGCTCTGTTTGCATCTCAAGACGATAGCGCCCTCAATTTTTCAAAGACAATTGGGGGCGGCATTGAGCGTATTGGTGCGGTTGATCCAGCGCAGGAGCCCTACAAAAGTGATCTATCGCAGGAGAATGTCGAGGCTTTCGATTTGACCAAACTGAAGGGTGGCGCCCACGGTAGAGCCTTCGAAGATATCACGACCGTGATGACGATGATCAAGGATCGCGGCATCGAGTGATCCGACCGCGCCTTTTGGCTGAGGCCGGGCCGGCGTTGCTATCTTGGTCGCGTCACCTGCCAGCCGAGTTTTTGAAGCTCCTTTGAGGCCGTCGGCGTAATCGGGCCGGTCGTTACGAGGACGGGTTTGCGAGCAAGGCCATAACGTCGCAAGTCGTTCATTGTAGCGTTTGCCGTTTTTTCTACCAAGTCCGTCCATGCCAGCTCATCGGTTGGAAACGCTGCAACAATGTTCCCGTCACGGGTGCGGCACAGCGCTATACCTGCTGCACTGCTGAATTCCGTTATGCCGCCGAGTTCGCTGCTTCGCGCGGCCAACAATTCGGCGCGACTGCGCTGGAAATAAGCGAGTTCAGGAGTAGTGATGTCGGCAGCACGACTGATAAAAGCCTGGGTATTATTGGCACGCAGTCGGCCCAGTGCCCTTGCGATCGCCAGCATGTCCGCGGGCGAATAATACCAAACCGTAGGGTGGCTGACTCTCTGGGGGATTCACGAATCACGTGGGGAATGATTCAAGGTGGCAAACGGAGGGGGTTTACCATGGGCCAGGCGATTGCGGTTCGGACGGACTTTACGGC
>Ga0302325_10033454_pt1 | contig 10531 bp, 9 predicted proteins | sample Palsa_T0_2_FD_201948 | JGI IMG/M metagenome (GOLD analysis project Ga0302325, IMG submission 201948) | Peat permafrost microbial communities from Stordalen Mire near Abisko, Sweden - Palsa_T0_2 | ecosystem: Environmental > Terrestrial > Soil > Palsa > Peat permafrost | place: Sweden: Abisko...
GAGGAGTCGGCCCGGCGCGCCGCCCTTTTGAAGGTGGCCGACGTACTCCTGGCCTCGGCCGGGGAGATCGCTCCGGTGCTCACCGCCGAGCAGGGCAAGCCATTGGCGGACGCCAATATCGAAGTCTTCGCGGCCGCTATCTGGTGCCAGTACTTCGCCAACCTGGAGACCCCGGCCCAGGTGATCCAGGACGATGAGCAGGCCTACGTCGAGGTGGTGCGTCGCCCCCTCGGCGTCGTGGCAGCCATCACGCCGTGGAACTTCCCTCTGACCCTGGCCTTTTGGAAGATCGCCCCCGCGCTACTGGCCGGCAACACCTTGGTCCTCAAGCCGTCGCCCTTCACTCCACTCTCGACGCTCAAGGTTGGGGCGTTGTTGCGCGACGTGCTTCCGCCCGGTGTGCTGAACGTCGTCAGCGGCGGCGACGGGTTGGGCGCCCTCATGACGAGCCACCCCGTGCCGCGAAAGATCAGCTTCACCGGGTCCATCGAGACCGGGAAGAAGGTAGCGGCGGCGGCCGCCCCCGACCTCAAACGGGTGACCCTCGAATTGGGTGGCAACGACCCGGCCATCGTCCTGGACGACGCCGACCCGAGCGCCGTGGCCACTGCGATATTCGCCGGCGCATTCAACAACAACGGACAGGTCTGCTCGGCCATCAAACGGGTCTATGTACCGGAGGCCATGTACGACGAGGTCGTCGATGCGCTGGCCGCGCAGGCCAAGGCGATAAAGGTCGGCGATGGGGCCGATCCCGATTCGAAGTTGGGCCCCATCAACAACGAACCTCAGTACGAACGGGTCAAGGAACTGGTGAGCGACGCGCTGTCGCAGGGTGCCAGGGCAGCCTCGGGCGGTCACCCCATCGATGGGCCGGGCTACTTCTTCGAGCCGACCATCCTGGCCGGGTTGAGCGACGGCACCCGGATTGTCGACGAAGAGCAGTTCGGTCCGGCACTCCCGGTGATCTCGTATCGCAACGAAGGTGACGCCGTGGACCGCGCCAACGCCACCCACTTCGGGCTGTCGGGATCGGTATGGAGTGCAGATCCGGATCGGGCCACGGCAGTGGCGGCCCAACTCGAGTGTGGCACGGCGTGGGTCAATACGCACCTGGCCCTTGCCCCCCAACAGCCTTTCGGGGGCTTCAAGTGGAGCGGTGTGGGCGTGGAGAACGGCCCGTGGGGTCTGGCCGAGTTCACCGAGTTCCAGGCGCTACACCGTTCGAAGACCGTCCTCGGCTCTCAGGGCTGAATGAGCGCCCGGGCCCGCCGCCCACTGCTCACGTGGTGGGAGTGGTCGATGGCGGTACCGCAGCCGGCTTGAGGACTGCGGCAATCTGCTTGAGGTCGGCTTGCGCCTTGGCGATGTCGTGGCGGGCGGACTGAACGGAGCTGTGCCCCGCCGCCAACAGGTCGTGGTCGGCGTTCCAGTCGGTCGGCGTATAAGCCAGCACGGAGGCGGAGACGCCGGCAGTGGCGTTTGTGGCCGCAGTGATTTGCGCCTGCAGATCGTTGATGAGCGGCTGCAGGGCGGCCTGATTGGATGGGTTGACGCGTGAGGCTGCCTTGGTGGCGAGCGCAGTGAGCTCAGGGACTGTCGTCACGTCGATCTGGTCGGCCGCGGCGGAGATGTGGGCGGCGGGGAGCACGAGGGCGAGGACCCGGAAGTTCGTGAAAACTGTGGCGTAGTCGACCGCGGCGGACGACTCGATGGTGTCGCCGGCGATCTTCTGTCCCAGAGCCTCAAGCGGCTCGCTGTCCGCCTGGAGATAGGCCACGAGTGCGGCGTTGTCAGATCCGAGTCGCGGATCGGCGTTGACCTTCGAAATGGCGGCGTTGAGGTCATTCGTCCGTAGCGAAATGGCGGCGGCGGCTTTGGCCTGAAGGCCAGAGAGGGTCTGTGGCGTGGCGGCAGAAGTCGCAGCCCCCGCCGCGGTCGCCCCGCCTCCCAGCGCGACGGCTGACGCCAGTAGTGCTACTCCGACGCAGAGTCCACTTTTCGACATGATCTGCTCCTCGCTGGGGATCACAGTCGATCCCCTCGATCCTCATGGTGGGTGCTCCGGGTCAGGTTTGTGTGGGGCAAAGATGAGGATTCTGTAAGGGATGTCCTGTTTTCGCCGGTATCGGCTCCCCGAAGTGCGAGGCTAGAGACCGTGACTGCGCAACCAGCCGGAACTGTGGTGGTGATTGAGGACGATCCACACATTGCGGACCTCGTGGACCTGTACCTGCGCCGTGACGGCTTTCGCGTCCTCTTGGCTCGGGACGGAGAACAGGGTCTGATGGTCGTGAACCAGGAGGACCCTTGGATCGTCGTTCTCGACGTAGGGCTGCCGGGTCAGCTCGACGGTTTCGACGTATGTCGCCGAATTCGGGCCAAGGGAAACATCCCGGTCCTCTTCCTGACGGCCCGTGACGACGAGGTGGATCGAATCCTCGGACTCGAGCTCGGTGCCGACGACTATTTGGTCAAGCCCTTCTCGCCCCGAGAGCTGGTCGCCCGCGTGCACGCCATCCTGCGTCGCACACGAGAAAGCGCGGCGCCGCAGGAGATCGTGAGCGTGGGGGATCTCGAGGTCGATATGCGGCGCCGGGAGGTGCGCCGCTCTGGCGAGGTGGTGCCTCTCGCGACACGTGAATTCGACCTGCTGGCCTTCCTCTCGGGCAACATCGGACTCGCCCTCTCACGCCAGCAGCTTCTCGATGGAGTGTGGGGCGCCGATTGGTACGGCGACGAACGCACGGTCGACGTCCACGTAGCGCAGCTCCGCAAGAAGCTCGGTGACAGCCTGCCGCTGGCCACGGTGTGGGGCGTCGGGTACCGCTTCGGATGAGAGGGTGATCCGATGCGACGCCGATTGATGCTGGCCTTCGTCGGTCTCGTACTCGGTGTGCTCGTGATCGCCGGCGCCGGCAGCATCATCCTGACCGATAATGCGGCTCGGACGCAGGCGACCCAACAGCTGGCGACCGAGGCGAAATCTCTCACCGGACATACATTCCCCCTTTCGACGCTGAAGGTAATGCGGAGGCTCCTCCACTTGGAAGACGCCCGGCTCGTTCGCGTGAGCGCCCAAGGACAGGTCTACGGAAACATTCCTGCCGGCTTGACCGCGGCCGATCTGATGCCGGAGAGCCTCCTCAATGGTGAGAGTGTCTCGGGTCAACACGGTTCCCTGGCCTTCGCGGCAGCACCGGTCACGTTGACCCCGGGAGAGCGCGCTCGACTCGATCTCAGGGGACAGGTCGTCGTCGTCCTTACCCGTGATGTGGGCGACGTCGGCCCGGGTTGGAGCTACTTCTTCATCGCGGGAGGGGTGGCCCTCCTGATTGCGGCGCTGGTGGCCTGGCTGCTCAGTCGCCGGATGTCACGGCCGCTGGTCGAAGCCAGGGACGCCACCGCGCGCATCGCAGCGGGGGATCTCCAGAGCAGAGTGCCGCTGCGAGAACACGATTACTCGGAATCGACCTCGTTGGCCCTCTCCATCAATGAGATGGCCCAGAGTCTCGAAGATTCGCGAAACCGCGAGCGCCAACTCCTGCTCTCAGTGTCGCACGACCTGCGGACGCCGCTGACGTCGATCCGAGGTTTCGCCGAGGCCATCAGCGATGGAGCAGTGGAGGACACCGCGCAAGCAGCAGAGGTGATCATCGCCGAATCCCGGCGACTGGAACGGTTGGTCGGAGACCTGCTCGATCTGACCAAGCTCGAGGCCAATCAGATGTCGATTTCGCTTCGCCCCACGGATGTGCCCGAAGTGGTGAACACCACGGCGGAAGGATTTCGACCCTCGGCCGAACGCAGCGGCCTGCAGTTGGCCATCCACTTGCCGACGGTTGCGCCGCCTTTCGTCACCGTCGATCCCGATCGCCTGGCCCAGATACTGGCCAATCTGATTGAGAACGCCTTGACGTTCGCCCGCACATCGGTGATCGTGGCGTTGTCGGGCCCCGATTCCTCGAGGCCGTCCGGGAGGCAGGTCATCACGGTGGAGGACGACGGTCCCGGGATCGCCACCGCAGACCTCACCCGGGTGTTCGACCGCTTCTACCAGGCCGATCACGGCCCGAGTCGACAGCTCGGATCCGGACTGGGCCTGGCCATTGTGGCGGAGCTGGCGTCGGCCATGGGTGCGACGGTGCGAGCTCAATCACCGGTCGGCGGAGAAGGGGGAGCTCGTTTCGAGCTGACGCTGGCCAGCGGCGACGGTCAACCGCCGCAGTAGTCGTCAAACCCCTCGAGGGGTCACGCCGCCAGCGGGACCTCGCTGCCACAGAACTTGCATTTCGTCGCAGCCAGCGGCAAGCCCTCAGAGAGACAGCTTGGACAGTCCTTCGTCGGGGCGGGATCGCCGAAGACCGACGTGCCCCGCCGCTTCATGTACGCGCGGTAGGGCACCACGAGGATGAAGTAGATCACGAACATGAAGATGATGAAGTAGATGACCGCCGCAATGAACGCACCCAGATCGATCCGCTGTCCGTTGATGGTCCAGCCGAGCCCGTGGGCGCCGCCGCCGGCGCCTGCCGCATTGATCAGCGGGGTGATGACGTTGTCGGTGAAGGCTTTGATGAGTGTGCTGAAGCCGAGGGCAACAACAAGCCCGACAGCAATAATGATCAGGTCTCCCTGCATAAGGAAGTTCTTGAAACCCTTGAGCATCGTTCACCTTTCCATGTCGTGACGCCCTGACCCGAGAGGGCCACCATCGCCATCGGGCGTCGAAGGAACCATAACAAGCTCGGCCTCTCCCGCCTCAGGGGGTTCCAGCTCGCCCCGAGCGTCCCGTACCTGTGTCGTGCCTGTGCCGGCCCGAGTGCTGCCCGCCCTCGTGTGTGCGGATCGTCGGCCAGCCGAAATCAGGACCTTTGACCTCGTTGTCCCGGCCGCGGATCAGAGCCATCCGGGAAGGCAGGCCATCCGAGATCCATGCGGTGGTCGGCGCAATCGCTCGATTTCGCCCGCGGATGCCTCGGTTTTCTGGCGCCTCGGGAAGCACCTTCGACAGTGAGGGCACCGCCGCTTGGCCCCGCGTCAGTTCGGATGCACAGGAGCGAACATGCTGAAGATGCCACCACCCCAGGTCGATCTGACCACCACGCCCCGGTCCTCGGCCTTGAGGCACTCTGGCTGCGTTGGTTTGCCCTCGGGACGATGCACACGGCGCCGGAGTGGGAGACATTGCTTCGGGGGGAAGCGTGCCCGACCCGCCACCAATACAACATCATCGCCGTCGCCCTCAGCGAGTATTGCCGTGAATGCGGAGCGACGCAGCTTTTGCCGTACCTCGAGGATGAGGCGGTCCTCACGACGCGCTCTCCGCTCGGCGGCGGCCCTCGTGCCACATCGGTCGTCCACCATGGTGCCCGTTGGCTAGGCCTGTCTGACCCTTCCCTCGCCCGCCTTTGGGGTGTGGGCCGAGGCCGATTCACGCTCTTTTCACAGGTGAAGATGACCAGCCCGCCGCGCTGCCTTGGCGCGTTCGGGCGGATCAGCCTGCTCCGGCGAGCCGTTGCAATGGCCATGCTCCGAGCAATAGCATGCACGCCGGCACGGGCCAGAGGGTCTTCGTGCTGACGCTGTCGAGAGGAGCAGCGTCGAGTCACTCCCAGTTGGAACGTCTGATTCGGAGGATGGCAAAATGACCCTGGAAACAGATTTCACCCCCACCACCAGGGGCACCGGTTCCTCACAGCTCCAAATCTTCGTCAGTCGAGTCGAGCGCACGACCCGAGTTGTCCTGGCGGGTGAGCTGGACGATGCCGGTGCGGTGTCACTGACCGAAGAGTTACGCCAAGTGACCGGCGACCTTGTGGGGGACTTGGTGGTCGACGTCGGTCTGCTGACGTTCATAGATTCAACCGGCCTGTCAATGCTGGTCTCGCTGGACAAGAAGGTACGGGCGTCCGGCCACTCACTCACCGTTGCCGACGCGACACCGATGGCCCGCCGTCTCTTTGAGATCACCGCACTGGATCAGGTGCTGACGATCGGGCCGGCGCGCTAGATCGCTCTCGGCGCCGTATGGCGGACGTGTGCGCTCCCTGAGCTGGCCACATGGTCAGCACGCCTGCGGTGACGGCCACTGTCTCACGGCGCCGCTCCCGTCCCGCTCCGACCTAGTGGACGCGACGCAACCGGGCGTTACCACGTTCGTCAAGAAGCTGCAGTGTCACGGCGGCGTTCGACTGGGGGCTAGATTCGACGAGAGGCTAGCCATCGACGGGACTGGCCGAGCGGGCCAGCAGGGCCTGGTTGGTCCTGCGAGAACGGACACTGCGGCACCACCGAAAGGGCTGGCGTGTTCGCGGATTCTCGGCTAAACCCCGATGTAGGGCCAGGAAAACCAGAGCGGTGGAGGCATCCGGTGTACCAGAGGAGGCGGCATCGATATTTGATGGTGCTAGTCGTCGCATTCCTGGCCGCTCCCGTGGCAGTGATCGGCTCCACCAGCGCGGGTGCGGCCAACCCGGCTCCCACGGTGACCTCCGTAAGCCCGAACTACGGTCCTGACTCCGGGGGCACGCAAGTGACGATCAGTGGTACGAACTTCATCGACCCTCAAAATGAAGGTCCGGGATCTTTGAGTGTGGATTTCGGTGGAGTGGCGGCAACGATCGATTCGGATTCGGCTACCTCCATTTCCGTCACGAGCCCGCCGGGCACGGACGGGGACGTCGATGTGACGGTGACCAATCCGCTTGGCACTTCGGCGGTAAGCAGCGACGACGAGTTCACCTACTCGCCGCTCCCGGCGGTGACTGCAGTCAGCCCGAATAACGGTCCCGCCGCTGGCGGTACGGTCGTCACGATTGCCGGCACGAACCTGGTGGGCCCGATGAGCTACGGACGGGGAACGGTAGAGGTCTACTTCGGCGATGAAGAAGGCAACGTCGAGAGCTTTACCCAGAACTCGATCCTCGTAGTGAGTCCGCCAAGGGTGGCGGGCCCTACAGATGTGACCGTCGAAAACCCCGTCGGCACGTCAGCCACAACCGCCGCCGATGAGTTCACCTACAACCCCGCGCCACCCGTGGTGACGTCCATCAGTCCGGACTCGGGCCCGATAGCGGGGGGGACGGACGTCACGATCACCGGCACGGGCTTTGTGGCGGCAAACTACTCAGATGGTCCAGTAAGCGTTGATTTCGGATCAGTGGCGGCCAGCAACGCCACCTATTCAGACACCTCAATCAGTGTCCCGGCTCCTCCTGGCGCGGCCGGAACCGTCGATGTGACGGTCACCAATGGAAACGGGACCTCCGCAGTCAGCAGTGCCGATCAGTTCACCTATACCGCACCCGGTAGTCCACCGACCCCACCCCCCGTGACGACGACTCCGACGACCACGGCCGGTCACGGTTACTGGCTGGTCGGATCAGACGGCGGGATCTTCTCGTTCGGCGCCGCGCAGTTCTACGGGTCGACCGGTGCGCTGACCCTCCAGCGTCCGGTGGTCGGGATCACCCCGACGGCCAACGACGAGGGCTACTGGCTGGTGGCCTCCGACGGCGGGATCTTCTCGTTCGGCAATGCCGGTTTCTACGGATCGATCCCAGGAATCGGACTTTCCCCGGCTGGGTCGGCTAGTCCGGCGAGATTGAATGCGCCGATTGTCGGCATGGTCCCCACGGCTGACGGCGGGGGATACTTCATGGTGGGCTCCGACGGTGGTGTCTTCACGTTCGGCGACGCCAAGTTCGAAGGGTCGTGCCCCGGCATCGGGGGATGTGCTGGTGCGGCGGTGGCGGTCGTACCCGACGCCAGTGGGAACGGCTACTGGCTGGTCACGACGACGGGTCACGTCTATGCCTTCGGTGATGCCATCAACTACGGCGCGCCCGGCACGCAATCGGTCCCGGTGACCGCAGCCGTGCGGACCCGAGACGGATTGGGCTACTGGGTCCTCTTCGCCAACGGGGCCGTCGAATCCTACGGCGACGCCACCAACCATGGGGATCCGGTCGGATCGGTGGGAGGGTTCAATCCCGCCACCGCCATCTTTACCACCTCCGATGGTGGCGGCTACTGGGTCGCCGCGGCCAATGGATCCATCTTCAGCTACGGCGATGCGCCCTATGAAGGAGACATGGCCGGCGTGCACCTCAACGGCTTGATCATCGCAGGGACCGGTTGGTAGCGGACGATGTCATCTGGTGACCGGAACCTCTAGCGCACTCGCTTCGTCGGCTGGTTGCGGGGGTTGTCCCTAGGCGGCGGAGTGGTACGCCCCGGGACGATTACCTCAATGGCGGGTTGCTGCTCACGGCACACCGGAAGCCGAGGTGACAGGTTGTCGTATCTATGGGTTCGGGCTGCCTGGCCGAGGGGCGGTACCGGAGGCAGTAGTTCGGCGCGCAGAGATACGAGCCTCCTTTGATGACCTTGCGGCCAAAGCGCTCCCCTGGCGCGGCCGACCATTCGCCGCCTCCGACGGCGGTCGTCCGAGGGGAGCAACATGGACTCATCGACTGGACTCCAACCTGCCACCAGTCCGCCGTCCACTCCCAAACGTTCCCTGCCATATCGACAAGTCCGAAGCCATTGGGTGCGAAGGCCCCTACCGGCGAGGTCCCTCCATAGCCGTCGAGGGCCAAGTTTTGCCAAGGAAACTCACCTTGCCACGTGTTCGCCATGTAGTGACCGGCGACAACCATGTCGTTGCCCCAACAGTAGGGCGCCGACTCCAGTCCGCCGCGAGCGGCTATTTCCCATTCGGCCTCGGTCGGGAGCCGTCGACCTCGCCAGGCCGCGTAGGCCTCAGCGTCCTCGTAGCCAATCTGCACGACGGGGTGCTCGTCGAGGCCTTCAAGGTCTGAGTCAGGTCCCGTCGGCTGTCGCCAGTTGGCCCCGGGCACAAAGGCCCACCAACCACTGATGTCGTTGAGAGGAACGGGGCCGCCGGGTTGTTGAAATACGAGACCGCCGGGTGCAAGTTCCTCCGCGGTGGCTTCCGGGTAGTCCCGAGGGTCCACCGGACGCTCAGCCCTCGTGACGTAGTGGGTCTCGTCGACGAAACGGGCGAACTCCGCATTGGTCACCGGGTGTCGCTCCAGCCAGAAAGGGAGGACAACCGCCGGGCGCGCCGGGCGCTCCTCGGGATAGAAGTCGTTCGACCCCATCAGAAACTGACCCCCCGGGATAAAGATCATCTCTTCGGGGCCTGCGGTGGCATCGTGTGAGGTCACGATGGGCGGCTCAGATCGGCAAAGACTCGCTCCCAATCACCCTTCATGCTGACGACCGTCCAGGAACGCTCCTCGGCTCTGGTCATAGCCTCCTCGGCGCCGGCGACGTAGTCGAACTCCCGATCCGCGTCATTGTGGAGAGCAAGCAGCCGCAGTCCATCTCGCTTCGCCGACCGTGCAAACCGCATCACCGGAATGTCGCCGCCCGAGTTCCCACCCGCGACCAGGGGTCGTCGGCCAATCCTGCTCCAGATGAATTGGACGATCGCTGCTTTCGTCGGCATCTCTCGCCACGACGCCAGTGTCGACTCAGCCACCATCTGCCCTCCAAAGCCTATGCGTCGCCGCGCTCGCGGTGCGTCGTCTCACATCCATTTCTTAGCTCCTCGATGTATCGCGACCCCACGCGACGGCTGCCCGAATGTCAGGAAAGACGTGATCCCGGCCAACCAAGTGGAGAAGGCCGGATCGCTCCGCCATCTGCAATGCGGGGCCATGCACATGCACGAGTCCGAAGGTCACGCCTATCGATTGCAGGTGTTTAACGAGCTTCACCAACTCCTCCGTAGTCGTGATGTCCAATTCGTCGTTGGCGTCGATGTCGAGGGCGACCGCATTGATGGTCGTCGAAGCCGAGGCGACGATCGATTCGACCGCGTCTCGCACCCCTTGCGCGTTGGCGTAGAACAGCGGTGCATCCGGTCGCACGATGGAAATACCGAAGGTAAGTACGGCGTCGGGTTGGCGCTTTACGTCGACGAAACTGCCCGGGGTCCCGGGGTCTTCCCCCAACAGCGAAACTGGAGGTCGGCTTGCCCTGTACACCAAGAGGATCAATGAGCTGACGACACCGATGACCAAACCGGGAAGGACATCGAGGACGATCACCCCTCCAAGGGTCAAGACGCCGAGCCAAAACTCTCGTGGTGCGAGTCGGTAGAACTCGCGCATCTGCCCGACTCTCATGAGATGCGAAACCGCCGAAATGATCAACGCCGCCAGAACGGCCTCTGGAAGGTCTTTGAACAACGGCGTCAGGGCAACGATGGTGATCAAGCTCAACACAAAGGCCACCACGGGGGAGATCTCCGTTTGCGCCCCCGCACCGTCGTTGACCGCCGTTTGGGAAAGGCTCCCCCCGCCGGCAAGACCGCCCAAAATTCCTGAGCCGAGGTTGGCGAGCCCCAATGCGATCATTTCTTGACTCGACTCCAAGCGGTAACCGTGCTTGTCCGCGAACGTCTGACCGGCTCCGAGCGCCTCGCTGAAAATCACCAACATCATTCCCGCCGCGCCCGAGAGCAACAACCAAGTATCACTCGCCTTGAGGTGGGGCC
>Ga0302325_10033455_pt1 | contig 10531 bp, 5 predicted proteins | sample Palsa_T0_2_FD_201948 | JGI IMG/M metagenome (GOLD analysis project Ga0302325, IMG submission 201948) | Peat permafrost microbial communities from Stordalen Mire near Abisko, Sweden - Palsa_T0_2 | ecosystem: Environmental > Terrestrial > Soil > Palsa > Peat permafrost | place: Sweden: Abisko...
CGGGAACGCAAACTTCACTCCATCCAAACACTGGAACAGCACCAAATCCGCGTACGTGACCTCGCCACCATAAAGCCACTTCCCACCTTTACTCGCCTCTCCCTTTAACACCCTCTCAAAATAACCAAGGAATTTTGGGATCCGATTCTTAATGTAATCCGCAGATTTCTTCTTCGCTTCCTCCTTTTGGTCTTCGTAGTATTGACCAGTAGCAATGGGATGATGAGTATCATGCGCCTCATTGCTCAGTCCATCCAACGCCGTCAACGCCAGCTCATTGACCTTGTATATTCCGTCCTCATCGTCTTCCGCCTTTGGCACAAGGCCCAACCTTGGCCCCAAATATAAGAGGATGTTTGGCGTCTGGCTAATGATAAGGTCTCCATGCTTTAGGATTGGTGGCGCGAGAGGCGGAGGATTCGTCGCATCGCCGAGGTTCTTGGTATCGATGTGGGAAAGGACAAGTTTCATGCCGTCTTCCAAATGTGCGCTATCGGTATACGATGCACCTGCTTCTTCGAGGGCAAGGCGTACGTGCTCGCCGCGGCCGGGCAATCCGGGCCAGTAGATGAGCTCGTAGGGAGCATCTTTCGAGGTCTTCTGCTTCTTCGCTGCTGGAGTAGACGACATATTGACCAATTGGTGGGATCGCAGATGAATTGATAGATGTGATTGGAAGTTCTCTGCGATCAGTAATCGTTTCGATATCAGGAATCGTCGTTGGAGGCTCATAGGATGGATGCAAGCTGACGAGGTGAGGTTAGTTGCTGACATGACATGACGAGGTCTCGGCTGGGTTGGCTCGGTCCGAGGGTTATTCCGGCGGGGTCTCGCTAAGGACTACATACCCCGCCCCCTTTTGCATCCGAGCTTCATCTTTGTCGCAATGAACCCAATAAGAGAGATGACCCAAGGACCCTTGTATCGATCCGGAAAGCTATTCCAAAACGTCAAGTATTCTCAAAAAGGAAGTCCCGAATCTAATTTTCGTATCAACTCATCTTTAAGGACAGCCTAGCAACTAGCAAACCAGCAAACTAGTAGTTATTGTTATACTAGCCCCCTATCCCCTATTATTAAAGAGCCCGAATTTTTAACATATTTTTTAAATCCTACAATTTCTTTTAAGCCATTTTACGACCTACTCGCCCCAGCTTCTCTTTGCACAAGACGCACAGTTAATACCCCTGTGCACTGGGTAGGGGGGCCGTCTCGCTCGCTTAAAGAGTATATCCTCAAAACCTTACCCCCTCCCCCTTCCCCGTACAGACCCTCTCCTTGAAACCCTCTCAAACATCTAGCCCCTCAACCCGCAACCAGTACAAGCAGGTGTCGACGGCGTAGCGGCCGACTACATCAGGAACGAGGATCCAGAAACAAAACGTCCAAGAACAAAACGCCCAAAAACGAGCACCCAGGAACGAAAACCCAGTAACAAAACGCTCTGTAAGGATTTTATAGCAACAATCTGCAGGCCCTGCTTTCTGTAACATTACCTGTAGTAAGGCCTGTAATATGGCCCCTGGGGCCAGCGCGCCCTGAACTCGCCCTTGCCCCTAGTTACAATGCTAATCGAGTGTCGTTGCAGATTATCTTGCACTGTAATGCCATCTTATCGATCTTCTTATACCACTATGCTTCAAGGAAGCTTTCAAAGCTGAGATTTGTCGTACCTTGGAGTTATGAGGGCATTAAAACTGGAGGGGTACCTCTAGCTAGGGTCGTTGACGCAACTGCATCTCCTTCCCCTTCCCCCCTTTCGGTGCAAGCTTCCGTACTCACTAGGATCCATCTATTTTTCTCTCAAAATAATTCGATCTATTAGATGTCTACAAATAACATGGTATCCCAACAAAAGAAAATGCCCAAAGCAACCGATAAGCGACTCCAATCCACGGACCAGAAAGAGAAACCATCCGAAGCTTCTCAAGATCTCATGCCTTCAAAACAGCCGCCCCATTCGCCACATTCGGCGCCTTCTCCATCATAAATCCCCTCGCCTTAACCAACCAAACAAACCAACTCGGAACCCTCCACCCAAAGAGAACACCCACACCACCCTTCGGTCCAATAGGCACAAGCCCCATAGCCTTGCTCATCTGAGCATACCTCTTGACCTTCAGCGCCTTCCCACCATTGCTCAGATCCTCATATATCGAGTATCCCAAAGCATTGACAGCCCACTGCGAATCCGGGACATTGCCTTTGGAGAACGAGGCTACGTCGCCCAGAGAATAGATATTGGGGCCTGCTGCCGTGGCGCGGAGCGTCTTCGAGTCGGTGAGAACTTTCTTCCTCTCGTCGAGCCAGGAAGCGGGCAGGAATGAGGAATTCGGTGTTCCGCCAGTGGCATCGATGAATAGATCCACGACCTGCTTACTGCCGTCGCTCAACACGACTTCAGTTTTCCCTTCGCCGACCATGGAACTCGATACAACGCGCACTTTATGCACAGTTCTCACGCCCAGGCCAGACAGTTGACTTTCTGCCAGCTTCGAAACGGTGGGGTGTTTGAGGTATGAGAGGAGAGCATCTTGGCCTGAGAGAATTGTAATGGACTTTCCAGTTCCCTTGAACTTGTATGCGATTTCTCCCGTGGTCTCCACACCTGCTGGTCCACCGCCAGCAATGAGAATTGTTTTCGCGGTTGTGAGGCGCGAGTTCAGATCTTCGAATGCGGACTTTGTTTCGGCAAATGAGTTGTGGAGAGTCCAGAGAGGGGAGTTGGAGGTTGTGCCTGTTGCAATAACCAAGCTGTCGTACTGCACACTCTCTTCTTTCTCGGTCTTGACGGTTATGGTTTTGGTAGCGGCGTCGAGAGCGATGGCGGACCCGAGGATAAATGTGAAGGTCGATGCGGGGTATGAGGAGAAGTGTTCGGCGATGGAGGTAAATGGGGCGTGGAGCTCGGCTTTTGAAGTGCCAACGAGAGCGCGGGGTGCACCAACTTTGAAGAAGGTGTGGTCGGAGGGGGAGATCAAGGTTACTTTGTAGGATTGCTTTTCGGTGTTCGAGTTGAGGTTGGGGAGGACATGGCGGAGGAGGTAATGTGCTGTGCTCACACCGGAGAAGTTGCCGCCGAGAATCACGATGTTGTGCATTGTGAATGTGAGAGTGGAAAGAGACTTTGGGGAAAGCTAAAATCGAGAGGAGGAATTGTTGCACAAAGTGATGTTCGAAGTCAGGAAAATTTGAGAGCTGAGGGAGGGTAGGAAAGTAGCAGAGTAAATTGGAATGAGGTCTAAGGAAAAAAACTTAGCAGTGGAGAATCTCAAGCGTATAAGTACGAGAAAAAGAGCCTCGGACCCGAAGCCTGCTGAGATAACACGCAAGAATAATTGCTTGCAAATGCTTCACAATCATTCAAGACCCTTGGGCCTTGGGTTTGAACCCCTTGCATTTCGCGAAGGTTCTCCATGTGCTCAGAGTCTCCAGGAACCGCACATTTTACCAGACAATGCTCTAGCTTCCGGCCCCTGCAAATCGGCAGTAGAGATTCCCGAGCCGGTATTGCATCTCGCCCCTTGTCCCGCTTAGGAAGCGGATGTTGCTGGCCCAATCATCTTCGAGAACGGCACCGACACTGGCTCAACCACACACGCGGCCGCACCATGCACTTGTAGGGATGCAACGGCGTGGCTGAGATCTCGCCAATATTAACAAGGGAACGGCACCCTCTGTTCTGTATTTCGACAACATCTCCTCTTCCCCAAGTCTTGATTGCTGAACAATTCTATCCACGATTGAAATTAATCACGAACACAATACCTCGGCCCACACTGCAAGGACTTCGGTGTCTCTCGGGTCCGGGCAGGCCGCAGTCATGCCTCAAGCTGCTTTGTCACCATCAGACCTGCTCCACTACATTCCTGCCCATCGTGTCTTGATATGCAAAGAGTGTCGATATGCCATACAACCATCCGCCATATCTAGACATCTCAAGGACCTCCATAAGATCTATCGCTCAGATCGTTCAGAGTTGCTAGAGTATACGAAGAAGCTCGACCTTGCCGACCCTGCAGATGTCGTCCTCCCTCCACCCAACGAGGCTCCAGTACCTCTTCTGCCCACCGAAAGTGGCCTAGCCTGTTCAAGGGATGGATGCAATCACCTCTGTATAACTGTCAAGCGTATGAAGAGCCACTGGGCCACTGCGCATAGAGATGTTGTCGGAAGCGCCTCGTCTCAATGGCGTCCAGTGACTTTGCAGACGTTCTTTCGGGGCAACCAATTGAGGTACTTCATCGTATCACCACAACAACCTTGCGAGCCGCAGCAAGAACCGAGCCCAGAGAGCCTAAGTGAACCTGACAGTCGGATGTCAGAAACAACAGCTCCCTCCGAATGGAGCGAATCTTGCAGCCCCACTTCAGAAACACCCATTCCTGCTGATTGGACCCCCGACGACGTCGCTCTATACAAACACTTCATAAACTCTACATATCACTATCTTGGCCACAGTCCCATGACCAGACAGTTATGGAAAACCACCGTGCCAGAGATGGCCTTCCAGCACGACTTCCTGAAGCACGGCATCCTTGCGTGCTCAGCTCTCCACCTCGCTCATCTCAACCCCTCCGAACGAAGACAATACCAATTGATAGCCGCCTGCCACCAAGCGCGCGCGCTCCCTCAATTCCGCGAAAACATCGCTGCACCAACAGAAGACAACTGCGACGCAATCATGGCATTCTCGCCCCTGCTCATCATACACTGCTTCGCATCCGAGGAGGCGGATGCAGACCTCATGCTCGTAACAGACGACGCCGAGTGTGGAATCCCGGACTGGCTGAAAGTCATTCGTGGAAGTTGCACTATGTTCAGCCACGTGTGGGGGCACATGAAAAGAGGGTCGTTGAAACCGCTGATCGATGAGAGTATGGTGCAAGAGGCGCTACCTATCATCCCTGATAACCCTGACCACGCTGCTCGATTGAAGGAACTTCTCAGCCTGCCTGTCCTCGGGAAGAATCCACCAGTGGGTGAAATATTGGATCATACGATGACGGCTTACTCTAGCGCGCTGATCCTTCTTTCACGAGCTTTTGTCATGGCGCAAGCGGCGAAGGACCATGGCAATTTCACCATGTGGACAGCGGTGCAGATCTGGCCTGCGCGGATTCCGATAGAGTTTTTAGACTTGTTGAGAGCGAGGGAGCCGGCTGCGTTGGTGCTGTTGGCGCATTATTGTGTATTGCTAGGTCCGCTTGATGAGTCGTGGTATATGAGCGGGTTCCGCAAGAGATTGTTGGAGAGGATATATTGGCAGTTGGATGAGGGCTGGAGATGTTGGCTGGACTGGCCGTTCTCGGAAGCTGGGTTGACGCCGCCGGGGCAGTGCCAAATGGAGGGTCTTCAGTGCGACCAGATGTCGGGATGTCCAGCCTCGACTTGATCGATGGATCCAGTTCCTGTTGTATTAAAAGGTCTTGGTAGGAGTTTGGTGCTTAATTCATAAGGTTGGGTCCGGAGCTCGGAAGTCGTTTCGTAGCCGACTCGCTACTTAAAGCGTCCATCACGTTTCCCTCTTCTCCTTACGAGCCTCTTACCGATAAGTCTGTGGATTACAGGGCATTTAAGCGAGGTTTTCAGGCCTCGCGAAATCAAAGTCGGTCACTTTACATGACATTTACTAAATAACCACATATTTCTTTTCTTTTAAACATAATAAATGTTATAGAGGAGAAGCCAAAGAATAATTTTCCCATCTATTTAATTATTTTTTTCCTTGCGCAAAAATTTCGATTATTCCTTCAGAGGTTGTTTGTAAGCGGAAGGCCCTGTAATCCACAGACTTATCGGTAAGAGGCTCGTAAGGTCGTCGGAGAAGAAGCACGCCGTGCAACCACCCCTTGTCGCTGATATCCATCGTTGAAGAGTTCATCACTGGCGCAAAAACATTTCCACCAACGATTTGGTGGAGATGTGCTGATGGGACATTGCCATGCTCAACGAGCGGGTCGATGCGCTGAATACTGAAGAGATGAACATTCAAACCGAGACCGGTTTGGCAAGGCGCGATGAGCGCAAGGCCGCCGGCGAGAATCAGTAACTTCAACTTTGCAGCGAAACTCCAGTGACTACTTTGCGCTACAATGAGAATGTTAGATTGTTGGCTTCATTGATGGAGGTTTGCAGAAATTCTCGATGTGGAGGCTGGCAACCCTTTTCTTCATTGACCAAGGCCCTCAACTTTTCCAAACCACCTGCCTTATACCAAAATAATATTTTCCAGCTTCAATTCTCCTCTGTCAAACAGATGTATAATTTGCCCATTCATCACTGCCTGAACATAACTGGCTCCAACCAGGCCATACCTTCCGTCCTCTCTAGGTCGCAGTATAAGTGGTACTTGCATGCCAGGGCATACACAGCAGGCGTCGTTCGGCTCAGTCAGATGTGGAACCAGTCCAAATCGTCCAGATTTTGTGACAGCGAAACGGCGGTTATGTGCATAAGCTGCCTGGTCTTGAAATTCAAAGGGGGAGCCGCCTGCTGGATGTTTTTCGGCGAAATTTGTTTGTGGTTGAGGAGTACTTGTACCAACAAGCTGCCGTACAGCTTGGAGGTACGCCTTATAGCTTCGCTGGGCGTTAGCTTGGTCGTAATCGACAGATTCTGGGTTGCTCTGCATCATAGTTGCAATGAAGGCCTCCTCAACCATCATAGCTGAAAGTGGCTCGGAACATCGATCAAAGCAACGAAGGGTAAAAGCTTGCTGAAACCTAGTGAAAAGAGAATCAATGAAAGGTTCTTGGGCTTTCTTTATATCTTCGGACCATCTGTCTGGGTTGAGCGACAAATTATCTTCTCCAATTATATCGGAAGTCCAGACCACAAGATCGAAGATGATGACCGGGAGTAGCAAGGACTTATCGGTTTGAGCAGCCGCATCGAAATTTTTCATCGATCCATCTGCCGAATACCATTCACCAGGGTAGGCTATTGGGTAGTGCCTCGTACCAGTATCCCAGCGAGGCACCCAAGACGGAAAGAAGCCTTCTCCACCAAGAGCTATGCCATCTATACACTCATTAGAGTGATGTTCGACCTTGGTAAGGAGGCGAGGAGCTTCTCTCGCATTGTTTAATAACGAACATGCAGTTTCGAAGTAAACCTCCTCAAGGGATCTGGTATAGTCCGGCTCAATTAGTAAAGGTCCGTCTCGAGCTTTCCTTGCCAAAGGATTCCCCAGAAATGCAAACACTCGATCAACCGCCATAGTCGCCATCAACCTCCGTCCTGACTGCAAGACGTCCAGAAATTGTATGTTTCGCATCGCGTCTCTAAATTCCTTAATGGCGGGCTTAGTATCCATCCAAGTCTTCCCAGATGGATAAGTGCATTGCGCACAGAAGATATCGTACACTAGTCCTGTACCGCCTTGCCATCCAAGATTGGATAGATCTGACCTGAAATTGAGAAATAAACATAGCTCATCCAGGTCCGCCAGGTCAAGGTGGTTATCACCCCAAAGCAGTCTACATTGCTTTGCAAGCCCGGCTTCTTGAAGAACCCAGAGTCGACTGAACCACGACATACTGATCAATTCCCCAAAATTGGCCCACCGCGATTTGTCGAACGACATTGGGCATACTGAAGTGATGGTCGGTATTTCCAACACTCCACCATAGATCTCGAGCTGGTGATCCAAGTATCTAGTTGTCTCTCGAATGAGATTGAAGCAATCCTCGGCGATCCCTTCGGTATCCTTGCCCAACCACACCAAAACTTCTTCTCCATTTTCATACACACTACCCATCCTCTTAACCTGGTGCCCTTTTTCTGTATCATCGTACTGATTTATGCAGACTGCATCTGCCCACACTAGTAGGGATCTAGTGCGGTCTCGAATGTGTCTGAGAGCATCAGCAAGGTTGACTGTGACCTTGATAATCCGATCATCGCAGACGATCGATACTTTGTCTTTGTGATTACCCCATACGTACGAGATAGCTGCGTATTTATCCTCGGCTTGAACAAGTTGTTCAACATGGAGACGGCACCGGACGATAGAGTTGGATATGCCGGGCAATAACTCTAGGACCCGAAAGTGGTCGTGGCTAGGCAGCGGTGTGTATTGGTATTCTTCAGAGACTTTCTCGTCCTCGGCAAATGATAAGTTCGCCTCATCTCGAAGATGTAAGCCTGACATTGCGCTGGATTGCGAGCCGTCACGGCGTTGTTGATGGGATAATTATTTCCGCGGAGGATGAGTATTTGAGACCCTTTTCAAGTTCTCACTTTCATGGGAGACCTTGACTAGGTTCTGGACTAGGTTCTGTTTCGTCAGCCGTCTCGTCGCGGCTGACGTACGTGAGGCTACAAGATCAGTGGAATGATTTTTCAAAAGAATTGTCTGAGGAGTGAGGACACACCTGAGCTAGGACCGAGAATCTTATTGCTTCGTGTCTTAGCAGTAATTTTAATTGCGCTGCGCTTTTCCAATTTTGTGGTTGAGTTAAGGAGGTGGGCAATTGAAGTTGATGGGTGTGCTGCCTAAATTGCGATGGTGTTGCCAGCTCTTGGCTATCCGATTGGTCTCAATGAATGGCTAACTTTCGAGAGATCTATGCAAAGAAACTCATTTTTACACTTCGAAGGTGACTTGGTATTATTGTACAGAAATGACTTTGAACTTATACAGAAAGTGAGACGACCAGAAAGTTGAGAGAGAAGGTTCGTGCTTCCTGGTCCAGCAATTTAGAGTGGATTGGTCCTTCAGCGCTGTTAGATAAAATCGCCGCTCAGTTTCTGCGTGCGGTCTCCTTCGCAAACAGACCTTCCCCTTGTCTTTTCTTCTCATTTTGACTGCAGAGCCAAACTTTGGAGATCGAACCGTGCTCCTATCAACCACTCGATCAAAAGGCTACCTTGTGTTCGGCTACTTGTACTCGAAACATGCCGAAGTTTTCCGATATTCGATGTCAGTTTCAATCTGAATAGCTTGACTCCTAGCAAAGAAACGTAGAAAATTCATACATTTGTGGTCATCCCAAACAAACACCATACCTGGGCCTAAGGATGTTTAACGACTATTCTAGAAGATTTTGTGTAGTCTGTAGGAGCGAGAGCAATGGCAGCAACAATGAGGTTTAGCAAGTAAAAAGTGAGCTCGGAAGTGAGTCGGCGCTTCCACCGACTCGTCCTGGAAGATCATGAGATGTTTCCCTAGCGAGTACTAAAGACGATAGTGGCAGTTGTGAACAGAAGCCCCGAGTGCTCTCCTTGGTAGGATTAGCGAACCTGTCTACCTAGACCCGGGCACCCTTATTTAGAGGTGCTGGGGAGGGGGTGGTGGTTGTTAGTCACGTGATATACCATCTCACTGGTAAAGTATTAGAGGCTACTCAAATCACCATCATCACTTCAAACTCTTAACGAAGCTGGTTGACAGATTTGCTCTTAAGTGAAAAGAAAAGTCTGTTTCGCAACCTTAGCTATGAAATTAACGGCAACTCAGTCTTCCTACAAGCAGCTCACGGAAGGTGCCCTTCCTGCTAAGCGAATCCCCTATTTTCAGCCTCTCACCTCTCTAACCCTTAACCGGACAAGAACAAACCAACATAATTGCCGCGTAGGTAAGGAAATTAAAACATGAAGTTGAGTCCACAGGTGCACTTCTTTGTGGCCCACCACTACAATCATGCGTCGTATAGAAATTCACTGAGCACTCACTAGCCGTGAGGCCACCCGCTGGGACAAACGAAGCAAAGTTCAGTGAATAACTCAGTGTCGTCTCAGTACACACATCCAAAGGCGCTGGCGTATCCGTCAGAATGTTATCCGTTGGGTCGCACACGAAGCCATTGTAAAACTGCACTGCGTTCAGGGTCGGAGCTGCGGCGACCGTGCTCGTCTGCGAGACGGTGAAAGCGGCCGGGGTCGGGACCGTAGTAGTTACGGGGGAGACGCTAACGCATTCACAGGCTGAGGAGTACCGCACTGAACCGGAGCATGCAGAGGCGTAAGATGGGATGTGCGAGGGGATGACGGTTGGTGCTGGCGGGATGAGGCTTTCGCCAGCGAGGACAGCGTTGCAGACTGTCACCGTGCTGAGACGCCAATGCGGTCAGTTTTTTGATTGATGATTGAAGGATGCCACATTTAATCTCTCAGGATCGGAGAAGATATTGTAACTTACGGGGAACCTGGTGGTACTGCGGGAGTGACTGTGGCGCTAAGATAGGACGAACAGTCTATTGGGCCGCTGATACCAGTAAATGCAGAGGCAATTACAGCTAGACTGACTTTAATACCGTGGTACTTGCACGTTGGGCAAAATCATAGTCACCTCTAAGGCAGTTATCATGATTGCAGGCACCGCGAGGCTCTGCTACAGATGCGGCTGCGGCGGCGGCATAGAGAATTAGAGTACCGAGAAGCATTGAGGATAGGTATTGTGTGGGAGAATGAGTTGAGTTTTCTGTACTTCAAGTAAAAAGGTCTTGTTAGAAAGCTTCCGGGGGCGTTTGATGGAGAAAGTGTGCCAATAGCTTGGTGGGACGAAGTCAACGAAGGGCCGTGCAGG
>Ga0302325_10033457_pt1 | contig 10530 bp, 10 predicted proteins | sample Palsa_T0_2_FD_201948 | JGI IMG/M metagenome (GOLD analysis project Ga0302325, IMG submission 201948) | Peat permafrost microbial communities from Stordalen Mire near Abisko, Sweden - Palsa_T0_2 | ecosystem: Environmental > Terrestrial > Soil > Palsa > Peat permafrost | place: Sweden: Abisko...
CGATGACAGCTTCGCCAGTGCCGCCTACGGACGGACGCTCCAACTCCTCGGCGACGGGCCCGGGTTGATCGTTCCGGTGTCCTCCAATGAACAGGTGCAAGCGGTGATCACCATGGTCCGTTGCGATGGTGACGTCTTCACCGACGACGATGTGGCCCTCATGACCGATGTCGCGTCTCGGGTGGCCAGCGCGCTCGATTCGGCCGACGACCTGCACAACCAACGGATGACGGCCCACGCCCTCCAGGCCGCGGCGCTACCGAGCTCTCTTCCATCATCGGAGAGCCTCCGGCTCGCCGCCGGCTATCGAGCGGCCAGCAACGGTGCGCAGGTGGGCGGCGATTGGTACGACGCCATTGCGCTCGGATCGACCAGGATCGTTCTCTCGGTCGGCGACGTGGCCGGTCATGGGATCGCCGCGGCCGCCCTGGCCGCCAAGATGCGGAACTCTCTACGTGCCCATCTCTTTGCCGGCGTCGGCCCCCTCGAGTCGTTGATCCAGTTGAATCAACTCGTGGCCACCCAGGAGCCCGATGCCATGGCCACGATCATCTGTGTCGAGATCGACACCGCCACCGGCGCCGTGGCATGGGCCTCGGCCGGTCACCCGGCTCCCATAGTGGTGAGCAACAATGGAACGTCGGCCTATCTCCAGGGCCGTCCGATTCCGCCTATCGGCAGTGCGAACGATGTGCCTGGCGATCGCCAGATGGAGCACCGATTCACCATACGACCGGGAAACCGGTTGATCCTGTTCACCGATGGCCTGATTGAGCGACGGTCTATCGGTCTCGACATCGGCCTGGCGCATCTCATGATCCTTGCTGAGCAGACACGCGCCGTCTTGGACCTGAAAGAAACCTGCGACGCCATCCTCGGTGAGATGCTTCCCCCATCGCACGGAGACGACGCGTGTCTGCTCATCGCCGACTTTGTCGCGGTCGATGCGTCGGGGCCCGGGTGAGCGCGACGGCACGAACCGCCTCCGACGTGTTTGCCGAGGTCAGGGCCTTACCCGGCGCCCTGGCACGAATCTTGATAGACCTAGACCATCCGTCGGAGCAGTCACGTGAGAAAGCATAAATCGGTGCATTACCTTCCTTCTACGTTCGTGGAACGTTCCCGCACCGGCAACGTTCGTCCGGCGTCCCACTCTCAGTGGCGGTGCCACGCACCTGCTGAGGGATCACTACCTCGTGCCTGAGTCTGCTGAGCCAATGCCGAGACCGAGGGCGCGGACTCCAGATGGGGCAGTGCCCCAAGTGCCGACGCGGCGAGTCGTGTCGGCACCGCAGGGGTCTACGTTGAAGACGGGTTCGCGGATCGTCGACCTCATCGCGGGGACAGCCAAGGTGGGGGTCGGCGCGGCGACCCTCGTGGCAGTCGAGATCACCAACAGATCAGTAAGGATCGCGAGAGCTGTCGTACCTTCGTCGGTTGGTGAGGGCCCTCTCGACGCGGTTGAGCGACACCTCGGGCGGCGTCAGGACGAGGCCCACCGGAGCGAAAGGGAGAATCGAGACAACGTGGCCGACGCAGCGGAGGCCGTGCTCAATCGGGTCGTCGTCGGGGTTGTCGACATGCTGGACATGCAGCAGGTGATCGATCATGTCGTGGCCAGAATTGATCTCCCAGAAGTAATCGATGAGATCGACCTCGCGGGGATCATCCGTGAGTCCACGGCCGGACTGGGTGCAGAGACACTCGACGCGAGCCGTGCCGGGCTCATGGCCATGGACTTGTGGAGTGCCCGACTGGTCGACAGGATCCTCCGGCGCAAAGAACCGCGTGACTTGACGGTCCGGTGGAATGGCAGTGCTCGGCCGGAGAGTGCGAAGCCTGAGGTCATCTCGTGAGTCAGGTTCACGAAATCCGCAGTGAGCGAGGGGAACAGCTCCAGGGCCTTCGGGCAGGCTTCGTTTCTCGGGCAGTGGCGAGCGGGACCGATGTTGTTCTCGTTCTCTGCGTCTATGTCGTTGCCGTCATCATCGTGAGCATCGCATGGGATCTCTGTTTTTCGAAGTCGATTTCGGTTGCGGCTCCCCCGCATTGGTTGAACGAACTGTTGGTGTGGATCCTTCTCGTCGTGTACTTGACAGCCGGTTGGTCCACCGGACGCACACTTGGCAAGCAGATGATGGGCTTACGAGTCGTCCGTTCGGATGGGCGTCCGCTTCGATTCTTGCGAGCGTTTTTTCGAGCCCTCCTCTGCGCAACATTCTTCCCGGTACTTCTGCTGGCCTTGGTGAACCGCCGAAATCGAGGTCTCGAAGACGTAGCCTTTCGGACGGTGGTCACCTACGACTGGCGCCCAAGAAGCTCCAAACACCGGCTGGGCCCGTCCAAAGACCCCCAACCAATGGCCCAACCAATGATTGAGACGCGCCCATCATCCGTTCCGATCGTGCGCTCCTGACGAGGTCGTCGCCCCTCCCCTACCGCTTGTTCTGACGGGGGATCGCGACCTCTTGCAGGAGCAGGTTGATGGTGGCGGCCACCGGGATGGCGATGAGCGCGCCCACCAGCCCGAGCAGTGTGCCCCCGATCAGCGTGGCGATGATGGTGATGCCCGGGGTGATGCGCACCGTGTGCTTCATTACACGGGGATTGAGGAGGTAGTCCTCCAAGAACCGGTAGACCACGTAGAAGGCGAGCGTGGCGATGGCCACCGGAAGTCCCTTGGTGAGTGCGACCAGCGTCACCACGGCACCGGCGATCGTCGACCCGACCATGGGGATGAGGTCGAAGAGGCCGACGAAAAGAGCCAGGAGCAACGGGTAGGGGACCCCGAAGATCACCAGCCAGACGTAGGTGCCGGCCGCGGCGACCAGCGACGTCAACAGGTTGCCGAGCATGTACCCGCCGACACGGTCGAACACCTCATCGGTCAACAGCTCGACCCGTTGACGGCGCGACATCGGGATCAATGAGAGCCAGAGTCGCTTGACGCCGGGCAGCGCAATCAGAAAATAGATGGTCAGTGCGATGAGGCTGACCGTCCCGACACCGATCGAGAGCAGGTCTTTTCCGGCCGTCGCCAACACGCCGCTCGGGAGCTTGAGCTTCGACGTGCCCTTCAGGTAGCTCTGGAGATGGAGCTTGAGGACCAGCTTGCCCGCCCATCCCTTGCCGGCGATGAGCTCCTTCTTGTAGTGCGGATAGTTCGACACCAGGCTCTGCACTTCATGGGAGGTGGGCGGCACGGCGACCACAATGAAGAGCGCAAGGAGGAGGGCAAAGCCGAGAGTCACCAAGCCGGCCGCCACGCCGCGCGAGAGCCCCCGCTTGGTGCAGAACTCAATGATGGGATTCAAGCCGATGGCGATGAACAGGGCTACGCCGATGATGAGCAGGACCCCCGAGACCTCGACGACGCCTCGCCCGATCACGTAGGCGATCCCTACGCCGAACGCCCCCATCAGTCCGATCAGGAACGGGCTGCGCCGGTCGAACGCCTTTCCGGCGAAGCCGAAGAACCGGTCGTTGTCGGCGACCTCCTGCCGGGCTGAGATCGGGAGGACCAGCCCGGCAGGAGGCGGTGCCTGCTCGTCGGTGGTCAGGAGATCGTCACCGCTATCCACGGTTGTTACCTTTCCCATCGGCGGCGTTTCCACACGGCATTGCACACGTGGGTTGAAGGGTTCGCCCAGCGGCCGGTGTGCCACGTCCGAGCTGTTTCAGCCCATTCGAGCCTGTTTCGGGTTCTCCGGGCCGGGTAGATAAGGTGCGCAAAGGAGGCCGGATGTCCGACATTGGCGCGTTTCTCTCCAGTGAGGAACACGACCCGCGCGCCCTGGTCACCCAGGCCAGGATGGCCGAAGAGGCGGGAATGCGCTCGGTCTTCATCTCTGACCATTTCCATCCGTGGATCGACCGCCAGGGCCAGAGCCCGTTCGTCTGGGGGGTGATCGGGGCGATCAGCGCGTCAACCGGTCACAAGGTGACCACGGGGGTGACCTGTCCCACGGTCCGGATCCATCCGGCCATCCTCGCCCAGGCCGCGGCGACGGCGCAGAGCCTCTTGAACGGGAGGTTCGTCTTCGGAGTGGGCTCCGGCGAGGCACTCAACGAGCACATTCTCGGTCATCGCTGGCCGTCGGTCGAGGTGCGGCACATGATGCTCGAAGAGGCTATGGAGGTCATCCGCGCCCTGTGGAGCGGTGGGCTCGTCAACCATCACGGCACCTTCTACACCGTGGAGAATGCCCGGCTGTACTCGCTGCCGGACAGCCCCCCGCCCATCGCTGTGTCGGCCTTCGGGCCGAAGGCCGCCCGACTGGCGGCCCGCGTGGGGGAGGGATTCATCACGGTCCATCCGGACAGGGATCTTCTGGCGACCTACCGGCAGCACGGTGGCGCCGGGCCCTCAATCGGCGCGCTCAAGGTCTGTTGGGACGAAGACGAGAACCGGGCCCGCCGGCGCGCCCACGCGCTGTGGCCGACGGAGTGCCTCGACGGTCAGCTCAGCCAGGAGCTTCCCCTGCCCTCACACTTCGAGGCGGCAACGGCGAATGTCACCGAGGACATGGTGGCCGACGTCATCACCTGCGGCCCCGATCCCGAACGACACGTCAAGGCGATCTCCGCCTACCTCGATGCCGGCTTCGACGAGGTCTACGTGAACCAGATCGGTCCGGATCAGGAAGGTTTCTTCGACTTCTTCTCCCGAGAGCTCCGTCCCCGCCTGCAATGAACTCCCGCAGGCGCAGCATGAGGGGTCGCTCTCCGGGGCTCGTCCCCGATGCCGCGGGGCGGGTGCTCTTCGGGGTCCTTCTTCCGTTGTGGGCCCTGCCCGGGCTCGTGGACTGGTGGTTTCACCGCCGATCCGATATCCAAGAGCCGAAGAACGGTGGGGTCCGTGAGTCACTCCTTCACCTCGTCATGCTGGGTGAAGGCGCACCCTCCCTCGGCCTGGCGCTGTCGGCCGAGATCAACCCTCTCGTCCTCACCCTGATGTCGGGCGTGGCCATCCTCCACGAGGCCACGGTCACCTGGGACCTGGCCGTCGCCTCCGAGAGCGATCGCCGGGTGACGCCCGGGGAACAGCAGGTGCACAGCTTCTTGGAGACGATCCCGTTCCTGCTCGTCCTGCTCTCGGCCCTTCACGCGCAGCCCGGCATGAGAGACCTGCCGGCTGGTGGGCGTTGGGCCCTGCGGTCCAAGGCCCAACCGCTGCCCCGACGCTACGTTGCCGGTGTGCTGCTGCTCGGCACCTTGTTGGGCGCCCTGCCCCACACCGAGGAGCTCACCCGGTGCATCCGGGCCGCCTCCTCACCGCCCTCCTCACGACAGGGAGGCGATCGGTGAGCCGGTCCACGAACCGACTCCGAGCTCAGCTCCGGCGTCGTCTGTCCCGCTGACCAGGCGGTCCACGAAGGCCAGCTTGCGAACGACCGTCGGGCTGAGGACGAACGGGTAGAGATCCTTGTGACCCATGGACCGGTTGACCTGGTTGAGGGCGCAGGAGAGCTCGAGCCACAGGTCGATGACCTGGCCGAACGTCGTGCTGCCGTAGGGGCGGGTCGCCCGGCCAGGTGACCTCTGCGCGTGACGCACGCCCGGGCCGGCGTCTGTCGTGAGACCGAAGCTCTCGGCTGTCTGGAGCGTGTCGAGGATGTGCAGATAGTGCGCGAACGTCTCGGCCCAGTCTTCGAACGGGTGCATCGTGGCATAGCGGCTGATGTGGTCCTGCTGCCATGACGTGTCACTGCGGTGTGAGTTCTCGTAGTGCCGCTGCATGGCCTCGCCGTAGTCGGCTCGGTCATCGCCGAACAGGTCCCGGCACTCGTCGAGCAGGTCGGGCCGGTTGGCCAGGATCGGCCAGTAGAAGTGCCCGATCTCGTGGCGGAAGTGGCCGAGTACGGTGCGATAGGGCTCGCTCATCTGCAGGCGGAGGTGCTCCCGGTGCTCGCTGTCGGCTTCGGCCAGATCGAGCGTGATCACGCCGTCGTCGTGCCCGGTGACCACCCGCACCTCGGCGCTGGAGAGCAGGTCGAAGGCGACGCCGGTGCCGGTCGCATCGTTCCGGGTGAAGAGGGAAAGGCCCACTTCGGCCAGCTGAAAGACGAGCCACCGCTTGGCCGACTCGGCGCGCAGCAACTCGGCCAGACCCTCGGCGTCGCCGTCACGGGGACGTGTACGGGTCAGCACGCAGGACTCGCACAGACCGCCGATCTCCGGTGCCACCAACCAGTTACAGCCCGTCAGCGCGGCGGTCGCGCAGCGCCGCCACGACCGCTCGGGCCTCGAGATCTCGACTAGGTCGCTCGGTCCGGACGGGGCCAGGGCCACGAGCTCACGGCGCTCGTGGACGTAGCCCAGGGGTGCTCGGCAGGCCAGGCACAGATCGTTCTCGAAGAAGACGACCTGACCACAGTTGTCGCAGGAGAAGGCGCGCACGCGGCTCCGTTGTGCTGCCCGACCGATCGGTCAGGCGTTGGCGGCGCGCGCCTTGTCCTGCGTTGCCGTGTCGCTGGTAGTCGTGCTGGAGCTCGTCTTGGCGGAGTTCGTCTTTACGCCCACCTTGTCGGCCACCTTGTTGGCCACAGAGTCTGTGGCGTCGGAGATCCGGTCGAGGGTGCCGCCGGCGATGTCGGTCACCTTGCCGACGGTCTCCTGGCTCACCGCGTCGGCCTTGTCGGACACCGTGCTGGCCAGCTGCTGGAACTCGCGCCGGTCGGCCAGGTCCCGCACCATGGTGCGGAGACGCTCATAAGGCTCGCGCCCGGCCCTCGAGCCCAGCACGAAGCCGACTCCCAACCCGAAAAGTACCAAGAACTTCTTCATTTTCCATGCCTCCGGCCTGATCAATGTGTGCCCTATTCCTACCCCGAGGGGCACGAATCAAACGGGACACCGACCGCCGGGCGTGCGCCCAGCTCAGGTGGTGGTATGGGCAATCGATGCCACGAGATGGTCCGGCACGGTGTCGTAGTGATCGTACTCCACGCTGAACGAGCCCCGACCACCGGTGAGGGCACGCAGGTCAACGGCGTAGCGGGTGAGCTCGGCCGCCGGGGCGAAGGCGATCACCGTCTGGAACCCGTTCTCCGCTTGGTCGGTGCCGACGATGCGCGCCCGGCGGGAGTGCAGGTCGCCGAGCACGTCACCTTGGCAGTCGGCGGGGATCGTCACCTCCACCCTCGAGACCGGTTCGAGAAGGATGGGCCCGGCCTCGGCCATGGCCTGGCGGACGGCCAAGGCGGCCGCCATCTTGAAGCTCACCTCGTTGGAGTCGACGGAGTGGGCCTTGCCGTCGTCCACGGTCACGGCGATGTCGACGACCGGGTACCCGAACACCCCTCCGCTGGACATGGTCTCGATCACGCCCTTCTCGACGGCCGGGATGTACTGGCGCGGTATTGCGCCACCGACCACCTCGTCGTGGAAGGCGAACCCCTCACCGCGCGGCAGGGGCTCCAGCCGAAGGTGGCAGACCCCGAACTGGCCGTGGCCCCCCGACTGCTTCTTGTGCTTCCCTTCCGCCTGGGCCGGGCCGGTGATCGTCTCGCGGTAGGCGATACGCAGGTCCTCGCGTTGGACGTGGACGTTGCACTTGCGCTCCAGGCGCTCGAGGGTGACCGCCAGATGCACCTCGCCGCTGACACCGAGGATGGTCTGGTGGGTCTCGTCGTCACGGCTCACCGAGAGTGCCGGGTCCTCGTCGCACAGCCGCTGGAGGGCCGACATGAGCTTGTCGTCGTCGGCGCGGGTGGCCGGCTTGACCGCCACGCGCAGGGCGGGAGTGGGGAGGTCGGGCGGGGGGACGACGACCGGCTGGCCCTTGGGGGCCAGGGTGTCGCCGGTACGGGTCCCGTTCAAGCGGGGGATGGCGACGAAGTCACCGGCCACCACCGCACCGGCGGGTGTCGTGGCCCGGCCCGAGAGGGCCTGCAGGGCGTGGAGCCGCTCCTCCTCACGGGTGCGCGTGTTGACGAGCACGGTGTCCGGGGTGAGGGTCCCTGAGACCACCTTGCACAGCGACATCTTCCCCGTGTGGCTGTCGGTGAAGGTCTTGGTCACCGTGAGCAGCACGTCGGCATCGGCGTCGCAGGGAATCTCGGTGGTCGTCGACCCCGCCTGCACGGTGATCGGCGGGACGGAACTGGGCTCGGGGCACAGTTCCTCTATCAAGCGGGCCAAGCGGTCCACGCCGACGCCGGTCAGCCCCGAACAGCACAGCACCGGGAAGACGGCGCCCGAGGCGACGCCCCCGGCCAGGCTCTTCTCCAGCTCCCCGTAGTCGATCTCCTCGCCGCCCAGGTAGCGTTCCATGAGCCCGTCGTCGCCCACCACGATGCCCTCGACCAGCTGCTCGTGGACCGCGTGCTCCTGGTCCACCAGATCGTCGGGGATGGGGCCCTCGCGGCCGACCGGCGGGACGGTCCCGTCGACGGGGGTGTTGGGGGCGGGGGTGGTGTAGTGGGTGGCCGTGTCCCCCAACAGATCGATCACCCCGTGAAAGTCGGCGTCGGACCCGATGGGCAGCTCTATCGGCGCCACGCCGGCCCCGAAGGCGGCGCGGATCTCGCCCAGGGTGCGGTCGAAGTCGGACCGATCGCGGTCGAGCTTGTTGATGACGATCACCCGGGGGAGGCCCTGCTTGGCCGCCGCTCGCCAGGCGTCCTGGGTCTGGGCCTGCACGCCGTCGGTGGCGCTGACCACCACCACGGCCAGGTCGCTGCGGGCCAGCGCGGCCAGCATCTCCGAGGCGAAGTCGGCGTAACCGGGCGTATCGAGCAGGTTCACCTTCACACCGTTGACGGTGAACGGGGCGAGAGCGGTGGAGATGGACAGCTGCCGGGAGATCTCCTCAGGCTCGAAGTCGCAGGTGGTGGTGCCTTTTTCCACCGAACCCCGGCGAGGGATGGTGCCGGTGGCCGCCAGCAGCGCCTCGGCCAGAGTCGTCTTGCCGGCGCCGTGGTGGCCGACGAGAGCGACATTTCGGATTGCGGTCGGGTTCTGTGGCACCTAATCCCTCCGTCCGTAGGGCTACTGCGCGGTGTGGTGGTTCTGTGGCACCGAGTGTACGACGGCGTGCGCCGCCCTGCTCGGGGGACCCGGTGGCCGGCCGGGTCCCCACTGACGTGCGGTGTCAGGGGCCGTGGGTCAGTCTCGGGGCGAGGCGGTGGCGCTCTGATCGGGCCCTCAGCACGCCGCCGCGGTGCACGAGCGTGATCCTGTCGTCCAGGGCGTACGGACGATGACGCTGGCGCTACCCACGTGCCGGGTCCGGCGCCCCGGTGAGGTGCTCCAGATGTCGGTGGCGAAGACCCCGATGCCCTCGGGGGTGAATCCTCCGTGCCACTCGGAGAGTTGCGTGCAGCGATCGCGGGTACGGACCCTCCGGCAGTCGCGCGCGACGCGCACGCACATGCCCTCGCGCACTTCCTCCTCCGAGGGGAGGTGGTCGCACTCCCAGGTGTAGACACCCCGCAGACCCCCGAAGACGGTCGTGAACATCTCCCCGTCGAACTGTGGCGTCGCAACGGCCTCCCACTCCGTCGGCGTCCCGTGACTTCTGTCGCTCGCTGTGGCCACCTTCATCTCTGCCTCCTCCATCGGGAGCCGTCGTTCGTCTCCCGAGTGCAGTGTGCGACGCCGTTCTGTCACCACACCTAGGTGCTCCCGAGCGCGCACTGTGAGTTCTCGGCTGCGCATCCGAGGACGGCTGATGCCCCGTTCGGTTCCTAGGGCTGTGCCGGGGACACGTGCACGTAGCCCCACGGCGCCGCTGCGCCGACGGAGGCGGCCCGCGGGGGTGGGGGAGTGGGCGGGGCGAACGGGAACTGCGCCGTCCAGCGCCAGGCGGCATCGAAGCCGATGGCGAGCGCCTCGTAGCCCTCCAATGCGGCGACGATCTCCAGAGCGTCGTCTCCGGCCACGGCCAGCGCCGTGGCGAGGGCGTCGGCCAGGCCGAGATCGGGGCCGGTGACGCTGGCCGAGGCCAGACGAGTCGCCGGCCGCCGGGTGTGCGGATCGAAGAGGTGGGCACCGCGCTCGTAGGTGCCGGACGTGGCGATGGCTCCGGCGAGCTCGACCACGCAGGCGAGTCGGCCCGGTGACGATGGATCGACGATGCCGATCCGGAAGGGTGCGGCACCCCCGGGGCCGCCGAAGCCGGCGATATCGCCCGCGGCGTTCACCAGCGCGCCCGACATCCCCTCCGACGCCAGTGCCTCGAGTGCCCGCTGCGCCGCCCACCCCTTCACCAGGCCCGTCGGGTCGACTCCTCCCGGCATGGCCCACGGATCGAACCACCCGTGGGAGACCTCCCGGGCCGTCCGGCAGAGCGCCAGGACCTCGGCCACCGGGGCAGGCGCCTCTTCGAGGGTGATCTCGCCCCGGCGCAGCCGACTCACGGAGCTCTCGTCCTTCCAGGTGCTGAACATCTCGTCGGCCTCGTGGAGGATGGCCCGGGCCCGGGCGAGGGCTTCGTCCTCCTCGTCGTCCCGCCGACCGTCGCCGCCGTAGACGTCGATGGTCACCACGGTGCCCATGACGTGCTCCTCGTGGTGCCGGTGCCGCCGA
>Ga0302325_10033459_pt1 | contig 10530 bp, 19 predicted proteins | sample Palsa_T0_2_FD_201948 | JGI IMG/M metagenome (GOLD analysis project Ga0302325, IMG submission 201948) | Peat permafrost microbial communities from Stordalen Mire near Abisko, Sweden - Palsa_T0_2 | ecosystem: Environmental > Terrestrial > Soil > Palsa > Peat permafrost | place: Sweden: Abisko...
GGCGGTATCGCGGAAGTAGGCCTCCAATCGGGTCTTGAAGACTTCGGGATCGTCATCCTTTCGCACCGGCAGGCCGGCGGCCTTTGCTTCTGCCGCGCGGTTGACGATACGGGCGACGAGCTTCGGCGCGTCGACGACGAGTTCGATCGCGGCTTGGAGCTCCATGTGCTTGCGGGCGAGCAACGCGTCAAGCGCTTCGGCCTGCGCCACCGTGCGCGGAAAACCGTCGAGAATGAAGCCGTTATGCGCATCGGGCTCTTCGATGCGGTCGGCGATGATGCCGACGACGATCTCGTCGGAGACCAGCGCGCCTGACTCCATGACCGCCTTGGCCTGCAGGCCGATCGGCGTCTCCGCCTTGACGGCCGCGCGAAGCATATCGCCGGTGGAGAGCTGAGGAATGCCGTACTTCTCGGTAAGCCGCGCCGCTTGCGTACCCTTGCCGGCGCCCGGCGGCCCGAGCAGTATCAGCCTCATCTCTTCCTCCCCCTGAGCTTCGCCTTTCGAATCAGCCCTTCATACTGATGCGCTTGCAAGTGTCCATGAATTTGCGCCACCGTGTCCATCGTCACGTTGACGACGATCAGCAAGGACGTGCCGCCGAAGGCGAAGGCGCCGGCCGCGTTGTAGCGCAGCATCTCCGGGAGAATGCAGATCAGCGCCAGATATCCCGCGCCGAGCACGGTGATGCGCGTGAGAATCTGGTCGATGTACTGCGCCGTGCGCTCCCCCGGCCGAACGCCGGGGATGAAGCCGCCGTGCTTCTTCAGATTGTCGGCGGTGTCGTTCGGGTTGAACACCGTCGCGGTGTAGAAAAAGGCGAAGAACACGATCAGCGCGACGTAGATGATGAGATAGACCGGGCCGCCGGGCGCGAGGATCGTCAAGATGGTCGCCAGCACGCTGTTGCTCGCCGCGTTTTGCGCGAAATTGGCGGCGGTGGTCGGCAGCAGCAACAGCGAGGAGGCGAAAATCGGTGGGATGACGCCGGAGGTGTTGAGCTTCAACGGCAGGAACGAACTCTGCCCTTCGTACATCTTGTTGCCGACCTGGCGGCGTGGATAGGTGATCGGCACGCGCCGCTGCGCGCGCTCCATGAACACGATAAAGGCGATGATGACCACCGCCATCACCAGCACGCCGAGCACCAAGCCGGTCGAGATCGAGCCCTGCCGGCCGAGCTCGAACAGTTGGACTAGCGATTGCGGGAGCCGCGCGATGATGCCGGAGAAGATGATGAGCGAGGAGCCGTTGCCGACGCCGCGCGAGGTGATCTGTTCGCCGAGCCAGACCAGGAACATCGTGCCGCCGGTCAGCGTCAGGATCGTCGAGAGACGGAACATGAAGCCCGGCTCGCTGACGATGCCCGGCCGTCCTTCGAGCCCAATCGAAATCCCGTAGGCCTGGAAGATCGCCAGCACCACCGTCAGGTAGCGCGTGTATTGGTTGAGCGTCTTGCGCCCGGCCTCGCCCTCTTTCTTGATCGCCTCCAACGACGGGATCACCGAGCTCAACAGCTGGATGATGATTGAGGCGGAGATGTAGGGCATGATGTTGAGCGCGAACACCGCCATGCGCTGCACCGCGCCGCCCGAGAACATGTTGAACATGTCGAGCACGCCCTGGCGGTGGCCGGTGAACGAGGCCTCGAAGGCCGCGGGATCGATGCCGGGCAGCGGAATGTAGGTGCCGAGCCGGAAGACGATCAGCGCGCCGAGCGTGAACCAGATGCGTTTCTTGAGTTCGTCGGCTTTGGCGAACGACGCCCAGTTGATGTTTGCCGCGAGCTGTTCGGCCGCCGACGCCATGGGGGTGCTCCGCTTCGTTTCTTGCGCGCAAGGCTAGCGCGAAGGGCAACGCATCGTCAGAAGCCGCGCGCGCCCCCGTGCATATGGTTCAGACGAACCGCAATGTCGACCCCGGAGCGTCGGCCTCCAGGCCGACGTGCGCCCCACGACGTCGGCGGGGAGGCCGACGCTCCGACGATCGCTTCAAGCCGCCGCCGGCGCCGCCGCTTCCGGGGCGAGCGTCTTTATGCTGCCGCCGAGCTTCTCGATCGCTTCAAGCGCGCTCTTCGACGCGCCGAACACTTCAAAATGCACGGCCGCCTTCAATTCGCCCTTGCCCAACAGCTTCACGCCGTCGCGCGCGCGGGCGCAGACTCCCGCCTGAACCAGCGCCTCAATGGTGATCGGCTTCGCGGCGTCGAGCTTGCCGGCCTCGATCGCGGTCTGCACGCGCCCAAGGTTGACCTCGTTGAGATCGCGGGGGCTCGGCGGGTTGAACCCGCGCTTCGGCAACCGCCGATGCAGCGGCATCTGGCCGCCCTCAAAACCCTTGATGCGGACGCCCGAACGCGCGGTCTGGCCTTTGCCGCCGCGGCCCGATTGCTTGCCCTTGCCGGAGCCGATGCCGCGGCCGACGCGCGTGCGAGCTTGCGTCGCGCCGTCGTTGTCCTTGATGGTGTTGAGCTTCACGGCGAGATCCTTATTGACCTTCGACGACGCGCACGAGGTGCGCGACCTTCTTGATCATGCCGCGATTGGCGGGCGTGTCCTTCACGCGCGCCTGACGACCGATCTTATTCAATCCGAGGCCCTTGAGCGTCGCGCGCTGGTCGGACGAGCGCCCGATGCCGCTGCCGACCTGGACGAGGGTGATGTTGGCGTCGGTCATCTCAGCCCTCAAGAATCGCTGGCGTCGGCTTCGACGCCCTGACGCCGCAACTGGATCGTCGACACCTTCAGGTTACGGCGCGCCGCGACTGCCCGCGGGCTGTCCTCATTGGCGAGCGCCGCGAAGGTCGCGCGGATCATGTTGTAGGGGTTCGAGGAGCCCTGGCTCTTGGAGACGACGTCGTGCACGCCGAGCGCCTCGAACACCGCGCGCATCGGGCCGCCGGCGATAATGCCGGTGCCGGCGGGCGCGGCGCGCAAGATCACCCGGCCCGCGCCGTGACGGCCGTGCACGTCGTGATGCAAGGTGCGGCCCTCGCGCAGCGGCACGCGGACGACGCCGCGCTTGGCGGCTTCGGTCGCCTTGCGGATCGCTTCCGGCACCTCGCGCGCCTTGCCGTGGCCGAAGCCGACCCGGCCCTTCTGATCGCCGACGACGACCAGCGCGGCAAAGCCGAAGCGGCGTCCGCCCTTCACGACCTTCGCCACGCGATTGATGTGGACGAGCCGATCGACGAACTCGCCGTCGCGGTCGTCCCGATCGTCTCTGCGGCCGCGGCCGCCTTCTTCACGAGCCATTTGGTTTCACCGTCACTTGCGCGGGCGACGCCCGCTCGCTGGGTTCTCTAAAAATCGAGGCCGCCTTCGCGGGCGCCCTCGGCGAGCGCTTTCACGCGCCCATGGTACATGTAGCCGCCGCGGTCGAACACGACCTTGTCGACGCCGGCTTTCTTGGCGCGCTCGGCGATCTCCTTGCCGATGCGTTTGGCCGCCTCGACGTTGGCGCCAGACTTTAGCTCCTCGCGGAGCGCCTTTTCGAGCGACGAAGCGGAGGCGAGGGTGACGCCCTTCGCATCGTCGATGATCTGCGCGTAGATTTGCTCCGACGAGCGGAACACGCTGAGCCGCGGACGGCCGCCCGCGTTCGCTGTGATGCTGCGACGGATGCGCGCCTTGCGGCGCTCGGTGGCGGTTTGTTGCTTGGCCATTATTTCTTCTTCCCTTCCTTGCGGAAGATGAATTCGCCGGCGTATTTGACGCCCTTGCCCTTGTACGGCTCGGGGCGGCGGAACTCGCGGATTTCCGCCGCGACCTGGCCGACCTGCTGCTTGTCGATGCCGGCGACCGTGATCTCCGTCGGCTTCGCCGCCGTGATCGTCACGCCCGCCGGGATCGGAAAGATCACGTCGTGGCTGTAGCCGAGCGAAAGCTGCAGGTTCTTGCCGGCGACCGCAGCCTTGTAGCCGACGCCGTTGATCTCGAGCTTCTTCTCGAAGCCCTTGGTGACGCCGACGACGAGGTTCTGCACCCGCGCGCGCGCCGTGCCCCATAGGGCGCGCGAGCGCTTGTCTTCGCCGAGCGGCGCCACAAGCACGGAGCCGCCCTCGAGCTTCACAGAGACCGCGTCCGGCGCGGTGAATTTGAGCTCGCCCTTGGCGCCTTTGACCGCAACGTGCTGCCCCTCGACCTTGGCGGTGACGCCAGAGGGGATGACGATGGGTTTCTTTCCGACACGAGACATCTGTAAACCCTCGTCAGAACACGGTGCAGAGCACTTCGCCGCCGACATGGGCCTCGCGGGCGTCGTGATCAGCCATCACGCCTTTCGGCGTAGACAGGATCGAGACGCCGAGGCCATTGGCGACGCGCGGCATGCCGTCGACGGCGACATAGACGCGCCGGCCCGGTTTGGAGATCCGGTCGATCTTGCGGATGACCGGCTGGTTGTCGAAATATTTGAGCTCGATCTCGAACTCGGTGCGGCCGTTGCCGTAATCCGTGGTCGAATAACCACGGATGTAGCCCTCGGCCTGCAAGACGTCGAGCACGTTCTGCCGAAGCCTGGAGCCGGGCGAGGAGACCTTGCCGCGACGCCGCATCTGCGCATTGCGGATGCGGGTAAGCATGTCGCCCAGCGGATCGTTGACTGCCATGATCCGTCCTCCCTCACCAACTCGACTTCACGAGGCCCGGAATCAGGCCCTTGTTGCCCAACTCGCGCAGCGCGATGCGGCTCATCTTCAGCTTGCGGTAGTAGGCGCGCGGACGGCCCGTCACCAGGCAACGGTTGCGCACGCGATTGGCGGCGCCGTTCCGAGGCATTTCCGCGAGCTTCAACCGCGCCTCGAACCGCTGCTCCATCGAATTGGCTTCGGTGTTGGCGATATCGAGCAGGCGCTTGCGGCGCGCGGCGAATTTCTTCACCAGGCGCTGCTTGCGCATATTGTTTTCAACTGCACTCTTCTTTGCCATCAAAGGCCTCCGGTTTTCCGCGTTTGAACCAAGTCTTTTATTGAGAGACTCGGGCTCACTGCCGGAACGGGAAATTGAAGGCGCGCAGCAGCGCGCGCGCCTCGTTGTCGGTCTTCGCGGTCGTGCAGACCACGATGTCGAGACCCAGCATCGACTCCGTCTTGTCGTAGTCGATCTCCGGGAAAATGATGTGCTCCTTGACTCCGAGCGCAAAATTGCCGCGCCCATCAAAGCTCTTCGGATCGAGGCCGCGGAAGTCGCGCACCCGCGGTAGCGCGATGGTGACGAGCCGGTCGAGGAACTCGTACATGCGCGTCTTGCGAAGCGTCACCTTGGCGCCAATCGGCATGTTCTCGCGCACCTTGAAGGTCGAGATCGCCTTCCGCGCGCGGGTGACCACCGGCTTCTGGCCGGCGATCAGCGCCAGATCGTTGGCTGCCGACGTCACCTTCTTGGTGTCGTTGACGGCTTCGCCGACGCCCATGTTGAGCACGATCTTTTCGATCTTCGGCACCTGCATCTTGTTCTTGTAGCCGAACTCCTTGACGAGCGCGGGGACGATCTCCTGCTCGTACTGGGCCTTCAGCCGCGCGACATAGTCCTTCGGCGCGGTCTTCACCTTGCCGGCGGCCGCCACTTCGCTCTGTGAGGGGCGTCCGCCGCTTTTCGCTTTCGGCTCCGGCTTGCCGCCGCCTTTCGGCGCGCCGCCCTTGGCCGTGTCGCTTTTGGCGGCCTTGCCGCCCTTGTCCTTGGCGTCAGCCATCGATCAGATCTCCGGAACGCTTGGCGAAACGGACCTTGCGGCCGTCATCCAAAATTTTGAAACCAACCCGCGTCGGCTTGCCGTCCTTGGGGTCGGCGATCGCGAGATTGGAAAGGTTGATCGGGGCGGACTTGGTGAGGATGCCGCCCTCCGGGTGCTTCGCGTCTTGTTTGGTGTGCCGCTTGACGAGGTTGACGCCCTCGACGATCGCGCGGCCCTCGCTCGGCGACACCGACTGCACCTGGCCGGAGCGACCCTTGTCGCGTCCGGCGAGCACAATAACCTTGTCGCCCTTCTTGATCTTTGCGGCCATCACAGCACCTCTGGCGCGAGCGAGATGATCTTCACATGGTTCTTGGCGCGCAGTTCGCGCGGAACCGGCCCGAAGATGCGGGTGCCGACCGGCTCGCTCTGATTGTTGATCAGCACGGCGGCGTTGGAATCGAAGCGGATCACCGAGCCGTCGGGGCGGCGGATATCCTTGGCGGTGCGAACCACAACCGCCTTCATCACGTCGCCCTTCTTCACGCGGCCGCGCGGAATCGCCTCTTTGATCGACACCACGATGATATCGCCGATCGAGGCGTAGCGGCGCTTCGAGCCGCCGAGCACCTTGATGCACATGACGCGCCGCGCCCCCGAATTGTCGGCGACGTCGAGATTGGTCTGCATCTGAATCATGACTTCAACAGCCTCTCATTTACGGATGGTCTCTGGAGGCTTTAAATCTCCAGACCGCGTCCGACGGAGGCCGAGGGCCTCCGGATTTGTCTCTATATTCGCAGCTCAGCCGTTGCCGACCTCGGACCCACCCTCGTCCGCCACCGCGGCTTCCACCTTCGCCGGCTCCGCTTTCGCGGCTTCCGCTTTGGGTTCGTTGATGACGATCCAGCGCTTCAGTTTGGAGATCGGCTTCGTCTCTTCGATCGAGACGGTGTCGCCGACTTTTTGCGTCTTGTTTTCGACGTGGGCGTGATAGTTCTTCGACTTCCGCACTGTCTTCTTCAATAGCGGATGCGTGAACCGGCGCTCGACCTTAACGACCAGCGTCTTTTGCTGCTTGTCGCTGATGACGACGCCCTGGAGGATACGCTTCGGCATCGTCTCAAGCCTCTTTCTTGGCGGCGCGCTTCTGCGCGGCGATGGTATTCACGCGGGCGAGATCGCGCCGCACCACGCGAACCCGCGAGGTGTCCTGCAACTGGCCGCTGGCGCGCTGAAAGCGCAGGTTGAACTGCTCTTTCTTCAATTTGAGCGCTTCATCGTCGAGTTGGTCCTCGGTCATGACGCGCAGGTCCGAAACGCGGGCTTTCGATTTCATCTTCAAAAATCCCTACTCGGCGATGCGCTGAATGAAGCGCGTCTTGATCGGCAGCTTGGCGGCGGCAAGCGCGAAGGCTTCGCGCGCGATCTGCTCGCTGACGCCGTCGACCTCGAACATGATCCGGCCCGGCGCCACGCGCGTGACCCAAAATTCCGGCGCGCCCTTGCCCTTGCCCATGCGCACTTCGATCGGTTTCTTCGACACCGGCACGTCGCAGAACACGCGGATCCAGACGCGGCCGGCGCGCTTCATGTGGCGCGTCAGCGCGCGCCGCGCGGCCTCGATCTGGCGAGCGGTGACGCGCTCGGGCTCGAGCGCCTTCAGGCCGAACTCGCCGAAGTTGAGGAACGCGCCGCCCTTCGTGTTGCCGCTGATACGGCCCTTGAAGGCCTTGCGGAACCGGGTTCGCTTGGGTTGCATCATGATCGTATGCCCGTTTCTCTATCAGGCCGCGTCGCGCCCGCGACGGCCGCCGCCATCGCGATCACGACGATCCCGGCCCTCGCCGTCGCGATCACGACGCTGGCGATGCGTTGACTGATTGTCGGCCTCGTGAAGTTTCCTGTCCTGCGCCATCGGATCGTGCTCGAGGATTTCGCCCTTGAACACCCAGACCTTGATGCCGCAGGCGCCATAAGCGGTATGCGCGGTGGCGACGCCGTAATCGATGTCGGCGCGCAACGTGTGCAGCGGCACGCGGCCCTCGCGATACCATTCCAGACGCGCGATCTCGGCGCCGCCGAGACGGCCGGAGCAGTTGATGCGGATGCCCTCGGCGCCGAGCCGCATCGCCGACTGCACCGCGCGCTTCATCGCGCGGCGGAACGCGACACGACGCTCCAACTGCTGGGCGATCGAGTCGGCGATCAGCGTCGCATCGACTTCGGGCTTGCGCACTTCGACGATGTTGATCGCCACCTCGGATTTCGTCAGCTTGCCGACCTGCTTGCGCAGTTTGTCGATGTCGGCGCCCTTTTTGCCGATGACGACGCCCGGGCGCGCCGAATAGATGTTGACCCGGCACTTCTTGTGCGGGCGTTCGATGACGATTTTGGAGATCGCCGCCTGCTTCAGCCCCTCCATGAGGATCTCGCGGATCTTCATGTCCTCGTGCAGCAGCTTGCCGTACTCGCTCTTGCTGGAGTACCAGCGGCTGTCCCAGGTTCGGTTGACGCCGAGGCGCAGACCGATCGGATTGATCTTCTGTCCCATCGTTTCCTCCTCAGGCCGCCTTGGCCTGTTCTTCCCGCACCACAATCGTGATGTTGGAGAACGGCTTCTCGATGCGGCCCGCTCGGCCGCGCGCGCGCGGACTGAAGCGCTTCATCACCGTATCTTTGCCAACCCAGGCCTGAGCGACGATCAGATCGTCGACGTCGAGCTCGTGGTTGTTCTCGGCGTTGGCGATCGCCGACTCCAGCGCCTTCTTCACCTCGACCGAGATCCGCTTGTGGCTGAACTCGAGGTCGGCGAGCGCCTTCGACACCTTCTTGCCGCGGATCAGCTGAGCCAGCAGATTGAGCTTCTGCGGGCTGACGCGCAACATGCGGATCGTCGCCTTGGCTTCGTTGTCGGCGAGACGGCGCGGGTTCTTTTCCTTGCCCATGTTAAGCCCTCTTCGCCTTCTTGTCGGCGGAATGGCCGTGGAACGTACGCGTCGGCGCGAACTCGCCGAACTTGTGACCAATCATGTCTTCCGACACGTTGACCGGAATGTGCTTGTGTCCGTTGTAGACGCCGAAAGTGAGGCCGACGAACTGCGGCAGGATGGTCGAGCGGCGGCTCCAAATCTTGACGACGTCGCCGCGGCCAGACGCTCGCGCCGCGTCCGCCTTCTTCAACAAATAGCCGTCGACGAACGGCCCCTTCCAGATCGAGCGCGCCATGGCTCTAGCCCTTCTTCTTGCGGACGTGCCGCGAGGCAACGATGAATTTGTCCGTGCTCTTGTTGGAGCGCGTCTTCTTGCCTTTGGTCGGCTTGCCCCACGGCGAGACCGGATGCCGACCACCCGAGGTGCGGCCCTCGCCACCGCCGTGCGGATGATCGACCGGGTTCATCGTCACGCCGCGATTGTGCGGACGTTTGCCCAGCCAGCGGTTGCGCCCCGCCTTGCCGAGCGAAGCGTTCATGTGATCCGGGTTCGACACCGCCCCCACCGTCGCGAAGCAGTTGCCGTGGACGATGCGCTGCTCCCCCGAGTTGAGGCGAAGCGAGACGTAGCCCTGATCACGGCCGACGATCTGCGCATAGGTCCCAGCCGAGCGGGCGACGGCGCCGCCCTTGCCGATCTTCAACTCGACATTGTGGACGATCGTGCCGACGGGAATGTTGGAGAGCGGCATCGCGTTGCCGGGCTTCACGTCGACGTTCTGTCCGGACACGACCTCATCGCCGACGCCGAGGCGCTGCGGCGCGATGATGTAGGACTGCTCGCCGTCGGAATATTTGATGAGCGCGATGAAGCTGGTGCGGTTCGGATCATACTCCAGCCGCTCGACCTTCGCGACTTCGGTCTTGCGACGCTTGAAATCGACGAGCCGATAGGTTTGCTTGTGACCGCCGCCGCGGAAACGCACGGTTGTGCGACCGCTGTTGTTGCGGCCGCCCTTCTCCGACTTACCCTCGGTCAGCTTCTTGACCGGCTTGCCCTTGTAGAGCTCCGAACGATCAACGATCGTCAGCTGGCGAAGGCCCGGCGTGTACGGCTTGTATGACTTCAAAGCCATGATGAATCCCTCAGACGCCCGTCGTAACGTCAATGCGGAAGCCGTCGGCGAGCGTCACCACAGCCTTCTTCAAATCCTGTTGGCGCCCGGGGCGGCCACGGAACATCTTCGCCTTGCCCTTGCGGATGAGCGTGTTCACAGCGGTCACCTTCACGTCGAACAGCTTTTCGACCGCCGCCTTGATCTGAGGCTTGGTCGCCTCAGGACGGACGCGAAAGACATACTGGTTGTGATCCGATGCGATCGTCGCCTTCTCGGTGATGAGCGGCGCGACGATCAGATCATAGTGGCGCGTATCCTTACTCATTTGAAACGCGCCTCCAGCGCTTCGACTGCGGCCTTGGTCAACACGAGTTTGTCGCGGCGCATGATGTCGTAGACGTTGGCGCCCTGCACGGGCAGCACATCGATCTTCGGCAGATTGCGCGCGGCGAGCGCGAAATTCGCATTCACTTCGGCGCCATCGACGATGAGAACGTTGGCGAGCGACGACCTCTTGAAGCCTTCACGCAACAGCTTGGTCTTCGCCTCGTCGAGATTGGCGTGCTCCCAAACAATGAGCTCGCCGGCCTGCGCCTTGGCGGAGAGTGCATGGCGCAGCGCGAGCGCGCGCACCTTTTGCGTCAGATCGTGCTCGAAGCTGCGGACGACCGGACCCATGGCGCGGCCGCCGCCGCGGAACTGCGGCACGCGCGCCGATCCGTGGCGGGCGCCGCCGGTGCCCTTCTGCTTGTACATCTTCTTGCCAGTGCGCTGAATGTCAGCGCGGCCGAGCGTCTTCGCCGAGC
>Ga0302325_10033461_pt1 | contig 10530 bp, 12 predicted proteins | sample Palsa_T0_2_FD_201948 | JGI IMG/M metagenome (GOLD analysis project Ga0302325, IMG submission 201948) | Peat permafrost microbial communities from Stordalen Mire near Abisko, Sweden - Palsa_T0_2 | ecosystem: Environmental > Terrestrial > Soil > Palsa > Peat permafrost | place: Sweden: Abisko...
GCTGACGACTGAGCAGATATCTCATTGAGAAGTATGATAGAGAAGGGAAGCTGATGGGTGGGAAAGATGAAGAGAAGAGAAACAGGGTCAGGACTTTTATCCATGCTGCAGAAGGAACCCTTCATGGTGCACTGTCTCGCCATTACCTACGCCCGTTGGTTCGCACCCGAGAGCATGAAGAGCAGCGGAAACTTAAAAAAGCTAGAAGAAGGTGTTGCTATCAATGTCGTGAAAGATCTCGATTGGCTCAACTCCGAGCTTGAAGGGAAGAAATTCATTGCTGGGGAACATGTGACGGCTGCGGATACCATGTGTTTATTTAGTGTACAGTTCATATTTGCAAGAGATCTTTGTGCTGGACGCAAGGTAGGAGAGTGGAAGAATGTGGAGAGGTGGTTAGGAGATTGTGAGGGGACGGATAGTTGGAAAAGGGCCGTGAGGAAAACTGGGCATGAGATGTGATCTATTCTTATTATCACTTCCACTTTGTGACATCAAAGTACAATATAGATTGTACATGATGGGTGTGAACTATTAGGCTGTACAGTGCTCGCAAGGAATCTATAGTTTCGAAGACCCAGAAGGCCGCTCCATACTTGTCTCCAGCTCTTTCGTCTTTCGCTGGAAGTTCTTGACTAGTTGTCTGATAGCCAGGTCTAGCATCACGTCTTCGCTTCCACCCGGGATTCTCGCGCCTGGAACCTCGCGGTAGATTCCTATTTCATGTTAGCATTTCCCAGTAGCTCAGAAATGGGAAACATACGCTCGGCAACCTCCCCCTGTCCACTTTTCGTATATCCATTTCCACCAAACAGCAAAATAGCCGTACTAGCACAACTTTCAAGCACCCTTCCCGCCTGCGCTTTCAATAACGCCGTCAAACCCCCAAGTTCCTTATTCGCCTCCTCTTCACTCATCTTCGTCAAACTATATGTAAATTGCTCAACCCAAGCCCAATGAGACTCCAGCTCCGCACCACACTTCGCAAGCCTATGTCTCACAACAGCTTGATCCATAAGTGGCTTCCCGAACGCTTCTCGCTTAAGACAATACTCGAACGCGGAACTTATCGCCACACGAGAAAGGCGGTTGACACCAATACTGATAGAGAGCCGCTCATGGTTGAAATTCTGCATCACGTATTTCATACCCATGCCTTCTTTCCCAATCAAGTTTTCGACCGGAACTTTCACATCATCCAACTCAATGAAAGTAGTTCCTGCAGACGTCTGTCCCTGCACCTTAATCCTCCTCATATTCACACCTTTCGTGTGGAGCAGTGGGACCACGAGCATCGAAAGTCCTGCAGGTCCGGGGCCCCCAGTACGCACAGCCATGCTTGCGTAGTCGCTCCAGAGGCCGTTGGTTATCCATTTCTTGGTTCCATTTACGAGGAAGTGTCTCCCGTCTTTGCTGAGTTTTGCTGTCGTTTGGATATTGCTTACGTCGCTACCAGCACCTGGCTCTGTTATAGCGATGCATATCCTCTTTTTCCCTGTCAATAAATCGGGTAGAAATTTTTCTTGAAGTGCTGATGAACCAAATTTTAGAATTGGTGGGACACCAAACGCCATTCCTGTCGTTATGGCCCCGCCGGGGCCGAGAGATCCACTGCGGGCGAGTTCATCGGCGTAGATCAGGGTGTGGATATAATCAAATTCTTCGACTGGCAATCCTCCGAGGAGAGTGTGGATACCTAATTTGTGGAGCCAGGTGACGGGGAGAGGGGAAGAAAGGTTAGGAATCAGCATGTTGGCGGCCGCAAATTGGGCGTAAAGGTTCTCTGAGAGGATATATCAGATAGGACTCGGAATGGCGCAGCGGGAAGGAGTACCAGGTACGTCTCCTTGTCTTTCCCATTCTCCGGCATCAGCCATGAGCTTATCGACTAGGGCTCTGCAAGTATTCTGCCATTTTCTATGCGAATCAGAGTAATATGGTGATGGGTGGCCCATGAGCCAAGGAGGCTCCGAGAAAGGAATTGGGACTTTCGACATGATGAGGCGAGGATTGCCTGATTGGGTTTCTGATTAACGTTTGTTGATGAAAGATTATTATGAGAGTAAAAGTAGAAGGAGTTCAAAGGTATTTGGGCGCATAGCTTATATATTGTATAATAAGGAAAGAAAGAAGGAAAGTGAGGCGTGAAGATGTCGGAAATCTCGAGTCAGCATGCATATGTGGGGCCGCACCCCGCAATCCCCGCAGACCCCTGGAACAGCATCGGCAAACTCAGCCTTGACCGAGGTATCTTCCGGTATTTTCAGCCTCGTACATACACGTGCTAGACAACATTTGGCAAGCGCTATTAGTCTTGACATCAAACTTTTGTTAAAGTGTTTCCTAGTTGTTCAAGACATGGTCATTTCCTGAAATTTGTCCGGTCCCCCTTCCCCCCAAAACCGTTTTTCTGCACGTTCCGAATTAAGTTTGGATGAAGAAGCAGACCAAGCGGGCCAGAAAACGGATACAGGACTGCAAAACTGATGTTGCACACCTAGCTGCTGCCGGTAGTTCTCTCTCTTTGCATTGACTTTTCTGGTCCCGGTCGAAGGAAAGGGAAAACTCATGGAGTCAGATCGGGAAACATGATGCTGGGTTCCCACAAGAGATTTTTTCGGCGGGAGCATACATGGTCTCTTTCAGATCACAACTGTGGATTACATCAATTGCTCCTTCACATCACAACTATAAAGTACATCAATGAAACGCACACTCAACTCTATTACAATCAGCATTTGCATTAACTATCGCAGCTGACTGGCCCTGAATGGAAGCCACGGGTATAAACACCACCGAAGTATGCAGCGCACTCTCTCTATTGTACAATAAGGTAAAATCTCATCAACGCCTCTCCAATGCTTATGCAGATCCCCTCCCAACAACAATTACAAGTATGCGTATGCATGAAAGTTTGCCACTTATCGAATTAAAGGAAGATGTATGCGATAGACAGTCCTTATATCGGATTGTCCATTCCTGGACTTGGTACGGCGAATAGGTCTCCCCCTCTTGGTGGTGTTCGCTTTGTGCCGGATGATCCAGCACCAGGTGTGCTTCCTGATCCTCCTGCTCCCAGACCTCTCTTCATCATCTTGCCAAGGATTCCAACCAGCTGAGCAGCATCCTCGAACATCTCATCATCCATGCCCTCAGCTGCGTTGTAAACATCTGCTATGGTAGACTTCGCCATTCGTCTTGATTGTTCCCGCTCATGCAAGCAGTCATATAGGAATGCTGCGAACTCTACTTTGACTGACAAACGTAGAGGATGACTGCCCCAGAGGTGCTTCTCTGCTAGTATAGTGGCTTCTTGGAAGCATGTCAAGGCGATTGGTCTGTAGTCCATGGCTGGAACAAGGAAGTTGGGCGCGAACTCTACCGGAGGTTGGCGGACTCCTGGTCGGCCCCCAACCGGTCCTCCTTCTAGCGGATGGGTTGGTTGTACGGAACTCGGGCGGTAAAGCTGGCTGGGTGATGCTCGGCTGGGTGATCCTCGGTCTACCCCTTTTCCCTTGTCGACTCTAACAGCGCGAGCACGAGGTGATGTGAGGCCTGGCGGCGTTGAGATTTGAGTGCCAGATTTGAGGCTGACAGGTGGCTGGTTGTGAAAGAGGACGTAAAGGTGATAAAAACTGGCTCGCAGCTTATATGCAAGAACCTTGAGTTCACCATAGCTGGCGACCATCGGTAGAACGTATTGTTCCAAGAGGACAAGCCCTTCGCGCGCGTACCATATGATACGACAATAAAGATCGACTGATTTCGTGTCCCGGGTGGTGTCCAGTCGACGTAGCTTTCTAGCCCGGATAACCTTCTCAGAGAGCATAGTCAGGTTTCCAAAGACTTGGAACAAAGCTTTAGCTAGAAGTGGGTGGTCTCCCTGAATGTTCGCAGCGAATTGTCCTAGGAACTTCATATCGACCTCAGATGATGCCATTAGGACAGAATCAGAGTCGTAGCCAATGCTTGGGGCAACCGTCTCAAAGAGTAAACCGTACTCGTAAATGCAGGCGAAGGATGGGTGTTTGTAGTGTGGGACCTTGACTTGTGCGCCGGGGGTAGCTGATCGTGGGAGGCTCCGTTTCTCTGCAATTAGACCTTCCGCGCGAGATCTGATTTGCGTTTCTTCAAGCCAATCGTAAAACTGCTGGTGCACCTTGTTATCCCAGCAGATTGCGTACCGCTTTGTTCGCTCCCAGTCCTTTGAGGGAATGGGGCTGAAGTTCGCAAGAGCAACGTTAGCCATGGTATAAGATGTGGTTGGGAGTAGTGGTGTGTTGCGGGTGAGATTTGGTTAAGACTGGAAAAATATTTACTCACTGAAAGAAAGATTAGATTAGTTTGCTCCGCTTTAATTGACGGCAGCCTTGCTTAGTCGTTGCTGAGTCGACAATAAGTTGGTGATGTCGTTGTTGAACTTCGAATGGATACTTCGGTTCGGGAGCCGCAACTCCAACCGACAACCACTTAACAACAACACCTCACCAAAATCGACTGAACAGATTTCAATTCGTCCGAGTATAGATGCAAGAAGATGCAAATGCTGGATGGGACGAAAGGAGTTAATAATCGAATTAGGAATTGAAGCAATCCAGAAAAGAATGCAAGCCTCGGGAGGCTGGGGCAACAGCTACGACCCGGCTGTTATACAGCTCCAATGCCAACGTATACTGCCAACAGTCAGATCCAGGTACGTCAGGCCCCCAATACGAAGACTGGGCAGAAATGAGAGACGGTCGTCATCCAATTGAGCTTTACTGACCACTATTATTACAGACGGGTGTCAAGGGGCGCGAATGGCAGTGGCCGGAGCCAATGGCAAGCGGTTGACGGCCACAGCCCACTCGAAGCTCAGCAAGACTGTCGCCGCGAACCCTTTGATCCTTCAACCGAGTTCCTGGAAAGTCCACAAAGCATTTCGACTTGTCCAGCGGGCGCAATTGCGCCTGAGACAGGCAAGGCGGTGGTAAGTTTGAGTGGTCGCAGTTGTGGTCGCCAGGGACTCGAGTGCAGCAGCGGGCCGAACCTCAGAACCGCAATTGCGAGGGCAATCGCGCAGCAAGAGGGAAGAGGACAGCGCGCACAGAATTCAAGAGTACAATTGAAGAGGATGCGGGCTTGCAATCCCACAGAAACGAGCGTAGGACGTCGAGTCGACGCGTTGATCTGGAGATGCAATAGAAAGCAGGAACGGGACGAGCAACACGACTACAACAGTTGCAGACAGACTTCAGACGGATAGGACGAGGCAGAAAGTCTAAATATCACTGGGAGAGCGACCACTTGATTGAATTTTTCACCCCCCCGCGGCGTGCAGGACCTGCGACCTTGGATGCAGCTGCTCGATCAAAAGCTGCAGCTACGTGGATCGTACATATTCTGGCGGGTGGATTGACGTGGCAGCGCAGCGCAGCGCAGCGGACGACGAGACGAGCTTGGGGGTGATGTGTGGTGGCCTCTAGCACTAATATGGATACTGGGACTGGCCAATTCGCTTGAGTCGTGGCTTGCCTGGGCTGCGCTGGCTGGTCTGACTGCTCCACTCATTTCTGAGAGTCCTGGTCCCGAGGCACGATTCTCTTTTCTCTTCCTCTTCCTCTTCTCCAGACAAAGCCACAAGCCACTCCTTTCGCCCTCCAAACGTCCGTTTCAGTACATCTGCTCCTGGCCTCGCTGCCCCGTGCGGATGCTTCTGATACGATGGATATCATTTTGGGGATCTGAAAATCGCCGAGGGCCCATGCTGGGCCATGCAGCGTTCATGCGGGCGGCAGCTGCAGTAGGGCTACGGAGCTCCTGCGCACTTTCACTGGACGCACCAGCCATGCCCATTTACAACCCTCAAATTCCGGTCACCCAATGGCCTTCGCAGTGTCAGCGGTTGGAGAAATAGCAAAGCCCTCTCCATACCCGGGCGAAGTATATATCAACGTCTGTCCCTCGCACTGGCCCAGCCTCCTTCATTTCAACCGTTGGGCAGTCGTGCCAGCACATCGATGACCTCAGCTCCATCGCGCTTGGCCCTCAAATATGCGGCCACCCCCCTCATTCGCTGTCCAATTCCATCAAGGCAAGTGGAAGGACAGCATCTCGCTTCGTCGGCAAACAGCGTCATAGAGTGGCGGTGAGAGTTGGGAAATAAGTAGGTACATGACCTTTACGCGACACGTGCAGGGGGGTTGGAGGATGAAGCTCCACGCGGGATGGGCCCTTTAGGACACCGGCGAGGGATGGCTCTTCTAGAAGGATTATGGAACACTTAGAGGTAGCGTTTCATCCGAAGGAACTTTAATATCGACCTTTGGACCTCGGACAAGACAACTTTTACTTCGGAAACGAGGAATTCGGGCATGTCAAGGGTTGTCCCTGGTGGATTAGGTGAGACACTTTCATCTTACTTGCCGTGCTTTGTCATTTTCAGAGGAAAACTACGAAAGTCCGTTTGGTTCCATGAAAACCACGCTGGGAACTCAGAATGAAGCTGGACCAGGCAAGTTGCCGCGGTTCCAGGACTAGCAATTGCTCGTTTCATGCAGCCCTACAGCCTCGGACAGACCCGAGTTTAGTCTGCTCGAGATCGACAGAGCCGCAGGCTGGAATTAGTGATTGCTTACTTTCTATATTCATGACAGTGTACCTTTCCTTCCCACCGAATTCCTCACTGAAACGTGGAACAAACCATTCTCTTCTCCGTTTGTTACACTGAAGCCTCGTTCGGGCCTGATTATTGAAATACGGCCAGTCACCTGCAAGCAAACAGGTTATACAGGTAAGGCACAAAGAACTTTGCAGTTGAATGGATTCATTCATGATTCGAGGCGGGTCTATCACATCTGACAGCGAGTCCTTGAAACATTGGCCACGAAGCAGAGATGCCTTTGTATAGAAAACGACGCAGCAGGAGAAGTTTCGGGCAACAGCAGGCGTCGATCAGGGAGGGTGAGGCGGATGGAGGTATTATTATAAGAATGGGCTTGTTACGCCGACTTGGATCTTATCGACTGTCGACTGCCAGCTCAACATCTGTTTTACAAATTCCTGTTTTTACTCTTGTGTCGAGTTCACAGATACCACACTCTTCCATTGATTCCGTGGCTCAGGGCCAACGAAGCACGCCCTACATACCCTCCAAAACACCACTCCGCGTGAGACAACCAACCACGAATCACCAAACACAGCGCCATTTGATTCCAGTAAAACTGTGTCGAACACGCTTCACCTACCACAACGGACAACATCTAACTCAATGTGTTACTGGTACAAGCACGACTACTCCTGCAAGCACGTGACCTACGCCTTAGGCCGCTACTGCACAGCAGCCAACCTCATTCAGACACCTTGCAAGAAGAGGAATATCTGGCAGACGATCAGGATGGGCGAGGAGTGTGAAGATTGTGCCATACCGGAAGGCAGAGGCGGAAGTGCGGCAGGGGGTAATGATGAGGTGCCAGAGCAAAAGCATAAAGTTGTCGTGAAGGCAAAGAAGGGGAGGAAGAGGTGATTTGGACTTTAAAGTTAAAAGTATCGAGGCATAATGGGCGTTCGGCTGAGGTGTAATGGGCAGACATGGCTGGTTGGGTTTATATTGTGATTGAATATATGTTGGGTACGTCTTCAGACTCCTCATACCTTTCTCGAGTTCTCTGAGCTCTACAAGAATTGAACCTGAAAATATGAGATTCTTCATTCATCCAGAGCGGCCAACGGGAGTGAAGTTGCTATCTTTATCACGTGACAAATCTGCAAGAGAAGGTTTTCCAGTACCTGCTACCAAGGATGGCGACCGCCAAGTGGCTTCGCTTATTGTGTGCTTCTCCGCATCGATTGCTTTCAACCCTGTGATTGCCTCTTTCGGAACCCTTGCGTAGAATCCAAGAGACTTGCCAGTGCCAGCACATAATGACTCCTTGCGTTCCACAGCCACTACTTTCCCTACGAAGTGAGCTCCAACAAGATACTCTGGAGTCTTTATTGTTTTAAACCCCAGAGACCTTGCAATTTGAGGCCCTCAGGACGTCAAGGGGCGCTATCGGACTTGGAGTCTTGATGTGCCTAAGTTTGAGGCAAGGGCCTCATGGCCTCAGGCTGTCTATCCTCTGAAACCTTTCTGGAAAGGCCATCAGATAACGCTTACAAATAGGACCCCAAAATATCTATGAGGTTGATAATCACCTTTCTAGTGAAAACTGCGTCTTCGCTTTTCATACAATACTTCTTGAAATGAAGAACACCCCTTGATGTTAGCAGTCATAGGAAATGTCTCTTCATCTGCTTCATTCTGACGATAGGCACTTTTCATTATGGTGAGTGCTGAATAAGAATATCGAGGAGCTTCCGCTGGTTGATTTGCCGGTCTTGAATATGCGCTTGTTGGGGTTTCTCTTGTTAGGATTACTCCTTTCCTGTTTAATACTAAAACTAAAGGCTTTCCAGGATGCCCGGCTTTCTCAAAGTAAATGCCTACTACTCGCCCACACTCAAGAAGTGGAACATTGATTTGAGCCTTTCATTGCACAAGTTGGACATTATACTCACAGTCTTGTTCAGCCAACTGTTCTACAATTTTATCTTCCTTTATGACGATCGGAACATTCCTGTCTTCCCTGATGGTAGGGCCACTGAGTACAAAATTCGGCCGAAACCATGGACTCTGCTTTGCAGCTGACCTGAATGCTATCGCTACAGCTATTATGCTGGGTTCAACCAATGTGGGAGCGCTGTAAGCAGCTCGCCTTTTTCTAGGTAAGCTCGTTCATTTATGTTCGACCTACTTGCTGTTGACTTCAATTCTCAAGCGTCTTGATCGGGTTTTTTCACTTTCTTTCAATTCTGCATTCAAAAAGCAGCCCCAGCTCATCTTATAAGAGTCGTCTTCGATTTTTATCGCGTAATGCTCTCCATCAATTATATCGTCGGTGCCAGCGTTGACTTCGAAACCCACACCATCCTGAGAAAGCGCTCATACCAAATTCCCCTCTTTATCTTCTTCGTTGCTCCGACCATCCAGCTATCATGATCCTCTTCTTCCCCGAGTCGCCACTCTGGCTCACGGTCAAAGGCGGAGATGATCAAGCAGAAAAAGCACTTCGAAGGTTTCGAAATGATGATATCGATGAACACGAATTCCAAGCTGAGTTAAATGAGATTCATGGCTCGACGAGAGATATGCTGGAGCAGAGTAAAAAGCGGCTGTTTCTTGACATGTAGTGGTGGAGGATGATGCTGCGCAGGGCGTCGCGAAGGCAATTGTTATTACTGAGAGGCTCGGGCACCATAGTAAGAAGGAGGGAGAGGACCATGTTGAGGTGAGGCAGAAGGAGCTTAAGGGGATAGGGATGCAGGATGGTAGACGGATGAGGGGGCTCGTTGTGGGAGACTGACGAGCTTCCATTTGGCGTAGCACCAAATTCTTCTTATTGAAATAAGTCCAGATTCACGGTTAGATACCCTTCTATTGTTCTGAATTATAAATTTTAGCAGGAGTTTGCCCTTTTTCAAACGGGTCGTTTGCATGGACCACAGGCTTCATTTTCCAGCGAGCGAGAGCCTATGAATTAGCGATGCAACCACCCCTGCCCCCTTTTCGCTAAGCGAGAGCACAAAGGGGCAATCCTTCCCTTCCAAAGGTCGCCATTTTAATTGATAACCTACAATTATGTATCGACCGAAACGACATAATTTTAGAGTTGAAAATATTTCAACCAAATTGTTAAGCTGTAAGTCCGAGAGATCACAAAGGCAAGCCCTGGTCTGGCACGAAATCAAATAGGTAGACATACACAGCCGCGACAGCGTCAAACTACCCTACGATCGTATATTCAGGTACGATAGGTGTCAAAAAAGTAAGCAAGAAGCAATGATTTCGTTGCATGCGGGTCAATTTCGATTCCGAAATGTCCAGAAGTCTGCGAACTGATGGCATGGTCCCGTATAGGAGATCCGGAAACTTGGGTGGTTCCGAGAATCCGGCGAATCACAACCCCAGAAAGCATACAAATATCAACCTGATACTCTTTTAAAACCCCTGGCCTTTCGCTATAATTTCGAATGTTAGTAGTCTGGTTTGCTCTTCGTGACTTATTCTTTATTTTCTTCCTGAAAATGTCGTCTGTGATGGAGAAGGATGTCGAGGTCGGCAACAGCGATCTCGACAACTGTCAACATGATGAAGAAATTGTTACACCCAAGGCTGAAGGGAAGCCTTCCTCGGCAATCGAAACAGTTGTGGAAGATGAATCGGAGTATATCACTGGTATTAGGTTGTATTTGATTATTCTGGGTCTCTGCATGGCTGTTCTCTTAGTTGGATTGGTAAATTGCTATTGCATGGAAGACTAAGAAGAAAAGCTGACTTTGTGCAGGACAATGCTATCCTGGCTACGGTATTTATGTTATCTCAATTTTGTACAATCACTAAACTCTCAGGCGGTACCGACGATTACCACTGCTTTCAACTCCCTTCCCGACGTGGGGTGGTACGGTTCTGCATTCCTGATAGCAGTGTAAGTCTTAATCGCCGGTTCAGGA
>Ga0302325_10033462_pt1 | contig 10530 bp, 5 predicted proteins | sample Palsa_T0_2_FD_201948 | JGI IMG/M metagenome (GOLD analysis project Ga0302325, IMG submission 201948) | Peat permafrost microbial communities from Stordalen Mire near Abisko, Sweden - Palsa_T0_2 | ecosystem: Environmental > Terrestrial > Soil > Palsa > Peat permafrost | place: Sweden: Abisko...
TTACAGAATCGACGTACATGGATGAAAGGCTGTTGCCCATCGCAGCGGAGCTATCCAAACTCCCGGCCATTCCGGGGGCCAATGACGCTGCCCCGCGATCATTGCCGATGACCGGGACCGACCCCAAACGCACTTGATCCGAAAGGGCCATCCGAACTAAATCCGAAAGGCCATGTCCCATAGGGTCAAATTCTGTCAATGCCTGACAAGATGACGTATGGTATTATGGCCCGGCCAATTTGCTTTAAGATTTGAAGCTAGGGGAATTAACCGCGTTAATAACGCGCCACGATCAAAAGCGGGCGAAGGGGGTCGAACCCTCGACATTCACGTTGGCAACGTGACGCTCTACCACTGAGCTACGCCCGCGAATATGTCTATCTTTCAACTACAGTTAAATAATAACTTATATCAATTACGTCGAAGTCCATAACCGACTTTTGGAGCCGTTTGGATGCCGCTTGTAAGCTGTCTTCTCGAACTTGAAAGGCCCAAGCGACCATTAAAAAAAGACTAACTAGAGGATCGGTAAATGGCAATAGGAAGACCAGAAAAACCCTTCAAAACCAGTCGGGGGGAAGTGATGCCGGGCCCCTATAAATGTTCAGACGGCCGCTGGCGGATAAATGCGACTGGCCAGAAATTCTCCGAACCTGATGAGCGTAGATGTATCCGTGTTGCCACGCTTTGGCCAGAAACGATTGCGGCCCTGAGATCGCTCCCCCCGCGGCTCTGGGCCATTTATGTTCACGTCCTCTCACGGCACGCGATTTAACAATGGGCGTCGATGACAAATACGCTCAATTGTTGGCTGATTGAGTTAGTCCGGATGCGGATTGAGGTGTGATGCTCTTAACATTCGCGGCGATCCACTCGTTCGTCGCGCGGATTTCTTCGCTCAGCTGTGCCACAAGCGGCCTGACAGCGGCGAACTCGTTATGGCTTCCGAGGTCCTCGATCTGCCGGGCCAGATCTGAGGCCACATCCGCCGCCATAAATGCGGCCATGCTTTTGAGGCTGTGCGCGGCGCGCGAAAGGGCTTCGCCGTTAAGCTGCGCCAGCGCCTGCTGAATTAGATCGACCTGGCCCTCGGCCTGCGCGTGGAATCTTTCGGTAACTGCATTGACGAATTCCGGGTCGCCGCCGCATCGTTTCAAAACGACTTTCAGATCGACCGGTGGCCGAGCCGTTGCCGCATCTGAACCGGATTTTGCTTCGATGGCCTGCGGAAGTTCCCGCCACAACTGTTGAGGCGCGGGGTCCTCCGAGGTGTGGACAATGTTACGCCCGCGATGTTTGGCGGCATATAGCATCTGATCGGCCGCTTTGAGCAGGTCGGGAAATTGTGTCTGCCCCGCCGCGCGCATGGTAACGCCGACGCTTACGGTCGCCTTGATTGAGATGTCCCCGATTTTAAATGTATACGCCTCCACCGCCGCCCGGCATCGTTCAGCACAAATGCGGGCCTCCGCTGTGCTTTGCGCGGGAAAGACAATCAGGAATTCCTCGCCGCCCACGCGGCATACTGCGTCAGTGCCGCGGGTCTGCTCACGCAAGATCACGGCCACCCGCCGCAAGATCGAATCTCCCGCATCGTGGCCGTGCGTGTCATTGATCTGCTTGAAATGATCGATGTCGATCATCGCGATGCTAACCGGCCGCGCATATCGTTCCGCCAGCGCCCATTGTTCTTCGAGTCGGAACATCGCATGTCTCCGGTTGAACAGACCGGTCAATTCATCGGTGATGGAAAGCCGTTCCAATCGGCTGTTGACCATGGCGAGCTGCGCATTGAGCGCCTGCGAACCAGCGGCTTTGCGAATCAGTTCATCGTGGAGTCGGGCGGTTCTAATGCCGGCACGAACACGAGCGAGCAACTCCTCCTGATCGAAGGGTTTCCCGATAAAATCATCCACCCCGACCGCGTACGCATCGAGCAGCCGGCCTTTGTCGGAATGGGCCGTCAGCATGATAAAATGCGTGGACTCAATGCGCGACAACCCGCGAATATCCCTGCAAAGCTCAACGCCGTCTTTTTTCGGCATCACCCAGTCGGAAATGACCACGCGCGGCGAGTGTTCGCAATACAACTTCAGTCCTTCTTCGCCATCGATGGCCTGGAACACCGGCTCTCCCGTGGCAGTCAACAATTTCATCAGCATGGCCCGCATCACCGGATCATCCTCCACGATCAGCAGCTTGCAGGGCGACGGACCGGCGGGGTCCGACGGCGGCGGCGGGATGATCGCCGTTGGTGACGGCTCGGTCTTGTCGCGCAGGCGATCTCGAGCCGCGAGAATCTGGTCCTCGGCGCGCAGGAAAGCATCCACTATCTCCGGATCGAAATGGCTGCCGCGATCCCGCAACAGGATGCCTTTGGCCTGCTCGTGCGTCATCGCCTCTTTGTAAACGCGCCGACTTGTCAGAGCATCGTAGACATCCGCCACCGCCACGATCCGGCCGCATAACGGTATTTGCTGCCCGGCGAGCCCAAGTGGATAGCCGGTGCCGTCGAATTTTTCATGATGGGTCGCGGCGATATCACGCGCGATTTGCAGAAAGCGGGCGTTGGGAAACCGTTCCAACGCCGCTTCGAGAGTCTTGGCGCCGACGATCGTGTGCGTCTCCATGATCGCAAATTCGTTGCTGGTGAGCTTGCCAGGCTTTAGCAATATGCTGTCGGGAATGCCGACCTTGCCAAGGTCGTGCAGGGGGCTGGTTTGATAGAGAAGCCGGATGTATTCCTCATCCACCCCGTGGTGCGCTTTTATCTCGGCCGAAAGGTTTTTTGCGATCAACCGCGTGTAGCTTTGAACGCGCTCGACGTGCGCCCCGGTTTCGGAGTCACGGCTTTCCGCGAGCTTGGCCAGCGCAAAGAGCGCCAAATCTCGCGTTTCAAGAGTCAGGATTCGCTCCGCCTGCTTCAGGCAGACAAGCAATTCCTCCGGGTCCAGAGGCTTGGTGAGAAAATCATCCGCGCCGGTGCAAAGACCTTCCATCCGCTGTTTGGCGCCTTCGCGCCCGGTCAGCATGATGATGTAGACATAACCTGAGAGATCTTCCCGTCGGATGGAACGGCACAACTCCAGCCCGTTCATATTCGGCATGTCCCAGTCGGTGATCACGAGCCGAATGTCAGTGCGGCGAAGGATCTCCATGGCTTCGCGGCCATCGTGCGCCGCGACGGCTTTATAACCCATCCGCGCGAGCGTGCTTTCCAGCACACTCAGCGCAAAGTCATCGTCGTCGACAATCAGAATCTGCATGGACTACCTCGTTTGCTCCGCCGGATGGGCGGGGACACCGCGGGCCACGATCTGCTTCATCACCGCGGGAATATAAGCCGCGCAACGCCGCGCCTCGGCATCGAGAATGCTTAGATGGTCGGTGATGAATTGCAGGTCGTGCCGCGCGCCTGCCTCTTCAATCTCCGAGGCGATTACACCCAACTGCCCGGCCGATACATGCGCCGCCACCGATTTCAAATTGTGCGCCAGCCGCTGGGCGCTTTCGGCCTCACCGGCAGCCACACATTTGCGAATCCGCTCCACATCCTCCAGTGCGCGCTGCTGGAACATTTCCAGCGTTTTTCCCGCAAATCCTGGATCGTCCAGACAGCGAACAAGCAATGCATGGACGTTGATCGGCGGCTCGGCCGGTGCAATGTTCGCATCAGACGGTTGAATCGCCGCCGGCGCCGCTTTGGACGCGCCGGGCCTCACCAGCGATTTAATCGTGGCGAACAACTCCTGGACGTCGATCGGCTTGCTTACATAACCATCCATGCCGGCAGCGAGACATTTTTCGCGGTCGCCGCTGATGGCCTCCGCGGTGAGCGCAATGATTGGCATTCGCCGCAACCCTTCATCTTCCTCCCGCTCGCGAATCCGGCGCGACGCCTCCAGTCCGTCTATTTCCGGCATCTGGCAGTCCATCAGGATCGCGTCATAGTTCCCGTTTCGAACGGCCGTAATTGCCAGGGCGCCGTCGGAAACAATTTCGCAGGTGCAGCCGGCGCGACGGAGCAGTTCCTGCGTGACGAACTGGTTCATCTCATTGTCTTCGGCCACAAGAAGATGAAGGCCCTTTAACGAACCATTTGGGACTGTGTCGGCCGCGTCAGGCGTTTGGATTTCGGGCCCCCGTGAAACGACTTGGGCGATCGCGCCGAGCAGTTGCGATTGCGTGAACGGCTCATGCAGCTGCGCGCTGAAGCCCGCCCGGCGAATCGCCTCCGCGTCGGTGAGGTCGCCAACATTGGTTGCCGCGATGAACTTCGTCTGCTTGAATCTGGAGTCAAACCGGATCGCGGCCGTCATCGCGGCCCCCGCGGGTGTGCTGTAGGGAATCAGCGCAACGTCAAAGGGCTCCCCTTTGGCCGCCGCGCATTGCAGAACATCCAGGGCTTCGCTGGGAATGACGACAAGGCTGTCCGGCGACAAAAATCCGTCGAATTGCTCTTTGAATATTTGCCCATGCGTTGGGTCGGCCTCGACCGCGAGCACGCGCACCTTACACAGCGACGCGGCGATTTCCGCCTCCGACGCCGCTTGATCGGAAGGGGGAACCACACCCAGATCGAGCGTGAACGAGAATATGGTTCCCTTACCCAGTTCGCTTTCCACTTGGATTTCGCCGCCCATCAATTCCACCAGCCGCTTGGAAATCGCCAGGCCAAGACCCGTTCCGCCGAATTTGCGTGTGGTCGAGGAATCGACCTGAGAAAAGCTTTTAAAAAGTCGGTCGAGGCGATCGTGCGGGATTCCAATCCCGGTGTCTTGAACAGCCATGCGAATGATCGCGCGTTCCTTTTCCATGCTTTCCAGCATAACGCGGATGATTACCGATCCGGCGATGGTGAATTTGAGGGCATTGTTAATCAGATTTGTCACCACCTGGCGGATGCGATTGGGATCGCCGATCAATCGAAGCGGCACGTCCGGTCGTCGGAAGCTGGCCAGTACCAGCTTCTTTTTAGCGGCGACGGGAGCCAACAACTCGCACAGATCTTCCATGATCTGGTGAAGATCGAATTCGATATTCTCGATTTCAACTTTGCCTGCTTCGATCTTGGAAAAATCCAGAATGTCGTTAATGACGTTCATGAGCGCATCGGCGGCGTCTCTGGCGAGCTGGGCATAACGCTCCTGGATTTCCGTCATTCCCGTGCCGCGAAGCAAATCGATCATGCCCACAACACCATTGAGGGGCGTGCGAATCTCGTGACTCATTCGAGCGAGGAAATCGCTCTTGGCGCGATTCGCGGCCTCGGCAGCCAGTTTGGCCTCCTCGACCTGCGTTGATTGCTTGCGGTGCGTGATATCAAAGGCAATTCCCTGGAGGTAGAGAGGTTTTCCTTCGTCGTCCCGAATCAGCTGGCATTCGCCTTGAACCCAGATCACTCGCTTGTCGCGCGTGTACAAGCGATATTCAGCGCGGAAATTAGCGCCGGTCGAGCAGGTGCGGGCGAACTCCGCCACCCATAGATCGCGGTCGTCACCGTGCAATTGGCGGAACCACAGAAATGGATCAGACAGCCATTCCTCCTGCGTGAAACCCAGAAGCGCTTCGATCTGCGGGCTGATGTAAAGCTCCTGCAATCGATCATCAAGACTGGCCAGAAAGGTGACAACGGGCAGTCGCTCGACCAGCGATCTATAGCGAATCTCGGGTTCCCAACCCGTCGCTTTGATCGGCGAGTCTGTTTGATCGGGGTTTCCAACGATTAAAGCATCTGTAAGGTGACGCACACCAGCGCCGCCGGCACTTGCCAACTGCTCGAGAATGGCATTAGCCTCCCGCATATCCATCGTATTAAGGAATTCTTCCAGCATTAAGCGTTCGAAAGAGTGACGGTTATCGGGCTACATTTTACGGGCGCGCGTTGTTATCTGATCCCGTGTCTTTTACATCGGTGGACCCTCAGCATCTCTCAATCAACTCCGGCCGAAATAAAGCGACTTTTAGAGATTTGGCAAAGTTTTGCCCCCTCAAACTTGCGCAGCGGGACTGAGGGTGCGAGGCAAGGAGCGACGACGAGCAGTATTCAACTTAAATACGGCGGAGCAGCGACGCCGCCTCGCACCCTCAGACACAGGTATGGCCCGCGCCGAGTTTTCAGACAGAGCGTGGCCAAATTACCTCCAGCGCTTCTCAATTCCAAACACGATCTACAATAGTTGCCGTTTTTTGACCGCCGGATTAGTATCGCCATGTGATGCGATTGCACCATGGAAACGCTGATTGATGTGCATTTCCCAACGTCAGCAAACCATGGAAAGGATTGGTCAGGATGACTGAATCAAATACGCTCTATGGAAGAAAGACACAAAGGCCATCACCTGTAAAGGAGATTCACATCCTGTGGATCACCGCTGGCCTGGGATGCGACGGAGATTCGGTTTCGATTACCGCGGCGACACAACCCAGCATTGAAGACATCATTCTTGGCGCAATTCCCGGTCTGCCGAAAGTACACCTTCACAATCCCGTGCTGGCGTATGAGAACGGCGATGAATTTATGAAGTTCTGGTACGACGCCGAAGCCGGCCGGCTCGACCCGTTTATTCTTGTCATTGAAGGATCCGTCCCCAACGAATCCATCAAGTCGGAGGGATACTGGGCGGCTTTGGGTACGGACAAGCAAACAGGCCAGCCGATCACCACCTGCGAGTGGATCGATCGCCTTACGCCCAAGGCACTGGCCGTTGTGGCGTGCGGAACCTGCGCGACCTTCGGAGGCATTCATGCGATGGAAGGCAATCCAACGGGTTGCATGGGACTCGCCGACTATCTTGGCTGGTCCTGGAAATCAAAGGCGGGTCTGCCGATCGTCAACGTTCCAGGCTGCCCTGTTCAGCCGGACAATTTTATGGAGACGTTGCTTTACCTGCTGTATCAAGTGGCGGGGCTGGCTCCCATGATTCCGCTGGACGATCGATTGCGGCCCAAGTGGCTGTTCAGCGCCACGGCTCACGAAGGATGCGACCGCGCCGGATACTACGAGCAAGCCGATTTCACAACCGAATACGGCTCCCCCAAATGCCTGGTCAAAATCGGCTGTTGGGGACCCGTCGTGAATTGCAATGTTCCAAAACGCGGCTGGATGGCGGGCATCGGTGGATGTCCCAATGTCGGTGGAATATGCATCGGCTGCACGATGCCCGGATTTCCCGACAAATTCATGCCCTTTATGAATGAGCCGCCGGGCGCCAAGCTTTCCACCAAAGCCGTTGGAATATATGGCAGAACTATCCGCTCTTTGCGCGCGTTTACCAACGCGATGGTGAACAAAGAACCGGATTGGCGGCACAAACGCCCGAAGCTCACGACCGGCTATCAGGCGAAAACTTACATTAAGATATAGTGGCGAGGAATAAGGCGGTCCATTAGATTCGCGGCCAGTCGTACTTCGCGACCGCCTATGGTTACGGGTCGTTCTCCGGCCGGAGAGTCCATCGGAGAACGGATATGTAGGGAAGCTCAATAGCTGAAACTCGCCACGACACGAAGATGGCTCCGGCCCGTTTGGTGTACGGTCGGATCGCCCGCCGCGATCCGCCAGCCGTAGGCGTAATCAATGCTGAGCCACGGCCCGAGCCGGTAACTTACGCCCGGGCCGGCGCCGAGAAAGTTCTCCCGCCCGAACTGTCCGGGTTGGGCATCGCGCATCCACGCCGTGCCGTAATCCAGGAAGCAGAGAAAAACCAATTGGTCCTTGCGATGCGCGACGCTCAGCAGATTGATCGGCGGTGCGTGCAGCTCGTTGGAAAAGATCAGCGCATCGTCGCCGTTGCCCTCGCGTTCTTCATAGCCGCGGACCGAATCCAGCCCACCGACGCCGACCTGTTCGCTGCCGACAAGCGGGCCCGACGCGACTTGCCCCTGGAATCGCGTCAGCACCGAGAATTGCGCCGGCAGATTGGTTGTGCGATCGGCCGTCAGTCGGCCATAGGTGTATTGCGGATCGGCCCCGACCCGCGCGTTATCGTAATCCTCCCTGTCGTCGTTGGAGCCGATGTAGCCCGGCGAACCGTACCACTCCACGGATGCGTCGGTCGATCCGGCGCGATCGGACTCGCTCGCGTTGTATCCGAGCATGAATTGCACCACGTTCACGTCCGAAGCATATACGCTGGACCCGCCGAATTCGGCGTTGGTGTTCGATCGCTTGAAATCCGCGCCGAGGATGAAGGAGTTGGAAATGTCGCAGAACTTGGCCAGCGGGATTTCGTACCGCGCGCTGACTTGCCAGCTCTGACCGTGTTGAAAGACATACGGGTCGGTTTGAACATCGCTGGTGGACCAGTTGCCGAAGACGGTCACGATATTCCGCCACGGCAGCGGCGCCACATAGCTGGCGCTATGCGCCTGGAATCGCTGAACAGTGCTGTTCATTGTGTACTGGTAATTGAATTGATCGTCCAGACCGAAAGCGTTGCCCCAGTTGATCCCCGTATCCCACCGATCCTGGCCCGTCGAAACCGGCCCCGTATTTTCATAGCCGGCATAGGCGCGCAGCGGAAAATGGTCCTCGGTATTAAGGATCACATCCGTCAGACCAGGTTGAGTGCCGGGTTGGAGAATCGCATCCGTCCGGCGGAAAGGGTTGCGGTTGAGCCAATCGATATCCCCCAGAAGCTGATTCTGGGAGATTGTGTCGCCCGGGCGGACGCGCACGGCGTCGGTAAGTAATTTGCTCGAAAAGAATCGATTCCCCTCGGCGCGGACCTGTCCGACATGCCCCTCCATCACCAGAATCTGCACCGTGCCGTTGGTCACATCCTGCTCGGGCACAATCGCATCCACCACCGGCCGGTCGATCCCGCGATAATACTTCACGACCTGCCGGCAAACGTCATTGAGCTGCTCGAGCGTCAGGGGTTGGCCGAGGTACATGGAGATGCCCGCGCGAAAGCGATCTGAATTCAGCTCCGGAGCCTGGCTGACGTCGATTCCCCGGGCATCTGAACTCGGATGCAGTTTGTCCTCCGAATCGACGAAGACCAGCCCCTTGAGATGCGGGACGATCAATTGTTCGGAACCAGGTGGCGAGACCGGCGCCGGCGGCTGAATCTGCGCGGGCGGATTCGGCGGCAAAACCTTGGGAGCAACCCGCTCCGCATCCTGCGCAAATGCCGCGCCTGCGAAGAGCGATATCACGATCGCCGTGATAAACAGCCGTCTGGACATGCGAACCTTTCCTCAAGACTTCAAGCCGGACTATTGACCGTCGATGTCGGCAATTTTGCTCGGACTTGGCTGACTCGGCTGATCGAACGAACTGACGTCAACGATGGTGTTCAGAACAATCCGCTTCGATCCCATTTGAATCACCGCCTGATCCCACATCCCCTTTGCCCGATCGCGCAGGAAAACGTTGCCGCCCGGATTGCTGGGGGTCGCCGATGCCGTCGCTGTCAACGCGCTGGTTTGAGCCTGCGAGGCAATCGCCGGCTGCGTGATCGAACCCACCGCGAAATTAGGGGCAAGCTGCGTGTCTGTTTGCCATTGAGTGCGCAGGCTCTGTGTAAACCCGTCCAGGACATCCAATGTGCCGTCAACCATCGTGATGGCATAGTTCCCATTCGTCGCGCCGGAAATCTCGATCGGATACGCGCCGACCGGCGAACCGGTGTTGGCCGCGGTCGCCAGCGTCAGTCCCGAGATGCTCGAAGGTTGATCGCCGTTGACCAAACCCAGAAACGTCGCCGTCAGCGGGGCATTCGGCTGGCCGGCGTCACGGATCTTGTCATTGGCCTGAATAAAAAGTGGCGCCTGCGTAATCGCCAGCGTGCCGGGGAACAACGCGATACTGTAATTGCCGGATGTGGCTCCCGACGCGGTGATACCGTAATTCCCAACGCTGCTGGAGGCGAGGGCCGAGGTGGACAAGCTCAAACCCGAGATCGCGCCGGGCCCGTCGCCGTTGACCAAACCGGTATAGCCGGCCGTCAGCGTCGGCAGCGCAGCGCCGTAGACCTTCGACAAATCATTGGCCGTGATCGTCAGTGGGGCCTTGGTGATCGTCAACGTGCCGGGGTCGAGCGTGATGTTGTAATTGCCGGATGTAGCGCCCGAAGCGGTGATTCCATAAGCCCCGACGTTGCTGGACGCGAGCGCTGATGTGGACAACGTCAAGCCCGAAATCGCGCTCGTACCGTCGCCGTTGACCAGACCCGAATAGCTGGCGGTCAAAGTGGGCAGCGCGTCGCCGTAAGCCTTCGACTGATCATTTGCGGTGATCGTCAGCGGGGCCGTGGTGATCGTCAAAGTTCCGGGGTCAAGCGTGATGTTGTAGTTGCCGGATGTAGCGCCCGAAGCCGTGATGCCGTATGATCCGACGTTACTTGAAGCGAGCGCCGACGTGGACAACGTCAGACCGGAAATCGCCCCTGTGCCGTCGCCGTTCACCAGACCGGTATAGTTGGCTGTCAGCGTCGGCAGCGCTGCGCCGTAGACTTTCGACAAATCATCGGCCGTGATCGTCAGCGGGGCCTTCGTAATCGTCAGCGTGCCGGGGTCGAACAT
>Ga0302325_10033466_pt1 | contig 10529 bp, 9 predicted proteins | sample Palsa_T0_2_FD_201948 | JGI IMG/M metagenome (GOLD analysis project Ga0302325, IMG submission 201948) | Peat permafrost microbial communities from Stordalen Mire near Abisko, Sweden - Palsa_T0_2 | ecosystem: Environmental > Terrestrial > Soil > Palsa > Peat permafrost | place: Sweden: Abisko...
CGTCGCGCCCTCCGAGCCAAGTCTGGAGCTTGCGAGCCGGCCCCGTGCCCGCCGCAGACGCGATGTACTGCCGCGCGAGCGACAAGAGCTCGCCGCCGACGTCCTCTTCCTCGGCGGCCTCCTCGAACAGCGCCTCGGCGTTGCGACCGTGCACGCTCACGAACGCGTCGAGGGCGGCGAGAGTCCCGTTTCGACGTCCGCCATCGACGCGGGGCGCGCGCATCGACGCCGCAAGGGCGCCGACGACGGCGTGCAGGTCTTGCAGCCCGTGCTCGGCGAGCGACGCCGTGGTGACGACGAAGCCGTTCGCGAGCGCCGAGTCCACCAGCGCGTCGATGACGGGGGTCGCGTCTCCGTCCCCCGCGATGACCGCCACGGTACCCATGCGAGCCACGGCGACGTCTCCGATGGTCTGCAGGCGTGACGCGACGATGTGATCGACCCACTCTGCAGGCTCGGACCGAGGCATACTCACGCGAGAGTCCGCCGGGTCGAGGCCGAGCGTCAAGCACTCAAGGCGCCGGCCCGAGCGCTTGGTCTTCGGGGCGCGGCGATTTGGGTTGGGTCAAGGAAAGCTCCGCCGCGCGAAAGCTCGGGATCCACGGCGTCCCGTTCTTCGTCTTCGCGGGGAAGTACGCGGTCTCCGGCGCCCAGCCCGCCGCCGTCCTCCTGCGCATGCTCGAGCAGGCGTGGACGAACCTGCCGGACCCGGTCGCTCAGGATGGCGCGGCCTGCGGCCCCGATGGATGCGCGTGACCGCTGCCCCTCGTTCCGTGGGGGCGGGCGAAGGCGCCGGGGCTAGAAGTTAAACTTGCAAGCCTAACTTCCGATCAGCCCGCCCGCGTGTCAGAGTGCGAGCTGCGGATCGGCTCGACGTGGGGCCTCACGCGGAAAGGGCAGTCTCCATGACGACAAGCACCATCCAGCTGGCAACGCCCGACGGGCCCTGCACGACGGAGGTGGTCACCCCCGAGGGCCGGGGACCTTGGCCCGCCGTCATCGTTTTCTTCGACGCGGGCGGCCTGCGGCCCGCGCAGACGCGCATCGCCGAGCGCATCGCGAAGGACGGCTATCTGGTGCTCCAGCCGGATCTGTTCCACCGGTCGCCGCCGGTGTCCACGTTGCTCGGCGGTCCGGTCACGCTTGCGGCGTTCGCCAAGGTCTTTCAGGATCCCGACTTGCGCGCCAAGTTCATGGCGGGCTACTACCTGCCGGCGCTCGCCTACGAGAACCTCGCGAAGACCGTCGGCGCAGTGCTCGAGCACATCGTGGGGCGTCCGGACTTCCGTGGCCGCGTGGGCACGACGGGCTACTGCATGGGTGGTAACGCGAGCGTCCGCACGGCGACGATCTTTGGCGACAGGATCGCCGCGACTGCCGCGTTCCACCCGGGGGGCCTCGTCACGGACCAGCCGGATAGTCCGCACACACGCGCGAAGGCCATCAAGTCGTACGTCTACCTGGGGCCGGCGATCGGCGACCTGCCACCGGAGGCCGAGGCGAAGCTGCGTGCCGCTCTCGATACCGCCCACGTGCGCTACGAGATCGAGCATTACGAAGCGAAGCACGGGTACGCGGTCGACGATGCGGAGGTCTACGATCCCCACGCAGCCGAACGGCACTACGCCGCCCTCGCGAAGCTGTACGGCAAGACGCTGAATGGCTGACGAAGGGGGCACTCCAGCCCCCGAGGAGTCGACGGCGAACGTGGCGGCCTCGATCGCCGACGGTCGCAAAGCGAAGCTCGACCCTGCGATCCTGCGCGTCGTCGCGGTCGTTCTCCTCGGTCCGTTCATGTCGCAGATGGACGCAACGGTCGTCAACGTCTCGCTGTCCGCCATTCGCGACGACCTGCACTCCTCGACGGAGAGCGCTCAGTGGATCGTCAGCGCCTATCTGCTCGCGCTCGCGCTGATGCTCCCGCTCAACGGCTGGCTCGTGGATCGCGTGGGCGCCAAGCGCCTCTATCTCGGCTGCTTCACGCTCTTCACGGTGACGTCGATGGGCTGCGGTGCGGCCCGTTCGATGCCCTTGCTGATCGCCGCGCGCGTCCTGCAAGGAATGGCAGGCGGGCTCCTCGCGCCGCTGACCCAGCTCATGATGGCGCGCGTCGCGGGGAAGCAGATGGCACGCGTGCTCGGCTACGCCGTCGTCCCGGTCCTCGTCGCGCCGATCTTGGGCCCCGTCATCGCGGGCGCCATCCTGGAGCACGCCTCCTGGCCGTGGCTCTTCTACATCAACCTGCCGATCGGCGTGCTCGCGGTCGCCCTCGCGGCGGGCCTCTTGCCCCGCGACGACTATTCGCAGGAGCGCCGCCCGTTCGACCTCACCGGGTTTCTGTTCCTCTCCCCGGGCCTCGTCGCGCTCCTCTATGGGTTCGAGCAGGCCACGCGCGGGCACGGTTACGGGGCCCTCGCGCTCGGGGTCATGCTCCTGGCCGGCTTCGTCATCCACGCGAGGCGCATGCGCTCGAACGCGCTCATCGATCTTCGGCTCTTCGAGAACGGCCTCTTCGCAAACGCGGCAGTCACCCAGTTTCTCTCGAACGGGATGCTCTACGGGAACCAGTTCCTGGTTCCGCTGTATCTCGTCACGGGCGCTGGGCTCTCGCCCGAGCGGGTGGGCTTCCTGCTTGCCCCCGCGGGACTCGCGATGGCTTTCGTCTATCCGATGATGGGGGCCATCACCGACCGCTTCGGGTGCCGGGCGGTCGTCGTCTCCGGGGTTCTGCTCACGGTCCTCGGCACGCTGCCCTTCGTGTGGATGACGCAGCGGGGGCTTTCGACGGCCGGGGTCGAGCTCGGGGTGCTGCTCCGCAGCGCAGGTCAGGGTGCGATCGGTATTCCGACGGTGTCGGCCGCGTACGCGTCGGTCCCGAAGGAGAAGCTCAGCTCCGCGACCACGGCGGTAAACATCGTGCAGAGGCTCGGCGGGCCGATGGCGACGATCGCCTTGGCCCTCGCCGTGACCGTCGCGGCCACGCGGGGAGTCGGCGGACGCGTGTTCCTGCTGCCGTTCCTGTCGCTCATGTCGATCCAGCTCCTCGCCATGGGCTGCGCGGTGCGCCTCCCGTCGCGCATCGGCGACGCCAGGTAAGCGTCGGCCGTTACGGTCACTCCCCGACCACGGCAAGTGTGGCGGTTCGAGGGCGCCTCGTCGCACCTTTGACACAGTAGCCTCACGCCAACCTCACCCCGTTCCGCCTAAGGTCGCGGATTGTCTGAGGAGCCAAGTTGATGAGAACAAGGATTGCGCTGGTCTGTGTCGCGGGTGTCTCGTCTCTCTTCCTGACCGTTGCGGGCTGCGGGAGCAGTAGCAACGGAGGATCGCCGGGCGCCGGGGACGCGGAATCCGACGCGGCGAACTCGTCCAGCGGAGGTTCCTCGTCCGGAGGGTCCTCGAGCGGCGGTTCGTCGTCGGGAGCGTCTTCGAGCGGCTCGAACGGGGACGGGGGCGACGCGACTGTCGAGCCGACCGACGGCGGCGCCGATGCGTACGACGCGACGGTCCTTGTCGAGAGCGGAACCGCCGAGACGGGATCCGAGGCCAGCACCAATGAGGAGGGCGGGGAGGGCGGCTCGCTCGCCAGCTATTGCGGCGCGTGGACATCGCTGACGAGCGGCACTGGGGGCGGCGAAACGTTCGTCGGCGAGTCGGTCCTTTTGACGGCGGCCGCGACGGGTCTGGACCCGGACAACCTCGGATACACCTGGACGATGAGCAACCCGATCGGCGCGTTCGGCGCGACGACGAACGGCGTGGGCTCACAGGGGCAGGACGAGGTCGCAGGCCCGTCGGACACCATGCAGTTCTTGTGCACTGCGCCCGGGACGACCACGGTCACCTTGGTCGTCGACGACGGCCCGCCGCCGGACGGCGGCGCGTGCTCCTCGAGTCTTTCGACGACCACGGCGACCGTCACCTGCGATGCGTACCCGAGCACTCAGGTCGAGTCGGCGTGGGTCGAGCTCACTGGGCCCAACGGGAACAACGGCTACACCGGCAACGTCGCCATCGCGCGTGCGTTGACGGCGTACGTCGCGACCGAAGCCGGCGCGAACCCGTGCCCGACCATCACGATCAATGGCGGAGCTCCGGTCCAGATGACCCTGCGCGCCGCGGCGACGACGAGCATCGCTGCGCGCACCGTGAACACGGCCCCCGGGATCAGCGCCGCCGCCATCATTGGTGGTGCTGCAGCCGGTGGCCCTGGCAAGCCCGCGCTGTTCCCGGTCAGCTCGTGTGAATATCCGCTGCCCTCGGGTACGACCAGCGCCCTGGTCGCCGGCCGATCGCTGCCTGTTCCCAAGGCGAATCCGACCAAGATCGTCGTCATCGGCGACACGGGCTGCCGCCTGCAGACGGACAACGGCTGGCAGAGCTGCAACGACACGAACCCGAACGGCACCGACACGCCGTACCCGTTCGCGGCCATCGCAGCGGCCGCCGCGGCGCAGAATCCGGACCTCGTGCTTCACGTCGGCGACTACGCCTACCGCGACAACGAGTGTCCGGCGGGCCTCGGGTACAACTGCGGCGGTAGCCCATGGGGCTTCGGCTGGGACACCTGGGAGGCCGACTTGTTTACGCCGGGCGCACCGCTGCTCGCCGCGGCTCCCTGGATCATGACCCGCGGCAACCACGAGCAGTGCAACCGCGCCGGCCAAGGCTGGTACCGCTTCCTCGACACCCAGCCCTTCGACACGGGGGACGTACACACCTGCGACAACCCGGCGTACGACGACCCCGGCGCCGCCTCGAACTCCACCACCGCCGACACGTCCTGCGCGAACTACAGTGTCTACGGGAACTGCACCGGCAACTGGAACAATCCGTTCCTGGTCAGCATCAACTCGAGCACGCAGATCGTCGTCTTCGATACCGCGAATGCGAAGCCGCAGTCGCAGGGGCAGAACTCGGCGTTTCCGGCGCTGCCGACCGGCTCCACGTCGTTGCCGACCAATGCCTCGTCCTTGTTTTTCGCGAGCTATGAGAGCGAGCTGACGACCGCCGGCTGCCTTGTCGGCGCATCGTCGGCGCCCGGTTGCGGGTCGCCGCTGCCTTTCAACTTCTGGTCGAACCACCACCCCATCTTCGGGTATGCGACGGGGACCCCCCCGGCGAACCCCATCCCGGCCTTCCCCCCCGTGATGAACCACGTCTTCCCGGGCACCTACTTCCCGCCGCCGATCAACCTGGCGCTGCACGGTCACACGCATGACTACCAGGCGATCGATTTCCAGACCGGCACCCTGCCCGAAGGCGGCACGTTCCAGCCGGCCGCGACGCTGGTCAGCGGCAACGCGGGCGACATCCTCGACCTGGCGATGCCCTACCCGTTGCCGCCCGACGCGGGCTCGTCGGTCAACAACCCGGCCGCGGTCGAAGTCGCCACCGTCGGCGGTGTGCAACAGTTCGCCTCGTCGGACAACGGGCCGCCCTACCAGAATCCGATCTCCGACGCTGCCGTTGCAGCCGGAGACACCCCGACCGACAACGGCTTCGGTTACATGGTGCTGCAGTTCAACCCTGGCGACGGCGGTACGCCGGCTACCTGGACATCGACCGAGTACCGGACCGACAACACCATTCGCGATGTTTGCACCATCCAGACGAGCGGCCAGATGTCCTGCGCGTCTTGGGGCATCATCCAGCCCGACGACGCCGGCGTGTACTGATCGACGTAGCGTGAGGCTCGGCCCGGAAGCCGCCCCCCGTTTGCGGGCGGCGCCGGGCAAGCCAAACGATCAGTTGGCGGCGCCTGGCGCTTTGAACGCGAAGGCGAAGAAGGCAGCCACGCCAAGGAAGACGAACGCCACGAGGTAGTTCCAGGCGAGCTTCTCCTTCAAGAACAGGACGGCGAAGATCATGAAGACCGCGAGCGTGATGACCTCCTGGACGATCTTGAGCTGGAAGCCCGAGAACTGCCCGTAGCCAAGACGATTTGCGGGGACCGCCAGGCAATATTCGAGGAGCGCAATTGCCCAGGACGAGAGGATCGCTTTCCACAGCGGCCACGCGTGCCCGTACTTGAGGTGCCCGTACCAAGCGAACGTCATGAAGACGTTTGACATGCACAGAAGGAGGATGGTGCTCATCACTTGAGGCTCACAGGTCTCTTATAGACTCAGTCGGTCTTCGGGCACGGGGGACGGGGCCAAAAGCTCGTCCAGTTTGGCCAGGGCGCCGTCGTCTTGCTTCTCGCGGCGCAAGCGCATCGCCTCGGCTCCTAATCGGCGGGTCGGCCTGTCGCGGCGAGTATCTCGACCGAGCGCAGGCGGGCGGCGAGCGTCGGCGCCGGGTGGACCGTCATGACCTCGTCGGCCCGTGCCAGCTTCGTGAAGCGCTCGAGGTAGGCCTTCACCTCCCCCTCTTCGCCGACCGCCGAGTACTTCGTCATGGCCTCGATGCTCTTGCCGGCGGGCGACTCCAGGATGGCCTGCGCGTCGTCGTCGGTCAGGTTGAGGCCGCGTCCGAGGAGGATCTTCACGCGCGACCGCTTCACCCGCTGAAACTGCGCCTCGGCCTCGGCCCTGGTGTCGGCCGCGAGCACGTTCATGCCCGCGATCACGTAGGGCGCCTCGAGCTGCTGCGAGGGACGGAAGTCGCGCCGGTAGACCTCGACGGCCTCCTCGAGGGCATTGGGGGCGAAGTGCGACGCGAACGCGTAGGGCAGACCGAGGCGTGCGGCGAGCTGCGCGCCGAAGAGCGAGGAGCCGAGGATGTAGAGCGGGACGTGCGTTCCTTTGCCGGGAGTCGCCTCTACGCCCGCCACGCGCGACTGCTCTCCGAGGTACCCTTGGAGCTCGAGGATGTCGCTCGGGAAGGCATCGGCGTCGGACGGCGAGACGCGCAGCGCGCGCGAGGTGACCGGGTCGGTCCCGGGAGCGCGGCCTAGGCCGAGGTCGATGCGCCCAGGATAAAGCGTCTCGAGCGTGCCGAACTGCTCTGCGATCAACAGCGGCGCGTGATTCGGGAGCATGATCCCCCCGGCCCCGAGGCGGATCGCGCTCGTGTGGGCGGCCACGTGGGCGATGAGCACGCTGGTGGCGGACGAGGCGATGGTCGCGATGTTGTGGTGCTCGGCGTACCAGATGCGGCGATAGCCGAGCGCCTCGGCGCGCCTGGCCAGCGCCACGCTACCGACGTAGGCATCGCGGGCAGCGCCGCCGGGGGGGATGAACGCGAGATCGAGGATGGATAGGGGAACGGGCATGCGTGGGGGACCGCACTCCTTCGATGCTCCAAGGGGCCCGATGTCGCGACCCTCAGGCGCTTGGTCGCCGAACCCTCTCTGTCCGAGGTTCGCCTAAGATGCGCCAATGAAGCACTTCGGATGGCTCTTCGCCGCGGCCCCCCGACTCCACGTCCTCACGCGGTGACGGGCTCGCCTTCCGCGACGAACGCTAGGCGCTCCAACTTCGTCACCTCGGTATGCCTTCGCTGCGCATGAGATGGACCACCCTGCTGGACGTGTCAGCTTCGTCGGTCCGAGGGGAGCCGGGGGACGCCTCTGGATCCGCTTTCGAGGTCGCCCAGCGGGGTGGCTCGATGACTATAGGTGCGCGGTGCCCCGGGGCATCCCCGGTCGTCTGCGCTTCGCCGCAGCTCGTCGGGAAGGGCGGTAACCGTGCCGTGAACTTGGCGTCATGCCGTTAGGCGGGTGGCCGCCAACGGAGAACGAGCACCTCCCGCGAGCCCGGTGCTATGGACTGCGCCTTCGAGTCCGCCGTCGAGTTGCCGCAAGAAGCCCCGCGGCGGCGAGGGCCCAGGTTGCGCTCGTGCCGTCAGATCCAATCTGACAGCCGGCCTGCCCGCTCGACGAACCGGCCGTGGCGGGCGAGCCCGACGGCCCCGTGGCTTCGACTCCGCCTCCGCTGTCGGAGGCTCCGGGCGACGATGGCGCTGGCGTCGAGCCGCTGGGTCCGAGCGACGGAGCCTCGGCGCCTCCAGCGCACTCCTCGACAATCAGGTCCGAGTTGGGGGGAACGCACGCCATGGTGCAGCTTGCGTCAAGGGCGTGTTCTCCGAGCGAGAGGGTGCCACCGCAATTCGCTTGGCACCCGCACGTCCACGTCGACGGGCAGTCTGAATCGACGGTACACGCGCCCGTTTGCTGGGCCACGCACGTATTCCACGTGACCGAGGTGCATGTGGTGCCAGCCTCGCAAATGGAGAGGCTGGCCGGAAAGCCGAGAGGGGGGCCGGCGTCACCAAATAGGTTCGGCGGCGTAGGCACGGCGCTGCACGGGATGATGGTGACGATTGCATAAGGAGGCTCGCTCGCGTCCTGATCCTTCCCGCAATTGTAGGAGCCTGCCATTGCTCGCGGGCAGGTGAAGCCCGAGCCGCAATCCGTGGCGGTGACGCACGGCGCGTCCCATTGCGGGACGCAGACGCTGCTCGCCCCGCACGCCGTGCCCCCGTCCGCGGCCGTCTGGCAGACGGTCTCCATGTCGAGATAGCAGCTCAGGCCGGGGCCACAGTCCGAGTTACTCTGGCACGGAAGCGACACGCATGTCCCGGCGGAGCCTCCGTCGGTCGCGACGCCGCCGGGTTCGCACGTGAATCCCATCGGGCAGTTGGAGGCCTCGGTGCACGCTCGTGCTTCAGCCCGCCGAGGCGATGACGTGATCGCAGCGAAGGCGGTGAATCCAATGACCCAGCAGGCTCGTCGCGTCTTCATCGCCCGACCCCCCATGGATTATCGAGCGTAGCAGCCACGGGATCGGGAATCATTCGGCGACGAAGCGTTCGCCTTCAAGGTTCCCGGCACGTGGGCCACCGTCTCTGCTGTACGCTCACCGGACCGTGCGCTGGCTGCCGCTCCCGACCCTCCTTCTCGCGCTGCATGTCCTCGGCAACGTCCTATGGATCGGAGCGCTGCTCTCGGTCGTGACAGTCGCGGGCCGCGCGCGGTGGGTGGCGGATCCGTCGGAGATCGGCGCGCTCGCCCGGCGCATTCACACCCGCATCGCCGTACCCGGCTTTCTTCTGAGTTTCGTGGCCGGCACCGGGCGGCTTCTGCTGGCTCCTGGCGTCTACCTTCACTTGCCGTGGATGCACGTGAAGCTCACGCTCGCCGCCGTGGTCATCGTGCTCCACCACGTGATCGGGGCCAGGGTGCGTCGGGTCGCGCAGGGGGCAACGAGGGCCGCGCCCGGCGTGGGGGTGCTCGGGGTCTTCGTGCTTCTCTGCGCCGCCGGTGCAGTGTTGCTCGGCGTGGCGAAGACGTTGCCGTGATGACGACCGTGCGCCTAGCGGCGCGTTCTCGTCGCCCGCAGCGGGCTCCCGGAGTCTTTCCGCTCTGCCTTCCCGCCGCCCTTTGGCCCGCGGCGCACCTGACACCCGCGGCAGAACACGGTGGTGCGCCCGCCAAGGACGACGCTGGACAAGCGCGTGCCGCACCGGGGACAGGGCTGCTGCGCGTGGCCGTAGACGAAGAACGAGTCGGTGCGTCGGTCGGTGTATCGCTTGCGGTCTGCGAGTTCGCTCGCAATCGCGCGCCGGAGGCCGCGGGCGATCGCGCGTGCATCGGCGGGCAAGGCCAGGGCGTCGCCGGGGGACCGTGGATCGATGCGCGCCATCCACAAGCCCTCCGTCGCCAGGATATTGCCGACACCCGCAAGGACGCGTTGGTCCATGACGATCTCCTTGACCGAGCGCCGCCCCTTGGCGAGCGCGTCGGAGAAGAGGCCCACGTCGATTCCGTCAGCGAAGGGATCCGGCCCCAGGCCGGTCCAGTCCGCGATGTCTTCGCGCACGGCGAGCAGGCGCCCGAAGCGGCGCGCGTCCACGTAGCGCACGCTGAACGCGCGCCCGCGCAGGACGACGTCGACCCGGGCGCGCTCGAAGCGTACGACAGGGGCGTCGACGGCGACGCGCACCCAGCCGCCGGTCATCCCCAGATGCGAGAAGACCTTGCCGCCATCGTCGAGGTCGATGCGCAGCCACTTCCCTCGGCGGTCGATGCGCTCGAAGGTCCGGCCGACGAGGGCGTGCGCGAACGACCGCGGTGACGCCGGACGGGACAAGCGCGCGTCCTCGGTGTCGGCCGCGGTCACGATCGCGCCGACCAGCCACCGCTTCAGATCGCGCCGGGTCAACTCGACGTCGGGGAGCTCCGGCATGGCGGAGTCACGTTCCCTCGCACGCGGACGGGGTTGCAGTCAACGCGAGGAACTCGCGCTGCATGTGGTCATCGGGCCGCACAAACGATGACGCCAGCATCACGCCGCGGACGAGCGTCGAGTACGCCAGGGTGCGACAAGCAGCACCAAGCGGAGACGGGGTGTCTGCGTACTTGTGCGCAAAGGACATCGGCGCGGTGCATGGCCCGCGCGGCGCGCGTGAGGTGCATGGAGTCACGCGGCGCTCAGGGGACGAGGGGGCCCTGCATTGTCCGCGAATCGTGTACGCGGGCCGTGGCCTCTGTGCGTCGGAAACGACGTCGCGCGATCGCGACTCCCATTACCTGCCTCGCGTTCGCGCTACAATGCTTACGCTAAGGGAGAGTGGTAGGAGCCCCG
>Ga0302325_10033468_pt1 | contig 10529 bp, 10 predicted proteins | sample Palsa_T0_2_FD_201948 | JGI IMG/M metagenome (GOLD analysis project Ga0302325, IMG submission 201948) | Peat permafrost microbial communities from Stordalen Mire near Abisko, Sweden - Palsa_T0_2 | ecosystem: Environmental > Terrestrial > Soil > Palsa > Peat permafrost | place: Sweden: Abisko...
ATACAATAGTTCCTCCAATCAGGCCATCCGAATTATGTGCGGCCGCTAACGTGGCAATGTCTCACCGGACGAAGGGATAGGCGTAGGCTTATTTGGAATTGTAGTTGCTTCTTTAGCTCTTCCTTCAAATCGGACTATTATTTTGTCAATTGCTACTTCTTGGCCGGGCTTCCAAATAGCCAAATTAACTTCTCGAATATGAATACTCAAAGGATTTACCTAGAAATATTAATAAAAAATAAATGCGTATTAAAAAATATTACTTACTCGATTATAAGGACCAATAGCTTCATTTCCGGCAAGCTGTACACGTATATAAAGCTCTTGGAACCGGTCTCGACTCATTTCGGCTGAAATTGGGTGTATTGGCGTAAGCCCATTTGTATTCCAATAATCATAAATCTCGTTGCATACAAAAAGAGTCATATATATCTGTATTGCAAAGTAAATATATATTTCTCCACTGTATATTGGATACCACTCATTTGCTCGAGCTCGAGACGAATCGTCGCCATTTTTTGGTAATCGAATATGCTTATTAGTCTTTTGGACTATTAATTCAATAATTTCCGGCGTGTAATAGAGGGTAAATAGGGCAATTGGGTTATCAGAAGATATGTAGTCCGGCAAGGTAATTTGCGGGTCGAAGTGGGGTAGTTCTATAGGGTTAAAAGCGTTACCCTTTTTATGTAATGGTTTCAAATTAGGCCGGAGGGTCCCTCTATCCGTAGAATCAAATACAGTATCTTTTGACATTGTAGAGCGTAGTATTTATAGTGCAAATGGGTGTTTTACGGTCTATTTACATGTAAACAAGCTCTCTAGAGGTTTTGGTGTTCCTCCGGAAAAATGGTTATTCCGGCCCGAAAGAGAGCGTTCCTGGCCGCAGCTGAACGGATATGCTCCTTAAAAGAGCTCTAACCCGTTCTAGAAGCGTTCACGTGACTTATGGTCCTTTCTGCCGTGGTAAGGTTGAGGGAAGCCCTATTGACTTGCTAGAAATCATGCAAAATTACAATTCCTGATGCGCGAAGGTTGTGGCCGATGATTAGACGAGGAGTAGGTCGGCGAGGCCTGGTGAATGTCAAAGGCACGTGACAACCTTTTTTTCCCTCCTCCAATGTTCCAAATTTCAGAAGACAACAAGCAGCTCGACACACTACCAACCGATTGGAAGCTATTACTGTCTATACATGGTCATATCACACACCCGCATGCAGTATATGCAGCAGCCATCCAGAGCAGCTGGACAAGTTCGGCCTTGGATCTTGTGTTGATGATTTGTTCACTGGAGCGATATCTTTGCTAAGTCGGTAGAGGGATCGAAAAGTCCTTTTCCGGATTTGATTTCGAAATGGGTTTTGACCAAAAGCGGAGGCGAGAGCGGAGTAGGCTTGTATTTTATGTTGAGGTAGCGGAGGAGGGGGACCAGTTGGCTTTCATCTTCGCGGGAAGAGAGGGAGTAGACGCTTTGGTAGACTGTCGGAGGATGTGGCCTTTTGACTTCGCATAATAAGCATGAAATTCGGCAACCCGGACAGTGGAAAAGTTAGAGATGCCGAACTTGCCTTTATCAGTACTGGGTTTTGAGAAATGGAAGAGGGCAGGTACCTCGTCCAAATGACCAGCGTCATGCAGAATGTATGGCCTCCATTCCGAGCAAGAAGGACAAGTGTTAAGAGATCTTGAGTATTACCCGATGCTGGTATAAAACTCTCGGGATGATCTCACTGGTGGAGTAAGAGAAGCTTACCGTCCTGACCACTTTCTGACCGCAATGACCACGACGAGCCCCCTGTGTTCCCCACCTTGCAATTTTGACATAATGCTCAATATTATGGGAATGTGAGACAGAAGTGGACGTGAAAGAGAAGGAGAAAGACGACTGAGATGAGGAGGTTTTGGGACTTGCGGTAGTGCACGTGATTGAGCTCACTTGACGTTCTCCCCTGAGTTTACGCATCGGAACTTCGAAGTCGTTTAATGTAACGATATAGCATTACGTTGAGAAGTTAAATCCCTCTCCAGACTATGCTCACGAGGTGACTGTGACGTCTTCACTCAGGCCTCTCGGAATCAGCGTAGCCAAGCATTTGCATTGTCAAGTCGCTTAGTCTTCGCTCCGCTTTACGTTGCAGGCCCGAAAGGATGCGACCTCTTTTGATCTCCCAGCCTTGGTTGGACATTTTCACAGGTTTAGGTTAGACTTCATGCTCATACAATATATTCTGTAAAATGCTATGACATTAGTAAATAGTTGTCCTCGCTGAGAGGATGTGGGCTCAGAAAATCTATGCGAGACTGGGAGGGAGATCGAGGTAGCAAAAAGGAAATAGGTATAATATCCGCAAAATAACAAAATAAACAACTTGCACTAGATACATATATTAAGACATGAGAACAGGAGCTGGACCCGCCAATGTAGCATTCGATAGCCCATCCACTGTCATAGCTGTTATCTGATTCGTCAACGCCGCAAATGCAATCCCAGTCATCCCCTGAGGTATATCTGCCGTTCTAACGCCATTTTTTAAAGTAACATTCGAGTAAACAACTAGATTTGTCTGATTCACCCAACCAACAAACAGATTTCCATTCTGTGGGACTCCAGTCGCGTTAAAAGTGATGGATGTCGGAGGTGTAGCTAGAGCCGTAGCAGTTACAACCGGCGAAGTCATGTTAAGGCTCGGGAGAATCGGGAGATCGAGAAGTTGTGGACAGCTGCGAGGATCGACGAAGGTAAGAGCGATGTTATATGCGAAGGTGGTAGAGAGACCGGTGTTGAATGGTGAAGCGCTGGGTGTATTGGAGCCTGAAATGCGGAAGAAGGCATCTTGTTGTGATTTGACGCTAAGGATACTTGAGAGTAGTCCGAGGAGATTGGGGTCAGTTCCTGAGAGAAACTAGAGGATGGAAATGATAACTCCAATAGCAGCGCTTGTGACAACATTTGCTTTGGCAAGGAATTCATTCGTGTCATTTACTGGGAAGATTGTCACGCAAGCGGGTATAGTAGGTTGCTGAGCTAGGCCTAGGAGACCTTCCAAGGTTGCCTTATAGACTAATTCCTAAGCAGCAATTTGCGTGGTAACATTGAATATCGATTTCCCATCCGCAGAGGCATTCGTGAATGTCGCGTCCTTGTTGAGTGTTTGGAGTGCGCCAGCAAAAAAACCAGACTCAATGCCCTCAATGAAGTTTGCAACCCTGAAATTCAGGATAGCGTTAGCGCTGAATAAAGTCTCTGGTGGAAGCCCGCTGGGGACTCCTCCTCCTGCTTGCTCGGCTGTAGCTGGGGATAGCAGGACAGGTGCCTGTGCTCCTGGAGATGCTCCAGCTGGCGGTGCTGCTGGCTGTGACGAAGCAGGGGCTAGTATGGTTGAAGTTGTTGGCACAAGCAGAGAATGGACTGAAGAACAGCGTTAGTTTGTGGACTCCATATAGTCCTTCCTTCAATGCTTACTTGTCGATACTAGTTGAATCAGCTACAGTACTGACCACACTCTATCAAAGATTCATCGAAGTCTGGCGGCAGAAGGAAGCGATCGTCCAACAAAACCGAATCACGCGTCTGCTTCTCCAGAACGCGGGGCATGAGGCCAGAACCCCTTTGAATAGTGTCATTAACTACTTGGAAGTTGCACTCGAGGAGGAGCTCGACGGGAGAGTCAGATCCTATTTGAAACGGTCATTACAAGCTTCTAAGTCGTTGGTGTTTGTAGTCAATGATCTGTTGTACCTAACTGAAGCTGAAACGGCTAATTTTCAGGTGCATGAAGAGAACATTGATTTAAGATCAATGCTTGCCGAAGTGGTCGCCGCTTTCAGAGATGAAGCGTCCAGGAGAAACTTGCACATTAGCATTGAAGATGACCTAATTGTCCCCGAACGAGTCAGATGTGATCCTATTAGATTACAGCAAGTTGTCTCCAACTTGCTTGCCAATAGTCTTCAGAGTTCTGAGAATGGCCGCATCAACGTTAGCTTGCACCATATCAAGACCACCGAGGCCAATTCGGCGATTCAGATATCTGTCGAGGATGAAGGTATAGGTCTCTCGGAATATCAGTTGGATAGTATCTTCCAAGACTTTGAGCAAATACTAGACGAACACGAGGGCCCAGCCTCTGATGAGCAAGTTGCCGAGGAAAATCAGTCGAAGCCACTTCAGATCGGCTTGGGCCTCGCTACCGCTGCAAGATTTGTAAGGCTCTACTCTAGCCAGATCAGTATGCTTCAAAAGGAGAAGGGAAAGGGACGATTGCGTCAATTACCATCCCATTCCGCAAAGCCCTGTCAGGCGATTTCTCGAGCGGGCGAATGTCGTCACGCATCTCTCTGCCTACTCCGTCTTCGGATACTTTGTCCTCGAATACACCAGAGACACCAAGCAGTGAGACTCCAAGCAGTTCTTCTTCAACCACCACACCCACTTCAGCAAACCCCACCTGCCCATTATCTCCTGAATCAAGCCAGGGCCGATATCCTTTCCCCGCGACTAATGCTCGAGGGGAGCAGATCACATTCAACGTTTTAATAGCAGAAGACAATCCACTTAACAGTCGCCTGCTAGAGACTTGCTTGAAGAGAAGAGGCTACACTATACAAGTAGCCGTTAATAGTAAAGTATATGTCAATGCCTTTAAAAGCAATAGCTAGGGTTTTAATGTTATCTTGATAGATATCCAAGTAAGTCTCTTAAGTGCTGCTTAAACTAACATTTACACTTTACTTTGCCTTTATTAAATTATAGTTTTATTGTGTTAATACCTTCTAAATGCTAGTAGCAAATAGTATAAAAGCCACTTGTATAATCTGTGCCTTCGAGCTCGAATGCTCTTCTACTATTAAGATTTTATTGTGCGTTACACCTTGCAAGCATATCCTAATAATAGTTGTCTTTGTATCCTTGTTAAAGCAACGCGTTTACAAGTATATCAAAATTGGTTTTAATAGTTAGATCCTAAAGCCGATTGACTTTTAGAGGTTAAAGGCTACCCTTGCTACAGTTGAGGACAAGCAGACAAGGGAACCTTTGCTTTATGGTGCGGGGAATTGGGAGAAGGGGGGGTGGTTCGAGGGACAAGCGGGATGATACGATGCTACCCATCTCCGAAGTTTTCTTGGTTCGGAGTTGAGGATCTGGAGCTTGATTTGAAGGAGAGAGAGTGGTTCCAGTACACTACAGGGTTTCAAAGGAGGACTTTATCATTCGCAGCAGCCGTAAGAGTTGTCAATATTTCACTTACAATTCTCTCGATCTCGAGTCTTGGCCCCTAGTTAAAAAGCAAATCGTAAGTCACAATCCCTGGTTTTGGAGATTGGAAAGGAAATTATTAACGAAGACGTAGGAACTACCATTCAGTGCTGTCAACCATCTAGACAGCACTAGATTGATTGCAGTTCTGTATTGGTTATCGTCCCTGCTGCCTCCACATCGTCTGTCGTTAGACTATCTTGGTTTCTTCAATTCGCTCAAGTAACCTCTCATCGAATCTCAGATCCAACCTTTGTGCCTACAAGCCCTCGATGAATGACGGGCCTATAGAGAACAGTTATAGGGTTCTTCTTGCTCATGCTTCCCTGTATGTCTTAGCGGAAAAGTGGGGAGTCAACAGTCTAAAGACATTGGTTCTATTCAAGCTCCACCGGACTCTGAGCATGTTCTGTCTCGACGCATCAAAAGTTCACGAAGTCACGACCTTGCACGATACGCGTACTCGGATAGTGTGACTCCAGATTTAGAAACACGGGATATTTTATGAAATCGACACACAGACAATGCTGGAGAGATGAAAAGGCTGGAGAGATGACAGGACTGGAGAAATAACAGCACCGCAGAGATGACAGCACTGGAGAGATAACAGCACTGGAACTTCTCAAAAAAGTTTTGATCTCTGTGCGAGTCCGCATGCCGTATTGTCGTGCTGCAGCGTAAGTGATGAGATGACAGGGCTTTCTGCAGAGTTTCAATGCTCGAGACAAAAAGAATTGGACGTCCGCCTTCAATAACGTGGACCTACTGTCTTGTAGGGGAACTCCCAGTGAAACTAAACGCGACCCTACCCAACCTATTCGCTGCAGTATTGGCATGGATCTCGATAAGATTCCCAGTAAGGTCCTCCTCACCCCTTTGCCACCCCACCCCCCCCACCCTACTAGCTTAGTAATCGTTGGGGACTTCCATTCCATACCTGCACTAGTGGTTTTAAACGACTTTTGCTGATGTTTTCTTTAAGGCGCTCTATTTCTTTTATATATAGAAGGTATCGATTCCTTAACCAAAGTTATAGCGTCCACCCAGCTAAATATGCCGGATAAAACTCGACAAAGGCAAAATGAGGCTATAAGTAAGAAGAAAAAGACGTTAATTAAGCATATCCATAAATTTGGAAAACTTCCTAGTATAGATGTAGCATTTACTATCCGTCAAAATAGGCAATATACTACTTATCAATCCGTCGACCGAGCAGATTTTCCACCATCAAAGAAGCAACTAGTAAGTAAGCCCCAAGATTCGATAAACAAACCCAGCTAGTCTGTCTCAGATGTGTTTATATCCAGTCCTTAATATGCTGCTTCCACATGATATCGAAGCTCAGATCTAATTAAACAATGAGGCATAGCTAGCTTGCAGCAATACCCCGCGTTAGGAATAATAAGAGCATTTGATATCTAGCTTCACATTTTCCTGAAAACACATGATTTCCTGTCAGCCAGCTCCACACAATCGTGTCCTCTACCTGAGCAATTAATAAATGACCTGAAAACACCTAGAGAAAATCTAAAGTTAGAGACAGCTTATCAAGCTATAAATGCAGCAATAGCGTTGCTAGTGTGATCAATTAGCTATAAGAGAGCTAGTTATATTTATTAAAGATATATAACTTGTAGTATTTCCAGTAAGCGCAGCCTCGCTTAAAGCTATCCTCGTCTCTATATCGCTATTGCTAGCGTGAAGTAGCTTTAGGGGTGTTCTCGGCGGAGTTAATAGCATTTTAGTGCATAATAAGGCACTCAAATCTCCCTTTTAAATAAAAGAGGGTTATAGCTAAATTATAAATGTTAAAGCTTAGGTTAATAGATTTCTAAAAAGGGACAATAAAGACTAGTGTGCAAGTAGTAGTAAGATACTCTCATTTAAAAAGTAATATTGCTTCTTTAATTTTAAAGCCTTTTAAACTTTATTATTTAAGATTGCTTTTAACTAAGTTATAATATAACTTAGTTCTTTATAATGCTTTACTAAAATGTTTAATTAGTTTAAAAGGGTTTATTTGTTGTAAAGCCTGCTATATATTCAAAGAATATAGAAGCTATTGTAAAAAAAGAAGAAAAAATTGTATAAGTAATAAGCACTCTTGCTAAAGCAAATAAATCTTAGTTGCTAATAGTGTAAATAAAGTTTATAAAAGAAGAGGAGCTATATTTTAGCATAAACCTTTTAAAGTAATTCCTAAAGAGAGGCAAGTATCTAAATCTAGAAAGGCTTTACTTAAATATTTTAAAAATATATAGCACAATTTGTCTTTTATAACATAAATAAGCTTAAAAGTAGTAGAGTAATATCAAGCTAGCTGCTAATTGCTTTTAGCAAATATTGCTTTAAAGTTGGTTCTAATATTAAGCTTTAAAAAGCTATGCTAAGAGTAATTAAGGGGAATTTATAAGCTTATTAAATAATCTTTTTAACTACTTTATATATTTTGCTTGTTTTTGTGTAAGGGTCTAACATGCTTTTCAGCTTAATAAAGAGAGCATGCAAAGCTTTTGCTCTATCTTTGCTAGTTTTTAAATTGCTCTCTATTAACTTTAACTTAGCTTTAACAAACTTGTTATTAATTGCCTTATACAATTGAGTAGTAAAGGCTAATCTTCTAGCAATCTTCTAAGTTTTTCTATACTTTAATTGTAGTTGTAATAAGGGCTAATATAAATTTAAAATAATAACTTATCAAAAAAAGCTTTAATATCCTTAGCTTTCAAATTCTCTAAAAGGCAAATTAATTATATTTTAGAACTTAGTCGGGATATTAACCTTGCTATGCAGCTTGCTTTAAAAAATTTATAAGTATAATAAACTTTTATATAACTGCTAAGAGATCTCTAATATTTAATATTATCCAAATTGTGATTCTTTATCTATTATAGCATTCTTTAACACAAATAGCTATAACCTTTAAGCTTTTATCTAAAGTAGCTAATAGAAATGCTAAGTTGCTTATAATCTCTTTCTCTTGCAAGATGCTTAAATAGCGTGTCTAGTTTACTTTAAAGATAGCAAAGTCCTTGCTTAGTATTTTAAGGAGCTTATCTAGCTTTTAGAGACAGCTAATTGTTTGTTATAATTATAAGCAAGTAATTGCACCTCTTTATATTATTGCTTCTATAATCCTCTCTTTTTAGTAACTTGCTTTATTAGCTAGACTAGGATATAGTTAAGTTATAGTAAATATAATATAAGCAGTTGTAAAAAGGCAAAATAGTTGGAGAGAGGCATTAAAAGGGGCGAGGTAGTTGTAAAGTGTAGTTAAAGAGAGGGGGGATAAAGCTATAAGCGAGTAATTTATAGTAAAAGCATGCTAAGAGTTAGTCAAATCTTAATAAATTATATTAAAGATAATATTAAAGCTTAGGAGAGGCTATAGTGTTACTTGATAAATGTATTATAAGCTTATTTGTTTACTTTTAAAAGTAGCACAACTTGTTTATAAGTCTCTTGAAAGCACATCTATAAGCATAGAACAAAAGAATAGCAAGCATGTGCAAAGCTATTGCTTGTTAAGATGGAAGGGATGCTTATTATCCCCTACTAGAATAGTGACTAGCGTATTGCGGTCGGCCGTGACAGTTGGTTATTTGTGCTAGAAGGTGATAGAAAGGTTAAAAACTAGTGCTTACTTATACACTTAGTACACGTACTTCTAAGTACAGATTAGAGTGCACAGACCCCTAAGACTGACTGGCGTTACTGTGCAAAATAGCCTTGTCGCAACAATGCTGTAGAATCACGTGCAATCTTTGCTCTAATGCAATTATCACCCGCGAAGCCAGTAACGCAACCTTTGCAGCTATTGAATTGTGACTCACGAGGTTATAGCACTAAATAGACACGAATTTCTATTTGCAAACAAGCAGCCGTTTCTGGATGAGGCTGAGATGCTTGCCTCTAAGAAAACGTTAAATGCCGTTTGTAGAGGGTTTAAAGCAGTTTAAAGAGGACTTTAAAGCAAACAAATAGTGTAGAATTAGAGGCACCTCAATTGAATTACAAAAATGGCTCGCGCGATTTTAGGCTAACTCTAATACCTTACTAAGATGAAAATTTGCCAGTTACTATATTGTTGGTTTGTAGCTTCTTATAGTAGCTTGTTTAATTTATACAAAAGCGTGTTGCGTATAGATGTTTTGTTGCATCTTTGCAACCTTCTTAGTTCTTTGTTAGACAACCGAGACTACTACTAGTAATTGTCCCAACTACTATGTCTCGGAATATAAATAGCATAATATAAGCATGAGTTTCTTATAATACCTAGTCCTTAAGTTAGTTTGTAGACAAGATTAATCCAATCCTTAATTCTTTACTATTTAATACATTATCCTCTAAATTATAGTTATTAAATCTATCTTATAAAGGTTTTGGCTAGTTGCTATTCAACAGTAGCTACCTTGTCGACAAATCAACTTGATCCACAAGAAGGTAATTTTCGACTTTTTGTAGTCTTTAGCCTCGCTTAGTGTGTTAAAAGATTATTCAAAATAATTAATTATTAATCAAATCAAATTAATGATTACAATTTTAATTTTAATTAGCTACTCTTAAATTTTTTTGGATTTGATTTAATTAATTAATTAATTATAATTAATTATATTCAAATCACATGATATAGGTTTTTACTAATATTAAAATTTTGATTTTACTTTTAAATTATTAAATAACTAAAAAGTATTTTATAAGGTTTTAATATATATAATAAGTTTATACTTTAAGCTTATAAAAATAAGTCCTTGTAATAATTCCAGCTGTCATGTGATAGTTCACGTGATCTAGGGAATTTTAGCAAAATATCAATCAGCTTTATCGGGCCTTTGTATTGCTTACTAAGCAGTGTGGTAAAGGCTAGGCTTTAATGGGCATTCTACTATTCCAAGAAATACCTTATATTATAATATGCTAGTCACATGGCATGCTTGCATATGCTTAGCACATATATAGGCTACAAAACCTGGCTTTAGCTCTAAATTCTAATGCAAGCTCTTTACTACTATTACAATGCAATTACTCTATAACACCCTATATAGCTAGCCTATATAGTAACTAAACTTTAATTGAGCTTTAGCAATTTTTGTTATATAATATACCTATGTAACTTACTAATTGATTATATTTAAAATCAAATTAATGATTATAATTATAATTTTGATTAGCTTTAAAAAACTTTGATTTGATTTGATTAGAAAGCTATAATCAAACCAAATCAAATCATTTAACACACTAGTCTTGCTATACCCGTTCCTTAGAAATCTAT
>Ga0302325_10033469_pt1 | contig 10529 bp, 13 predicted proteins | sample Palsa_T0_2_FD_201948 | JGI IMG/M metagenome (GOLD analysis project Ga0302325, IMG submission 201948) | Peat permafrost microbial communities from Stordalen Mire near Abisko, Sweden - Palsa_T0_2 | ecosystem: Environmental > Terrestrial > Soil > Palsa > Peat permafrost | place: Sweden: Abisko...
CCGCTGCCGCGGGGGAAGGTGAGTACCGCGAACGTGGTCAGCCCGCTGCCGTACACCCCGATCTGCGGGACGGGCGACGGCTGCCGCGCGAACCCGGCGAGGCTGCCAGGAAGCGCCTCGTCGGCCAGGTTCTTCAGCACGCCGGTGAAGCCGGCCGGCGTCGTGGTGGTGAACCCCGTGCCCGGCCCGTGCTGCGGGGTCAGCACACTGGCGTCGGGTGTCCACGGGCCCGCCTGGAGGAACTGGGTTTCCAGCGCCGGCTGGGCCGAGCCGCGGTTGAAGACCTCCACGAGCAGCGGCAGCCCGGTTGTCGGCGACGCCCAGACGTCGGCCCGCGCGACCGTGGACTGCGAGCTGGCCGGCGTAATCTCCAGTCCGGCCGCGCTCTCGCCGGCGACGCGCCGTGGCGGTAGGATGCCAAACCTCGCTCCCGGTCCCGCCTCATTGATGATCCGGACGGCTAGGGCCGACGGCACGAGATCGGCGGCCCTGGGCAGCCGGACGACCTCCGGCCCGTAGATCCCGGTGAGCAGCTGCTCGCCGGAGTCCCAGACGAAGGCATTGGAGCCTGCCTGGTAGGCGTCGTCTTCGCCGGCGTCGGAGAGCGCGTCTACCCGCCAGTGATCCGGCGAGGCCTGCCAGACCCGCATCCGGGTCACCCCGTCAAGCAGCGGTGTCACGCTGGAGAAGGCGGGCAGCGGGGGGAGGCCGAATGTCGCGTTGCTTTCCGCGTAACCGGAGAACGACATGCGCTGCGAGCCGAGGATGCGATTCTCGAGCTGCTGCGGGGTGAGCCGCGGGACGCTCGCCGGGAGCCCGCTGGCCACTACAGGCACACAGCAGAGCACGGCGACGCCGGCCAGCACGGTTAGCCAGCGCCAGCCCAAATACCAGGCACGCCCGGGATGCACCCAATCACGATATGGCGACCGCCGTTGGTTAACGGGGGCAGTCGGCCCGCTGGAGGCCGATACTCACGAAATTGTAAGGAACGAGGCCGCCCAAGCGGCCATCCGGCTGCTGTTCCTCGCAGTCCCGGAATCCTGCTGCGCGCTGGGACGACGTCAACGGCGAGCCCTTGGCCGATCCCTCATGTCGTCCTGGGAATATGGTGTCGAGTATGCCGATGCCGAAGCGCGTGGAGGTCGATGACTACATGGCGCAGCTGCCGATCACCGGTCCGGGCTGGTGAGCCTAATGACCCTCTACGCTGACCTCGGCGGATTCGACGCGATCCTAGGGATCTGCGTGCGATGGCACGAGCTCTGCCTGGCCGACCCGGAGGCGGCCCACCCTTTCGCGCAGGCTCTGCACCCGCAGCACGACGAGCGGCTGGCGGCGTACCTGGCCGAGGCGGCCGGCGGTCCGGCGCTCTACACCGGCGGCTACGGCACCGAGTCGTCGATGCAGCGCAGGCACGCCGGCAACGGGGACCACCCTGACCTGGACGAGGCGTGCCTGCGGCTCTTCGACCGGGCGGTGGCCGAGTCCGGCGTTCCGGAGAACGCGGGCGCGCGACTGTGCGCGTACTTCCGCGCCGCCACCGAGGCCATGCGGGTCTACGGCGGGAGCAAGAACGACGTGCCCGACGGTCTGCCGATCGCCCTGGCCTGAGCCGAGGCTCTGGGTCGCACTGGGTGCGACCGCGGACGAAGACGAGCAGGCACTAGGCGCCGTGGCTGCGGAGGACTCTGGGCCAAGAGTCGTTCGATCGTACTGACCAGCAACATTTCATTGCGGCATTCTAATCGAAGATGTGTTTGACATCTGTGGTACTGCTGCTTAGTGTGTTCTCACCAATGACGATGGCGCTGGAGGCCGAGTGATGGGACCTACTGAGCGGGGCCTGACCCTGCGTCAGGACAAGATCCTTCAGGTCATCAGGGATTCTGTGCGGCAGCACGGGTACCCGCCGTCGATGCGGGAGATCGGCGAGGCGGTCGGCCTGGTCAGCACGTCGAGCGTCTCTTACCAGCTCTCCGTGCTGCAGCGGAAGGGCTATCTGCACCGCGATGTCGGCCGTCCGCGCACGGTGGAGGTGCGGCGGCCCGGTTATCCTGCCGTCCGCCCCGGGCCGAGCGCGAACGGCACCGCCAAGTCGGAACTGGTCGCCGCTGGCATGGACATCGCGTCGCAGGAGACCGCCCGCGTGCCGCTCGTCGGCCAGATCGCGGCCGGCGTCCCGATCACCGCCGAGCAGATGGTGAGCGACTTCTTCCAGCTTCCCCGGCAGCTCGTCGGCGACGGCAGCCTGTTCGTCCTGAAGGTGGCCGGCGACTCGATGATCGGCGCCGCTATCGCGGACGGGGACTGGGTAGTCATCCGCGAGCAGAAGGACGCGGAGAACGGCGAGATCGTCGCGGCCATGATCGACGGTGAGGCCACGGTGAAGACGCTCAAGCGGGTTGACGGGCATGTCTGGCTGATCCCGCACAACCCGGCGTACTCGCCGATCATTGACGATAAGGCAGAGATCATGGGCAAGGTAGTCAGCGTTCTGCGCCGACTCTGACGGCAGCGCTCCCGGTCGCGCCCTCGGCGGCGCGGCTGAGTTAGGGGATCAGGATGAGGCGGCCGGGGAACGTCCGGCTTTCCAGCAGGCGGTGCGCCTCCACGACCTCGGACAGCGGAAGCGACTGGGTGACGGGGCGGAGTTCCCCGGTTTCGAGCAGGCCGGCCAGTTCGGCTATGTCGGCTCGGGCCCGCTCCGGGGCTGTTGCCCGCCACAGCAGCAGGCCGAATCCCGTCACCGTCTTCAGCCCGAACAAGCTGCGCACCGGAATGCCGGCGAAATCACCGCTGGCGGCGCCGTAGGCAACCACGCGGCCAAGCGGCCTGAGCAGTCCGATGCTCGCGTTCAGCATCGCGCCGCCCACCGCGTCCAAGACGACGTCGATACCGTCAGGCGCGGCGGTCCGCACCTGATCGGCCCAGTCCGGCCGACTGTGGTCGATGGTGACGTCAGCGCCGAGTGCGGCGAGGAATTCGAGCTTGGCTACGGAGCCGGCGGTGGCGATAACCGCGCCGGCCCCCTGCTGTCGCGCCAGTTGCACGGCTAGGTGCCCGATCGCGCCCGCGCCCGAGGTGACCAGGACGGTCTCTCCCTTAGCGAGCCGCCCGGCCCGCAGCACGCCAAGCGCCACCGCCCCGACGGTCGGGAGCATGCTCGCGGCCCCGAGGCTGAGCTGCGCCGGCACGGGGACGAGCCAGTCGGTCCCGGCGAGGACGTAGTCGGCGTAGGCGTCCTCCAGCAGGACGGCGACCCGCGTGCCGGCCAGCGAAGGGTCGGCGTCCGGGCCGACTGCCTCGACGGTTCCGACAACGTCCCCGGTCAGCGTGGCGGGCAGCTCGCGGTAGTACAGCGAGCCGGGGTCGGTGGCGCGGCGGAGCTGGACATCGACGTAGTTCACGCCGATCGCCTCCGTACGGATAAGCACCTGTCCGGGGCCAGGTGAAGGCACCTCAGCCTCTTCGATCGCCAGTACCTCCGGACCGCCGTGGGCGTGAAAACGCACGCGTCGCATGAACGTCTCCTAAACTGGACCGAGAGTCAACTTGAGATTCCGACCTTACTGGACCGTCGGTCCAGTTGTCCAGCGGAAGTAGATCCCGATGAGCCAAGCCCGGACCGAGCGCGCCGACGCGGTGCGCAACCGACGCGCGATCCTGGCGGCGACCGAGGAACTTCTGGCCGCGCACCGGCCGCGGGACGTCTCGATCGAGCAGGTCGCGCTGGCGGCCGGGGTCGGCAAGGGCACGGTCTTCCACCGGTTCGGCAGCCGGATGGGGCTCATGACGGCGCTCATGATCGAGCGTGCTCAGGCGCTAACCGAGGCGGTGAGCTCCGGGCCGCCGCCGCTGGGGCCGGGTGCGCCCGACCGGGAGCGCCTGCTCGCCTTCCTCGACGCCGTCATCGAGGTCGTCGGCCGCAACAAGAGTCTCCTGGCGGAGCTCGCCTTCAGCGGCGCGGCGGAGCCGGTAGCCCCGGACAAGGGGTCAGCCGCCGCCGAGGGAGCAGCCGCCGGCGAGGGAGCAGCCGCCGGCGAGGGAACAGCCGCCGGCGAGGGAACAGCCGCCGGCGAGGGAACAGCGAAGGACGGCCACCGGGACGACCATCCGGTCTACCGTTTCTGGCACGGCCATATCAGCGCGCTCATCGCGGTCCAGCGGCCCGATGTGGACGCTGAGATGATCGCGCACGTTCTGCTGGGCGCCCTGCATAGCGAGCCGATCCTGGCCTGCCTCGCTGCCGATGGCCCAGCCCGGCCCGCCGCGGCGGTCCGGGCACTAGCCTGCGCCATCCTCGACGCGCCCCGAGTCGGGGCGACGGGCACGGACCCCTGAAGGCGCGATGCTCGTCCCATCGCCCACGTTTCCGCCAGCAGAACGCTCACTGAGAGAGCGGAAGATCGCGCAGCAGCGCAGCGGCAGATCGCTCACCAAGGCATCGGCAAAACGCCCACGGGGTACGCGGCAGATCGCCCACGGAAGTAGCGGCAGTCTGCCCATTCGCTGAGGGGATACATCGAGCGGCCGGCGGAGATGCGCCGTCTGCTGAGCGTTGTGGCGGCCCGGATGGGGACCCTGGCGGTTATCCAGTCGATGGCGAACGACATCGCCCTGCCGCGGCAGACCCTCTCGCGCTACCTGGACCTACTCGAACTGGTCTTTGTGATCAAGCGCGTTCCGGCGTGGTCATCGAACGTGACCACGCGCGCAATATCCACGCCAAAACTGATCGTCACGGACTCCGGATTGGGCGGACGGCTCATCGGCATGTCGGAGGAGCGCGCCAAGGATCCGGTGGCCCCGGTCGGACCGCTGCTGGAGAACTTCGCGATCGGCGAGGTCGCGCGCCAGCTCACTTGGGCCGAAGAGCCAGTGCAGCTCTTTCATTACCGTGACCGCGATCAGGTGGAGGTGGACATGGTACTGGAGCATGCGGCCGGCACTGTGATCGGTATTGAGGTCAAGGCCGCCGAGACCGTCCGTAGCGAGGACTTCCGTGGCCTGCGCCACCTGGCAAATCGACTCGGCGACCGCTTCCGGGCCGGGATCGTGCTCTACGCCGGAGAACAGCAACTCTCCTTCGGCGACCGGCTAACTGCCCTCCCCATAGCCGCCTTGTGGATGCTTGACAGTTCAGCTTCCTGAGCGGCTTCGGAACGTGACGAGGCGTCGCGTGCGGACTGCGGAGAATGCGAAGAGCATGGAGAGGCTGCTGGATACCGCCGCGATCATGACGCGCTACCGCCATGTGTCACAGGCCGTCGCACCTGACCACTCCGACGGCGACTGGCTGGAGCAACTGATGCTGCCCAAAGATGGCGCGATCCTCGTCCGCCCGGACCAGCATGTCGCTGCCCGCTCAGACCAGGGCCTGAAGCCAGGCGCACTGCTTCCCATCGTGCGGGTGCTCCTCGGCCGCGCGCCGGCTGCTGCTGGGTCGGCCAACCTGTGACGGGCCCGCCGACAGTCCCGGTTAGCACTTCCCACCCGCCGGCACGGTCGTCGGAAGCGACCAGGCCTCAAGCACGGACTGCGGGAAATAGCTGATCTCAGCACAGTAGGGGGGTACGCCGCCCATTTCTGCCTGCCATGGACCGCTGCCAACCTTTTTGAACAGGCCCGTCTCGCCGCCGTCCTGAAACGACACTTTCACAGTCAGGGAATCCGTGCTCGCCGGCTCGTAGCTGCCCATCGCCCAGTACGTTCCCGTGGACGGGACATAGCCGTAGTAGACGCTGCCCGGCGTGCTGCCCGCCACATCGGAAACCGGGATATTGTGATTGGCCGCGAACGCCGCGAGCAATTCACTACGGACCGCCGTGCTGACGGCCAGGTTCTGCACTCCGGTCGACGAGGCGCTAGCCGTGGCGGCGGTTGACGTAGTCGGCGCGGCGGCGGTAGCCGTCGGCTGGCCGGTGGTCGTCGCGACCGAGCTCGGGGCCGACTTACTACTGCAACCGATCGCCGCGGTCGTGATCAGCAAACCAATCGCCATAGCTTTGCCGGGAGCGACGCGAAGCGCGTGCATTTGTGCCTCCAACGTGGACGGGAATCAAAGTTCGTCCACTACGACGCTGGGACGCGCCGTTTGGTTGCGTTGCCCTCCGAAGACTCTCTGAGCGCTTACTTGAGGCCCTGGGCGGCACCGGCGGTCAGCGCGGCGATCGCCTGCCCGGCCCAGTCCAGGCTGGCCCGGTGCACGGCCAGGCCGTGCTCCACGGCCAGCCGGGCCGCCAGGTTCCCGGCGACGTCCGGATTCGCGCTGGCCTGCTCGAGGCCGGCCACGAACCCGGCCAGTGCGGCGCGCAGGCTGGTCAGGAACGCGAGCACCTCGTCGGGGGGCAGCACGTCCGCCATCATCACGAAGCGCAGCAGATGCATACCGAGGTCCTGGGCGACGGCCGGCGGCCGGACCGGCTCGCGGATCCAGCCGAGGTGGGCCTGGCCCCCGTCAGCGGTGAGGCGGTAGACCCGCCGCGGCCGGCCGCCGGCGGCCGGCCGGAGCGCCTCGGAGCGGAGCAGCCCGCGCCGCTCCAGCCGGTCCAGGGCCGGGTAGAGCGCGCCGGAACTTGGCTCGTACACGCCCATCGGGGTGGTCGCGAACCGGCGTTTCAGGTCGTAGCCGCTTGACGGCTGGATGGAGATCATGCCCAGCAGTACGTGCTCGAAGCTGGTGAGCTGTGATCGCGGCATGTACCTGGCGTCCTCGGGTCAGTCCGGCCGGCTGACGTCGGCCGGTCTTTTATTAGGTCGATTCGACCTATATTATCGGCACCATGGACCTCGGACGACTGCGCCCGGTCGCGAAGATCGCGGTCTTCGACATCGCCGGGCCGCTGGTGACCTACAACCTGCTGCGTGCGGCCGGGTTGGGCTTGGTAGCCGCGCTCGTGCTGAGCGGTGTGTTCCCGGCCGCCGGAGTGATCATCGGCATCGGCCGGCACCGCCGGGTCGACGCCGTCGGCGTCCTGGTGCTGTCCGGAATCGCGGTCGGCGCGGTGCTCGGACTGCTGAGCCACAACGCCAAGCTGGTGCTGGACGAGGGGTCGGTGGGCACGGCGGTGTTCGGCTTGCTGTGCTTCGGCTCACTGGGCACGCCGGAGCCGCTGATGTACCGGCTGACCCGGGAGTTCACCGGCCCGGACACGCCTCAGGGCCGTGAGCTGACCAGCCTGTGGCGCCACGATGAGTTCCGGCGCCTGTTCCGGATCATCACCGCCGTCTGGGGGACCGGCTTCGCGGCCGAGGCCGCGGCCCGGGTCGTCATTGTGCAGCAGACTTCGGCCGGCACCGCGCTGGCCGTCTCCAACGTGCTGCCCTTTGCGGTGGCCGCGGTGCTGAGCGCCTGGACAGTCGGCTACGGCCAGTACCACAAGCGCAAGGGCGAGCGCCTGGCCGCCGCCGCGGCCCGGGCCGAACGGCCCGATGCCCTGGACAGGCCCGCCGACGCCCCAACGGCAAGTGGACCGCCACTTACCCCGAGACCCGGACCCGCGGCTTCCAGCACCGCTGAGTTGCCGGACCATCCGGTGCGCTAACCCGCCCGGTCAGCAGACGGTCGGCCGTGACGCGATCCGCGCCGTCTGCGAGAAGCTCGTGGCGGGCCGGCCGCGCTTCGGGGTCGAGGAGCCGCTGCCGACGCTGCGCTCCGGCGACCTGGCCCTGACGTCCACCCGGCCGGCCGACAACACCGGCGGGCGGCTGCAGGTCTCCCGCCGCCAGCCCGACGGGAGCTGGCTGCGGGTCATCGACCGCCCCGAGCTGCCCGGGTGAGCGGTAGGCGTGTCGCACGGCGGTCAGCGCAACGGTGATCGGAGCACGGTGATCGGAGCGCTGCGCGACTAGCTCGGCAGGACCGTGAAGTGCACGTTGCAGGCCCCGCCGGGGTCGGTGGTGAATTCGTAGCCGGTCCCCGCCTTCGTGGTCAGCGTGGGGTACGGCCCGTTCTCGTTGCCGCCGGTGTAGGTGGCGGGAATGGTGAAGGCGGCGGTGGCCCGGAAGCCGGTCTGCGGCGAGTACTTGACGTTGGCGCCGCCGCCGCCGTTGGTGCCGAGCCAGCTGTTCGGCCCGAGGAAGTTCAGCCCCGCCGCGGGCATGCTCGGGGCGCAGCCCGCGATGGTCAGGTGCACCACCGCGCCCACCGGGGCCGCGTCGGGGCAGACGGTGATCGACCCGCCAGCCGGCAGGCCCGATACAGTCCCGGCGGGTTCGGACGCGCAGCCGGCGGCCGCGGAGGCGGTAGCCGCCGGCGTGGCCACGGAAGCGGCGGCCGAGGGCGCGGCGGAAGACGGCCCGGCCGCCGGGCTGCTCGACTGGGTCGTCGCGGCCTGGGTCGTCGCCGCCGGGGACGACGCGGCCGAACTGGACGTCACCGGAGCATTCGCGGCGCACGCGGCCAGCACCGCGGTCAGGGCGCAGGCCGCGCCCACGGTAGCAACCGGGCGCAAAACGGAAAGTGACTTTATGCTAGACATCTGGCGGCCTCCGGCCCGACGAAAATTATCAGCTTTTGCTCGTTAAGACGCCACCAGGCCCGGGTTGGTTGGAACTTCTTGCGCGGAACACCTCACCCGGTGGCGCGCGGCGTGACCAGGCCAGCCTGGTAGGCGAAGACCACGAGCTGCGCCCGGTCGCGGGCGCTGAGCTTGATCATCGCCCGGCTGACGTGGGTCTTGGCGGTGGTGGGGCTGACCACCATGGCCTGGGCGATCTCGTCGTTGGAGAGCCCGTGCGCGACCAGGGCAACCACCTCCCGTTCCCGGTTGGTGAGCGTCTCCATTCCCGCCGCGGCGGCCGCGTCGGGCGGACGGGCGACGAATTCGCTGATGAGGCGGCTGGTCACCGCGGGCGAGAGCAGCGCGTCGCCGCGCACGACGACCCGCAGCGCCTGCAGCAGCCCGGCGGGTTCGGTGTCCTTCAGCAGGAATCCGCTCGCCCCGGCCCGCAGCGCGCGGAAGATGTACTCGTCGAGCCCGAAGTTGGTCAGGATCACCACGCGCACGCTGGCCAGGCTCTCGTCCGCCGCGATCTGCCGGGTGGCCTCGAGCCCGTCGAGCACCGGCATCTGGATGTCGACCAGAGCGATGTCCGGGTGGTGCTCGGCGGCCAGCGTCACCGCCTGCCGCCCGTCGGCGGCCTCGGCCACCACCTCGATATCGTCTTCGGCTTCGAGCAGTGACCGGATGCCGCTGCGGATCAGCGCCTGGTCGTCGGCCAGCAAGACCCTGATCAAGGCCGGGTCCGGACCGGGATTTCCGCGTGCACCCGGAAACCGCCGCTGTCCCGCGGTCCGGCGTGCAGCCTGCCGCCGAGCGCGGTCACCCGTTCCCGCATGCCGATGAGGCCGAGCCGGGGACCCGGGGGCCGCGGAGCGGCGGCACCGCCGGTGCCCTTGCCGTCGTTGTCGACCTGGACCGAGAGGGCGTCCGGGGCGTAGTGCAGGTGCACCGAGGCGCAGGCCAGGTCGGCGTGACGGCTGACGTTGGTGAGCGCTTCCTGCACGATCCGGTAGGCCGCCTGGTCCACGTCGGGCGGCAGCGCCCGCTGCGAGCCGGTGACGGTCACCGTGACGGAAAGTCCGGCGGCCCGGGCGCGGGCCACCAGGCTGTCCAGCTGGCCGAGGCCGCTGCCGTCGCCGTCTTCCTCGCTGCGCAGCACGCTGAGCGTGGTGCGCAGTTCCCGGGCGGCGTCCGCGCTCGCCTCCTGGATCGCCAGCAGCGCCGGCGGCACCTCCTCGCCCCGCTTACGGGCCAGGTGCACCGCCACGCCGGACTGGACCCCGATCACGGAGATGCTGTGGGTCAGGGAATCGTGCAGCTCACGGGCGATGCGCAGCCGCTCTTCCATCGCCATGCGCCGGGCGGCTTCGTCCTTGGTCCGCTCCGCCTCTTCCGCTCGCTGCTCGACCTCGCGGACGTGTATCTGCCACATGCGGAACGTCACCAGCATGACGCCCGCCGAGATGACCCAGCCGGCCGCATAGAACCTCCCCGGGCCGCGTTCCGTGCTCATTCTCCGAGCGTACTCGCGCCTATTTCCGGCCGCCTCCGCCCGCGGGACCTACTTTCAGCTACTCCCGGGGGAGTACTCGCGCGGGTTTCGGTATCCCTGCTGAGCAGGCAGAAGACGCTCTCCGGGCACGACGACGGCGGGCCGCCGGAGCGGCAGCATCGACGGCATGGCAACGACAATTTCCACCGCCGGCCGGTCCGGCACCAGGAGCAGCGGGCGCCACCTCGGCGTGGCGCTGCTCGTCCTCGCGACCGCCCAGCTGATGGTCGTGCTCGACTCGACCGTCGTCAACGTCGCGCTGCCGCACATTCAGGCGGCGCTCGGATTCTCCGGCAGCGGCCTCGAGTGGGTCGTCAACGCGTATGCCCTGACCTTCGGCGGGCTGCTGCTGCTCGGCGGCCGCGCCGGCGACCTGCTCGGCCGCCGCCGGATGTTCGTGGCCGGCCTGCTGCTGTTCTCGGCCGCGTCCCTGGCGGGCGGGCTCGCCCCCTCGTCGGCCTGGCTGCTGG
>Ga0302325_10033472_pt1 | contig 10528 bp, 11 predicted proteins | sample Palsa_T0_2_FD_201948 | JGI IMG/M metagenome (GOLD analysis project Ga0302325, IMG submission 201948) | Peat permafrost microbial communities from Stordalen Mire near Abisko, Sweden - Palsa_T0_2 | ecosystem: Environmental > Terrestrial > Soil > Palsa > Peat permafrost | place: Sweden: Abisko...
GGACAGCGCGCTCTGGCGGCCGATGCCCTGGCGCGCGCCACATCGCAAGGTTCACGAGCCGACGGCGCGGCAGCGGTAAAATTGTGGGCGGACGCGTGCGCAGACACGCTTGCACGAACGAAAAGCTTCCTCGCCGAACTCGAACGGACCGGCGATCTTTCAATCGCGAAACTGACGCTCGCGAATTCGCAGATCCACGAACTCGCCGCGCATTAATTCCTGGTCCGATCGGCGCGATCGGGAGCAGGCTGCGACTGCAATGAAAAAAGCGGCCGGATCGACGATCCGGCCGCCCGTTAGTCAAATTGTCTCGCCTGTCAGTCGACCGTCACTGCCGTCGGCTTGGACGCGATTCCGTTCACAACAACTTCCAGTTCGGAAGCACCAGAATTGCAACCCGTGGCAGGCACGGTGAAGGTTGCACTCGTGGGCGAGAACTTGGTCGTTGTGGCGTAACACACGCCTCCCGAATTGTTGGCGATGCGGATAATCGGATATTTCGAATCCATCTGCGCGTCGTCGCCGTATTTTCCGCCGTCGGCAACGCCCATGAGCTGCTTGCCCTTGAGAACAACGCCCGTCTCGCCCGCGCTAAGCGTATTGGAGACGCTCTTGATCGTCGGCATCCACTTTTTGTTGGGGCTGCCGGTCGGGGTATAGACTTCGATGTCGCCCTGATCGCTCGTCCAGAGAATCTGGCCGGTCGGCAGCGGCAGGAAGCGACCTTCATACGAAGCATCGCCGGCCGCCTGACCGGAAACAGGATCGTCGACCTGTGTCCATGCGGAGCCGTCGTATTCGAAGAAGTGCGACGGCGAGCAGAACGCAGAGCCGCACGCATAACCCGGACTCTGTTGCGACAACACGTTGCCGTCGGGAAGCACGACGCCAGGCGCGTCTTCGGTGGTGTAGTAGTCGCCACTGAGCTCAAGCTCGTCGGGTCCCGCTGTCCAGGTGCCGTCGGCGATATTGTAGATCGAGGTATGCGACGCGCATCCGGTCTTGGCGCACGGATCCGTGCCGATCTGGAATACCGTTCCGTTCGGCAGAAGCAATGCGGGTCCGAGTTCGAACGAGCGCGGGTCGGCCATCACGTTCGTTGTGGTGCCGGTGGCAGTCCACATGCCGGAGCTCGGGCTGTAAAGCTCGGCCGGCGAATCTTTGCCCGGGTCGGACCAGATGTCGACGTTGAGCACATTGCCGTTCGGGAGCAGGGTCCAGCCCTCTTCGTTGTTATCGTCCTTCTTGTTCGTGCCCGTGGCTGTCCAGGTCACTTTGTCCTTCGCGCCGATCGTCGCCAGCGCGATCTGCTCGTCACAGCAATTGGACAGCATGTAGGTGCCCGATTGCAGCACGACGCTGACGGCATCGCCGATGGTGGTCCATCCGCTCGGCGCCTGAACTGCAGACCCCTTGTTCTTCGCCGCATTGTAATATGCGCCCAGGGTCGTGTGATCGTCCTGACAACCCGACGTGTTGTATTCGCCGCCATTCATGATGACGTCGCCGTTTCCAAGCACCGCCGAAGCAAAATAGAGCGGCGTGTAACCGTTCGGCAGCTTGCCGATCGCGCTCCAGGTTCCGGTTGCGTATTGGCCGTTCGCGTCGGGCGTCAGCCGGTACCACTGGCCGCAGACGTCATGCGTGATGACCGTGCCGTTCAACATCAGCAGCGAAGTTTCCGGCGACCCGTTGGCTCCGATGAACGGGGTCACTTCGGACCACGTCCCCGATTGCGTGCGATTGGACGCGTGAAACGGACGTTCCCATGCACCGGCATGGTGCTTGAGGCCTGCGCCGGGCAAAGGTGCGTGCGCGAAGGCAGATGATGCAAGCAACGCGCATGACAGCGCGGCCAAGGACGCGCCGAACGCGCGTCCGCGAAACTGATTCATGAAGTACTCCCCGGGTGGGTTTGTGTGGACAGCCATCTTGGCTGAACCCGCACGCTTTGGGAAGCGCTACCTCATTGCGCGCTGCAAACCGTCAGGATCGGACAATCCGGGAACTTCCCGTACACTCACCTGGGCGCCATGCGAATGGCGCCGTCCAGACGCACGCATTCGCCGTTGAAATAGCCGTTCTTAACCATCTCGAGCGCGAGGGAAGCGTATTCGGCCGGATTGCCCAGCCTTGGTGGAAACGGCACCTGTGCACCCAAGGCCTGCTTCACGTTCTCGGGCGCACCCTGCAACAGGGGCGTGTCGAACAGACCTGGCATGATCGTATTGCAGCGAATGCCTTCCTGCGAAAGATCGCGCGCTACGACCAGCGTGACGCCATTGATTCCGGCCTTCGATGCGGTATAGGCCGCTTGTCCGATCTGCCCGTCCTGTGCCGCAACGGATGCCGTGTTCACGATGGCGCCGCGCTCGCCTCCGGCAAGCGGCTCAAGGGTCAGCATGCCGGCTGCCGATTGTGCGATGCAGCGAAATGTTCCCACCAGATTGATCTGTATGATCCGGTCGAAATCCTTGGCCTGGAAGAAACGAATCTCCCCGGTTTTCCGGTCGCGCGACGCTGTCTTGAATGCGTTGCCCGTGCCGGCGCAGTTGATGAGGATACGCTCCTGACCGTTGGCCGCGCGCGCCTTCCTGAATCCTTCGGTGACGCTTTCGTCGTTGGTGACATTGACCTCGCAGAACACGCCGCCGATTTCCTGAGCGACTTTCTCGCCTTTGTCCTTCTGGAGATCGAAGATTGCGACCTTCACGCCATGCCCGGCCAGAGCCCGACTCGTGGCTTCGCCGAGACCCGAGGCGCCGCCCGTGACGACGGCGGAAACAGATGCATTGAGCTCCATATGAGTGCCCCTTCTGATGTGGATAGCGGAAGGCCTTGTCTTAGAACGCCGGGATGCACAAGGAAAGCGGTGTCAGAGGACCATCTGCGTTTGGGTGACCAATGCGATGAGCTTGCCGTCTTCCCGCGAAATGCGGGTCTGCCACACCGATGTCCGCCTGCCGATGTGCAAGGGGGTCGCCTCTGCGTGGACGGTTGTACCCTTGCGGGCCGATGAAAAGAAGTTCGTCTTGCTTTCGACCGTGGTCGTTCCCGCACCTGCCGGCAGGTTCAGGAAAGCGCCGGTGGCGCCGAGCGTATCGGCGAAGGCCATGATGGCGCCGCCGTGCAGAATGTGGCCGCTTGTGCAAAGATCGGGGCGGACGGTCAGGCGCCCGCGGACAATCGATGGTTCCGCGCTGATGATTTCCACTCCCATCAGCTGCGGAAACGGCTGGCCCGGCAGTGTCGCCGAATGGTCGTCATCGCTCATCTTTTTCGGGATTCCCCTTTTCACGGAACATCAACCGTCCGATATTGCGACCATGCTGTCGAGACCGTCGGAAACCGGCAAGGCTTTGTTGCCCGCGGTTTATGTGTATCGGGCGCAGATCGTCGAGGAAGGTTTCTGGAAGAAGGTTCTGAAACTGGCAGGCCGCGTGCCCTTCGTGGAGGATCTCGCGGCGGCATATTTCTGCCTGATCGATCCCTCCACGCCGGGGCGCGTGCGCGGAATCGTGCTGGTGGCGCTCGCATGGTTCGTATTGCCGGCGTCGGTGCTTCCCGAGTTCATCGTGGTTCTGGGATTTACCGACGACGTCGCGGTCGTGGCGATCGCGGCGCGCATGGTGAGGCGTCACATCAAGGAGCGCCATTATCGGCGCGCCCGGGAGACCCTGGGTATTCCCGAACCCGTACGAGACGAGGAGATCTGGAGCGGCTACTGACGCACCAGCGAGACCGGGCTGGCAGCATGCTCGCCCTTTTCGCCATTGACGAATTCGATGGCGATTCCGTTCTCGTGATAGCGCACGACCTTGCCGGCCATCTGTCCGATCAGCACGACTTCGCCCACCGGCGGTCGCACTTCCGTCTTCAGAGAGACGCCGCCGAGGGAAAGGTCGAGAACTTCGCACGCGACGATATCGCCATTTGCACGGGTGAAACGCGCAAGGCCGCGCGTGGACGCACGTTCATGCCGGCGCAATACGCTGTCGTCGACGACGCCTTTGTTCATCAGCACGGTGAGTTGCTCGGCAACCCGTTCGCGCTTCAACGACGAGCACTGGAAGTGGACGCCGAAGCTTGTGTCGGTGGGCCGCACCACTGCGCCTTCGAAGCGGCCGAAGCCGTCAATGTAAATGATGACCGGCGTGTCGGCTTGCGGAATGTACTCGCACATCACCTGCGCCCCGCCCGGCGACATGTCGACGATCCGGCAACGCTCTTCGCGCCCTTCCGCGGGAAAAAACAATCGTCCCGAAAGTTCGACCCTGACGCGCAGAAACCGTCGCCGCTCGGCTTTCGCCTGTGCGACAACTTTTTCCCGATCCGCTGTCATGGCCAACGCCAGACCCTGCATGATCCGGCTCCCGCTTATATCCACTGCCAGTTGTACGGCAGCCAAGGTCAACGAGAGGTTTACGCCACGTTCGCTTATTATCTTTCCTCGCGCTGCGCAGGGTCGGCTTGACGCCGGGCCTGGGACGACCACAAAACCTGTGGTGAAGCCTATCGTGTGAGTGCGGCATGAAATCCTTCGACTACATCGTGGTAGGGGCGGGCAGTGCGGGCTGCGTGTTGGCGAACCGCCTGTCCGCCGATCCAACCGTCGAGGTGCTGCTGATCGAGGCGGGAGGGCGGGATAAATCCCTGATGATCCACATGCCTGCGGGAATTCCTGCGCTCCTGGGCAAGCCGAACCCTCACAACTGGTACTACGACACGGAAGGTCAGCTGCACCTGAATGGCCGCCGGCTTTACTGGCCTCGCGGGCGTGGCTGGGGCGGCTCGTCGTCCATCAACGGAATGATCTACATCCGCGGCCATGCCCGCGATTACGACCGCTGGCGCCAGATGGGCCTTGAAGGGTGGTCCTTTGCCGACGTGCTGCCCTATTTCAAACGGGCGGAAGCCAACGAGAACGGCCCGAACGATTTTCATGGCGGCGACGGACCCTTGCACGTTTCCAATGGCCGTTCCGCGAATCCCCTCTTCCGCGCGTTCGTCGAAGCAGGCCAGGAAAGCGGTCATCCCTACACGCCGGATTTCAACGCAACAGCGCAGGAAGGCTTCGGTCCCTATCAGTTGACGATACGCGACGGACGCCGCTGGAGTGCGGCGAAGGCCTATCTGCATCCGGCGCTCGAGCGGCCGAACCTCACCGTGGAGTCGCTGGCCCATGTTACCCGCGTCATATTCGAAGGTTCGCGCGCGGTCGGCGTCGAGTACGTGCAGAAAAAACAGGCGGTGAAAGCGCGCGCGAGCCGCGAAGTGATCCTCTCCGGGGGTGCCGTAAACACGCCCCAGGTTTTGATGCTGTCCGGTGTCGGCGATGCCGACATCCTGAAGCGTTTCGATATTCCCGTTCAAACCGATCTCAAGGGCGTCGGCAGGAATTTGCAGGATCATCTCGATTGTTCGATTCAATACGAGTGCAGCCAGCCGATCACGCTCTACAGCCAGGCCAATCCGCTCAACGCCGCGAAGACGGGCTTGCAATATCTGTTGTTTGGAACTGGGGTTGCTACGGGGCAGGGGCTTGAAGCCGGAGCGTTCCTCAAGAGCAGACCCGATCTCGAAACACCCGACCTGCAATTGCATTTCATCACCGCGCTGATGTTCGATCACACACGCCGGAAGGGAGACCGTCACGGCTTCATGGCGCATGTCTGTCAGTTAAGGCCCGAGAGCCGCGGTTACATTTCGCTCAAATCGGCGGATCCGTTCGTTGCGCCCATCATCCAGCCGAACTATCTCGAAGCGGAGGAAGACCGTCGTGCGCTGCGTGAAGGCGTGAAGCTCACGCGCGACGTATTTGCGCAGGCCGCCTTCGATCCCTATCGCGGTCCGGAGCTGATGCCGGGGGCTCATGTGCAGAAGGACGAACAGATCGACACGTTCATCCGCCGCACGGCGGAGACAATCTATCATCCCGTCGGCAGCGCAAAGATGGGCAAGGGTGCCGACGCGGTCGTCGATGCGCAGTTGCGCGTCTACGGCGTGGAGGGGCTCAGGGTTGTCGATGCATCCGTGATGCCGGATCTCGTCTCGGGCAATACCAATGCGCCGACAATCATGATTGCCGAGAAGGCCGCAGACATGATGCTCGGTCGCGCGCCGCCCCCGCCGGAGGTTGTCCGGATCGCCGAAGATGCCCGCAACGCTGCGTCGGCCTAGAAGCCGGGCCTCATATCGAATTTGCTCACCGCCTGCTTACCAAACGGCGATGCAGGCCGGCCACGATGGGGATTCTTCGCGCCCGGAAGTCTGAAACGGCTTTGGGCGTGGCGCGTTGACGTGTATGGTGAGGCCATGATGCGATTGCGCCATGTGGTGTTCGGAGGGGTCGCGGCCATCGTGCTGGCCGGGCGGGCAGAGGCACAGCAGCCCTACGCCCTCCATGAAATGAATTTCGACATGTGGTGCCAGGAAGAGCAGAATCTGCCGCCGGACCGGTGTGACAAACGGCTGCCGGAAGACGACGCCGCATTCCAGGCCTATCGCGCAAAAATCGAAAAGTACGAGATACCCTATCTGCAGAAAAAGCAGCGGGACGAGAATCTGAGTACCGCGATCATTCACAACGATCACGCGGATGATCCGACTGAGCCGTCTACGGAACCGAGCGCCGGTGCGAGCACGCCGTGCACGGGCGTCATAACGTGTACAGTCGTGCCGCCACGGGATTCGGGCAGCCCGGCCGGCGGGACGTCAACGCCGCAGCAGTGACAGCCGCGGCTCGCGTTTGATCTCCAGCGCCGAAATCAGCGTCTGCATCAATTCATCCATTTCGAAGTGAACCATCGCGGGCTTGTCGCGCGAGACGACCAGCCGCAGATGCGGCGCCCTGGGGTGGCCGCGGCCGAAATCGGCCGGCGGAATCGAGGGCGGAGGCGGAAGATTGGCAATCGGTTCGTCTTCCGAAACGATCTTCGAGCCTACCAGCCGCTGAAATGCGATCGGCCGTCCTGCAAAAGCTGTGGAATCCCCGACCAGCTGAACCATGCCCATGAATCGCGTCGGCCCGGCCCCGCCGAAGCTGAGCGGCGCGAGCACCGTCTCCATTTCGACCATCATGTTGTCGGCCGAGGAGCCGATCGAGGAGACGCAGACGGGCTGCTTTGCCAGCAAAGATTGTCTGAGAAGTGAAACCAGAGGGCTGCGGCTTTGCGCCTCCCAGGTGCCAAGAAAACTCGTGCCTCTCAGTTCGAACCCGAAACGGTCGCAGAGCCAGGTGCCCGCCAGCCGGAACGAGGCGCGGGCGGGATCGGTCGACTCCAGAATAAACAGCTGCGAAAGCATCCGCTTGATCGCGCGCGGATCGACGTCGGTCTGGTCCGGAACGTCGCGCCCGGCCCGAATTCTGCTCCAATAGCCGACCAGAAGATGGCTGTTTCTGTGTTTCATCCTGCGTGTCCCGCTCTGAGCCAGAAACGTGAATTGCTTCCGGCCGCAAACATCCGGGAGAGCGAAACCCGTGCCAGCTTCGCGGGCAGGTTCGGGACTCAGCGTTCCCAGGGTCCGCGCCGCCGGACGTTGCCGAACAGGGCGAAGTCGGACGATTTCAGGAGCGGCGTGAGAACGAGCCCAGCGGCAAAGCCGCCCACATGCGCCCACCACGCCACGCCGGGCTGATTGGGGTCGCTGAAGGCAGCGCTGACGAGTTGCAGCGCAAACCAGAAGCCCACAACCCAGAAGGCACTGACGGTCAGGGGATAGAAGATGATTCCGAGCGGAACGATCACGGTCACGCGCGCGCGGGGAAACAGAAGGACGTAGCTTGCGAGCACGCCCGAGATGGCGCCCGAAGCGCCCACCATGGGGATGCGTGAAGCAGGGTCGATATAGGCAAGCGTCAGCGCGGCCGAGATGCCGCAGACAAGATAGAAGAATATGAAGCGCAGGTGCCCCATCGCATCCTCGACATTGTTTCCGAAGATCCAGAGATAAAGCATGTTGCCCGCGATGTGCAGAATGCTTCCGTGCAGGAACATCGAGGAAAAGATCGTCTCGATGGGGGCGGGCGTCACCAGGCCGGGCGCCATCACCCGGTAGCCGAACAGCGACGCGGGCGTGAAGCCCAGCACCACAATCGCGGCATCCATTTCATGCCCGAGCGAGCGCTCCCACAGATAGACGATCACGCACAGGGCGATGAGCGCCCAGGTGATGATGGGTGTCAGTCGTGTGGGATTGTCGTCCGAGATCGGAATCATGCGATTGGCAAATTTGCCTCAGGGCATGGCCAAATTGTGCCGCTTTTTCCGGAATCCCCTGAAATTTTCCGCGGGCGCGCCATCTGATTTCTCTCCCGCATCGCGACTGTCCGTTCTATCTCGGCGCCGAAGCCGCCCCAGCCCGGTTCTTGCGTCGCTGTCTCCCGCAGCGCTTAGGTTGTGCCGGAGCGGGACATGTTCAAGCTCTTCAATGCAGCAGTTGGGCTCGTCATCGCATTGTGGCTGTTTTCGCCGCAATCGATATTGCCGCGCATCGAGTCACCTGGCGTTCGCAATCTTCGCAGCCAGATCGCAGCCGAACATCCGCGCCAGAAACTCGCGGCGCAATGGGTGGAGATTGTGCGAGCAGCGGGACTTACGCGCTGACGCTCGCGTCGGTTGCACGACCTGTTTCTCGGGATGCCGCGTAAGATCCGCTCACGATCGCCCGATTGCAAGTTCATCTGAAATGGATGATTGAGAGTCGTGGTCGGAAACACCGAAAGCCAATCGCGTCTGATCCTGCTGGGGACAGGGGGCGGCCCGACGCCGAAGCTGCACCGGTCCTCGCCGGCACAGGTGATCGTTGTGAACGGGGCGAGCTACATCGTGGATTGCGGCAACGGCGTCGCACGGCAGATGGTGCTGGCCGGCCAGCCGCTCGATTCCATCCGCGGCGTATTCGTCACGCATCACCATTCCGATCACAATGCGGATTACGGAAACCTGTTGCTCCTGAGCTGGGCGTCGGTCCTGTCGAGCCGCGTCGATGCTTACGGTCCGCCGCCTTTGACGGAAATGACACGCCTGTTCCTCGCGCTGAATGCGTACGACATTGCCATTCGAATGGCCGACGAGGCCCGGCCGCCGCTCGGTGATCTGATTTTTCCGCATGAGATCGAGGCCGATGGTCTTGTCATGCGGGACGGGAACGTCACGGTCACGGCAGCGCTGGTGGATCATCCCCCTGTGTGGCCGGCCTTCGCCTATCGCTTCGATTGTCCGGATCGTTCGATTGTTTTTTCCGGCGACACGCGCCCGTCGAAGAACCTGGTTCGCCTGGCGCAAGGCGCCGATGTGCTGGTGCACGAAGTGATGTATCTGCCCGGCATCGATCAGCTGGTTCGCGCCGAAGCCGGCGCCGCCACGTTACGCGAACATCTGCTCGCCAGCCATACAACGACGGAAGACGCAGGCCGCATCGCCACCGAGGCCGGCGTGAAGACGCTTGTGCTCACGCATTTCGTTCCTGGCGGCATACCGTTCGTTCCGGACGAAGTCTGGTACGACGCAGTCCGGCCGCACTTCGCCGGCCAACTTGTCGTCGGGCGCGATTTGCTGGAAATCTGAGATCAGTCGTTCGCGATCAGTTCGCAGAATTTCGCGAGATCAATATTGCCGCCGGACACGATGCAGACGATCGGGCCTTTGCCGGCTTTTCCCGTGAGCGCCGCAGCGAGCGGCAACGCGCCGGCGCCTTCCGAAACGATTCGCGCCTTCTCGGCCATCAGCCGCATCGCGTGTTTCGTTTGCTCGAGCGTCACGACAATGGAACCGTCGATCAGGTCTTTCATGCGCTGCCACATGCGCGGGAACGCGCTCTGCCCGCCGGCACCGTCCACGAACGAGGACTGCCACGCGTCGAACGTCTGCGGCGAGCCTTTTTCGAACGAGAGCGCAACAGGCGCAGCGGTCTCGGGCTCCGCGCCGTACACCTTGATGTTCGGCTTCAGTGCTTTCACTGCAGCCGCGACACCGACGACGAGTCCGCCGCCGCCGATGCCGCCGATGATCGCCGCGGTGTCGGGTGCGTCTTCCAGAATCTCCAGACCCATCGTGCCGTGACCGGCGATGAAATTGTGATCGTCGAAGGGATGCACGAATGTCCCGTCCATGCCGGGGTAGGCGCGCTCGTCGAGCGCGGCCCACGCCCGCGCATACGGCACGAGAACCAGACTGGCGCCCAGCGCTTTCATGCGCTCCTTCTTGGACTCGGGCGCGGTCTCGATCACCACCACACTGCACGGAATTCCCGCTTCGCGCGCCGCATAGGCGACGCCCTGGCCGGCATTGCCCGCGCTGATCGTCCACACGCCGCGCCTGCGCTCGGAGTTCGAGAGCATGGCGACCGCATTCGCCGCGCCGCGCAGCTTGTAGGCGTTGATGGGCTGAAGATTTTCGAGCTTGAGGCGGATGTCCGGCGCGCCGGAGCCGAGCTGAAGTTTCACAAGCGGCGTGCGCAGGATGGTGCCCGCGATACGTTCGCGCGCTGCGCGGATTTCGTCGAGCGCAATCGGGCGGATGGATTC
>Ga0302325_10033473_pt1 | contig 10528 bp, 6 predicted proteins | sample Palsa_T0_2_FD_201948 | JGI IMG/M metagenome (GOLD analysis project Ga0302325, IMG submission 201948) | Peat permafrost microbial communities from Stordalen Mire near Abisko, Sweden - Palsa_T0_2 | ecosystem: Environmental > Terrestrial > Soil > Palsa > Peat permafrost | place: Sweden: Abisko...
CATCTCGTACTGCTCCGGGTGACGCGCTCGCCCGCATCCACGATGATCTGGCCGCTCGCCACGGCGACCGTCACCGGCTTCACCGCGCGCTGGGCCTCGGCCACCCGTTGCTGGGTCGCGGCGCTGTCGAAGACCAGGTTGGGCGTGACGCCGTTGCGAAAAAAGCGGAACAGCGCCTGCGCCGTGGCGGGCGCCACGCCCTCGGTGGTGAGGCTGACCCGGAGGAACGTCAGGGCGTCCTCCATCGACTCGACGGGACGCTGGGTGACCTCGCCGTTGGAGCGCGCGATGCGGAACAGGTCGACGCTGTCCCCCAGCCCGCCGGGGAGGGATGAGTCATGCACGCCCTCATTGTAGACCTCACGGAGCGCCGCCAGGCCGTTTTCAAACAGCGCGGCCCGGGCCTTCGCATCCCCGGCGGCGAGGAGGTTGTCCAAATCCTCCGCGCTGACCCGATAGGAGCCGCGGGCGTTGAAATCGTCCGCGATCGCGGCCAGGGTGGCGCCCCGATCGGTGAGCTCGGGTGCGCCGGCCGGGTGCGCGGCTTCGAACGCTGTCAGCTGGTCGAGCAGGGAGCGCGCGGTGGCCTCGAACTGGTGCAGCGGGGCGAACTCGAGCCGGTAAACGGGGGGAGTGCGGTCGACGACATCCTCCCGTTGGGCGCGGGTTTTCTCATCGCTCACATACGAAAACGGCGCGCGCGCCACGACCCGGACGGTCGCAATCTGGTTGGGCAGCACCGGCAGGTTGATCGCCGTCATCCCGGCCGAACTGATGAAGACAATGGCCGCGACCGTGACGAAAAATATCAATACCGCGACCAGGCGGCTCTGGTCGAGAAATTCGCGCAGCGCCGAGGCTCCGGCCGGCGACGCCGCCGCCCGGCGGGCCCCGAGGCCCCCGACGATGAGCCTGAGCTGGTTTCGGACCGACATGGCTCAGTCCCTTCCTTTGGCCCGGTGCTTCTCATAGGCGTCGATGATGCGCTGGACGAGCGGATGGCGCACGACGTCGGCGCTGGTAAACGCGTGGAAATCCACTCCGGGAATCTCGCGCAGGATCTCGCGCGCCTCCAGCAGGCCCGATTGTTTCGAGCGGGGCAGGTCGATCTGGGTGACGTCGCCGGTGATGACCATGCGCGAGTCCTCCCCGAGGCGGGTGAGAAACATCATCATCTGCTCCGGGGTCGTGTTCTGCGCCTCGTCGAGGACGACGAAGGCATGCGCCAGCGTCCGTCCCCGCATGTACGCCAGGGGCGCGATTTCTATGATGCCTTTTTCGGTGTGGCGGGCGATCTCCTCGGGCTCCAGCATGTCGCCCAGCGCGTCATACAACGGACGGAGATAGGGGAGGATTTTTTCGCGCAAATCGCCGGGCAGAAAGCCCAGCGCTTCGCCCGCCTCGACGGCGGGGCGGGTGAGGATGATGCGCTGAACCTCGTTCCGCAAAAGGGCCGAGACGGCGGCCGCAATGGCCAGGTAGGTTTTGCCGGTGCCCGCCGGGCCGATGCCAAACACCACCGGCTGCTTGAGCATCGACTGGAGGTAAAATTTCTGGGCCAGGGTCTTGGGCACGATGCTCCGCCGATTTGTGGCCACGACCAGCGGCTCGTCCAGCAGCGCCCGCAGCCGGCCGCCTTCGCCCCGGGCAAACGAATCGGCGAGGCGCTCGAAGTCGGGAGTGCGAATGTTCATGCCCTGGTCCCGGGCAATATGGAGAAATCCAAAAAACTCCTCCGCCACGGCAAGCGGGCCGGCGGGCGCCTCGATTTTCAGCCAGTCTTCGCGCGTCACCAGCTTGACGCTGAGGGCCCGCTCGGCGCGGGCCAGGTTCTCCTGGCGCCCGGCATAGAGCTGGCTCAGGTGGCGGGGGCTCGGGAAATGGAGGGTCTTGGAGGGCACGGCTAAAAGTTGAAAGTTGGAAGGTGGAAGGTGGAAGGGGCTCAGACCGGGATTTTTCGTTTCTTTCGACTTTCAACTTTCAACTTTCGACTTTTGGCCGTGAGCCGCTGCCACGTGGCTTCGAGCGACTGGGGCAGGATCCGGGTCTGGCCGATCACGGGCATGAAATTATTGTCGCCGTTCCAACGCGGAACAATGTGGGCGTGGAGGTGCGCGATGCTGCCGCCGGAGACTTCATGGCCCAAATTGAATCCCACGTTGAAGCCGTCGGGTTTGAGCGCCGCGGTGAGAAGCTGCTTGCCGCAGACGATTTCCTCCATCAAGTCCGCCCGTTCTTCCGGGGAAAGCTCCTCCAATTCCTTCACTTCCCGGAAGGGCACCGCGAGCAAATGACCCGGATTGTAGGGAAACCGATTTATCAGAAGGTAGGAAAGCCGCGCCCGATGCACGATCAACGCGGCGTGATCGTCACCCAGGGCCGGCAGCTCGCTGAAGGGACGCTTCATCTTCGCGGGATAGCGCGGCGCCTCGATGTACTCCATCCGCCAGTAAGCGTGCAGCTGCTGCATGTTCAACGGGCGAGCAAAATGCCATTGGGGGTTAAAGTCAAAGGAGGACCAGTCGGAAAGTAGTAATTGATAAGTGATAGATAATTACTAATTTCCGGAGTATCTCTCCCTGAATCCATGCCACCACCGAGTCATCCTCCCCGCCGGGTCGTCATCACCGGAATTGGCGCTGTAACTCCGTTGGGCAACAATATTTTATCGACTTGGGCGGCGCTGACCTCCGGTCGCAGTGGCATTGGCCCCATCACGCGGTTCGATGCCTCGGGCTGCACGGCGCGGATCGCGGGTGAAGTCAAGGATTTCAACCCCGTGACTCCCCTGGCGGCGCCTTTGCATCCGCGCGGCGTGTCCGCCGAGCCTGTCCTGGCGGCGATCTCCGCAAAGGAAGCAAAGAAGGTGGGACGTTTCACCCATTTGGGCCTGACCGCCGGAGTCGAGGCGTACGTCGATTCCGGTCTCGAGGCGGTTCGGGCGGTGCTGCCATCGGAGCGGGTGGGGGTCAACATCGGCGTCGGCCTCGGCGGCCTGCCCGAGATTGTGGCCATGCATGAGACCTGGCAGCAGGGCGGCTTCAGGAAAATCTCCCCATTTTTCATCCTGCAGACCGCGCCGAATATCCTGGCGGGCCAGCTTGCCATCCTGCTCGACTGCCGGGGGCCGAATATGAGCATCGCCTCGGCTTGCGCCACCAGCGGCCACAGCCTGGGAGAGTCCCTGCGCGTGATCCAGCGCGGTGAAGCGGACGTGATGTTTGCCGGGGGCGCCGAGGCGGTGATCACGCCCATTGCCATCGGGGCTTTTGCCCAGATGCGCGCCCTCTCGACGCGCAACGACGCCCCGGAGCGCGCGTCGCGCCCCTATGACACCGAGCGGGACGGTTTCGTGATGGGCGAGGGCGCGGTCGTGCTCGTGCTCGAGGAGCGGGAGCACGCGCGTCGCCGGGGCGCCCGGATCTATGCCGAATTGATGGGCTACGGGGCGACGGCGGACGCCTACCATCTTTCCGCGCTGGCGCCGCAGGCGGAGGGTTCGCGGCGGGCGATGGCGCTCGCGATGGCCGACGCCGGCGTGGATCCGGCGCGGGTCGGCTACGTCTCGGCCCATGCCACCTCCACCCCCGCCGGCGACGGCGAGGAAGCCGCCGCGATCGCGGCTATATTCGCCGCGGCCCGGGAAACGCTGCACGTCAGTGCCGTCAAATCCATGACCGGCCACCTGCTCGGCGCCGCGGGCGCGCTCGGCGCGCTGGCCGCGACGCTGGCCGTTTATCACGGGGTGATCCCCCCCACGATCAACCTGGAAAATCTCGACCCTGCCTGCGCCGCCCTCGGCCTGAATTTCACCCCCAATCAAGCCGTCGAAAAACGCGTCGATTATGCCCTGACGAACAGCTTCGGCTTCGGCGGGACAAACGCGTCGCTGGTGGTCGGCCGGGACGCTTGATTTATTTAACAGGAAGATCGGGGAGAAGACCCGGATGTCCTGATCTTTTTCCGGGCTTCCCGAGCTTCCTGTTCAAAATGGCTTTTTACTTCGGTTTGACTATCACCTGAAAGGCCTTCTCCGGGGCGAGGTAGGTCTTTGCCAACGCGTCCAGGTCGGCTTTGGTGACGGACTCGACGTCGGTCTGGCGGGTGCGCGCCCAGTCCAGGCGCTGGGGGAATTCCTGGCAGCTCCCGAGGACGGCGCCCAGCCAGTATTGGTTGGTGCGCGCGCTTTCGCGCACCGCGGTGAGGATGGGTTTCTTGGCGCGTTCGAGTTCGTCCGGGGTGACACCGTTCGCCTGCAGGTCTCCGGCGATGGCGAGGACGGAGCGGACAATTTCCTGGGCCCGGTCCGGGGCCACCAGGATTTCGACGATCAGCATGCCGTAGTTCGTGAAGGTGTCGCTGGGCAGGCTGCCGGCTTCGGGGCTGTAGGCGCCGCCGAGCTGCTCACGGATCCTCACCCGCATCCGGTCGTTGAGCACGTCGGCGAGCAGGGTGAGCCGACGGGTGCGCCGGATGTCCCGCGCGTCGGTGGTCGGCCAGTAAAGCGCGACGATCGCCTTCGGGATTTCGCTTGGAACCTGAAGGTCGCTCGAAAATGCCTTGGCGGGGAAGCTTACCCGGCGTTCGGCGTCGTAGGGAGGCTTCGGCGTGCGCGCGGCGAGGGCGCCCAGGGTGCGCGCGACCGCCGCGAGCGCCGTGGGGGCGTCGATGTCGCCGACAATGCCGATCTCGATCGGGCCGCTGGCGAACTGGGGGCGCAGCCAGGCGGCTTCCTCCGCGAAGGTGCGGGAGAGGGCCGCGGCGCGCGGAGGCATCCCGAATCGCGTGTCGCCGTTGGCGAGCAGGCGCGGGATGTCGGTATCAAGGGGGCCCTCGACCGAATGTGCGATCTGGTTGTACGTCTCCTCAATGTCCTTGTGGGCCAGCCGGAGCGCCTCGGGGCGGTAGCCGGGATTGGTCAGGTAGGCGGCGATGAGCTGAAGCTGCAGCAGCAGATCGTCCCGATTGGTGACGGCGCCGAAGGTGAGGGCGTCGTTGGCGGTCTTGAACTTCAGGTCCACGGTCCGTCCGGCGAGAATGCGCTCGAGATCGTCGGCGCTGTGCTTTCCGAGGCCGCCGGCCGTGAAGGTCGAATCGGCAAAAAACGCCAGGCCGGGTTCATCCTGGCTTTCCAGCAGGCGGCCGGCTCCCACGCGGACGTTGAGTCGGATGCGATTGGCTTCAAAGTCGGTTTTCTTCAGGTTGACGCGGACGCCGTTGGCGAACGTCGCGAGGGTGATGCCCAGGTCGTCCACCTGTCGTTGGGCGGCGATTTGTCCGGGCGGACCAAAGTCGGTGTAGGCAAATTTGAGGACGGCCTTGGCTTCGGGCGGCTTGACCGCCACCGAACGGGCGTCCCCGTAAGCCCGGACGATCGCGGCGACCGGGTCCCCGGCGATTGCCGCATTGCCCGAGACGAACACGTAGCGGCCGGGAGCGCCAAACGCGACTCGCAGGGCGTGGGCGCAGTCTTCCGGCGTAATGCGGTCAAGCGCGGGCCCGTCGAGGGCGAGATCGGTCGCGGGGTGGGTAAACACGGTTCGGTTGACCAGGGTCTCGATCAGTTCATCCGCGAGGTCGTCGGAGCGGCGGGTCGGCGCCGTGGCTGCGGCCTGGCGCAGGTCGTTCCTCAAATTGGCCGCGGCCTCTTTCAGCTCGGCGGCGGTGAAGCCGAATTGGAGGGCCCGGCGCAGTTCCTGCTCACCCAGGGCGAGGGTGGCCTGCCATTGGCCCGGCGCGCAGATGAGCTCGAGACCCGCGTCGTGAACGAAATTGAAACTCTCGTCCACGCTGGCGGTGCCGCGAATGAAAGGCGATCCCTCCTTCTTCGCGAGAATCGTGAGGCGGCGGTTGAGCATGGCCACGGCAAGGTCGCGCGGCAGATGCAGGCGGCGGAGGACCGAGGTGTCGGGCAGATAGGAATAGGGCACCACCACGTCGATGCTCACGGTCGTGGCCGGGGCCTCCGGTTCGGCGTGATAGCCGGCGCGCAATCCCAGCGCGGCGGCCACGTGGCCGAGATCGGGATTGGGCCGGGCGGCCGCGCGATCATTCAAACCGCCGAAGGCAGCCACGATCTGTGGCTCGACCGCGACGGGATCGACATCGCCGACGACGATCACGACCATCCGTTCGGGGCGGTACCAGGTGTTGTAAAGATCGACGAAACGATCGCGCTGCGCCTGTTCGATCACCGGCTTCAAGCCGATGGGCAGGCGCTGGGGGAAAAGGGAGTCGCCGAGCAGAAACTCAAACGAGGCGACGAACTGGCGGTAATCGACGGAGTCGCGGTCCCGCATTTCGCTCAGGATGATGCCGCGTTCCTTCTGGATCATTTCGGGCTTGAGCAGCAGGCCGCCGGCGAAATCCGCAAAAACCTGGAGGCCATCGGCGATCGTCGCGGGCCGGACATTGGGGAGGGCGATTTGAAAGGCGGTCCGGTCAAAGGAGGTGTAGGCATTGGTGTCCCCGCCGAAACTCATGCCGAGCCGCTGAAAATATTCCACGAGCGTTCCCGGGGGATAATGCGTGCTGCCGTTGAAGGCCATGTGCTCCAGGAAATGCGCCAGGCCCCGCTGGTCGTCGCGCTCTTCCAGCGATCCGGATAGCACCAGCAGTCGCAGCGAAGCCCGGCCCCTCGGTTCATGGTTGGGGAGCACGACATAGCGCAGCCCGTTGGGCAGGGCGCCGAAATGAGCCGCCGGATCGGGCTTTAAGTCGCTAACTGCCTGCGAGAACTGCGTTTGGCCCACGGCGCCGCGCAAAAGGACGAGGAACGCGAAAACGAACAGAACGGACTTTTTCATGAGAGGGTTGAACATTGCAGAAGATGGGCAGGAAGACGAATCAGAAAAGGCCGTTATTGCAGCTTGCGGCGGAGCGGGTTTTTTGCGGCGAATAGGTGATGATCTGGCTCTACCGTCTGCTGTTTCTGCCGGCGTTGATTGTGATGGGGCCTTCCCACCTGCGGCGGATGCGGCGGCGCGGCGATTACGCCGAGAATTTCGCACAGCGGCTGGGCAAGCATGACTGGATGACGAAGACCCGGGGCGGGGTGCGCCGCATCTGGCTGCAGGCGGTGAGCGTGGGGGAAATATTCGCCATCGCGCCCCTGCTGGAGGCGCTGAATCGGGAGGGGGTGGAGGTCTATCTGACCACGACCACGAGCACGGGTTATCGCCTGGCGAGCGACCGCTACCGCGGGCTTACCTCCGGGGTCGGTTATTTTCCCATCGACTGGTGGCCTTTTTCCGCGCGCGCCTGGCGGCGCATCAAGCCCGACATGGTGATCCTGATGGAGGGCGAGCGCTGGCCCGAGCATACCCACCAGGCGCGCCGGAGGGGCGTCCCGGTCTTGTGCATCAACGCCCGGCTTTCCGACCGCAGTTTTTTCCGGATGAGATTTTTTCCGCCCGCATGCTGGCTGGTGCTCTCGAATATCACCCGGATCCTGCCGGGCTCGGCGCAGGACGAGACGCGTTTCGGCAAACTGGGAGTTCCGGCCTCCCGGATCCTGACCACGGGGAACATCAAGCTTGATGTGACGATTCCGCTGTTGAGCGAGGCGGCTCTGGCGCAACTGCGCCGCGGGCTGGGCCTGCCCCCGACGCTCATTCTCCTCGGCTCGTCGACCTGGCGCGGGGAGGAGGAGGCGCTGGTGGAGGCGCTGCGCACCGCGCGCGCGGGGGGTCTGCGCTGCACGCTGCTGATCGTGCCACGGCACGCCGAGCGGCGTTTCGAGATCGAGCAGATGCTGCGGCCGACCGGCCTGCGGTTTCATTTCCGCTCCAAGGGCGCGGCGCCCGGCGAAGTGGACGTCGCCGTCGCCGACACGACCGGCGAGTTGCGTGAGCTCACGCAGCTCGCCGACCTGGTCTTCGTGGGCAAGAGCCTGCCGCCGCACACCGAGGGGCAGACGCCCGTCGAAGGCGCGACGCTCGGCAAGCCGCTGATGTTCGGGCCCGGCATGGGCAACTTCCGCGCCATCTCCCGCGAATTGCTCAGCCTGGGCGCCGCCTGCGAGGTGGCCGACGCCCGCGCCCTCGCCGCCGAGGCCCCAGAGCTGCTCCGCGACGCCAGCCGTCGCGAGGCCCTCGCCGCCGCCGCCGCCACCTGGCGCCGCCGCAACGTCGGCGCCCTGGGGCGCACGTTGAAAGTGATCGAGGAGGAGCTGGGAAAACTGAGTTGAAAGTTAGTGCTGATGCTTGAGGGTGGAGCGGATTGCCCCCAATACGCTTGATTGGGAAGCGCGTTGATTCATCTGGACTCCAAGGTCCGTTGTGCGGAGGCGGATTTGGGATATCCCTTCTGCGGGCTGGTGTTGCCCAAGGCCCGGGCTTGGCGAAGCGGAAGGGACAGGGGGACGACCCGCTCCGCATACAGGGCTCGAAAAAAACGCGGATCAGATGGGGTCATGCTTACGGGGACCCATCCCGTTTGTGGCACCGCTATTATCGTCCCTCCAGTCCCTTCCGCTCCGCCAAGCCGGAGGGCAACAAGAGCCCGCAGAAGGGATATCCCAAATCCGCCTCCGCACAACGGGAGCAGCGCCGGTTCTTTGTCCCTCCTGCTGACAATGTTGAGATCGCCTCAGGCGGTAATTTTCCTCCAACTCGACGGGGTCATGTCTCTCGACTCCTGACATATGCGCGTATCGCCATCTTTTTTCGCGTCCCGAAAAGCGGCGATCACACTGCAGGCTTTGATCCTAATAATGGCGGCGTGGTTTGTTTATTCGCCGGCGGCGCGGGGTGGGTGGATCTGGGATGATCCGGTGGAGGTGCCGCAAAATGCGGTGCTGCGGGATCCCTCGGGTCTGGCGAAGATCTGGTCCGGAGCGGTGGGGGTGGATTATTTTCCCCTCAAGACCACGGTGCAGTGGGTGGCGTGGCATCTGTGGGGTGACGATACGGCCGGCTATCATGGGCTGAACATCGGGCTGCATCTGCTGAGCGCATTTCTCCTTTGGCGGTTGTTGGCAAAACTCGGATTGGGAGCCTTCGGCGCGTGGCTGGGGGGCCTCCTGTTCGTGGTGCATCCGCTTGCGGTCGAGTCGGTGGCGTGGATCTCGGAGCTCAAGAATACGCTTTCGCTGCCCTTCCTGCTGATGGCGATGATTGCGTGGATCGATTACGATCGAGAAGTAGCGCAGGCGTCCCGCCTGCCGTCGTCAAAAATGCAGGCGGGGACGCCTGCGCTACTTTGGTACCTGCTTTCGGTCCTATGCTTTTTTGCGGCGATGCTCAGCAAGACATCAGTCGTGATGCTCCCGGCGGTGATTTTAGCATATTGCTGGTGGAAACGGGGCCGCATTGCGCGGCGGGATTATATTGCCAGCCTTCCTTTTTTTGCGGTCGCGATCGCCCTGGGCCTCGTGACCGTGTGGTACCAGCACCATCGCGCGATCGCGGGGGCGCCGCTGAACCTGCCGGGGATCGTTTCCCGCTTTGCCGCAGCGGGCCTAGCGATGGCGTTTTATCTGGGCAAATGCGTCTTTCCGGTGGGGCTGGAGCCGATCTATCCCCGCTGGGATGTGAGTCCGCCATCGCCGATCCAGTTTTTGCCCTGGGTGGTGATCGTTGCAATGATTGTCTGGCTGGCAACGCGGGCGACGAAGCCTGCGCTACTTCCGATCGTCGTCTTTGGCCTGGGTTTTTTTGCGCTCAATCTCGTCCCGGTCATGGGGCTCGTCCCGATGGCCTACCTGCGCATCACCTGGGTGTCGGATCATTTTGCCTACATTTCCCTGTTGGGGGTGATCGGGCTCGCGGCGGCGGGATTCGGCGCGTGGCATTCGTCATCCGGCACCAGCGGAAAAATCGCGGCGGTGGCGTGCGCCGCGCTCCTGATCGCAGTGCTAGCCGTCAAGGCCCGGGCTTACGATGCGGTCTTCCGGGACGAAAAAACGCTTTGGACTTACGCGCTGGAGCACAATCCTGACTCGGGAACCGCCCAGGGCAATCTCGGCAAAGCCTTGTTTCTCGAAGGGAATCTGCCGGAGGCGGAGGTCCATTTCAGGCGGGCCGCGGCCCTCAATCCCGACGACGCCGAGTCCCATTTCAACCTCGGCCTGGTTCTGGCCAACACCGGCCGGCAGAACGGGGCAATATACGAGTACCAAACGGCCCTTCGGCTGAAGCCATCATTCGCGGAGGCGCAGGACTGCCTCGGCAACGCCCTGCTTAATCTCGGGAGGCCGGCCGAGGCGAGCGACTGTTACCAGGCGGCGCTGCGGCTCGATCCCGATTACCCCGAAGCTCACGCCAACCTGGGTGTGGCGCTGGCGGAGCTCGGCCGCACGGAGGAAGCGGAACAGCAAATGGAGAAAGCGCTGCAGCTCAGGCCGGACTACCCGGTAGCGGAGCAGAATCTGCGGCGCTTGCGCGCCCAGCGGGCTCCGTGAGGTTTCCCTTAAAAGGTGGGGCGACGCGTCCCCGCGACGCCTGCTTCGACTCTGCCCAAACTGGCGTCGCGGGGACGCGCCGCCCCACCTTTTTATAGCTGCTCAGGATGAGCGAGCAGGGGCGGC
>Ga0302325_10033475_pt1 | contig 10528 bp, 10 predicted proteins | sample Palsa_T0_2_FD_201948 | JGI IMG/M metagenome (GOLD analysis project Ga0302325, IMG submission 201948) | Peat permafrost microbial communities from Stordalen Mire near Abisko, Sweden - Palsa_T0_2 | ecosystem: Environmental > Terrestrial > Soil > Palsa > Peat permafrost | place: Sweden: Abisko...
CGGCCTGCTCGGACTGCAGGGCCCCGGCGGCCCGGGCGAGGGCCACGGCGGTCTCGGCCTGGGCGAGCAGCTGGTGCAGGCCGGCCAGCGGCCCGCCGGGCGCCGGGCCGGGGTCCGCGGCCTGCTGCCCTGCGGCGGGGCGGTGGTCGTTGTGCCATTTGCGTGAGCACGCCGGGCTGCAGAACAAGCGGGGTGCGCCGCGCCGGTGACGGCGGGCAGCTCGATGCCGCATCCGGGCTGCCTGCAGCGCCGCTTATCGGGCGCGCCGGGCAGCGGCATCTGGTCAGGGATCTGGCTGGTCATGGCAGAGGCCTTTCTTTTTTCTTTCCGCTCAGGCAGGAAAAGGAAATGAGAAGAAAATCAGGGAGTTAAATGACGGGCCGGGTCCGGCTGCCCGCATGGGCGGGCGGCGTGCTTCCCGGCAGCGGGCAAGGTCAGGAGCGGCCGGCGGCGGGGCTGCCGCTGCCGTCGATGACCTGCAGCCGCACCCCGGTCGCGGTGGCGTACTCGGCCGCGTCCCGGGCGAACCGGCCAGGCCCGGCACCCGCCGCGGCGATGCCCGCCGCCGGGGTGCTCTCGGTGGCGTTCTTCAGCATCGACTCGATCTTGGAGACGTTGATGACGTCGACGTCCAGGGCCCGCGCGCAGGCCGCCTCGGCCTGTGGGTGTCGAAAACCTGTACCAGCTGCGCAGATGTCCTCTGAGCGCCGTTGGCTCGTTCCCGTGTCCGGTACATGACTGGCATGCCCTGGCCTCGCCGGGCCGTGTCGCTGCTGGGCTTGTCGCGCCGTGAGCCGCTGAGGCTGGCACGGGAGAATGAATCATGGGGCTACCGGCGGATCCACGGCGAGTTGGCCGGGCTCGGCGTCACCGTGGCCCCGTCCACCGTGTGGCAGATCCTCAAGCGCGCGGGATCGACCCGGCACCGCGCCGGGACGGGCCCGGCTGGCCGGAGTTCCTGCGATCCCAGGCAAAGGGAATCCTGGCGCTGGACTGGATCGCCAATCTGCCTGATGGGGTGCTTGAGCAACCTGTTACCGCCCCGGCGACGTCTGAGGGGTGAAGTACCGACCTGACCGGAAGCGGCACGGTGCCGCCTTGCCCAGACAGACAGGATCACCATGCACAGCAGAGCGCTGGCCGCCATCGGGGCGGCTGCAAGACTGGTCGGCCTGAGGCGTTATGTCCCGCTGCTGGCGGCCGCACTACTGGTAGCGTGCGTTTCGGCGGCGGCCACGGCCGGGACGGCCCCGGCCGCCGCGAGACCGGCGGCCGCAGGACCGGGCCAGGCGCGGTCGGCCTCGGCGGGCGCCCCGGCCGGCCTGCCGAGCAAGAGTCAGCAGATCAGGGTGCTGACCGCGGCACTGAGCAACATGCACAAGCACTACCTAGGCTGGAGTCCCGGCCCGATGGACATCTTTGATTACGGGATCGGCAGTCTCTGGCTCAAGGGCATCGACGGGGCCGGGACCACGATCGCGGTGATCGAGGGCTGGGGCTTCGGGCCAGGCGTGTCCCCGGGGGTCAAGCAATTCGACAGCACCCTCGGCTTGCCGGACCCGCAGATCACCACGATCTACCCGGCAGGCCCGCTGCCGAAAGAGTGCCCGCCCGGCATGGCCAAGCTCGGCAGCTACGGATCGTGCGCGTCCTGGGCCAGGGAGACGGACCTCGACGTCATGGCTGCGCACCTGATCGCCCCGTACGCGAAGATTGTGATCTCCGCGACCCCGGCGGACACGCAGGTCACTGATGACGCGGCCTTCCAGGTTGCGCCACCGGAAATGATGAAGGCGGTGGAGTTCATCGCGGCCAGCCACCTGGCCAACGTGATCTCGATCAGCGACGGGAACGGCGAGTCCAGCTACAGCCACGGCGCGGAGGAGGTCACCGCGCAGGATCCGGGCGAGCTGGCGGCAGCCGCGGCCGGGATCCCGGTGCTGGTGGGGACGGGCGACTGCGGCGTGGTGCAGAACCTGCCGGTGGCCAGCTCGCAGTGCGGCACCACCTCGCCGGAGCCGGACACGGGAACCTGGGACGACTCCCCCTGGGTCACCGCGGTCGGCGGCACCATCGACAACGTCAACGCCAGCGGGCAGAAGGTCGGCCCCGACCCGATCTGGCGCCGGCTTCTCGTCGATCTACCCCAGGCCCGCGTACCAGAATGGGGTCGCGCACATCACCGGCAGCCCGATGCGGTCAGTGCCGGACATCGCGATGGATGCCATCCAGGGGACATCGGAGTCGGGACCGCTGCTGGCCGGGGTGCTGGCGCTGGCGACCCAGGTCAACGGTGACCGCAACGTAGGCCCGATCAACCCCGTCTTGTACGGGGCGCTCGGTCCTGGCGGTGCGAAGGACGGCATCGCCGACGTGATCAGCGGCAACGACTCGGCAGTCGTCAACGGCAAGACCGTGGTACCGGGCTTCGCCGCGGCCAAGGGCTTCGACGTGGCCACCGGCTGGGGCACCGTCAACGGCAACTTCGTGCCTAGCCTGGTCGCCGCGACGCAGGCCTACCACCAGGAGGCCGCCGCCCGGCAGCAGGCCCAGGCCCAGCTGACCGCGCTTGAGACGCATAGCATCCGGCTGACGCCACCCGGCATTGCCAGGAACGGCACGTCGTACCTGTTCGCGCCTGGCTTCCTGCCCGGTCATCCGGTGCAGTTGTCGATCGACGGCAAGCCGGTCGCCAACCTGACCGCAGGTGATCTTGGCACCGTCGCCTACATGATCGACCCCAGCCTGCTCAACCTGGCCCCCGGTCGTCACGTGGTCAGGCTGGACAGCCTGCTGCTGACGATGACCGCCACCTTCCGCAGCAGCTAGCCGAATACGCGGCTTTTGTGGAAGTAGCGCGAGGCCGACCGCTCTCCGGATCACGCCTGCGATCGATGCTGGTCGGCGCTCCCGAGCCGATCGCGGCCCCGATACCCGAACTGGACGCGGTGTTCGCCCGGATAGCGCGGGAGTCCGACGGCATCCAGAATGTAGACGGCATCGGCCAGTCCCTGGCCGATGCCCCGTGAGCGGGCGCGGGCGCCGGGCAGCGCTGCCGGCCGGCGGCCCGCCCGGCCCGAGTACCTGGTCGCGGACGGGCAGGGCGGCCTGGTGGTGCGCCACTATAACCGCGAGGGCCGGGTCCGGGAATACGACTTCACGCAGCTTCCGGTCCCCGCGCCGATGCGGGCCTCGCTGGCAGCCCTGTTCGCCTGTGGGTGCCGTTATCGGCACCCACAGGGTCCGGCAGGAGAACGCCAGGCCGATGAGCACAATCGGCACCTGCAAGCGCTGCTGACGCTCAGTCCGGCCCGTCACCGACCATGCGGACACTCAGGTCAGGACGGACAGCGGCGATCTGATGGTGTAGGGTTCCAAAACCTCGCCATAGCCTCTGGCCTGCAGTTTTGCTGATGGTCACGCAGCCTGCTCGTACTCGTGGATCAGCCCGCCCAGGACGTTTCTTCGCCGGATCCCCGCACTGGCGAGACCGGTGACCGGGGCCGGGCTGGCGTCGTCGTGGTCGGGCGGCCGAAGGTCCCGGCCACGGTGCGGCCGGTGCCCGTTATAGTGCGTCACATACTCGGCCAGGACCGCCCGCAGGTGCCGCTCCCCCATGATGAGCATCCGGTCCGTGCACTCAGCCCGGACCGTGCGCACCCACCGTTCGGAAAACGCGTTCGCACGCGGGCTCCGGGGCGGGATCTTCACCACCTCGACTCCTGCGCCTGCGAGCACCGCATCGAACGCCTCGGTGAACTGCCCGGCCAGGTCCCTGACCAGGAACCGGAACCGGTCTGCGCGCTCCCCTAGGTCCATCAGCAGGTTCCGCGCCTGCTGCACCGTCCACGCACCGTCTGGATGTGCCGTGATCCCCAGCACATGGACATGCCGGGTGCCGATCTCGATCACGAAGAACACATAGACCCGCCGCAGCGTGACCGCGCAGTCGACATGGAAGAAATCACAGGCCAAAATCGTCGAAGCCTGGCTGCGCAGGAACTGCCGCCACGTCGCCCGGTCGCGCTGGGGTGCGGGCGGGATCTTCAGCCGTCTCAGCACCCGCCGGACCGTCGAGGCGCCGACCCGGTAGCCAAGACCGAGCAGCTCACCCTGGATCCGCTTATAGCCCAGCCCGGGTTCTCCCGTGCCAGCTCTTCGATCAGTGCCACGACCTGCGCGTCCAGCGGCGGGCGTCCTGCCTTCCGCGGGTAGGTCCAGCGCCAGCGGACCAGCCGCCGGTGCCAGCCCAGCAGCGTGCCCGGCGTGACCAGCCGCGTCCTGCGCAGCGCTGCGGACAGCAGCCGGGACAGGGCAGCGAGGACCGCCCGATCAGCCCAGTCCAGCCGGGGCTTCGGGTTCTGCCTCCGCAGCACCGCGACCTCGTGACGCAGTACCAGCAACTCGGCGTCCTTCGACGCCGACGAGCGCGCAAGCAGCGCCATCCACCCCGCCAGGCGGACGAACATCAGGTAGAGCATCCGTACCGTCACAAGCCTGCGATGCTGCCAGCTACATAGCCAGCACCGCAGGAAAACCCGCTGGTCGGCCGCCTATGCGCCGTTTTGGAACCCTACAGGACGTGTGGCAGATAATGAGGACGGGCTAACCGATGAGCTTTGGACGCTAGCGGCAGTGTCCGTCCTTTTGGAACGCCTCGATCACGAAGCTCCAGTGCAAGCGGCTGCTCTAAGGCTCGCGACGGCTGACAAGAGGGGTCGCGTGAGCCGCGAGAAAATATACGAGCTGGGTGGCTTCGCTGACGATCGCATGCTGCGCGGCTTCACCCGGCCATTCCGTCGATTGACTGAGGTCCTGCAAAGTGAGGGGGCAATACCGACAGGAGTCTCGCCGATCTTCGTCGCCCGGTATCCCGATGGCGTCAAAGCGTCCTATTTCAGCGTACCGAGTGAGGTTCCACAGCTACTGGAAGAGCTGTCGTCCGCAGATCCCGATCCAAGCGACCGGATCCCTTCGGCCGGTTGATTTGGGATCGCGACGACCGCCCGGGCGCGTCCCGTGATCTTGACGAAGACCGGCATCGGTACGACTGATAGTTAGCAGACGAAAGTGTGCGCCCGGATCACCTGACTCTGCGCGAACTATGAGGGCTAGGTTTCATGAACTTGCTGCCACGCGTAAGCGACCCCGGTGCTCCCGTCGAGGACATGTATCGATCACGCAGCGTGATTAATCTTGAAGTCCGTGCTCCGATAGATCGCCGATTTTGTGCGCATGAAGATCCGTCGGTCGCCGCACATTCGGCTCTACAGATCACCCGGTTCGGCGCGCCCTGGCTCGAAGAGATCCAGCGGCACGCCAATGCCCCAAGCAAGCGATATCTTTTCTGACGTGGCTGCCATTTCCAGCAGGAAATCGCCAGCCTATGCGAAATCTTATCTGGAGAGAATTGATCATGGCGATGAAGCATGCCCTCCGGTAACGTGGAGGCCGAGTGAGTTGGTATTTGGAGGTTTTGCGCCCATGTCTACTCAGCCCGAAGCTCCCCGGTTCCCGTTTCCTCCCTCCCCGGTGCCCTACAGCCCAGGCCCGGAAATGCGCGAACTGATGGCGAAATGCCCGGTCGCCAAGGTGCGGCTGCCCGATGATTCCATGGCGTGGCTGGTCACCGGCTTCGACGAGACGCGCGAGGTAACGATCGATCAACGTTATTCCCGCGCGCTCGTCTTCGCCCCTGGCCGCCAGGTGTACGGCATGGAGGCGGCCCTCGCGGTCTCCCTGATCGCCATGGACCCCCCAGCCCACACCCGCCTCCGCAAGCTGATGGCAGGGGCGTTCACCGACAAGCGCATCCAGGCCCTGCGCCCGGAAGTCACTCGGATCGTCGATGACCTAATCGACGCGATGCTTGCCGGCCCGCGGCCCGCGGACCTGTCCCGCTCGTTCTCGCTCATGCTTCCCGCCAGCGTGATATGCGCCCTGCTCGGCGTGCCCATAGCGGATGTCGACCTTTTCCACGAATGGTCGAACGCACTGTCCGGCGACTGGAGCCGCTCAGGGGACGAGATAGCCGAGGCGTACGCCGCCATGATCGGCTACATGTCGGAGCAGATCGCCCGGAAGCGCAAGGCACCCGAGGATGACCTGATCAGCGTGCTCATCAACGCCCGCGATTCCGGTGACAAGCTTTCCGAAGACGAACTCGTCCAGCTCTGCATCCAGCTGCTGGCGGCTGGCTATGAGACCACTGCTAACTCGATCAACATGTCGTTCGTGGCGCTGTGCCAGAACCCGGGCGAGCTGGCCCGGCTCCGTGCCGATCCCGAGCTCATCCCCGCAGCCGTGGAAGAGCTCGTGCGGTATGTGATCATCAGCGGCAGCGGGTTTATCCCGATGGCGCGCATCACCCGCGAGGAAGTGTGCCTGGGCGGCGTCACCATCCCCGCCGGGGAAACCGTCCTGCCTTCGTTCAATGTCGCCAACCGGGACCCCGCGGTGTTTGACGACCCGGACCGGCTTGACGTGGGGCGCGCACCCAAGGCCCACCTGGGTTTCGGCGTCGGCGCCCACCACTGCCTCGGCGCGCAGCTCGCCCGGATGGAGCTTCAGGAGGCTTTCCGCGGGCTGCTGACCCGGCTGCCCGGCCTGCGGATGACGGTGCCGATGTCCGAGCTTGAGTTCCGTGCCGGGCAGGCCATCGCCAGCATGCGTGAGCTGCCCGTCACCTGGGACGACGCGTGACGTGGCGGGTGACGGTCGATACCGGGCTGTGCATCAGCTCCGGCATGTGCGTGGGCACAGCGCCGACCCGGTTCCGGTTCGATGAGTCGGGGCATTCCAGCCCGGTACGGGAGCTGACCGAACCCGACGACCAGGTCCGCGACGCCGCGGTGTCCTGCCCAGTCGAGGCGATCCTCCTGACCGACGCGGAGACCGGCCACCCCGTCACGCTCGACGACTGACAGATTGAAGGCTGGGCAGCCGATACGGAGGCCTGTCCCGGCCCCGGCATCCACGTCAGCCCCCGCCCGTAAGCCTCCCATCAGGGCATCGAAGACCCGGGGATCGGCGTATACCCGCCTTCTACCTGGCGCTCATTTGCCACCGCATCGACCCTGCCCACGACCGTATGAATCGCGCCGGAATGGCGCGTAGGAGTCAGCGCCGATTCAGCACGGGGCGTTGGATCTGTGAGTGTGATCACCTGAAATGGCTCTTCCGCGAATTTTGTGGTGCCGGTTACGCTGGGTGCATCATGAGGCGACGGCGGAGCAGGGGAAACCCGGCACGGCCGTACATTTGCCGTTTGACCGTTTTATTAGTTACGTGGAATCCGAGCACGGAAGGCTCTGTCGGCCGAAGGCCGTCCTCACCTGCGAGGATTCCCACGTAACAAGGATTCTGTGGACTGCGACGAAGGAGCATTCCACAGAATAACTTTATTTACGATGCCCTCGACCATGCCCGAGCTGTACGGGAGGCTGAGGCCGTTGAGGACCGCTTCCTTGTCGTTGCGGATGCCGGTGACGAACGAGTGGAGTTCAGGCTGGTCATCGGCCTCGACTGCGGCGAGCCAGGCATCGAGGCCGGCGCTGCCCGTGAGGTTCGCCATCATCTCCGCGAACGCCCTGACGTGCACGGCGAGCGAGTTCAGGTGCGCGCACTGGGCGAGGATTCCCGCGAGCCGGGCCTGCTCCTCCGGCTTGAGATGGTCTGGCCTGGTCAGGAGCAGGCGGGTGATCTGCCGGGTCTTGGGAACCGCGGGCGGAGGGGCCGCGGCGGCGTCCGTCTTCCGGAGCGGCGCGAGGTAGCGGCGGACGGTCTGCACGCTGCCGTTCCAGCCCTGTTCCCGCAGTTCGGCGTGCAGGACGGCGGCGTCGCGGGCGCCGTCGTTCCAGCGCCGGCAGAGGTAGGGCTTGAAGTCGTCGAGCCTGGATTCCCTGTTCGCGGACCTGGCGAGGAGCTCGTCGGTGCTGCCGGCGCGGGCGAACCGGCGCACGGTCTTGCGGTCCAGGCCGGTGGCGCGGCTGATCTCGGCCTGTGACTGGCCGCCGGCGATCCGGGCACGGATGTCGTCGTAGCTTTCCCGGGTCCGCGTCACGATGCGGGGCTCCTGCTCGTCCGCGTGCTGAGTGACCTGTTCCGCAGGTCCCGGGCATGCTGCACGGGAGGGCTCGTCTCCTTCTCCCTGCCCGTCGGCGGGTCCAGGCGCGTCGGCTGCCGCGAGCAGGCAGGGACGGTGGCGGGCGACGGTCTTCTCCGCGTATTCGGCCAGGTTGTGCCACATGTGCCAGCGGTCGGCGACCTGGATTGCGGCCGGCGCGCCGGTCCGGGCGGCCTCGCTGTACCCGGTGGCCCGGTCCCGGCAGATCACGGCCGCGCCGGGATGGTCCTTCAGCCACGCCGCGACGGTGGCGGACTCGCGGTCCGGCAGCATGTCCACGACGCCGCCGGTCTCCATGTTGACCAGCACGGTTCCGTACACGTGCCCCTTAAGCAGGGCGAAGTCATCGATGCCGAGTATTTCCGGCGCCGTGGCGGCCCCGGGTTCCGGGAGGACGGCGAGCAGCCGCAGGATCGTCGAGGAGTGCACGGCGATGCCCAGCCGCGCCGCGAGACGGGCGCCGGCCCGGCCGGCCAGTTCCAGCCCGAACCCGGTCAGCATGTCCGTCAGCGGGATGCTCCGCCGGCAGTACCTGCTGGTCAGCCCGTCCGCCTGCACGGCGAACGTGACCTTCTGGCAGGACGGGTTCACGCAGCAGAACCGCACCACCCGCAAGACGATCAGCACCGGGCGTCCCCCGGCCGCGCCGTCGGCCACGGTCCGGGAGTAGCCGCCGTGCACCCGCGCCGACACCGACCCGCAGGCCGGGCAGCACTCCGCGGAAGCCGTGCACGACGCGGAGATCACCACGGCGTCGCCGGTGTCCTCTATCCGATGCACCCGCACCCCCGCGAGCTGCGGAAATAGCAGGGATAGCAGTTCCTGGCCCTCCTCTGACACATCCAGGACGCGGGCGGCAGGACGAGAAGGGGCAGGCGTCGTGACAGACTGGGCGGGCAGTGCGACACGCTGCTGCGTGTGGTGAGTGTCAGCGCCGACATACCGGCACGACAGCCGTGGCACTTCTGAACTGAGCCGCCCGAGGGCTTGCTTGCGCCGTGTGCGGTGAAAGTCGCACGCACGGTGCTGAGGGGGCGGCGGCGCGGTAACGCGCCGCCGCTACCCGACACGAGGCTCCAGGCGAGGGGGACAGGGGTCTTGGCGGATTCCTGCGTCCGACCGGAGCCTCGCTGCCTCATCACGCCGACACGCCAGCGCATCCCCGGATCGTCACAATCCCGGCGAACCAGCCTCGTCTACCCCGCGAAAACCAGCCTGACGTCACCCACAGTCAGCGACCACAAAATTCGCGGAAGAGCCACTTCCGGTGAGCGCCATCAGATGCGCCGCCAGGGACTTGAACCCCCAACCCGCTGATTAAGAGTCCGCTGCTCTGTTCGTTTATTATCCTTGAGCTGCTGTCAAATAATGCTAGCACATGCCGGGAGCTGCCGTTTTGTCCGCTCGCCAGAATCCGCGACTCGTTGCGGATACCGGATGATGCCGGCGCGTACCGGGGCATCCGAGCAACCATGGAGCAAACATCGATGCGAACTGGTCTAGACCATCGTGGCCGAGGACATGCAGACGCATTAGGAAGAGACCGTGGGTATCGTCGGCAATGGTATAGACGCCTGGCGCGGCGCAACGTAACATCGCGCTCCGGGTCGGGCAAGAGATGCCGACACGCTTAGTGATTCCTGCTGGCGGTGCCCGGTCCGCTGGCCTTGGTCGCGTCTTCGGCATCCGGGCCTGTGAACGTGAGCGGCTGGCCGGAGACCGGGCACAATAACGGCGTGCCTGTCGGGGGCGACCACCATCCTGGCCGTGAGCGCGCTGCGGCTGGCTGGCTGTAGTGTGTCGCGCTACAATGGACTACATGACTAGCCCGCTGAGTGTCCGGCTTAACGACGCGACCATCGCCCGCCTGGGCAGGCATGCCCAGCGCGTCCACCTTGCGCCCCGCACCCTCGCACAGCGCTATGTCGAGGAAGGCCTGCGCATGGACGAGCATCCGCTCGTCCGGTTCGCGGAAGGCCCCGCCGGCCGGCGCGCCAGGCTCATGGGCACCGGCAAGGACGTCTGGGAGGTTATCGCCATCGTGCGGGATAACGGCGGGGATATCGCCGAGGCGGCCCGCTACCTGGAGATGCCCCTCGGCCTCGTTCAGGCCGCCGTCACCTACTACGGCGCCTACACCGACGAGATCGACCAGTGGATCGAGGTTAACGCGCAGGAGGCCGCCGAGGCACACGCCGCCTGGGCAGCAGGGAAGAACGCCGTCCGGCAGTGAGACTACTGCTGGATGAGATGCTCTCACCGGTCATCGCCCGCGAACTGCAAGCGCGCGGCTACGACGTGCAGGCCGTGGCCGCGCACCCGCAGCGGGAGGCGCTCCCCGATCCCGAGGTGCTGGCGCTCGCGCGAGCCGAGCGGCGTGCCGTGGTTACGAACAACGTGCGC
>Ga0302325_10033476_pt1 | contig 10528 bp, 6 predicted proteins | sample Palsa_T0_2_FD_201948 | JGI IMG/M metagenome (GOLD analysis project Ga0302325, IMG submission 201948) | Peat permafrost microbial communities from Stordalen Mire near Abisko, Sweden - Palsa_T0_2 | ecosystem: Environmental > Terrestrial > Soil > Palsa > Peat permafrost | place: Sweden: Abisko...
GACCTCCTGGGCATCCTGGCCGCCGACGACATGCGCTGTGTCGGGGTGCTCGCCACCCACTTCCATCCCGACCACGTGGGTGGCGACCTCATGGGATACCGGATCGAGGGGGTCACCGACCTGCTCGAAGCCGTCCAGGTTCCCGTGCACGTCCAGGCGGCCGAAGCCCCGTGGGTGGTGCGCGCCACCGGGGTCGCCCCAACCGAGCTGGTCGAACACCACAGCGGTGACGTCGTGATGGTCGGTGACATCGACGTCGAGTTGGTCCACACCCCGGGTCACACCCCGGGCAGTCAGTGCTTCGCCGTCGACGGCCGACTGGTGGCGGGGGACACGCTGTTTCTCGACGGCTGCGGTCGTACCGATCTCCCCGGGGGCGACCCGGCGCAGATGTACGAGTCGCTCACCACCCGCCTGGCGCGCTTCGGGGACGACACCATCTTGTACCCCGGCCATCTCTACTCGCCCGAGCCGTCGGCCAGCATGGGAGAGACGCGTCAGCGGAACTACGTCTTCCGGCCGCGCACCGCAGACCAGTGGCTGGCCATGTTCGGATCATGACGCCGGTTCGGATCATGACGCCGGTTCGGATCGTGACGCGGCTCGGGAGACACCCCCGGCGCCGGTAGGTCGCCCCGTTCATGGTGCTCGACTCCCGTTCCACCATCGCCGTCGTCGGCGCGTCCCTGGCGGGGCTGCGCGCGGCCGAGACCATGCGGGCCGAGGGCCACAGCGGCCCGGTGGTGCTCGTCGGGGCGGAGCCCCATCTGCCCTATGACCGACCGCCTCTGTCCAAGCAATTCCTGGCGGGCACGTGGAGCCTCGATCGCGTGCTCCTGCGACCGTCGGAGAAGGTCACCGCGCTCGGGCTCGATCTGCGTCTCGGCCAGCGCGCCGTGGCACTCGACGTCGAGGGCCACACGGTGGAGCTCGAGGACGGGAGCGCGCTGCACTTCGACGGGCTGGTGCTCGCCACCGGTGCCCACCCGCGGCCGCTGCCCGGTGCGGCGCCCCTGTCGGGCGTCCACGTCCTGCGCACGCTGGAGGACTCGCTCGCCATCGGAGGCGCGGCGCGCCAACCCGGGGCCCGCGTCGTCGTGGTGGGAGCGGGGTTCATCGGCTCGGAGGTGGCCGCCACCTGTCGCGGTCTCGGGGCGCGCGTGACGGTGGTCGAGGCCCTGGCCCAACCCCTGGCCCGGGTGCTCGGCGCCGAGATGGGCGCGGCGTGCGGCGCGCTGCATGTCGACCATGACGTCGAGCTCCTGACCGAGGTGGGCGTGTCGGCCCTGCGACCGGCACATGGCGGTGCGGCGGTCGCGGCCGTCGAGCTCGACGACGGACGGGTGCTCGACGCCGATGTCGTGGTCATCGGGATCGGGGTCGTGCCCACGACCGAGTGGTTGGAAGGCTCGGGCCTCGAGATCGCCAACGGCGTCGTGGCGGAGTCCACGCTGCACGTCGCCGACGACGTGGTCGTGGCGGGGGACATGGCTCGCTGGTTCGACCAAGGGGTCGGCGCGCCCATCCGGATCGAGCACTGGACCAACGCGGCCGAACAGGGTGTCGTCGCGGCGCGCAACTTGTTGGCCGGTCGCGCCGATGCCATCCCCTATGTGCCTGTGCCGTATTTCTGGTCCGACCAGTACGACGTGAAGATCCAGGTGATCGGGCACCCGAGCCCCGACGACGACGTGGTGGTGGTCGACGGGTCGGTGCCCGAGCGTCGCTTCGTCGCGCTCTACGGCCGCGCCGGCCGGCTGACCGCGGCGTTGGGCTTCAGTCGTCCCCGTCAGCTGATGGCCTACCGCCCGCTCCTCGAGGTGGGGACGAGCTTCGACGACGCCCTGGCGCACCGTCCCGCCTGAGGCCGGGGCCGACGAGGACGCCCGGTCGCGCCTGCTGGGCGCGCAGCGCGCGCATCGACGCCAGGATGCGACGGTGTTCCTCCGGCGCCGGATGCCGACCTCCGTAGGCACTCGCCTCGACCACCGCGGCCAGCGCCTGCCACGTCCCGGACCGGTCGCCCGCCCACGCGTCGATGGCCGCGGCGTACTCGGTCAGCGTCTCGTCGGGACGGCGCCGTCGTCGGGCTCGCCGGCCGGCCATCTCGATGCTGCGGGCCGCTTTCTCGGCCCAGGTGCGGGGGCGACGGCGACGCACCACCACGACCAGGGTCACGACGAAGGCGAGTGCCAGGACGATGCCGATCGCCACCCACGGGAGCCGGCCCAAGGTCGAGGTGGCGTCGTGCCACAGGGTCGAGCCCGGCGACGGGTTGGCCAACGGGACCACGGCGGTCGGGTCGAAGCTCTGCCACCCGTAGCCGGGGAACCACACCTGCACCCACGCGTGCGCGTCTTTGGCCTGGATGTCGTAGAGGTCGGTGATGGGGTCATAGGGCCCCGGCACGTATCCCACCGCCTCGCGCGCCGGGATGCCGATAGAACGCAGCATCACCGCCAGCGCGGTGGAGATCTGCTCGCAGAAGCCGGTGCGGCTCCCGAACAGGAATTGGTCGACGGTGTCCTGACCGGGCGCCAGGGGCGGGATGTCGGTGGAGTAGTGCGTGTGCGTGGCGATCCAACCGATCAGGCTCTCGACCTTGTCGTAGGTGCCGGCCTGATGGGCGGTGACCGACCGGGCGAGGGCCGCAGCCCGCGCGTAGGGGTGGGGGAGCTCGGTGTCGGGCACCCGGATCGACGCCGGCACCGCGCCGGTGCCCGGCGCGGCGCGCAACTGCTGCGCCGTGGGTGTGTGCACATAGGACTCCACCGTGTAGATGGCTCCCGGGCCCAGCCCGATGGGCGAGACGATCGAGTCGCTGTCGGAGACGAAGAGGTCGTGGGTCGGGAACCACACCTCGTGCGCGGTGTCGGCGTGGAACACCAGGTTGGGCGACGACTGCACCACGTAGAACGTCTGGAGGTCCGCTTGGGCGTTGCCCGGGGGCGACCCCGGACCGGGGAGGATGAACGGTGAGTCCTCGTCGAGGCGCAAGGAGCTGTGGGGGGCCCGCGTCTGGTTCCAGCTGGCGCCGTCCCAGTCGTCGAAGGTCTCGCCGATCCAGTACGACGGCCGATCGGCCCGCACCCGCATGACCACGGTGTTGCCCAGCGCGCCCCGCAGCGCGGTGTCGAGACGGTCCGAGAACCCGAGGAACCCACCCACCCGGGTGGCGCCGGCCGAGGTCCCCGGCTTGGCGAGTTGGGCCACCTTTCCGTCGTCACCGGCCAACGCGCCCGGCACGGGCAGCTCGGAGCCGGGGCCCGCCGCGGACGGGAAGTCGATCCGGCCCGCCACGTGGGGGGCGGGCAGGACCGCCAGCACCACGGTGCCGGTGACGACCACCGCCGCCAACGTGGCGAGCACGCCCCGGGGGCGCAGTCGGCCCCCCTCGCTGGCCGAGCTCCACATGGCCAGGAGCCCCGCCAGCCCGAACGCCAACCACACCACGACGTAGACCCCGAAGGCGAGGTCGATGGCCTGGGCCGCGGCCACCGCCATGAGGCTGGCCGAGCCGGCCAGGGAGAACGACAGGTCGCGTCGGGCCGGGACGTCGAAGGCGTGGGCCACCTGCACCCAGACGAACAAGACGGCCAGGGGGTTCTCCACCGTGCTCACGTCGTAGAGGGTCTGACCCGTCAACTGACGGAAGAACCACACGAACGCCGCCACGGCGCTCACGGCCAGGATGAGTTTGATCCACGGCAGCGGGTGCTCCCGGGTCCGGTAGGCGAGGACCATGCCCACCACGACGAGCACGATCGAGCCGCCCGCCACGGTCCACGACAGCTCGCCTTCGGCCCGGCACGCGGCGATGCCCGTGATCACCGCGCCGGCACACGCCACGCGCAGGGTGATCGAGTGCTCGGGAGGCCCCGGACGGTTGGCGCGCTTCACCGCGTCGAAGAGGCTCACCGGCGACTCGGAGTGCTTCCCTCGGCTACGGCGCGCGCCAGCCGACGGCCCGCGCTGCGACGGTCGCCCACGACCCCGGTCCTGGGCCCGCCGTCCTCGGTGGTTCCCAGCAGCACCGAGGCGCCCCGGTCGACCAGCGCCACCACCGTCGCCATGGCCCGCTCGGCCATGCGCTCGGCCGCCTCGGCCTCGGCCGGCAGGTGGACCTCCAGGGTCACGGGCTCGGCCGTCGGCCCCTCCATCTCGCGCACCATCAACTCGCCGCTGTGCGCGGTGGCGGGCCAGTGCACCCAGCGGCGTTGGTCGCCGGGTCGATAGGGGCGCACCCCGCGCGGCTCACCGATCTGCACCGACGAGTCGAGGACCCCACCCCCGGCGGTGTCCTCCCGCCCGCCCGGCAAGGGCAGGGGCACACCCAGCCGGGGCCCGACATGGAGCAGGCGGGGCAGCTCCACCACGACCGTCTTGCGCCACCACAGCAGGCCGAAGGGAGCGGCGGTGGCCAACTCGAGCACCACGCGGTCGTGCACGCCCCGGTGCGTCGGCAGCAAGGTGATCGCACCGGCGCGCTCGACGCCGGTGTCCGCGTCCACGATGGTGTGGCGCTCCGAACCGGCGCCCGCCCGCGTCCGGTGCGGCCCCACGAAGCTCTCGGGTCCCGGTGGGTGCAGGGGCTTGACCCGCAGTCGGGTGTTCGAGGTCGCCACCAATTCCACCGGCAGACCCGAGGTGGCGTCGCTCGGGGCCTCCACGATGACGAGCCCGGCTCGTCCCGCCACGACGGCCGGTGCGACCAGTCCCACCGCCAGGATGCCCGCCAGCACGTCGCCCACCGCCTGGACCCAACCGGCACCGCTGTTATGGGCCACGAGCCCCCATGCCAACAGCACAAGGGCACAACTCACCAGAGGGACCACGGGCCGGATGGGCCGGACCAAGCGGCGCCGGCGGGCGATGGTGCCGATCGGGATCTCCCGACCGGCGCGACCGGTCACGGCCGGGGGGCAGGTGTGGTGTCGAGCAGACCCCGGACCGCAGCCACACCCTGCTCCACACCTTCGTCGGTGAGGAGCCGATGCGCCAGGCACGCGACGGCGACGGCTTTCACGTCGTCGGGGGTGACGAACGGTCGGCTCGACAGCACGGCGTGCGCCTGGGCGGAGCGGATGAGCCAGATCGCGGCGCGTGGGCTCGCACCCAGGCGGACCCCCGGGGCGTTGCGGCTGGCCCGGCACAGCGCCACCGCGTACTGCGCCACGCTCGGCGCCACGTCGACCGATTCTGTGGCGCGCTGGGCCCCGAGCCACTCTTGGGTGCTGCACACCGGCTGGAGCTCCCCCAGGGCGAACTTCCCGCCGCCGTGCTGGACCAGACGGGCCTCGGTGTCGGAGTCGGGATAGCCGATGGCCGTTGCCAACGCGAACCGGTCCAGCTGGCTCTCGACCAGCGGGTAGGTCCCGAGTTGGGAGAAGGGGTTCTGGGTGGCGATGACCAGATGCGGTCGCGGCAGTGGCCACGATTCGCCGTCCACGCTCACCTGCTGCTCCTCCATCGTCTCGAGCAACGCCGCCTGGGTGCGCGGCGGTGTGCGGTTGAGCTCGTCGACCAACACCACGTGCGCGAACACCGGACCGGGTCGGAATTCCCACGTGCCGGTGTCGGGCGCGAACACCGACACGCCGGTGATGTCGGACGGCAACAGGTCGGGATGGCCCTGCACGCGCGACAACTCGGCCCCCAGTGACGCGGCCAGGGCGCGCGCCAGGACGGTCTTGCCCACGCCCGGCACGTCTTCGATGAGCAGGTGCCCGCCCGACAGCGCCGCCATGGCGGCCGCGGTGAGCGCGCCCGGGGTGCCCAGCAGGACCGTGCTCAGGTTCTCGACCAGGGACCGCCCCAACGCGATCGCGGCGTCGATGGGGACGACCGGTTGGGCCGGGCCGTCGAGGACCTCGATGTCGGGGAGCAATTCCGCGCGTCGACCTCCCGCCACGCTCACGACGCGGTCGGTGGTCGCCTCGCGCTCCCCGAAGTGGGCGGGCTCCATCAGGTCCACGTTATCGGCACGTTCCGGGCCGAACTGAACGAGCTACCAGGGACAACGTCTGGTTCAGAACTCCAGCGCGCTCAGCTCGGGCACCGTGGCCAGGGCCCGCTCCCGTGCCGCCAGCCAGCGGGAACGGGTGGCGGCCCGCTTGACCTGGGTGGCACGGGGCTCGACCACCGCCGAGGGCCGCCACGCCGCGGCCACGTCGGCCTCGTCGGCCCACACCCCCAGCGCGATGCCGGCCAGATAGGCCGCACCGAGCGTGGTCGCCTCGGTCACGGGCGAGATCTCCACCGGCCTTCCCACCGCGTCGGCCAGCGCGGCCATGAAAGTGGGGTTGGTCGACATCCCGCCGTCCACGCGCAGGGTCTCCACCGTCATGGCGGTGTCGGCTTCGGCCGACTCCAACAGGTCCGCGCCGCGATGGGCCACGCCCTCGAGCACGGCCCGCACCATCTCGGGCCGGCCCGTGCCGCGCGTGATCCCCACGTACGTGCCCCGGGCGCCGAAGTCCCACACCGGCGCGCCCAGCCCCAACAGGGCGGGCACGAACCACACGTCGCCCGTGTCGTCGCACGCGGCCGCCACGCGGTGCGAGTCCGCCGCGTCGTCGATGATGCCCAGGTCGTCGCGCAGCCACTCGACGCACATGCCGGCCGACAGCATGACCGCCTCGACCCCCCAGGTCTTGTGACCGGCGCGCTGGTACGCCACGATCGGGAACGTGCCGGCCCCGCCGCGCCGGGCGAAGGCGGGGCGGGCGTCGCCCACACACAGGTCCAGCATGCCCCCGGTCCCGAAGGTGGCCTTGGCCAACCCGGCCCGGGTGCAGCCCTGGCCCACCAGCGACGCCTGCTGGTCACCGGCCATGCCACAGATCATGGGAGCACCGTCGAGCGCGCCTGCCTCGCCCACCGCGCCCGACGAGTCCACGATGGCCGGCAGCACGCTCCGGGGGATGCGAAGCGCGTCGAGCATCGTGTCGTCCCAGTCCGACCCGTCGCGCGCCATCAGCCCGGTCACCGCGGCGTTGGTGGCGTCGGTGACGTGCAGCGCGCCACCCGACAGCGTCCACGCCACCCAGGTGTCGACGGTGCCGAAGCACAGGTCGCGTTCGCGCTGCGGATCGGCCATGTCGAGGAGCATGGCCAGCTTGGTGGCCGACTCGTTGGGGGCCACCCGGATGCCCTGGTCCCGCAGCACCAGACACGTGCCCACCGTCCGCAGGTCCTGCCACCCGATGCCCGGCCCCACGGGTTCGCCGCTCCGGCGGTCCCACACGATGGTCGAGCTCCGTTGGTTGGCGATCCCCACCCCCGCCACCGGCCCTCCCGCGCCCAGCGCGGCCCGGGCCACCTCCAGCACCGCGCTCGCCATGGTCAGCGCGTCGAACTCGACGAACCCCGGAGCGGGCGACGACGGCAGCACCTCGACGTAGTGGACGTGGTCGATGGCCCCGTCGCCGTCCACCACCCCGGCCCGCACCCCCGAGGTCCCCACGTCGACCACCAGGACCGCGCTCACGGCCACTGCACCTCACCGAAGGGCGAGGGGAGCCCGAGCTTCCCGGGATTGAGGATGCCGCGGGGGTCGAGGGTCTCTTTCAGGCTCACCAGCACGTCGAAGGCGGGGCCCAGCGCGTCGGCCAAGAACCGCCCCCGGTTCACGCCCACCCCGTGGTGGTGGCTGATGGCCCCGCCATGGGCCCGCACCGTGTCCATGACGACGCGCCAGGCGGAGGTGTAGTAGCGCTCGGCCCATTCGTCGTCCCCGTCGGGCCCGCGGCCGGCGAAGGTGAAGTACAGACACGCACCGTCGACATAAGCGTGGCTCTGGTGCGCCGACGCGGCCAGCGTGCCCTCGATGGCGGCCAGCGCGGCGACGCACTCGTCGTAGAGCGGGCCCAACACCGACCAGCGCGCCGCGATCTCGACGGTGTCGACCACGATCCCGGCCCGGTACAGCGGGGCCAGGGCCGAGACGTCGTTGCGGTGCTCGACCCAGTGCGCCACGACCTGCTCGTCGAGGGGCTGCGCCCCGGCCGCGGCGCACTCGGCGTCGACCACCGCCAGCGTCGCGTCCAACAGGCCCTCGTCCGCTTCGTCCAGGACGACCAGCGCGCTCACGTCGGCCAGCTCGAAGTTGCGGGCCGACTCGGTGGCGTCATAGAGACGCAGCACCGCCGGGGTGGCACCGCGCCGCAGCACGCGACGACACACCTCGAGGCCCTGCCCGAACCCCGCCAGCCCGTAGGCGCGGCGCCCTTGCGCCGGGGCCACGGGGTGCAGGCGCACCTGCGCCTCGGTGATCACCCCCAGCACTCCTTCTGACCCCACGAACAGCTGCGACAGGTCCGGTCCCAGCGCGGCGCGCGGGCCCGACCCGCCCGTCCTGACCACACGCCCGTCGGCCAGGGCCACCTCCAGCCCCGTCACCATGTCCTCGATCTTGCCGTAGCGGGTGGAGTACTGACCCGCCCCCCGGCACGCCACCCATCCGCCCACCGTCGACAGGTCCATCGACTGGGGCCAGTGCCCCAGGGTGACGTCGTGTCGGCGCAGTTCGGCCTCGAGGTCGGGGCCGAACGTGCCGGGCCGGACGTCGGCCACCAACGACGTCGTGTCGAGCTCGACCACGCCCGCCAGCGCGCACAGGTCGAGCGACACCCCGCCGAACAGCGGGATGCTCGACCCGCACACCCCCGAGCGTCCCGCCACCGCGGTGACCTGGCGCGCGTCGGTGGGGCGCGCCACCACGGCGGGCCGGGCCGGGACGCGTCCCCGGGTGGCCCACCGGATCGCCAGCGGCCACCAGTCGCGTCCCGCCTCGGCCCGGGCCGTGTCGTCGAGGGTCACCTCGTCGCACACCGAGCGCAGCCGGGACAGCATCGCGTCGTCGACCGGCACGCGCGTCCCGGGGATGCGGTCGGTCACCGCGTCCGCCGGTGCGTCGATGGGTGTGACCGGCGTCGGTGTGGTCACGGGGCCGTGCTCACCGGGTCGAGCCCGGCCCGGGCCATGTCGCGCCGGGCCCGGTCGGAGAACGCGGCGGCGTCGCGAGCCGCCTCGGCGCTGGTGCGGCCCCATTCCGGCGCCAGGAGCTCGCCCACGCCGGGCGCGGCGTCCGCCGCGGCCAGGGCGCGGCGCAACACGCTCCGGGTGCGGCGCGACAAGACGTCGTCGACGGTCATGGCCATCTCGTGGCGCACCGCCCACACCGCTTCGGCCCGGATGTGGGGCAGCCCGGGGACGAGCGGCTCCAGCAGCTCGGGCCGACCCGACGCCAGCTCGAGCACGGCCGGGGTCTCACCGCCGTGCCGCCCCACCAGCGCGCCCAGCACGTCCTCGCCCACGCCCAGCCGGGTCGCCGCGCCCGGGCGGCGCAGCGCCTCGAGCCCCGACGAGCCGACCAGCTCGAGGTGCTTGGTCCGGCACCGCTGCGCGCCGGGCCCGGCGGCAGGTCCCAAGCTCTTGGCCACCACGTCCACGGTGTCCTCGGCCATGCGCCGGTAGGTGGTCAGCTTGCCGCCGGTCACGGTGATCATGCCGTGGGCCGACACCGCCACGGTGTGGCGTCGGGACAGGTCCGCGGTGCGCGCGCTCACGTGGTGACCCTGGCCCGCAGCCAGCAGCGGCCGCAGCCCGGCCCACACCGCGGTGACGTCGTGGCGACCGATGGGCTCGGTGATGACGCCGTTGGCCGCGTCCAGCACGTAGTCGACGTCGTCGGGCAGACAGGCCGGGTCGTCGAGCGGGCCGTCCCAGTCCGTGTCGGTCGTACCCAGATAGACGTCGTCGCCGTCGGGCCACGGCACCACGAAGATCGACCGACGGTCCTTCGGGACCGGGATCACCGCGGCGATGTCGGCGGGCAGCTTGGAGCGCGACACCGTGACGTGGATCCCCTTGGCGGGCCGGATCGAGTGCGGGTGCGACGATTCCTCCAGGGCCCGCACGTCGTCGGCCCACACCCCTGTGGCGTTCACCACCACCCGGGCGCGCACCTCGAACTCGGTCGGGTCGCCCCCGTCCTCACCGACGAGGGTGGCGCCGGCGACAGCCGGGCGCACCCGGGCGCCCCTCACCGTGCCCGACGCGTCGGTCACGAGGCCCACCACCTCGGTGTAATTGGCCACCACGGCACCGTGGTCGAGCGCGGCGGTGCGGGCGATGGTCAACGTCAGCCGGGCGTCGTCGGCCCGGGCGTCGTAGTAGATGAACCCCGCCACCAGGCGGTCGGTGCGCAAGGTGGGCAGATGCGCCAGGGTCTCGGCCTTCGTGATGCGGCGGTGGCGCTTGCCGATACGCAACCCGCCGGTCAGGTCGTAGAGGGTCAGGGCCGTGGCGTAGGTGCGCGCCACGCCCTTGTTGATCAACCCGTCCCGGCCGAACAGCGGGATCAGGAAGGGCAGCGGCGCCACCAGGTGTGGCGCGTTCTCGAGCAACCGCTGGCGCTCGTGCAGCGCCTCGTACACCAGCCGGAAGTCGCGCTGTTGGAGGTAGCGCAGCCCCCCGTGCACCATCTTCGAGGACTTCGACGACGTCCCCGAGGCGAAGTCGTCAC
>Ga0302325_10033478_pt1 | contig 10527 bp, 10 predicted proteins | sample Palsa_T0_2_FD_201948 | JGI IMG/M metagenome (GOLD analysis project Ga0302325, IMG submission 201948) | Peat permafrost microbial communities from Stordalen Mire near Abisko, Sweden - Palsa_T0_2 | ecosystem: Environmental > Terrestrial > Soil > Palsa > Peat permafrost | place: Sweden: Abisko...
ACCACCTCGCCGTGCACCGACGGGATGTTCGGCGAGCTGCTGGCGACCTCGCTGGCCGCCCGGGGCGTCCGCGGGATCGTGATCGAGGCGGGCCTGCGGGACGTGGCCGAACTGCGCGCCATGGGCTTCCCGGCCTGGTCGGCGGCGGTCAGCGCGCAGGGCACGGTCAAGGAGACGCCCGGTGCGGTCAACGTGCCACTCTCCGTGGGCGGCCAGATCATCCGGCCCGGCGACGCGATCATCGCCGACGACGACGGCGTGGTGTGCGTGCCGCGGGGCGAGGTGAGCCAGGCGCTGACCGCCGCGCGGGCCCGGGTGGCCAAGGAGGAGCAGGTACGCCAGGCGCTGGCCGACGGCCAGCTCGGCCTGGACCTGTACGGCCTGCGGGCCAAGCTCGCCGCCCTCGGCGTCGAATGGGTCAGCGCCGCCGACGAGGCTCGCTCGAACGACGTGGACGTGGCACCGTGATGGATCTTCCCGTTACGGTGCCACCTTCATGGGGTTGGGCGCTGGTACGGGTGTGACTAATGGTGAGGGTGGGCTGAATGGGGTCGGGTGACGGGGTGCGGTGCATGCTCATGCGGGGCGGCACGTCGAAGGGCGCCTACTTCCTGGCCGAGGATCTGCCGCAGGACCCGGCCGAGCGCGATGACGTGCTGCTGCGGATCATGGGCAGCCCCGGCGCCCGGCAGATCGACGGGATCGGCGGAGCTCATCCGCTGACCTCCAAGGTGGCCGTGATCTCCCCCTCGGCCCGCGCCGACGCCGACGTCGACTACCTGTTCCTGCAGGTCGGCGTCGAGGAGCCCGTGGTGTCCGACCGGCAGAACTGCGGCAACCTGCTGGCCGGCGTGGGGGCGTTCGCGGTCGAGCGGGGCCTGGTCGGCTCGGCGCCGGTCCGGATCCACATGGTCAACTCGGGCAGCGTGGCCACGGCGAGCTTCGCCGGGGCGGACGGGGTGGTGGACTACGACGGCGACGTCGCGATCGCCGGGGTGCCGGGAACGGCCGCGCCCGTGGTCCTGGACTTCGCCGGGACCGAGGGCTCGGCGACCGGCGCGCTGCTGCCCACCGGGCACACCACCGACGTCCTCGACGGGATCACCGTCACCTGCATCGACAACGGCATGCCGGTGGTGGTCGTGCCCGCCGCCGCGCTCGGCCGCACCGGGTACGAGACCGTCGCCGAGCTCGAGGCGGATCCGGATCTCGGCCAACGGGTGCTGGCGTTGCGGCTGGCGGCCGGGTCGCTGATGGGCCTGGGTGACGTGTCCGCGGCTTCGGTGCCGAAGATCTCGCTGATCGCGCCGCCGGCCGACGGCGGCACGGTCTGCACCAGGACCTTCATCCCGGTCCGGGTGCACGATTCGATAGGGGTGCTCGGCGCGATCAGCGTGGCGACCGCGCTGCTGCTGGACGGGGCGGCCGGCGCTGACCTGGCCGCGGTCAAGCCGGGGCAGACGCGGTTCGACATCGAGCACCCGACCGGTCACCTGCAGGTCGAGGCCGAGGTCGACACGACCAGCCAGCCGCCCACGGTGATCCGCTCGGGAGTGGTGCGCACCGCGCGCAAGCTCTTCGACGGCACCGTCTTCCCCCGGAGGTCCCGGTGACCAGCCCCCAAATCCCGGCGGCACAGCACCCTGCGGCACAGCACCCTGCGGCGACCCGGCCGCCGCTGCACGATATTGCCCACCTCGGATATATCGAGCTGCTGACGCCCAAGCTCTGCGAGAGCCTGTGGTTCTTCGTGGAGGTGCTCGGCCTGACCGAGACGTGCCGCGAAGGCAACTCGGTCTACCTGCGCACCTGGGACGACTACGAGCACCATACGGTCAAGCTCACCGCGCACGAGACCTCGGGCATCCGGCGGGCGGGGTTGCGGGCCTCCAGTCAGGCCGCCCTGCAAGCCCGGGTGGCGGCGATCGAGGCGGCCGGGCTTGGTATCGGCTGGAAGGACGGCGACCCGGGCATCGGGCCGACGTACTTGTTCCGTGACCCGGACGGGCACGAGCTGGAGCTGTACTGGGAGAGCGAGTGGTACACGCCACCGGATGAGCTCAGGCCGTCGCTGAAGAACCAGGCCCAGGCCTACCCGGGGCGCGGCGTCTGCGTCCGGCGGCTGGACCACGTGAACTACCTGGCCCGGGAGGTGCCGCCCAGCGGGGACTTCGTCCGGGACGTGCTCGGCGGGCGGATCACCGAGCAGATCATGCTCGACGACGGCACGATCTCCGCGCAGTGGCTGCACTTCACCAACAAGGGCTACGACCTGGTGTACACGCGGGACTGGACGGGCAGCACCGGCCGGCTGCATCACGTCGCGTTCGCGCCCGACACCCGGGATGACATCCTGCGCGCCGCGGACATCTGCCTGGACCACGGCGTGTTCATCGAGACCGGGCCGCACAAGCACGCGATCCAGCAGACGTTCTTCCTGTACGTCTACGAGCCCGGCGGCAACCGGATCGAGCTGGCCAACCCGGTGGCGCGGCTGGTGCTAGCGCCGGACTGGCGCACGATCACCTGGACCGAGGCCGAGCGGGCCAAGGGTCAGGCCTGGGGGCTGAAGACCATCGAGTCCTTCCACACCCACGGGACTCCGCCGGTCGGGTTAGCCGAACGACGGGGTGATCAGGGAGAAGACGGCGCCGTGGTTGTCGGCGACGACGGCGACCCGGCCGTACGGGCTGTCCCTGGGCGACTGGACGACGCTGCCGCCCAGCTCGGTGACCTTGGCTACCGCGGCGTCGGTGTCGGTCACGGCGAAGTACGTGGCCCAGGCGGCGGGCACCTCCGCGGGGGTCTCCGCCGGGTACTCACCGATGCCGCCGACTATCTGGCCGTCGAGCATGAGCGTCGCGTACTTGAAGCCGTCGCTGCTCATGTCCTGATAGTCGTAGCCAAACACGGCCTGGTAGAAGGCCTTGCTGCCGTCGAAGTCCCGGCTCATGTGCTCGTTCCAGGTCAGCGCGCCCGGTTCGGTGGCCACGCCGAGCCCGGTGGTGTGCTCGCCCTGCCAGAGCCCGAAGACGGCGCCGGACGGGTCCATGGCCACCGCCAGCCGGCCCTCTTCCATGACGTCCATCGGCTCGGCCAGCAGCTGGCCGCCCGCCCCCTTGGTCTTGGCGGCGGTCGCGTCAGCGTCGTCGGTGGCCAGGTAGGTCGTCCAGACCGACGGGGCGTCGGGGGCGCCCATCTTGGGGCTGATGGCCGCGACGATCCGGCCATCTTGATGGGCGATGGAGTAGCCGCCGACCTCCGGTCCGCCGAGCTCGATGTCCCAGCCGAACAGGGCCCGGTAGAACGCGATCGCCTTCGGCACGTCGTCCACGCTGACATCCACCCAGCAGGGCGTACCGGCAGGCCACCGTGTATCGCGCGTTACCACTTGTGTTACCTCCCCGTGAAGATCCCGTTGCCGCCGACGCTAACACAGGGCACCGTCAGCCGGCCTCCTAGACTGAGCGTTCATGTACGCCAAGACCAACCCCGGCGCGGGACGCCTGCCGCGCCGCCAGAAGCGCGTCTTCGCGGTGGTCGGCGTGGTGGTCGTCTTGCTGCTCGCCGGACTCGCGACCTGGGGCGCGCTGGCCTCGGACAGCTACTCCAGCTCGGGCCACGGCTGCGTGAACGTCACCGTGCCGAGCTCCACCGGCGGGGCGACCCTGCACTACTGCGGCGCGGCGGCCCGGTCGTTCTGCCAGACGTCGTTCCGGTCGCAAGATCAGATCTCGCTTCGGGCCCGGCCGCAGTGCGTTCAGGCCGGGCTGAAGCCTTCGGCCAGCGCTTCCGCAACGGGATAGGCCTCACGCGTCGACGATGACGGTGACGGGGCCATCGTTGACCAGGGACACCTTCATGTGGGCGCCGAAGACGCCGGTCCGCACGCGGGCGCCGAGATCACGCAGGGCCTGGACCACGGCGCTGACCAGGGGCTCGGCGACCGGGCCCGGCGCGGCGGCCGACCAGGACGGGCGGCGGCCCTTGGCCAGGTCCGCGTAGAGGGTGAACTGGCTGATCACCAACAGCGGCGCGGCAATGTCGGAGCAGGACTTCTCGCCGTCGAGAATCCGCAGGCCCCACAGTTTGGCGGCCAGCTTCGCGGCCAGCTCGGGGGTGTCGTTGTGGGTGATGCCGATCAGGACCAGCAGGCCGGGCTCGTCGATCTCCCCGACCACCCGGCCGTCCACGGTTACGCTGGCCCGGCTGACCCGCTGCACTACCGCTCGCATAACACGGCAGGGTACCGGCGCCATCGGTCGCCGGGACAGGGCAGACTACGAGCGTGACGATCATCCCGGATCGCAAGGACGTGAATCCTGTCGTCGCCGAGGTCGTGCGGTCCGGCTTCGCCGAGTCCTGGCACCGCGGCGCGGTGGCGGCGGTGGCCGCCGACGGCCGGCCGGTCATCAGAGTCGGCCGGACCGACGTCCCGTTCCTGCCGCGGTCGGCGAACAAGCCGCTGCAGGCGACGGCGATGCTCCGCTGCGGCCTGAACCTGGAGGCCGAACTGCTCGCGCTGGCCGCGGCGAGCCATTCCGGCGAGGACTTCCACGTGGACGGGGTCCGGAAGATCTTGTCCTGGGCCGGCCTGAGTGAGGATGACCTGCGTTGCCCCGCCGCCTGGCCGCTGGAGACGCAGACCGCCCACCGGATGATCGCCCGCGGTGAACCCATGTCCCGGATCCGGATGAACTGCTCGGGCAAGCACGCCGCGATGCTGGCCACCTGCGCGGCGAACGGCTGGCCGACGGCCAGCTACCTGGACCTTGACCATCCGCTGCAGCAGGCGATCCGGCACGCCATCGAGGACCTGGCCGGGCAGCGGTCGACCGCCACCGGGGTGGACGGCTGCGGCGCGCCGCTGCTCGCGCTGACGCTGGACGGGCTGGTCCGGGCGTTCCGGGCCCTGGTGCTGGCCGACCCCGGGACGCCCGAACGCCGGGTCGCCGACGCCATGCGCGGGTACCCGGAATGGACCAGCGGTACGGACCGGGACGAGCGCCGGCTGATGAAGGCGGTACCGGGCCTGCTGCTCAAGAGCGGCGCCGAGGGCGTGTTCGCGTTCGCGTTCGCGGACGGCCGGGCGGGGGCGGTGAAGATCGACGACGGGGCGCAGCGCCCCCGGATCCCGGTCACGGTGGCGGCGCTGCGCCTGCTGGGCGCCGTGGTGCCGGACAACCTGGCCACCGTCCCGGTTACCGGCGGCGACGCCGTGGTCGGCGCGGTTCGCGCGGTCGGACTGCCGTAGCCGCACCGTAGGATGGCGCGGGTGAGCAAGAAGACCCGGCCGCGCCGTCACCCGGTCCCGGCCAGCGCCCCTGGGCGCGAGGATCCCGGCAACCTTGTCGAGCGGATGGTAGGCAGCCTGTGGCGGGCGGTGGCCGCAGGCGACCTGCTCCGAGCCGAGCTTGAGGCGGCAACCTGCATGGCCCTGCCGCGGGTGGGCCAGCTGGCTCCCGGCGACGCGCAGGCCTTCATCTCCAAGGTGCTGGTGAAAGAGGCGATCCGGCAGCCCTCGGCGGACGGCGCCGCGATGCTCCGGCTGCTGATGGCCTTGGGCTCGCCGGCCACCAAGAGGTCAGCCAGCCAGGCGCTGGGCCAGCTGACCGAGGCCGGCATGTACCCGCCGGACTGGGTGACCGGGGCCGGGAAGGCGATCCCGGTCCAGGCCTGGCGCCGGTACGACGTGTTCGGCGACGACGAGGCCATCGCGGTGACGTTCCGCTACGGCGACGCGGAACACGGCGTCGTGGGACAGATCGACCTGACCGGCATCCCGGTCGCGGTCGCGGTCGGCGTAGCCACCAGCGCGGCCAGCCTGATCGAGGCCATCAACCGCGAGGACGACCCGTTCGATCGCACCGAGCAGATCGACCTGGCCGAGGCGCGCCGCCACCTGGAGGCGCCGCTGGCCCGGGGGGACGAGCAAGCCGGCGCCGGCGCGTCCGTGGACACCGTCGCGTACCTGCCGGTGGCGCGGTCCCGGGTCCGGCGTCTGCCCGCCGAGGGCGCCGCGGCGGTCCCGGTCTTCACCGCCGCCGATCGCGCGGCCGCGGTGGACGACTTCCTGAAGAGCCCGCTGGCCGCCGACGTAGTGGCGGCCGACGAGGACACCGCGCGGTTCTGGGCCGAGGTGCTCACCGGTTACAGCAGCCGCCTGCCCGGCGAACCGCCCGGCCAGGTCGGCCCGCGCAAGCTCGCGCACCTGCTGCTCGGCCACGTGCCGAATACCTTCGATCTGTCTGTGGAGCAGCGCCAGCACCTGGAGCCAGTGGTGACCGCGTGGACCGGTTGGTCGGCGGAGCACCGCGGCCTGGACGAGGCCGCGACCGCGCGGCTGACGGAGAGCCTGCCCCAGGTGTTCGCCCGGTTCGGCCCGGCCTACGACGATCCGGAAGCGGTGACCGCTCGCGGCTACCTGGCCGACCTGGCGGTCAGCGACGCCGACGTGTCGGGGCTGGCCACCCAGGTGGCCCGCCGCGTGTTCGCCGTGCCGCTGCCAGTCTCGGCCTCGGACGGCACCCCGGTGCAGGTCAGTGATCCGGCGGTGCGCCGCGCGCTGACCCAGGACGAGTTCGGCGCGTGCACCCCGCACGCCGGCCTGACCCAGGAGGAGTTCCTGGTCGCGGTGCACCGCGTCATCGCCGAACTGTGGGACGACGACCCGCAGGAGACCTTCCAGGCGGCCCGGCGCATGTTCGCCTCCGGCGCCGACCGGCACGACATCATCCACACGCTGGCCGAGAGGCCCGCGTGACCTAGGGGTCCAAGACCGCGCAGAGCCGGGCGAGCGCGGTGGTGTAGGCGTGTTCGGGCGGGCGGCCGTAGCCGATGACCAGGCCCGCCCGATCGGCGCTGGCGCCGGGGGCCCGGAAGCTTTCTAGTCCCTGCAGGGCCAGGCCGTGCCCGGCCGCGCGGGTGATCAGCTGCCGCTCGGTCCCGGGGCCGGGCAGTTCGAGGACCGCGTGCAGGCCGGCCGCGATCCCGGTGACGTACCGCTCCTGCCGGTGCAGGGCGGCCGACAGGCGGTCACGGCGGCGGCGGTAGGCAATCCTGGTGCGGCGGATCTGCCGGTCGTAGCCGCCGGAGTCGATGAACTCGGCCAGGATGAGCTGATCCAGGCCCGACGGGCCCCCGGTGAGCTGCGCGATCACCGCGTCCAGCAGCCGCTGCGGGACGACCAGCCAGCCGAGCCGCAAGGCCGGGGCCAAGCTCTTGCTCGCCGTGCCGGCGTAGATGACGTGTTCGGGAGCGAGCGCCTGCAGCGCGCCCACCGGCTGCCGGTCGTACCGGAACTCCCCGTCGTAATCGTCCTCGATCACCACCCCGCCCCAGCGCGCCGCTTCCCGGCGGCGCTGCGGGTGCAGGGTTACCCCGAGCGGGAACTGGTGGGCCGGGGTCAGCAGCGCGGCGTCCGCCCCGTCGGCCACGCCGATCACGGCGCCGCGGCCGTCGACGGGCAGCGGGCGCAGGCGCAGGTCCTGCCGTTGCGCGAGGTCGCGGTGGGCCTGGTGGCCGTAGGCCTCCACGGCGAGCGTGGCCGCCCCGGCCGAGTGCAGCGCGGCACAGGTGACGGCCAGGCCGTGCGCGAAGCCCGCGCAGATCACGATGCGGCCCGGATCGGCGGCCACGCCCCGGGCCCGGGCCAGGTAGCCGGCCAGCGCCGTCCTCAGCTGCGGGAGCCCGCGCGGATCCGGGTAGTCCAGAAGCAGGCGGGGAGCGGTGGACAGGACCTTTCGGGCCGTCGCTAGCCACGCGCCGCCCGGGAAGGCGGACAGGTCCGGGACGCCCGGACGCAGGTCATAACGGGGAGCGGTGACCTCGGGGCGGGCCACCGGGCCCGGGCCGGGTTCGGCGGCGCGGCGTTCGGCGACCGAGGTGCCCGAGCCCGTCCGGGCGGTCAGCCAGCCCTCCGCGACCAGCTGGTTGTAGACCTCGGCCACCGTGTTGCGGGCCAGGCCCAGATCGGCGGCCAGGGCCCGCGAGGACGGCAGCCGGGTGCCGGGCCCCAGGCGGCCGGTCCGGACGGCGTCGCGGAGCGCCGTCTCCAGGCCGAGGCGGACGCCCTTCGGGCTCTCGGGTCCGGCCAGGTCCAGGTGCAGGTCGACGCTGGCCTGGCGGGCCCGATCGTCATCTTTGGCCCATGTTTGCGACATAGAAATGGACCTTATCTTGGGCCGCTTACCGCCGTAGGGTCGGTGTCATGACGATGACGAGCGACACCACGCAGATACCGGTCCGGCTGGACTTCGACACCCTCGCCGCGGGCTTCGCCCGCGCGATGGCGCACCTGGACCAGGCCGCGACCAAGGAACTCGACCGCGCGCAGATCGATCCCCGGCTGCGCGAGCTGATCCGGATCCGCGCCTCGCAGCTCAACGGCTGCGCGTACTGCATCGACATGCACACCAAGGACGCGCGCGCGATCGGCGAAACCGAGCAGCGCATCTACGGGCTGGCCGCCTGGCGCGAGACGCCGTACTTCACCGCCCGTGAGCGCGCCGCACTGGAGTTCGCCGAAGCCGTGACGCTGCTCGCGGACACCCACGTGCCCGATCGGGCCTACCAGGCCGCGGCCGCGGAGTTCAGCCCGCAGGAGGTGGCCGCCCTGGTCAGCCTCATCGTCACGATCAACGCGTGGAACGCGATCGGGGTCAGCACCCGGGCCTGGACACCCGGCTCGTACCAGCCCTGAGAGGGCGGGGGTCAGCTGGTGAGCGGGGCGGGGTGGGCGCGCCAGGCCGACGGTGAACGGGCGGGCAGCGCGGCGCGGCCGCCCGTCCAGAGCAGCGACGTCCACGGGTCGATGTCGGCGAGCTCGGCCCGGGCCTGCGGGTACAGCCGGGCCAGGACGCGACGGCACACATCGCGCGACGGGTCGAGGCTGAGGCCGAAGCCCTGCGCAATATCGTTGCCGTGCAGGAGCGCCTCGTTGCAGCCCAGCGCGGCAAAGCCCTCCGGGTCGGCGATCCCGGCCGGATGAAAGGCCCGGACGTGCGCGGGTGACGTGCGCACCATCGAGGCCAGGACCCGCCCGCCGGTGACGGCGAACTCCAGCACCTCGGCCGGGGAGGCGTCCTTTTCGGCCGTGGCCACGGCCCGGACGTACCGCGTGGTGGGCTGGACAGCGAGCTGCCAGGCGTAGGAGAGCAGGCAGTCGCCGATGTGCTCCGCGGTATGCCAGCAATCCCACTCCAGGCTGCCCGCCCGTACCGACCAGTCCCGGTCGGTCAGGGGCAGCAGGGTGCTCATGACGCACGCGGTCGCAGCGTCAAGGTCACCGGCGGTTACGGTCATGATGCTCCGAGCCTACGATCATGGGCGGCCGAGCATGACCGGTTCGCCGGTAGTAACGCCATCAGCGGTGCCGCGCCGGTCGATGCGGGCCAGCGCCGGCAGGGCCAAGATCCCGCAGAGCAGGGTGGGCACTCCGCCGATGACCAGGGCCCACCGGGCTCCGGCGGCCTGACCGACCCAGCCCACGATGGGACCGCCGATGGGCGTGGACCCCAGCCAGGCCAGGGCCCACAGGGCCATGACCCGGCCGCGCATGGTCGGCTTGGCCGCGAGCTGCAGGGTGGTCTTGGCCAGGGAGTTGAACGTGATGCTCCCGTAGCCGACGAAGACCAGGGCGGCCAGCTCGAGCGGCAAACTCGGCGCGGCCGCCGCGGCCAGGATGGCGACGCCCCAGCCGATGGCGGCCAGGCACAGGGCGCGCGCGCGGGGGCGCGGCCGGGCAGCGGAGACCAGCCCGCCGAAGACCGCGCCGACGCCCATGACCGAGGCCATCACGCCGTAGGCGGCGGCTCCGCCACCGAAGACCTTGGTCGCCATGAGCGGTAGGGAGACCTGGAACTCCCAGGCCAGCGTGCCGATGACCGCGATCATCACCAGCGGGATAAGCAGTTCGGGCGTCGAGCGCACGTAGCGGAGGCCCTGCCGGACCTGCCGCTTTTGCCGGCGCACGCGCGCGGCGGGGAACAGCTCGGACTTGCGCATGGCCGCGAGCGAGATCAGCACGGCAGCGAACGACACGGCGTTGACCGTAAAACAAAGGGCCAGGCCGATGGTGGCGGCGATCACCCCGCCCAGCGCGGCGCCGAAGACGCGGGCCATGTTCATCGCGACGGAGTTGAGCGTCACGGCGTTCGGGAGATCCTCCGCCGTCACCATCTCGGAGATGAAGCTCTGCCGGGCCGGGTTGTCAAACACGTTGACGAAGCCGAGGGCCAAAGCGAGCAGGTAGACGATCCACAGCCGGATGGAGCCGGTCCCGACCAGGACGGCGAAGGCGGCCGCGAGCAGCCCGGAGAGCGTCTGGGTGACGAAGAGCACCCGCTGCTTGTCCATCCGGTCCGCGAACACCCCGCCGATCGGCCCGAACAGGAACATGGGCAGGAACCGGACCGCGGTGGTCAGGCCGAGCTGGGTTCCGCTATGGGTGAGGTCCAGTACGACGAACGACTGGGCCACGGTCTGCATCCAGGTCCCGGCCACGGAGACGAGTTGGCCGAAGAAGAA
>Ga0302325_10033479_pt1 | contig 10527 bp, 6 predicted proteins | sample Palsa_T0_2_FD_201948 | JGI IMG/M metagenome (GOLD analysis project Ga0302325, IMG submission 201948) | Peat permafrost microbial communities from Stordalen Mire near Abisko, Sweden - Palsa_T0_2 | ecosystem: Environmental > Terrestrial > Soil > Palsa > Peat permafrost | place: Sweden: Abisko...
TTTTTCGGCGACTGGCACGATGCCGCACTGCGCGCAGTACACCATGGGAATGGGCGTGCCCCAGTAACGCTGGCGCGAGATGCCCCAGTCTTTGATGCGATAGGTGATGGCTTCATTGCCGAAGCCCTTGTCCTGGGCGAACGCGGCCATTTTCTTGCGGGCCTCCGCGCTGGCGAGGCCCGACCACTGGCCGGAATTCTCCAATACGCCGTATTCCGGGAATGGTTCTTTCATCGTCGCGCCGTCGCCGATGGCCCCATCCGACGGGCGAATTACCGGCGTGACTGGAATCCCGTACTCCCGGCAGAACTCGAAATCGCGCTCGTCGTGCGCCGGTACCGCCATGATCGCCCCGGTGCCATAACCCATCAGCACAAAGTTGCCAATCCAAATCGGCACTTTCGTTCCATTGAAAGGGTGAACGGCATATTTGCCGGTGAATTGCCCAACCTTCTTCACGTTTCCCGGATCTTGCCGAGCCGTGAAGTCGATCATCTCTTTCAGTTTGAGCCGCTCACTTGCCTCTGTGACGAGTTCTTCCAGCAATGGATGTTCGGGCGCAAGAATCAAACAGGTTGCCCCGTAAATCGTATCGATGCGCGTCGTGAAAACGCGAATCTTTCCCGCGCCCTCGGCCAGCGGGAAATCTACTTCCGCACCCTCCGACCGGCCTATCCAATTCCGCTGCATCGCCAGCACGCGCTCCGGCCAGCCGCCTTCCAACTGCTTCATGGCGTCCAGCAGTTCGAGCGCATAAGCCGTCGTCTTCAAAAACCATTGCTGCATCGCGCGCTGTTCCACCGGCGTGGTTTCATGGCGCCAGCAGCAGCCATCCACCACCTGTTCGTTCGCCAGCACGGTGCCGCACTCCGAGCACCAGTTCAGCAAGGCCTCTTTGCGATACGCCAGCCCACGCTCGAACATTTTCAGAAAGAACCACTGGTTCCAGCGATAGAATTCGGGTTCACACGTGGCTATCTCGCGATTCCAGTCAAACGCGAAGCCTAAGCGCTTCATCTGCGTCTTCATGTGCGCGATGTTCGCGAGCGTCCAATCGCGCGGATGCCGGTTTTCCTTGATGGCAGCGTTCTCAGCAGGTAAACCGAACGCATCCCAGCCCATCGGATGCAATACGTTATAGCCGCGCATCCACATATAACGCGCCAGCGCGTCGCCAATCGAGTAATTGCGCACGTGTCCCATGTGCAGCTTGCCGCTTGGATAAGGCAGCATCTCGAGCACATAGTATTTGGGCTTATCCGGTGAATCGGCTACGTAGAGCGACGAGTCTTGAGACCAGCGCTCGTGCCACTTCGGCTCGATTTCCTTGGGGTCGAAGGCTTTTTCGGGGATACTAGCTCCTTAAGTGTTCGAAGATCGGAAAGGTGACCACCCGGCGGTTCGTCGGGCGTTTCCAGAATGAAAGCTTTGTCGCGCAAGTCAGGATGGTTGAGTATGCGCCGAAAGCCTTCTAAACCAATATAACCAGTGCCGATGTTGGCATGACGGTCCACATGGGAATGGCACGGCGTTTTGGCGTCGTTGGCGTGGATCAGCGGGATATGTTCCAACCCGAGAATTTCGCTCGCGGCGGCCAGCAGTTTTTCGAAGCCGGCTTCCGTGGCCAGATCGAATCCGTAAACGTGGCAATGGCATGTGTCGAGGCAGAATCCGAGCGGAATTTCGAGATAACCCGCCGTGAGTTGCTGAATGATGGCGAGTTCCGAAAAATCGCCGCCCATCTGCGCGCCCGCGCCCGCAGTGTTTTCGAGCAAAACGGATAGGCGCGCGTTTGTTTTATACGCAGCGCCGACATCGCGCCACGCGAGAGCCATGGCCTCGGCTACGTTTAACAGCCCTTTTTCGAGGCCAACGTCCTTGTGGTTACCTGGGTGCACTACCAAGTATTCCGCGCCGATGATGAGCGCGCGTTCCAGTTCACCGCGAAATGCGTGAATCGAGTTCTCGCGCACGTGGGAGTGCGGAGCAGCCAAATTAATCAGGTAATTGGCATGGATCACCAGCGGCGTCAGATCGTGCTGGGCTCTTTGATTCGCCAGCAGCTTCACCTGCGATCTGTCGGGTAATTTGGCGCGCCACATCCGTGGGCTGGCAGAGAAGATTTGCAGGGTATTCGCCCCGATATCGTGCGCGTGTACGGCCGCCCTTTCCAAAGAGCCGGCTGTGCTGGAATGAATGCCGATGCGCACCATGCCAGCATACCCGGCTGCGCGCAGCCGATCTGACGCGATGAGTTGTTAAACTAGCCACGGATGCTATTGGCGCGGGAATTCATTGGTTATTTGTCCAGGCAGTTGGTTAGTCGATTAAGCCCCTCAGCGTTTGAGACGTCAGATCCAGCCGTGGCGGCCGCCTCCATCGCGCAGATTATAGAAGAAGATCTCTCCATTGAGGATAAGCTCAACGACGAAGTGCGCGACATGCTCGATCAATACACCGACTACATGCGCCGCGAAAACGTTTCCTATCAGGAGATGTTTCGCAAGATCAAAAATCAATTGTTGGCGCAGCGTAAGATTTTGCGCGCGGCTGGCCGCGACACTGGCGACCCTATGAAGCTGTCGCGCGATAAAGTGAACGACTTGGCGCACAAACTGGTGGCCGCGCTGCGCAAATCGCGCGAGTTCCGCGTACGCAAGGATCCGAATGAATTGCGCCTTTCCATCGTCCGCGAGATGACGGATCTCTTGCAGCTTGAAGATAAGATCGACAAAGCAGCCCGGCAGAAGATTCGGACCCAGAAGCGCGAGATTACAGAGGGCGGGGAAGAGTACGATCTGCTTCATAAACGCTACTATGCCGAAGAGTTGAAGAAGCTGGGAATTAATTTGAACGGTTAGATTAAGGCCCCCGGCGCAAGAACTCACCGATATCCTCCTCGCTCGCTCTCCAGACGGGCTTCAATTCGCTACATTTGGGAAGAGATTTTGCCATGAACGAATCGACAAATGAGCTAACCCTGGAAAGAGAATCCCTCCCCGGCACCACCCGCGCTCACTTGGCCTTCTGGCTCGTACTTCTGGCAATCTCCGCGCTCGTCCTGGCCTACGCCGTCACTCGCGCCTTTGTTTGGGATGAAGGCTATCACCTCATCGCTGCTCAGCAAATCGCGCGCGGCAAACTGCCTTACATCGATTTCTGTTTTCCGCAAACGCCCTTAAACGCCTATCTGAATGCCGCCGTTATCCGCACGTTCGGCCAGCACTGGCAGCCTGTCCATGTGGTCGCAACTTTGTTCTCCCTGGGCGCCATGTTGCTCACAGCCCAGTTCATGCTGGCGCGCTTTCCCGCGCCGCGCTGGCGACTGCCGTGCGCCTTTGCCGCCGCCGTCTTCGTTGGCCTGAATCAGATCGTCATTGAATTCGGCACCATCGGCCAGGCGTACGGCATTTGTCTCTTCTTCACCGTGGCCGCCTATCGGGTGGCGCTCGAGACGCCCGCGCGCGCCAGCCTACTGCCGCCGTTTGCTTGCGGAGTGCTGGCCGGTATCGCCGCCGGTTCCTCGCTACTCACGGGGCCGGCCTTACCCGTATTGCTTGTCTGGATTTGCCTTAATAACCGCGCCGGCTTGGCTTGGCGGAAAGCATCGGCCTTCATCGCGGGCTGCGCGGTGGCGTTTCTCCCCGTCGTCTGGCTTTTTTTTCGAGGCAGAGAGCAAACGATTTTCAACATCGTGAAATATCACGCGCTCTACCGCCGCTCCGACTGGCCAGGCGCCACTTACCATGACTTGCAAGTCTTCACCGATTGGCTTGATTCCTCCCAAGCCCTCACGCTCGCCCTGCTAGCTGCGGCAGGCGTCGTTTTCTTACGCAAGGAATCCGCTTGGCCGCGCTGGCAACGCGCTGAGTTCTATTTAGCGGCCTGGATCAGCTTGGCGGAAGGCGCCTATCTCTCGACGCCGCACCCTACTTTCGGCCGGTATTTTATCTTTCTTATACCGTTCTTGACTATCCTTTCCATGGCAGGCGTTTACGCTGTGGGTTCCAAGATGGGCTATAACGAGCGTCCGGCCTGGCCAGCGGGAATCGCCGCGGTTCTGGTGGCGCTCATGTGCCTCGGTTTCGGCGTCGACTCGGCTCAACAAACCACTTGGCCGGAGTATGAAAAAGTGGCGCGGAAAGTCGCCGAAGTGACGCCGCCCGGTGGGCGCATCTTTGCCGATGAAGTTGTTTACTTCGCCCTGGGCCAAAATCCTCCCTCTGGTATGGAAGTGTCGTACACCCACACGGTCAAGCTTTCGCCCGCTGAAGAAAAGCTCGAACATATTGTTTCCATAGACGAGCTGAAAGATCAGTTCGCGAAACACGAGTTTGCGACTGTGCAATCTTGTTCCGACGCCGAAATGGACCGTTACGGCTTGCCCAGTTCATATCGCTACAAGGCCGACATGGATGACTGCACCGTGTTTTGGGGAGAACGGCCCAAATGATATACTGCGGGCATTCCTGTATGAAGAAAGTTCTCGCTCTAGCCCTGTTTACGGGCTCATTATTGCTTAGCCAGGCTCCAGATATCACGGGCGTTTGGCGGGCAGACCTCCAAAAAAGCAAGCGCATGGGGCCGCCGGTGGTCACCTATCTGGTGATTATTGGGCAGAAGAACGAAGTCTTCAATCGACGCACTAAAGAGGAAGCGCCGCTCGTGACAGAAACCACGGGTACCTGGGGACAGCATGAAGACCGCGATGTCCTTTCGTTCTTTCTGAACGGAAAGCCCGCCATTCTTCCTTATAAAGGTGTGCCCACTCGCGTGACGGGGACAGTCGAAGGCGGCAAAGTGATCGTCAGTGGCGAAGTGCCCGGGCGTCCTTACACTTTTAAGAGAACTTACGAGCTTTCCGACGGCGGCAAGACACTCACCATGGACGAGGACATTGCCGATGGCCCGCACGTCATGCACAACACCATCGTGCTGTTGAAGCAGGATGAAGCCGCGGGCGAGCCGCTGCGCAAACCGGAAGAGCTAGCCGGGGTGCGCTTCAAGAATGTGAAAACCGAATCCATGAAATCGCTGCCCGCTTCGGAGTTTATTGGCCGGATGCATTACATATCGTGGGCGCTGGGCAAAAATTGCGAATTTTGCCATGTGCATAACAAGTTCGATTCCGACGACAAAAAAGAAAAAGGCACGGCCCGCAAGATGATTGATATGACGGCGGCTATCGACGAGCATCATTTTGAAGGAAAACCGGCGGTCCAATGCTTCACCTGCCACGAAGGGCGCGCCCATCCGCTTCGCTATCAGCTTTTTGCCGATGAGATCGAAGCCGAAAAGGCACAGGCTGAAAAAGAAGCCGCCGAGAGCGCCGCCCATCAACCCCCTCCTCCGCCCGGTCCCGGTGGCCCGCCGCCTCAGCACTAGCATGCTGCGCTCATCGCCGATAGCAAATGGGGACGGACTTCTCTGTCCCAAACGCGCCACATCAGCAACCGTCCGGCAAGCCTCAGCGCGGACATGCTTGCGGAGCAAGCTCCAACCGGAAGCACGGAAACCAGAGTTGTCCGTCCCCATTTGCGCTCTGCGATTATCGATCACACTACCCCTGGCCCTTCTGACCTGTTCGTTCGTCTTCGCCCAGACCGCGCCGCAAATCACCACGCCCAAAGAAGCCTTAGGGTTCAATCTGGGCGACGATTATCACGTTGCCAACTACACTCAGCTCGATTCTTACTGGCACAAGTTAGCCACCGAATCCGACCGCATGAAGCTGGTTGACATCGGCCCTACCGCCGAGAACCGTCGTCAATACATGGCGATTATCACCTCGCCGGCAAACCTAAAGAATCTCGACCACTATAAAGAGATCTCGCAAAAGCTGGCGCACGCCGAAGGCCTGAGCGATGACGAAGCGCACGCGCTGGCTCGCGAAGGCAAAGCCGTCGTTTGGATCGACGGCGGCCTGCACGCCAGCGAAACCGTCGGCTCGCAGCAGGAAATCGAGGAGGTTTACCAGATGGTGAGCCGCACCGATCCGGAAACGCTGCGCTTTCTGGACGACACCATTCTGTTGTGCGTCCTGGCAAATCCCGATGGCCAGGAACTCGTAGCCAACTGGTACATGCGCGAACCAGACCCTCTGAAACGCAGCCTGAGTAATTTGCCGCGCCTCTTCCAGCACTACATCGGCCACGACAACAATCGCGATTTCTACATGTCGAACATGCCGGAGAGCACCAATATGAACCGGCAATTGTTCATCGAATGGTTCCCGCAGATTGTCTACAACCATCACCAAACCGGTCCGGCGGGCGCCGTTATTTTCATGCCGCCGTTCCGCGATCCGTTCAACTATAATTTCGATCCCCTCATGCCTCTGGATGTCGAAGCAGTCGGCACGGCCATGCATCAAAGGTTGGTGGCGGACGGCAAAGGAGGGTCGGCGCAGCGTTCGGGCGCGAATTACTCCACCTGGTGGAATGGCGGCCTGCGCACCATTTGTTATTTCCACAATATGATCGGTCTGCTCACCGAAATCATCGGCAATCCCACGCCCATGCAGATTCCACTCGTGGCTGAAAAGCAGTTGCCCAGCGGCGATTGGCCCCTGCCTGTGGCGCCTCAGACGTGGCATTACCGGCAATCCATCGATTACGAGATGAGCAACAATCGCGCGGTTCTGGATTATGCCTCGCGCAATCGTGAAACGCTGCTTTACGATCTGTTCGTCATGGGCAAGCACTCCATACAGAATGGCTCGGAAGATCATTGGACCATCACTCCGGACCGGATTGAAGCGTTACGCGCCGCGGGCGCCAAGCCCGCTTCCAGCAATGCTGAAATGCCGGCCGGTCTTTCGGTCGGCGGCCTGCGCGCGCCCACGTTGAAGCCGGAGCTTTATCAATCGGTCTTGCACGATCCCAAATTTCGCGATCCGCGCGGCTATATCATCCCTTCCGATCAAGCCGATTTCCCAACCGCCACCAAGTTCATCAACGCCCTGCTCAAAACCGGCATCACCGTGCTGCGGGCGTCAGAGCCGTTTGCAATAAACGGCAAGCATTATTCAGCCGGCTCCTTCGTCGTGAAAACGGCCCAGGCGTTTCGTCCGCACGTGATGGACATGTTCGAACCGCAAAACCATCCCAACGATTTTTTATATCCCGGCGGTCCGCCCGTGCCGCCTTACGATAGCGCTGGCTGGACCCTCGCCTTGCAGATGGGCGTTCAGTTCGATCGCGTACTCGATGGCTTCACCGGACCTTTCGTAAAAGTGGACGGCTTGTTGGGCCCTCCGCCCGCAACGGTCAGCAGCGTGTCCCGGCCTGCCGGCTTTCTTATCGACCACCGCATGAACGATTCCTTTGTGGTAGTGAATCGTCTTCTCAAAGCCGGCTGCGCCGTCTATTGGCTCGCCAAGCCGCCTGCCGTGGAAGGCCGCGATTTCGGCAGCGGAGCGATTTGGATACCCGCTTCCGCCGCGGCTCGCCCGATCCTCGAGAACGCCGCGAAGCAGTTAGGTGTCGCCGCTTACGCGCTCGCCAAAGCCCCCGCTGGTGCGGCCGTTAAGCTCAAACCAATCCGCGTTGGTTTGTATGACCAGTACGGCGGCTTGATGACTTCCGGCTGGATTCGCTGGCTCTTCGAGCAGTATGAATTTCCGTTCGAACTGGTTTATCCCCAGATGCTCGATTCCGGCGATTTGCGCGCGCGTTTCGATGTGCTGGTCTTCAGCGATGGCGCTTTCCGCCGTGGTCCCATCGAGCGAGGTCCCGAGTCGGCTCCAGGTCCGCCGAAACCCGAAGAGATTCCCGCCGAGTTCCGCCCATGGCTCGGGCACATCACGGAAGAGAAAACCATTCCGCAAATTCAGAAATTTCTCGCGGCGGGCGGTTCCGTCGTCAGCATCGGCAGTTCGACGGCTATGGCCGAACTGCTCGGCATTCCCCTCGAAAATCACTTGACCGAAATGGGCAAAGACGGCAAGCCCCATCCCTTGCCGCGCGACAAATATTATGTACCCGGATCGCTACTGAAAGTTCGTATTGACAACAGCAACCCGCTCGCCTACGGAATGCCGGAAGAAGCCGATGTCTTTTTCGACAACAGCCCGGTGTTCAATCTTTTGCCCGAAGCCGCCCTAAAGCATACCCAGCCCGTCGCCTGGTTCGCCAGCGCCAAGCCGTTGGAAAGTGGTTGGGCTTGGGGGCAGCAATATCTAAACGGCGGAGTGGCGGTAGCGGAAGCCTCCGTCGGCGAGGGGAAGTTTTTCGCCTTGGGCTCGGAAGTAACGTTCCGCGGACAACCGCATGGCACTTTCAAGTTGCTGTTCAACGGGCTATATTACGGAAGCGCCAAGGCCGCCACGTTGCCTTAAACCCCGGACGGACGGGACGTTCCCCCTATTTCGAACTCTCCAGTCGACTCCACCATTCTGAACCGCGAGCGTAAGCGCGCGCTTCACCAGCCTCCAGTGCTACCCTCAAACCGTATGATTTGCCCATTCTGCGGTTTCCGCGAAGACAAGGTCATCGACTCGCGCGAAAGCAAGGAAGGGGATTCGATTCGCCGGCGCCGCCAGTGTCTTTCCTGCGAACGCCGCTACACCACCTACGAACGTTGCGACGAAGTGCCGTACATGGTCATCAAAAAAGACGGGCGGCGCGAAAAATTCGACCGGCAAAAGGTTCTAAATGGTCTTTTACGTGCCTGCGAGAAAAGGCCCGTCAGCATGGGCAAATTGGCTGACTTGGTCAACCACATTGAGGCCCTGCTTTTTGAAAATGCCGACCGGGAAATTTCTACCACCCAAATCGGCGAAGAGTTGATGGCTAGTATAAAAGCACTAGATAAGATTGCCTACGTGCGATTTGCTTCGGTGTACCGCGACTTTCAGGACGTGGATGAGTTCTTACGTGAGTTGGCCAACGTCTCCGCATGGCGGAAGGCATAAACCTAGAAGAATCTTGACGGATTCCGCAAAATTCTGCTTCTCGCGATGGTGCAAAACGGTGGCTGCGCGCACTTATGTTTTGTGAAACCAATCACTTTCGCGATCATCTGAACAAATAGGGCTTAACTTCAGGACGATTCCTAGGTATAATAGGGTCTCGTAAATATTACAATCGATGGAGCAGGCCCGTCCGAGAACGGGATGTAAGATCGCTGGCTTTCGATCATTTAACCGTTCTGTTCGCATAGAAAGAACTGACAGTTCTAGTGGCGAAGTGTGTCCTCGCTTCCGAAGAGAAGAATGTATGGCAGGTTTCCAGCATTCGGGCTTCTCCCGAAGGCCATGATTTGCGTGTATATAGTGCGCATCTGTGTTGCTGCGCGTCTACAAGGGTGAGGAGGCGAGATTGTCATTGGTGACGAGAACAAGCGCTTGTGACTTTCGCTTCTTGATTGTGTCAAACGGTAGGGTACAGGTACAAGGGCGGCATTTAGGGGTGATTAGCTAAGGTGGATCAATTCGAGGATCAATTTCTCGCCGATGGGCCGGAACCGCTTGGAATTCCTTTTGACGAGGATTCCAATTTTTTTCATCCGGAAGAAGTACAGGATGACGAGTTCCAGGGCGCCCAACCGGTAGAAGAGTCAATATATACCGATGACCCGGTACGCGTGTACCTCCGCGAAATGGGATCGGTCCCGCTTCTCACGCGCGAAGGTGAAGTGACGCTGGCGCGCAAAATGGAGCGCGGCAAGGTTCGCATGCAGAAGGCGATCAGCCGCTCTCCCATGATTCAGGCGTTGGTAGGCGAATTCGGCGATCTGGTTCGCAAGGGCGCGGAAGATGTCGATAGTTACGTGGATTTTGGACCTTCCGAAATAGAAGAGGGCAGCGCGGCGGACATCAAGCGGCGCAACGATATTGCGGAGTTGTTTTTCGCGTTCCAGGCGGCGGTTAAGAAATTTCAGCAAACGCAAGACCGCTATGCGGCCATACCGGCGGCTAATAAGAAGTTGCGCAAGAAGTGGGCGGGGAAAGTGGCTCGCGCGCAGGTGGAGATGTCGCAAACCTTGCGCGCCATCCCTTTCAATCTGGCGCGTTGGAAAGAGTTCGTGCGCGTGATCGAGCGCAACGCCGATGAAATGGCGCTGCTCGACGCCGAAGTGAAGAAATTGGAAATGCGCACCTCGGCGGCGGCGCAGGCCCGCGTCAAGGAACTGAAGCGCGATCTGAAGAAGAAGGAAACCGAGGCCGGCGCTTCCATTACCGATCTGCGTCACAGCATTCACGTCATCCGGCACGGCGAGATCGAAGCTGAACGAGCCAAGAAGGATTTGGTGGAAGCCAACCTCCGGCTGGTGGTTTCGGTGGCCAAGAAATATGTCAACCGCGGCTTGCATCTGCTCGATTTGATCCAGGAAGGTAATATCGGCCTCATGCGCGCCGCCGATAAATTCGAATACCGCCGCGGCTACAAATTTTCCACTTACGCGACTTGGTGGATCAGGCAGGCGATCACCCGCGCCATTGCCGATCAATCGCGCACCATCCGCATTCCCGTTCACATGAACGAGAGCATGAACAAGTTCTTGCGTGCCACGCGTGAGCTCGAA
>Ga0302325_10033480_pt1 | contig 10527 bp, 9 predicted proteins | sample Palsa_T0_2_FD_201948 | JGI IMG/M metagenome (GOLD analysis project Ga0302325, IMG submission 201948) | Peat permafrost microbial communities from Stordalen Mire near Abisko, Sweden - Palsa_T0_2 | ecosystem: Environmental > Terrestrial > Soil > Palsa > Peat permafrost | place: Sweden: Abisko...
GGTGACGCCAAGGGAGGCCGCGATGTTGCTGATGTCCCTCAGCTCGCCGGCGCCGAACACATCGGGGTGGCTGGAGGCGATCTGCTCGACAAGGCTCGTTCCGGAACGCGGCATTCCCACGATGAACACGGGCAGGTCCGAGGGCTCGCCCCACTCGCGCGTGCGCGCAAAAAAGTCCGGCGTGAACAGGGCGATCGAGTCATCGACGCGGCGTGCAAACTGATCGCTGCTGTACCGCTCGCCGGCGGCGTGGCGCATCTGTAACACCAGCGAGTTGGCCCGGGCGTAGTGGGCAAACGCCTCGTCGAAGCGGTCGGCCTCATCCAGCATCTTTCCCAGGACAAATCCGAGCGCGGCCCGGTCGCGAACGGGCATTTGCGGGTCATCGAGGGATTTCGTGAGCCGGGAGATCTCCGCCGCGTCGGCGGTCGCGCCCATGCCGGCCATAAGAATGTAGGCCTGAGCCGCGCCCGGTCGCAGCGCCTGGATCTGTCGGAAGCAGTCGGCGGACTCGGCAAACCGCCCGATTTGCCGGAGGGCATGACCGAGGTCAATCCAACACGGGATCGATTCGGGCGCGATTTGAAGAGCGCGGCGAAAGCTATCCACCGCCTCCGTGCCTTTGCCGCTGCGGGACAGGATGATGCCGCGCACCTCGTGAATCAACGCCGAATCGGGGGCGAGTACCGCGGCGCGATCGAGAGCCTTGTCCGCCTCTTCAAACCTCTGCAAGTCGGCCAGTGCCATGGCCAAATAGTTGTGGGCCTCGGAGTTACCCGGCTCGCATTGAACGGCCTGCTGGAAGGCGGAATGCGCCTTCATGAACTCGCCCTGCTCGCCGAACAACCGGCCGAGACTCAGGCGAGGCGTTGCCCAACCGGGCCTCAACTCGATTGCCCTGGAAAAAGCGGCGATGGCCTCGTCGAGTCGCCCCTCGTCCTTCAACGCGTTGCCAAGATTGCCGTGCGCTTCGGCAAAATCAGGCTTGAACCGGATGGCCTGCCGATAGGAACTGATCGCCTGTTCGAGCTGTCCACTGTGTTTCAGGGCATTGCCGAGATTGTTGTGAGCTTCGGGTAAGTTGGGGTTGAGGGCAATGGCCTGCCGACAGGCGGCGATGGCCTCGTCGAGTTGCCCCCTGTCCTTTAATGCGTTGCCGAGATTGCTGTGCGCTTCGGCAAAATCAGGCTGGAGCCGGATAGCCTGCCGATAGGAAGTGATCGCCTGATCGAGTTGTCCAGTGCCTTTCAGGACATTGCCGAGATTGTTGTGAACTTCGGGCAAGTTGGGGTTAAGGGCGAGGGCCTGACGATAGGAGGCGATCGCCTCATGGAGTTGTCCTTTGTCTTGCAGGGCATTGCCGAGATTGTTGTGAGCTTCGGGCAGGTTGGGGTTGAGGACCAGGGCCCGCCGGATCAATTCGACGGCGGCGTCCAACCGCCCCGTCTGTCTGGCCAGCATTCCCAACAAATGCAATGCCCCGGCATGGTCGGGCTGTTGTGCCAGAATCTGCCGATAAAGCTTCTCGGCCTCCCGCAATCGCCCGGCCTGATGATGCTGCAACGCCAGACCAAAAGCTTGTTGGATGGTGATTTGGGCCATGAGCGCGGCAATCTTATACAGCCATTCGCTCGCGGCGACGAGTTGACCTTGTCCGTCAAGTCAAATGCGTTCTACCTGATGACGCAGTGTTTCGGCCCTTTTAATGCCCAGGACAGGGATCGAACAATCGCAGATTCTGCCGAGAAATCAAGCGATTCTGCACAAGGCGATGCAAAAAGCGCTGCAATCGACACAGAATTAGCCGACCTCGTGGCAAACTGGCCTTCATTGCCGGCGATAATCAAATCGGCGATCCTAGCCGTGGCACGCCAACACTCGGCCGAGGAATGACGCGACGAGTGGAGTTTCTCAGTCGCGCAGTGCGGCTTTGAGTAAATTGGCTGCATTGACCATTTCCTGCTGAATGAGCAGCCGCTGCTCCCGCACATCCGACAAGTCGTTCGAACTGACCGGCCCCGGAAAGAAGTCTGCAGCCTTTCTGGGCGCGAGCGATTTTTCTGATCCAAAGTGCAATTCTAAGCAGCGAAGAGCATCGGGGCATGCGGCATTGTCCGCTCGGACCTCTTCCACGAATGACGATACAGCGGCTTCCGTTCCTCGGTCGTAGTGCAAGAGAGAATACAAGATGTCGAACGCGTCCTTCCCCTGTTCTCGCGAAGCAAACGCACGCAGCTTCATCGCTAGAAATGGACCGACCTCGCAAACGCGTAAAATCAGATTTTGCTGTACCCCGGTCAAATCCATGCCCGTAATAGTGACGTTTCGTGCGGTCAGCAGCGCCCGATTAATACCCGGTAGAATATTCGCGACGATGTCATCGACCATCGCCGTGCCGTGAGTATTTGGTGGAACATCGGTTAGGAAATCAATCGGGATTGTGTAGTCGCCGACTCGTTTTGCGTAACGAACTCCTCCCTCGTTCTTTGTCAATCGAAAGCCTTGGTCACGCAGTGTCTCCTGAATGCTCGACATTCCACCCGCTGATGCTGCCACCGCGATACCCAGATCCGCGTCTAACGTCACAGGCCTCGGAAGTACTCGCGGGGCGGCGACATCGCCACAGATATACCGCGGAACCAATCCACCCACGAGTACCAGATCATCAAACCAAGGGTCCAGGTTTGGCCAGACGGTTAGCAATGCGCTCTCTACGAGGTTGGCCTGGCGTGAATCGTACTCGCTGTAAACGCTATGTTTCATGGTCGGCAGAACCCTTCCCATTCACGAAGCGCAGCAGCTTGATCCGGACCTCGCAGGCCCGTGTTCTGAAGATCAAGATAAATCTGGGCGTCGCTGACAACGGGCAAATCTTGGACGGATCGGGTCTCTAAGAAAACGCCTTCATCATCTGGTAGGTGTAGCCATACCTTCCCGGCCTCGCTGACCGGACGGAGCCCCAATCGTTCCAGGGTGGTGGCATCTGGCAGTCGCGCAACATAGGCGCTGGTGATGACGGGTTCAGTATAAGGGCGACGCAGGTAGCCGGCGATCCATTGGGTGAATGCAATACGGACCGACTCTTGCTCAGCCCATAATTTCAGCTGTCGCGCGGATTCAAAAGGACTACCTCCAAAAGCCGTATATCGGGTGGTGGCATTGCGGCGGCCAAACTCGTCGGCCTTGACCCAAGCGTCGACAAGTCCAGGTAGGTCAATTAGGCGGAACTCACGAGCGCTTTGTTTTTCAAGAAAGCCTTGGCTGACAAGATGCTGAACGATGCGAGACACTAGTCCGGAACTGGCATACGTGCGCGAGACCAATTCACTTTGAGCCCAAAGATGGTCTCGATCGGTGAGCAGCGAACGAATTATGCGCGCGCTTTTCCCGACGAAGACATTTCGAGGTTCCAATTCGAATCGGAAATTGCGGCCAGGTAATGGGCGACGATCCACGAGCAATTGTGGTGCCCGCAGGTAGACCCGTCCGTTGAGGTCAATTGCTGCTAAGCGTGAGCGGCGGCAGTGATCGAGAACGCGGGAAGTAAGCTCAGGAACGACGAGAAGCGGCGGATCTGAGTTTCTCCAGCCTGCGAGCAGCGAATCTAGCTCAGGGATGCTCGGTTTGAGGGAATAGAAAGGTTCGAACCGGAAGGGATGACCGTCAAGACTCAGTTCCACCCAAGGCAGGCGACCCTCGCCCGAAATGCCGATCGGAATGGTCCAAACCAAGTCAGGATCCGGCACCTCCTTCACGAACTCCGTGAAGGTGTGGATCAACTCGCTCTGGTAGCGGAGGATGGCTTGTTTACTGTGGTCCAAGGGATTCACCGGTCAGTAAGAATCGGCGATTTCAGTGAGAAAATCCAGTGTATTCTTACTGAATCTGCCTTTTTTACTGCCCAGTAAAGATCGGTTTCCTGTAGCGAATCCTATCAAAGCATTTCAAATAAACGACTTATGGCGATTATTAGCGTCAGAGCCAGCGAGGGACTTGAGCGGGATTGCGCTGATTTTCCGGAATTGCTTCAGGCTGAACTGCCCACCCGGACCGCGCTCACGGATTTTCCGCTGGCTGCCTATTCCTCATCGTCATCGTCGGATTGATAATCGGTGTCGTCGAAGTCCGAAACACGCGCCAGCTCATCTTCAGGGATGGTCAGCAGAACGATTAGCGTGTCCATGATCGGCACCGGGAGAAAGTGCTCCGTGACCGAGAGCTTCCCCAGGTCAGTCCGGTCGTACACCTTGAACCACTCCTGCGCGTAGATGGTTGCCGTCGTACGCTCCGCGGCGCCCAGGCGAAAATTCTCCCACTGCGCCCGTGCCGATTTCGAAGTGAATGCTCCACGCGACGGCGGATAAATCTTGGCTTCGACCAGCGAATCGGAACGCGCGACCCAGGCGACGGCGCCATTGCGAATTGCGACCATGGCGCAAGGATAGTGGCAAAGCGATACCGCCCGGATTGACGTGCTGACGTGCGATGTTTGAAAATGGCGCGCGAGCTCTTCGATCCGGTCAATGGACAGGTCGCACTCGTTGACCAGCGGCTCCATGAGGGAGCGCGGCATCAGCATGCCTGAGGCGAAGGCATCGGCCTCCTTCTCGACCAGGTAGTCGGAAGAAAACTCCCCGCGGGAGCCATGCTTTCGGCCGCCGTTGCGCAGATAGGCGTTGTGGCGTTCGAGATAAAAATGGCCGAGTTCGTGGCCGATTATGAATCTGGTGCGGGGATGCTGGCCGGGGCCAACCCGGCCGGCGCGGTCGTACTTGTCGTTGTAAAACATCAGGAAGCGGCGTTTCTTCGGGTGGAACTCCAGCTGCCCGTCGAACTGCTTTTTGAACGCACCGCCAATCACGGTGAGCTGATCCTTCTCACGCTCAGCGACCTTCATCGGCTCGATCGGGGCGGTACGCTGACCGGATAGGCGGACGATTAGCTCCGCCGCCTCAGTGGCCCGATCCTGAAGGTTCTTCTCCATCTCCCATTCCAGACGAGTCTTGGTTGTCGTCGGTTTCCGCATCGTCCAGAGCCTCCCTTCTCAACTTCTCGATCAAATCCTCGGTCTCGGGGTCCTTCTCGCCCGCGTTCGAGTTCAGCACGGCGATCTCTTCGTCCATCATCTCGCGCGTCATCGGATCGTCGGTCCATGCCGGCGTGTCGTCACCATCCTCCTCGGGTGCCGACGGTGGCGGTGTCGTTGACAGGCCACCCTTCTGGCCCCAGGAGAGGACAAATTCCATAATGGAATCGACGTCCTCATCGGACATCTTCTTGTCCTTCCGGGCACGCTTCGCTAGCTCCTCCGCCTCCTCACGGCAAAGCGGATTCAGATCGAAGGCGCGGCGAACTTTTCCCTTGACGTCTTTCCAGAACTGGTCGTTTTCTTCAGCCATTTTTGCGCCTCCTGGCATCGGCCGGGTAATAACCCAGCCTGATCATCTCAGCGCGGAGGGTTGCTCGGGCACGGCAGCGCGCAGTTTCAATCGATCCCCTTGATGCGTTCGGATCACCAAGGTCGGCGCGGATTTCCTCAATATCGGCGATATCGTGGCGGCTGTCACGGTCGCATTCGATGACGACACGTTCTTTGCGTGACAAGCCGTTGATTGTCTTCCTGACGGCCTCGCTCTTTTCCATCCGCCTCTGAAACGACTCCGACTTCTCGTCCTCGTAGTCGGGGTCACGGCATTTCGTCGGGTCATAGTCATTGTCGATGTCGAGCTGGATGAACTTTTCGCGTTTCTCCCCGCGGATGATGTCGAGGGCCTTGTGGTTGGCGATCTGCAGGAACCACGCGAGCAAACTACCTTTGCCTTCCTCGTATTTGGTGGCTAGATCGGTCCAGATCAGCATCGCCGTGTCGTTCATGGCCTCGGCCGCCACGTGGTACCCGTGGCGCTTCGTCAGGATATCAATGACCGTCTGTCCGTGCCGGGCGAGCAGGGCGCGCATCGCATCCTCGTCCGACGCCTTGACCCTTTTCATGATCTCGGCGTCGCTCATGTGGGTGAGCGTCGGGCCTGGTTTGGCCATCTCAGTATCTACCTCCTGTCCTGTCGCACACCTCCGCATGACTACTTCGATATGACCTTACATTTTTCCTAACATTGCCCATACAGCCTCAGCTGTAAGGTCGATGCGAATAGTTCATAGAAAGATGTAATCGCCGGCAACCCAACGCCGCGTTGGCTTCGGGCCGCCGGGAAGTGCGGGGCCTAGTGCCCCAAAGGATTATAGGCATGTCGCAAGAACAGAAAAATGCTGGCCTTACGAAGGTGGGCGAGATCATCGAAGTCATCGATGAGGGGGATACCATCGATATTGTGGAGATCGAAGAGTACGCGAAGGCGGGGAAGAAGCCGCCGAAGGCCAAGAAATATCGCATCCGCATCGATAAGGAGAAGTTCGAGGTGTCGCAGCAGTTCATCAGCGGCACCGAACTGCTCAAGCTGGTCCAGAAGACGCCGGCGGAGTGGCGGATCTACCAGAAGGTCCACGGCCAGATGCACGAGGTCCAGCCGAATCAGGAAGTGGATCTCGGCGCCCCCGGCACCGAGCGGTTCACCACCATCGAGCGCGCCCAGGGTGACGGCGAACAGGGAACCGTGACCGACGCGCCGCCGGCACCGTCGATGCGGCGGCAGTTCGATCTCCCGGAGGAAGACATCACCTATCTCAACGGATTGGGCCTCTCCTGGGAGGCCATCATTGAGGCCGAGGCCTACTGGCTGCTGATCCACAACCACCCGATGCCGGACGGTTACAACCACTCCACTGTGATCATGGCTATCAGAATCGAGAAGGGTTACCCGCCCGGCGCGCTGGATATGGTGTACCTCTACCCGCCACTTGCCCGGCGAGACGGTAAGGGCATTTTCCGAATCGAGAACCAGCAGCTCGAAGGGAAAACATTTCAGCGCTGGTCGCGTCACTACAGCTGGCGCGAGGGGACCGACACCCTCGCATCGCATCACATTCGCATCAAGAACTGGATCGCGGCGGAGCTTTCGCGCTAAGAGAGGGTGTCGTGGAATATGTACTTCGTATGACGGGCGATCAGCACGCGATGCTGAGGGCCCATCTTTTTCCGGGGGACGGCATGGAAGCCGCCGCGTTGATTTTGTGTGGCCGGCACATCGGATTTGACCGCCACGTGTTCACTGCCAACCGAGTGGCGTTGATTCCGCATGACCAGTGCGTCCGCACGGCGGTCGGGGTCAACTGGCCCACGCATTTCGCCGATCCGCTGCTGGCCGAGGCGATTAAGCGGCGGATGGCGATCGTGAAACTTCACAGCCACCCCGGCGGCTTCGCGGATTTTTCCGGGGTCGATGACAAATCAGACGCCAGCTTTTCACGGGCGGTGTGGGATCTGCTCGAAGACGATCTGCCGCACGTCAGTGCCGTGATGCTTGGTGAAAAGGTTGGTTACCGCATCTTCGGTCGCGTCCTGGGGCGCGGCCAAGTGATCGCGCCGATGGACTTAGTGTCCGTGGCCGGTGATGACTTGGAACTGTGGCACGCCGGAGCCGACCAGAGCAGGCTGCCGGAATTTGCCCGGCGGCATGGCCAGGCGTTCGGGGCCGATACTGTTGCGCGGCTGCGCCGGATGACCATTGCCATCGTCGGTTGCTCGGGAACGGGCAGTCCGCTGATCGAGCAACTGGTGAGGCTGGGTGTCGGGCGGATCATCCTGATCGACATGGACCACATGGAATGGAGGAATGTCGGACGCATCTACTTCAGCACCGCAACTGACGCCAATCTGGAAAGGCTCAAGGTCGATATGTTGGCGGAGGCGATCGGGCGCGTTGGGCTTGGGACGGAAGTTATCCGGCTTGCGATGGATGTTGCAACGCCGAAAGCGGTGCGTGCCGTTGCCTCGGCCGATCTGGTGTTCGGCGGGTTGGACAGCATGGCCGGCCGTGACATGGTCAACCGCATCGCCACCTTCTACAACCTCCCCTACATCGACATGGGGGTACGCCTCCAAGCGTTGCCTGGCGGCGGCATCGACCAGATCACCGGCGCTGTCCATTACATCCAGCCGGGTCGGTCGAGCCTCAAGTCGCGGGGCGTGTACAGCGGCGAGGATGTGATGGCCGAACTGCTCAAGCGCAATGACCCAGTCGAATACAACCGGCGGCGGAAGGAAGGATATATCCGCGGCGTCCAGGAAGATCGCCCGGCGGTGATCAGCGTCAACACCATGGTCGCGGCGATGGCGGCCAACGAAATGCTGGCGCGAATTCATCGCTACCGCTACGAGCCGAACAACGTGTTCGCGCTCCAGCAGTTTGCCCTGCATGAGGGTGTGAATTTCAAAACCGCCGAAACCGACCTGCCCCCCTGCGAGATCCTCGCGCCGGAAGTCGGTCTGGGCGATGTCAAACCTCTCCTGAAACGGGCGGAGTTGAGCGAACGGAGCGCCGCGGCATGATTGGCTGGCTGATCAGGATCTGGTTGTGGATCAAGTCATGGTTCGTCCGCAGGCCGCGCCCGTTGCGGACAGTTTACCTCGAAGAGCTTCCCGACAAGCCCGACGCGAAAACCGTGTATGTCCTCGGGGAAGGAGAGAACCGGTGGTTCGTATCGCTACTCTGCCCATGCGGCTGCGGTGCCATGCTCCAAATGAGCCTGATGCCGGCAGACAAGCCCCACTGGCGCCTCGTGGTCCACGAAAACGATGGCACTATCTCCATCGAGCCGTCGGTGTGGCGGCACACCGGCTGCCATAGCCATTTCTTTCTTCACCGCAGCCGGATCGAATGGTGCGGTGGGGGTGTCAGCGAGCGGGTAAGCCGCGACCGCCGGATCTGATGCAGCTTTTGCGTCGGCAATATGCTTGCAATCGGTCGGCGGCATCCTAGCCGAACCTAGTGTCGCTCCCGGCTTAGGACTTATTCCCGATCCGCCTACTTATTGTTTCATACGCCTGCGCAGGCGATTGAAAAGTTCGAAAGAAGCCTCGATCTCGGCTTCGTCGCGGCCAAAGACACCCGCTGCCGCCGATAAGCGCAGCCTAGCCTTTCTTGTCCGATGCTACCGGCACAGGTATGCCATTGCCGAACCCGGCTCCGCGAGGAGCAGTTGAAATTAAGAAACCTTTGGCCGGTCCTCCAGGAACGGAATAAATGCTGTCGAGAAGTTGAAGTCGCCATATAGAGAACACCGGCTGGTCGGGCACGTGTACGCCAATACCTTCGTATCGGGCCGTACCATTGCCTAAGTCTTGTCGGGCGTGAAGCGCGATGCCGACATATCGACCCAACAAGCCATCGAACACCGCTCGGGTAAGCCCGTTTCCCTCTACGCGTGCCGTCAGGATGCCAATCTCGGTTTCAGCACGTTTCAGGTAAAAGCCCCAATGGTGCCAGACCAATCCCTGCACAACGTACCGCATCAACTCCGCAATCTTCGTTGCATCAACTGTGAAGGTTGTGACAGGAACCAATAGCCCATTAGGCTGTTGGACCAATGAGCGACTGTGGCCTTTAAGCAATTCACGCCGGGTGTGCTGATTTTCCTGCAATCGACGCGGCATTTTCTCTTCCATCACCTTGACGGCGGTTGGATGGCGACTGCCGAAAGGGAGTGTGCAAGTCGCGTAACGTTCTAGTTCGGCTTTCATATTGTTGCAGCGATTGCAAGCAGGCACCTTGGGGGTATTGCCCCGGTCGTCTTGTGGGAAAAACTCACGAGCGAAAACATGGTCCGCACTCTCGCAAACCGATGCGGCGCAGTAGGCACAAACCTTACCCTCGAAGGACTTGGGTCGCATTTGCAACAATAGGCGAGTGAGAGAAATCGTCAAGCTGAAATCAGCTATAAAGTCGGCAAAGGGGAAGATGGAACATGAACAAGAGAGAACTACGGCGGCTTGTTTAGCAGCCGTGGCCGGATTGCAAGCCTCTTCTCAAAATGATCGAGTGTTTTTGCATCAGCTTTGCCAATTGCCATTGCGGTGATCAGGTCAGATGCCGAAACGAATCATTGTCCATGACGGCGATTCTTGTGATGGCGTCGAGCGCAATCGGCCCTTCATGCGCTATCGAACCGAGGATCTCCATTGAATCACATAGCCAGGATCGGTGAGCTTGCCGCCATCACCCAGGGAGATGCCAAGGACTTCCGGCGCTGGCTGGTTGAAAAGAAATATTCACCCGCGACGGTGGCCGGTTTTGTCAACAAGACTCGCCAACTGCTCAACGACGCGATCGATCACGGATTGTTGAGCAACAACCCCTTCCGCAAGGTGGGCGGTGGTTCGCAGGTCAACGAAGAACGTCGGTTTTATGTCTCCCGCGAGGCGATTGAGCGGGTGATGGATAAGGCGCCGAACGACGATTGGAAGCTGCTCATCGCGTTGGGCCGGTACGGCGGTCTGCGGATTCCCTCGGAAGTAGTCGGGCTGAAGATCAGCGACATCGACTTGGAACGCGGCCGCATCACCATCGCCTCGCCCAAAACGGAAAAGCAGGGTAAGTCCAAGCGGGTCATCCCGCTCTGGCCGGAGTTGCG
>Ga0302325_10033481_pt1 | contig 10527 bp, 11 predicted proteins | sample Palsa_T0_2_FD_201948 | JGI IMG/M metagenome (GOLD analysis project Ga0302325, IMG submission 201948) | Peat permafrost microbial communities from Stordalen Mire near Abisko, Sweden - Palsa_T0_2 | ecosystem: Environmental > Terrestrial > Soil > Palsa > Peat permafrost | place: Sweden: Abisko...
TGACGTCACCTAAGCCCAGGCCGGCCGGGTAGATCAGCGCCGGGACCAGGAAGAACAGGCCCGTGGCGGCCATGCCGATCAGGGCCAGGACGAAATGGCGGCCGCCGTCCGCGACGGCGGGCGCCGCCAGGCCGAGCAGCGCCAGGGCCACCGGGTACGACGTCAGGGTGAGCGCGTCGGGCAGCCGCTGGTGCTGGATGTCGATGATGGCCAGGGCCACGCCGACCGCCGCCAGGTAGCAGAACGCGGGCAGGGCCGGGCTGAGTCCCAGCCTCAGGGTCAGGGCGGCGAACGCGGCCGCGGTGATCAGTTCGGTGGCCAGGTACCAGCGGCCGAACGGTTCCCCGCAGTCCCGGCACCGGCCGCGGCGCCGCAGCCAGCCCGCCACCGGGATCATGTCGGCGGCGTGCAGCCGCACTCCGCACCTGGGGCACCGGGCGGGCCGGTGGAGCAGGCTCTGGCGGTCCGGTACCCGTGCGATCACGGCCGTCAGCCACGAGCCGATGACCAGGCCGATGACCGCCGCTCCTGCGGCCGAGGCCCAGCCTGGTATGTCCATAATGCTCCATTATCCCGATATGTAGCGGATTACCCGGCAGGCTGGCATAACCGGGCTCGCGCCCAGCCTGACCGGGGCATTTACTTTTTTGATCATGATTTCGAGCCCATTGCCCGACGTCACATTCGTAACAAACGCTGCGGACTTATCCCGGCGTTCTGTAAATTATTGTGCGTTTCCCGGCGGGCCGGGAAGCGTCCTGACCAAGGCGGCCATCGGAGGAAGTCATGGGGAGCCGGCGGGCACCCGCGGCCATCCTCCTGGCTGCGTGCCTGCTCAGTGCGGCCGCCTGCGGCAGCACGAAGGCGGCCGCGTTCCGCCCGGCGGGCAAGTCGGCCGCGGCCGCCCCGGCGGCCCAGCCGTCCGCGCCCGGGCTGCAGGCATTTCCCTTGCCGTCCAGCCTGCGGGTGGAATTTGACACCGTGGTCCCGGCGGACCAGGCGCAGGCCGCCATTGTCGTCGCCGACGAGAACTACCAATTAGCTTTCTACTACTCCCTCTCCACCGGCGGGAAAGACCACAGCTACACGCGCTACGCCAGCGCCATCCCGCAAGTGGGTAGCGAGTCATTGGCGCAATTCACCCAGCAGGACATCGCGCACTACGCCGCACAGCACCTCAGCAGGAGCGGGACGATCCGCTTCTTCGACGGCAAGGTCGTCGAGGATAAGGGTGCGGGAGCCGAGGTGCAGTATTGCGTAGACGAATCGCAGTTCGATTCCGTCAATACGCTGACTGGCAGTACGACGCCATTGAACAACCCCTACTACCTGGAGCAGGATTCCCTGGTCCGTGAACCGGATGGGTCATGGCTCGTTACGTACACCTACGGCTATTACCCGCCCAACCAGCAGGCGGAGGGGTGCATGCCATGAGGCGGCTCCTGGCCGTCATCGGGTGCGCGATCGCGCTGGCCTTGCCGCTGGCCGCGCCGTTGGCCGGCCAGGGCGTGGCCGCGGCGGATACCTGGGGCGGCTGCCAGGGGAACACCTGCCAGGTCAGCATCGACCGGCTGGCCAACATCATCATCACCCAGGACGGCCATCCAATCCCGCTCAACCTGAGCAATGTGGACGTCACGGTGCCGCAGTGCTGGATGGCGCCGGGCTACACCCAGGCGCAGATGCTGGGCGTGCTGGCCAGCCTGGTGCAGGCCATCAAGCAGGGCGGCGGGACCCCGGCCGAGCTGGAATCGATCCAGAAGTACATCCAGGAGGTCCGCGACAACACGTCCACCAACGGGTTGTGGTGGACGCCGGAGTTCCTGGACACCCCGGGCGGGATGGCCTGCGTGGCCAACCTGCCGCCCTGGATCTGGGTCCCGACCGGCCAGGCCGCGCCGGCCGCGGACGACCCGATCACCCCCCTCGAGCTCGCCGAGCTGGCCAAGGCGGCCCTCCGGGTGCCCAAGCTGGCGCTCACGCTGAGCCCGGCCGCGAAGACCTACGTGAACCTGCCGACCTTCGTGTGGACCGGCAACCCGGCGCTGATCACGGTGACCGCGACGATTCCCGGCTTCATGTCCGTCACCGTGATCGCCCGGCCGGGAAAGCCCGGGATCGACCCGGGCACCAGCAACGCGGCGTCTTACACCGACTGCGGGCCCACGGGCTCGCACTTCAGCGCGAGCTCGCCGCAGGTCACCGGGGCCGGGCCGGGCAGCCAGCCCGACTGCGGGGTGGTCTATTACGCGCCGTCCACGGCGGCGCCGCTCGGCTACACCCTGCAGGTCACCGTGCCCTGGATCGTCACCTGGACCGGTAACGAGCCGCTGCCCGGCGCGGCGCCCGTCCAGGTCGGCACCATTCCGGTCCCGGTCGAGGAGATCCAGAGCCTCAACACCGGCGCCCCATAGGCGCCTCCGGCAACGCTGAACCGTGGCCGGCCGCGCGATCGCGCGGCCGGCCACGAGCATGCCTGGGGCTGTTTAGCGGGCCGGCCGGGGGCTGGCGCTGCCGCCACGGTTCTGGCCGCCTCGCCTGCACCCCCCCTCGCCCGCTCCGTCGAAATGCGGTTTGTTATGTAGAAAAATTCCGATTTGTCAGTCACTTTCGGGCTGACCCGTAAGTGGTTATCGGTATGACGGTGACGTAATAGCGATGTGACCCTGAAGTCTGATTGACGTGATTAGCCCTATAGGGCGAGGTTCGGGCGGGATACCGTCACTTCACGCCACGTACGGCGGCGCCGGAGCCGTGTGCGGCTACCGCCAGCCGGGCTACCGCCAGCAGGGAGAAGCTGCAGCAAATGTCGAGTGACCGGGGCACCATGCAGCGCGGGCCGGCACCCGGGATCGACCAGCAAGGGGCGTGGTCGAGGCCGACATCCCCGGCCGGGCGGCGGGCACCGAGCGCGCCCCGGGAACGCAAGCCTGCTCTGGCGGCTCTCGCGGTGCTGCTCATTCTCGGTGGTGCGTTAGGCGCGGGCTTCCTGGTCCTGCAGAGCGGCAAACGGGTGGCGGCGATCGAGATCACCCAGCAGATAGGCGTCGGCCAGCAGATCCCGCTGAGTGCCATGCAAGAGGTCCAGATCGCGTCCGGGACTGACCTGAGCTACGTGCCGTGGAACCAGGCCAGCCAGGTCGCGCGGTTCTCCGCAGCTACTGCGATCCCGCCGCGGACATTGCTCACGAACGCCATGGTCGGCCAGGCCAGCAATGCGAGCGCGGGAAAGGCGGTGCTCGGCCTGGCCCTCAAGGATGGGCAGCTTCCGGCTCAGTTGCAGGTCGGCGATCAGATCGACATCTACCAGGTGAGTGACGGACCGGAAAGCTGCCCAGGATCGTCGGGCAGCGCGTTGGCCGTGAACGCCATCGTGCTCGACATCTCCAGTCCTCCGAGCGCGAGTAGTTCCGCCGTCGCGGATGTCCGGGTCGCGGTCAACCCGGCCAGTGCCGGGGCCGTGGCGTGTAACTCAGCGAACGGCATCGTCGGCATCGCGATCGTGCCCGCTGGCGCTGGCGCGCCTGCCGCGCCGGCTCCTTCCTTCACTCCCTCCGCCCGGCCGAGCCAGACCACGGGCACGACCACGCCAGGGGGGCAGGCATCCTCGACTCCGTCGCCGGGCACCGGGACCGGCTGAGCGATGGCGCTGATCGCGGTAGCTGCCGACAAGGGAGCGCCTGGCGTCACGACCGCGTCGGTCGCGTTGGCCGCGGTGTGGCCGCGGCCGGTACTGCTGGCCGAGTGCGATCCCGCGGGCGGTGACATCGCGTACGGGCTCCCGGGTGCCGACGGAACGCCGCTTGACCCGCGGCGCGGCCTGCTGAGCCTGGCCGTGGCCGCGCGCCGCGGCCTCCAGCCCGACCAAGTCTGGCAGCATGCGCAGAAGCTGCACGGCGGCCTCGATGTGCTGGCCGGGGTGACCAGCGCCGAACAGGGCGCCGGGCTCGAGGCGCTCTGGGACACGGTCGGCGGGCTGCTGTCGATGATCCCGCAGGCCGATGTGATCGCGGACTGTGGCCGGCTCGGCCGGGACGGGCCGTTCTATGACCTGCTGGCCCAGGCGGAAGCCGTCGTCCTGGTCACCCGGGCCAGCCTGGCGGAAGTCATCCGGCTCCGGGACCGCGCGACGGCCCTGGCCAGCGCCCTGCAGAGACGTGGACGCCCCGGAGCCCGGATAGCCGTCGTGGTGGTCGCCGACCATAGGACGTTCAAGACCGCCATCGCCGAGGTCGGGCAGGCGATCGGCGGCACCAGGAGCCCGGCCCGGGTCATCGGCGGCCTGGCCTTCGAGCCGAAGAGCGCCAGCCAGCTTCGCGGTCAATGGGCCGGGAAGCTCGACAAGTCCCTGCTCATCAGGACCGCCCGGGAGATAGCGGGGTATCTCGCGGCCCAGGTGCCCCCGGCCGAGATCCCCGACGCCTACCGGCCCGACGCCTACCGGCCCGACGCCCAGCGGTCCGATGCCCACCGGCCCGACGCCGTGTGGCCTGACGTCGAGCGGCCCAGGGCCATGTTGCCTGACGCCCAGATGCCCGACGCTCAGCGACTCGCGGCCCAGCGGCCGGACGCCCCGTGGCCTGACGCCGAACCGCCTGACGGCCAGCGGCCAGATGGCCGCCGGCCTGATGCCCAGCCGCCGGCTGCTCAGCGGCCTGGCGCCCGGCGGCCGGGTACGGCCGGGTCGGGCCCCCGGCATGCTTCCGGGTCGCCTCGCGCCAGCACCGAACCGGTCGCGGCTGGCCCTCTGTCTGCCGGTCCTCTGTCGGCTGGCCCGTTGTCGGCTGGCCCCCGGTCTGCCATCGTGCCGGGCGGCCTCGCGGCCCAGCCGGGCGAGCCGGGAGGGTGGTGACCGGCCGTGGATCACGGCGTGGTGAAGCGGCTCCGCAGTCAGGTCGGCGACCGGCTGGCCGAGCAGCGCCGCCTGGACGCGGCGGCCGGCATGGCGCCGATGACCGCCGAGGACGAGCGGCAGTTCGCCCGGGCCCTGATCGCCCAGGTGCTCGAGGAGCACGCCCGCAACGAGATCACCGCGGGCCGGACCCCGTCCAACGCGCAGGAAGAAGAAGAACTCGCCGCGGCCATCCACGCGGCGCTGTTCGGGGTCGGCCGGCTGCAGCCGCTGCTGGAGGACCAGGAGATCGAGAACATCGACATCAACGGCTGTGACCGGGTCTTCCTCGGTTACGCCGACGGCCGGGAGGTGCTCGGCGAGCCCGCGGCCGAGAGCGATGACGAACTGGTGGACCTGATCCAGGCCCTGGCCGCCTACTCGGGCCTGTCCAGCCGGCCGTTCGATACGGCCAACCCGCAACTGGACCTCCGGCTTCCGGACGGATCACGGTTGTCCGCGGTGATGGACGTGACGCTCCGCCCCGCTGTATCCATCCGCCGGGCCCGGATGGGCAAGGTATTCCTGGCCGATCTGGTCGGCAACGGAACGATGCTCCCCGAAGCGGCCGCATTCCTGGCCGCGGCGACCGCCGCGCGCAAGAACATCATGATCGCGGGAGCCACCAACGCGGGCAAGACCACCCTGCTGCGGGCGGTCGCGAACCAGATCCCGCCGGGTGAGCGCCTGATCACCGTCGAGCGGGCGCTGGAGCTTGGCCTCGACCACTTCCCGGAACTGCACCCGAACGTGGTCGCCTTCGAGGAGCGGCTGCCCAACATGGAAGGTCAGGGCGCGATCTCGATGGCCGAACTGGTCCGCCGGTCGCTGCGGATGAACCCGAGCCGGGTCATCGTCGGTGAGGTGCTCGGCGACGAGATCGTGACCATGCTGAACGCGATGAGCCAGGGCAACGACGGCTCGCTGTCCACCATCCACGCGAACTCCTCGCTGGAGGTGTTCAACCGCATCTCGACCTACGCCATCCAGGCCGCCGAGCGTCTCCCGGTCGAGGCCACGCACATGCTGATCGCGGGCGCGATCGACTTCGTGGCCTTCATCGAGAAACGGAACGAGTACGCCCGCGGCGGCCGCCTCCGCCGGTTCATCAGCAGCATCCGCGAGGTCACCGGGATAGACGGCCGGGTGCTTTCCAGCGAGGTCTTCTCGGCCGGCCCGGACGGCCGGGCCGTGCCGCACGCGCCCGTGTCGTGCATGGCGGAACTGGCCGAGCACGGCTACGACCCAGCCAGGGGGCGATGGTGAACGGCCTGTTCGGCGCCGGGCCGCTGCTCGCCATCATGATCGGCGCGGCCATCGGAGGCGGGTTGTTCCTGCTGGTCGTGGCGCTGCGCGGGTTGCCGCCCAGGCCGCCCAGCGGCCCATCGCGACTGCAGCGCCAGCTCCAGGACATGATGGGCGCCCGGGGCGCGACCGCGCTGATCGCGGGGATCGTGGTCCTGGTCGCCACCCGGTGGGTGGTGGCCGGGATCGGCGTGGCCCTGCTCGCGGCCTCCTGGCGGAGCCTGGGCGGGGCGGCCTCGGAACGCAAGGCCATGGCCAGCCTGGAAGGCCTGGCCACGTGGACCGAGTCACTGCGGGACACGATCGCGGGCGCGGTCGGCCTGGAGCAGGCGATTCCGGCCTCGCTCCGGGTCGCCGCGCCGTCCCTGCTGGAGCCGCTGGAGCGGCTGGTCGGCCGCCTGCACACCCGGGTGCCGATGGCCGATGCGCTGCGCCTGTTCGCCGACGACCTGAATGATCCCGGTGCCGACCTGATCATCGCGGCTTTGATCATCAACTCGCGGCTGCGCGGTCCCGGCCTCCGGGACCTGCTCGGGGCGCTGTCCGCCTCGATCCGGGAGGAGCTGGACATGCGCCGGAAGGTCAATGCGGAACGCCGGTCGACGCGCCGGAGTGCACAGATCGTGGTGGGGGTTTCGGTCGGCCTCGCGCTCCTGCTGGGCATCTTCAACCGGGGCTACGTCCACGTCTACGACAGCGCCCTCGGCCAGCTGGTGTTGATCCTCATCGTCGCGCTCTACGCGGGGGGATTCATCTGGATCCGCCGGCTGGCCCGGTTCGACGTGCCGGAGCGGCTGCTCCGCGGGCCGTCCGCCGACTCCGACTCCGCCGTCGCCAACCCGGTGGCGGCCCAGTCGATGGCGCCACGGGAGGCCGGGCTATGACCGCGGCGCTGATCGTGGGGGCGGTCATCGGGCTCGGGCTCTTCCTGTTCGTGTTCGCGCTGACTTCCCGCCGGGCCAGCCTGGCCCGGCAGATCGCCGCGTTCGACTCGCGCAAGTCGCCGGAGGCCTGGACCGGAAGCCGGGCCGGGAACCTGCAGGAGAGCCAGTTCAGCCGCCGGATCGGCAAAGCGCTCGCCGCCTTCTGCGCGGAGCAGGGCTGGGAGTTTCCCTCGCTGCGGGCCAACCTGTCCCTGATCGGCAAGTCCTTCGAGAACTACCTGGCCACGAAAGTACTGCTGGGCCTGTTCGGGTTCCTGATCGGGCCGATTCTGCTGCTCCTGCTCGGGCTGGCCGGATTCCACATGTCGTTCGTCATCCCGGTCTGGGTGGGACTGATGCTGGCCACGATCTTCTTCTTCCTGCCCGACCTCGAAGTCAAGGAGAAGGCCGACGCTCGCCGGAGGGACTTCCGGCACGCGATCGGGGCGTTCCTCGACCTGGTGTCGATGAACCTGTCCGGCGGCCGCGGCGTTCCTGAGGCGCTCATGGCGGCCAGCGAGATCGGCACCGGCTGGGCCCTGTGGCGGATCAGGGACGCGCTGGCCAGTGCGCGGATCACCGGGCAGACGTCGTGGCAGGCGCTCGGCGCGCTGGGCGAGGAGGTCAGGGTCGATGAGCTTCGCGACCTGGCGGCCGCGCTCAGCCTGGTCGCGGAGGACGGGGCGAAGGTGCGCGAGTCGCTGGGGGCCCGCGCGACCAGCCTGCGCCGCCGTGAACTGGCCGACCTCGAGGGCCAGGCGGGCGAGAAGTCACAGTCCATGCTCGTCGCCCAGATGCTGCTGTGCGCGGGCTTCCTGGCTTTTTTGACCTTCCCGATAGTCGGAATCTTGCTAGGAACATAACGAAAAGTAGTGCCCCTGATGTACGGCACCAGAAAGGAATCGTGAAGGCCGAGATGAGTACCATGAATGCTTCACTGGACTATTTGAAAGCAATTCTCGGAGCACGGATGCTGCGGCTCCAGGCCGCGCTGCAGGAGAAGGACAGAGGTGCCTCGGCGGTCGAGCTGGCGATTATCTCCGCGGTGATTCTGGTCATCGCGGGGTTGATCCTCACCGCGATCAAGGTCTTTGTGACCAACGAAAGCACGCAGATCCAGGCGCCTTGAGCCGTTGCCTGTGATCAGGATGACGCCCTTGGCCCGAACCCGCCAGTGGCTACGGTCGGCGCGCTCGGACCGTGGCTCCAACGTGGTCGAACTCGCTGTCCTGACGCCAGCGCTGATGCTGATATGCATGCTCATTCTCCAGTTCGGCCTCTGGTTCAACGCCCGCCAGGCGGCCTTGGCCTCGGCTCAGGCCGGGGCCTTGGTGGCGCGTGAGGAGGCGGCCACGAATGCCCAGTGGGCCCGTGACGCCCAAACGGCCGCGTCCAGCTACTACACCAAGCTGAATACGCACCTCTTAGGGAGCCTGACGTCCCAGGCTTCCGGCAGCCCGCAGAACAATGTGTTCGTCACGGTGACCGGTCCGCTGGGGTATTCGGTCTTCCCATTCTTCGGGCTCCACCTAATGGTCACGGCCACCGCCGGCGGCCCGGTGGAATGCTTCCGTCCCGCGGGCCTGAACGGAAACTGCTGATGACCGGCCGACGGCGGATCGGCCGCCTGCGGTGGCGGCGCGAGCCCGGGCGCGATCGCGGCTCCATGTCCGTCGAGCTGGTAGTGCTCGCACCCGGGCTGATCCTGCTGCTGTTGCTGGTGGGGGCCGGCGGCCGGGTCGTGGAGGCGCAGGGTCACGTCGACGGGGCGGCCCGGGACGCGGCCCGGGCGGCGTCGCTCGGCCGGTCGGCGGGCCAGGCCGAGGCGTTCGCGCTGCAGGCCGCCGACGCTGACCTGGGCAGTTCGAGCTGGTGTGCCCAGGGCTCGGTCACCGCTACCATCACCGGCTTCCCGCCTGGCGGCCAGGCCGTCGTCCCCGGCGACAACGTGACCGCGACCGTGGCCTGCAACGTCAACACGAGCCCGTTCACGCTCCTGGGCTTCAACCCGACTACTCCCTTTACCGCGCAGGCGGTCGCGCCGCTCGATCCGTTCATGTGCCGGACGGCCACATGCTGACCGGCGGCCTGCAGGCAGATCGCGAGCGGGGATCGGTCGCTGTCTTCACCGTGGTCTTCGCCATAGCTGTCGTCTTCCTGACCGCGCTCATCCTGGATGGTGGGATTGCCATGAATGCGAAGGAACGGGCCGCGGACATCGCCGAGCAGGCCGCCCGCGCCGCCGCCGACAACATTGACGTCGCGGTGCTGCGCGCTGCGGGTGTCGCGGCCATCGGGCCCGGCGCGTGCCCGCTGGCGGGCACCTTGGTCACCACGTACGCCCGCCAGGACAGTTCGGGTGTGGACGCGGTCACCAGTGCCGCGATGGACAACTGCCAGGCCGCGCCGGGTGCGCGAACCGCCTCGGTCAAGGTCACGATCACGACTAAGCCCCTCATCCCCGGGGTGCTGGGCAGTTTCAGCGAGAGCGCGACGGAGACGGCGACCACCGAGTGCGGCATCAATGCGGGGGTGGTGTGCTGATGGGCGCGCCGATGCTGCGCACTCGCCGGCCCCCCGTCGGCCGGGGCCGGTCGGCCGGAGACGTGCTGGCCGGATTCGTCGCTGTCGTTTTGCTGCTGGCCCTGACCGTGGGCGTGCCGTTCGGTCTGATCAGGGTTTTCGGGCTGCCGCTGCCGCACAGCCTGCCCGGCCTGTCCGTGCTCACCCATCAGATCAACCCGTTCGCGATCCTGAAGGTGCTGGCCGTCCTGGTCTGGCTGGCCTGGCTGCAACTGGTGTGCTGCGTGATCGCCGAAATCAGGGCGGCGGTGCGCAACACCGGGATGCCCGCGCAGGTCCCGCTGGCCAGCTTCACCCAGGCGGTCGTGCACCGGCTGGTGACCGCGGCCCTCCTGCTGTTCGCCGCGTCGACCGCGCTCTCGCCCGCGCTGGCGCACCACGCCGCGCCGAGGCCGGCGCACGTGATCTCGGCGCCCGCTGACCGCGGGACGGCGGCCGGGCCGGCGGCCGGGATGGAGCAGGCGCTCCGCGACGCCCGGCCGCCCCAGCTGGTCGGAGAGCCTGAGGTAGCGGCCGCGGCCCCGGTCGCCCAGCAACCCCGGGTCGAGAAGATCTATGTGGTGCGGCCACCTACCGGGCGCTATCACGAGAGCCTGTGGGAGATCGCGCAGAATCATCTCGGCGATGGCCGGCGCTACCGGGAGATCTTCGAGATGAACGCGGGCCGGGTCCAGCCGGACGGATCGAAGCTCACTATCGCCAGCCTGATCCGTCCGGGGTGGGTCCTGCTGATGCCCCGGGACGCGTACGGTCCCGGCATTGAGGTGGTCAGCGCCCAGTCGGTCACGCCGCCAGCCAGTAGCGGGGACACGGCCGGTGCGGCGG
>Ga0302325_10033483_pt1 | contig 10527 bp, 15 predicted proteins | sample Palsa_T0_2_FD_201948 | JGI IMG/M metagenome (GOLD analysis project Ga0302325, IMG submission 201948) | Peat permafrost microbial communities from Stordalen Mire near Abisko, Sweden - Palsa_T0_2 | ecosystem: Environmental > Terrestrial > Soil > Palsa > Peat permafrost | place: Sweden: Abisko...
CGTTGCATTTAGGGTAGAACCACAGAAGCAGCAAACTGGAGATGGACAAAATGCTGATTGCCAAGGCCGACCTTGGAATCTTCAGACAAGTGTACCTCTTTCTGTTCAAATCGCTTCCAGTCTAGAGCACGAAGTCTCTGGAGCACCTAGTGCCTCCAAAGCATCGAGCACCACCGAAGACGAATGTCCAACCATCACAGACTTACAAGGCGAGCATGAATATGTTTGTGTTGCTTCAGAGAATCCGGTTCTTCGCTCGCAGCGGTCCCCTTCACCGTCAAAGGATGACTTTTACTACGGCGGCTTTGTAAAAAGTCCAAGTGACCAGACGTTAGACAATACGCCAAACAGGTCATCACCCTTTGGTAAGCTGCTCTTCTCCGCGTACGAATCTTTCTGATCCATTGTGCAGGACCAGATGATATCTCTACTCCTCAAAACATTCAACTTCCAGGCACCAGCAGACTTCGCAACAGAGTCCCGCTTCCACGATCACCCTTATTCCTATCTCACAATGCTCCAAGCTCTCCTGAGCATCATCCTACCTCTGGGCTCACTCCTCGTGTTGCCTCTCGCGTAGCTATGCATAGCACTCCAGGGATTATATTCGCCCAACCGGCACGGCGGATGCGGCGACCACAACCAAGAGCATTCAGACACCAAACAAACAGCTTTTCATTTGATTCTTCCGAACGAGCGAGTGCTGCTTATGAACAAGAACGGGTGTCCTCTAGGTCTACCGATGACGGTATACCTCGGCCGTCTGATGATCTTAACTTGCACGAAGAGCTGCGCGGAAGTTCTTTGCAGAGTTCAAGGGTCACTTCAGGAATGTCTTTCACCATTCCAGATCCTTTGGTTGAAGGCTTTTCCACAGTACGCATCCAAGACGAAACTGATGAGGCAGTGGCTACTGAGAGAGACTTCATCCTCTCCTCTCCACAGTTATCTCTGCCGCCACCTTTCTCAACTGTACCCCGCAATGTCTCAGGAGTAGAATCTTTGCCTGGAGTCGGATACACGCCTCACAATCCACCTACTAGCCCAATTAGAAGCAGCTCTGCTACACCTGTTAGGAGCGGGGTGGCAGGTAGGCGCCCAAGTTCAAAATCGAGACCCCCGGTATTAGAACACGTTAGTGAAGTAGGTTCGAGTCCTCCAGTAAGACGGTCTCCACATCCCACTGCTGAAAAATGCTAACCTCTAGCAAAAGTTTGCAAACGGAATTAGTCCCCGGAGTCTCATAAGGAGAGCAGCGGATAGTGTGGTAGATTTTTACAGGAGTCGCACTCCACTAAGTCGACATGGCTCACTCAATCATCCTTCGCCTTCACCTTCACCACCTACTTCTTCAATACCTGGCCGAAACCAAAGCCGCCCGGCTTCACTTGAGCTGGGTCCCAGAACGCCATCTCGAACATATCAAGTCTACAACGACTCTTTACCTCCTTCTTCCCAGCCCCAAACGCCTGCCCATTTGCCTGAAGCCCGGCATCAATCTCGATTCCACCCTTCTTATACAGCACCTGTGACTAGGGGTGCTGCAAGGCGTGCTGGTCCACCTATAGACACGGCCGACAACGGAAACCGTGAAGGTCCAGGATTGTCGCGGCTTCAACAATTATCCGCTCCACTGCGGAGAGCCGGGCGATCTGCTTCGCCATTGGGAATGCTGCAGGGCGGTGTCACCGGTCTTTACGGGGGTAGAGAAAATGGAGATGGGGAGCAAAATTGGGCCGAAGGAGTACGGTTTAGTTATGCTGAGACGAGACTCTGGGGACTAAGAGATGCTAGAAATGACGGGACTAGCCTCAGAGAAACGCCTGAGCCGGAAGACTGGAGAGTGGGAAGGCGAAATTGAAGACTGGAGTCCAATGCTTGAAAGGAATTGAGATATAGAAGAACATAGGTATCTGTGCCGGTTTAGTCGTCAGTATTTCTACGGAGCGTGGATGGGGCGTTGAGAACCATCATCGCACAATAAATAGCCTTTGTGTGTTATCGACTGGAGCATCGATGTATAATTACCGACAAAGACAACAATCAAAAGCAGTGCAAATAGGAGTTTCGCTTAGGCATCAACATGTTCTTAGCTCTTCTCTTTTCGCCCTTTCTCCAGGCGAGCGGCCTAAGTTTCGGTCTATAAATCTTGCCTCGCGGATGAAGCAGTCAGTTCTATCAGAGACCTACCAACAGCTCCAAAAGAGGCGGGGGATATGCATACTGTACGAAGTACCAGTACATTTGTTTTGATTTTCGGATTTTCTTGATCGTCCCCTGCTGTCCGTGCCTATCGGACATTTTTGGCCCCTGGCTAAAATTAGCCTAGCCTGGCTCGGCTGGGAGAAAGGCGCGCTGCAGAATGTCAATGTCCAACGTCATCGTGATGACCGCATCAATATTCGATATGATCATCGATCAGTGTTGTTCTGATATGACCAAATAGCGCATCACTTGGTGAATGTGAGTTTGATTCTCTCCCCCGCTCTTCTGTCCTTCTATTCTCTCTATCCTCTCTATCCTCTATTTTCCTCCTCTGGCATTCCATGCTGCGTCTCATGCTCAATATTCCATCATGACTACCAATTCGGCAGCAAGGGAAGTGAAGTATCAAGATGCTGCAACGTATATCTCGCCCCGTGGGGGTCGGGCAATTTCTGGTGAGGCCATGCGACCAGCCATTTCGAAACAACGGCACACCGAAAGACCGAAGCCTACCACGAAAGCCTTCATACCAGCAGTGCCCGCTCTGAGACTTCATACTACCAATACTTCTCTGCTGAACGAGGCCGTTTGGAAACGGCTGGACAATGATGGAGACGGTGATTCTTCGACGGGCTCCTCTTCTGACAACGAAGACAATATACAAACGCAGAGACAGGGCCAAGGAAGAGTGCGCGGTCGACACAGCAAGGGGATCGGGGGATCATACTCGAGGTTCAACGTTGGAAATGATGGTTTCAAGACAAAAGGCAGGGTGTCGAGGCGGGACGGGAGGCTGAAAATCAGTGTGAACGAGACCAACAATCGACGTTACTTGGCAAAGGCGTTGGGGGCCACATTTCTCAAGCATTTGGGCCCATCAGAAGAGATACAAGGCATCTATCCTGTGATAAGCCGAAATGACAAGGGCAAAGATTCGCGCGCATCGTCAGAAGCAACACTCGCCTCAGAGTTACTGAGACCGACGTTGAACATTGTGGTTATGGTTATTGGTAGCCGCGGCGACATTCGTAGGTATCGGGGAGAAATCTCTCTCTTATTCTGAACAGTCTCATTACCCTCTCACAGATAACACCCCAAATCTCCCAGAATAATCTTTATCAAGCAGTTACTGACTCCCCCATTTTCCAGAACCATTTTTGAAATTGGGGAAGAATCTGAAAGAGTATGGCCACAGAGTCCGCATAGCCATCCACCCAGCGTTCAAAAACTTTGTCTAGAAAGATTCGGGCCTCGAATTCTTCTCGGTCGGTGGTAATCCTGCCGAGCTAATGACGTTCATGGTAAAAATCCGGGTCTGATTCCAACAATAGAAACTTTGAAAAGGGGGGAGGTTGGCAGAAGAAGAGACCAATTGGCCGAGATGTTTGAAAGCTTCTGGCGCGCTTGCATTAACGTTACGGATGACGAAAATGATGTCATCAATTTGCAGATGATGGGTCAAAAAACTCCTTTTGTTTGCGATGTAATCATCGCCAATCCGCCATCTTTTGCGCACATAACATTGTGCTAAGAAGCTGGGTATTCCACTGCATTTCATGTTTACATTTCCCTACACTCCTACTCGAGCATTTCCTCATCCTTTGACGAATATCAAGAAGTCAAATGTGGATCCTGGTTACGCTAATTTCATGTCATATCACCTTGTGGAGATTATGACTTGGTGTGTAGCCCCACTCCTTTTCCCCTTTCATGAACTCGAAGCTGACCGTAGCAACAGCCAAGGGTGAGTTTTTGAGGCGGAAAAATGACCTTGCTACATATTGATATAATTCTAGGCTTGGCGACTTAGTTAACAACTTCCGAGTCAAAACTCTGGGACTTGATAAGGTGTCCACTTTACGGCAACTTCGACTGAAAGCTCCATACACATATCTATAGTCTCCCAGACTCCTGCCAAAGCCAAAAGATTGGGGACCGGAGATCGATATTGCTGGATTTGTCTTTCTTGATCTTGCATCTTCATTCAACCCGCCCGAAGGGCTGTCGAAATTCCTTAACGCCGGAGAGCCTCCCGTTTATATTTGCTTTGGCTCAATTGTAGTTGATGATCCAGATAAGTTCACCAAGATGATTTTCGAGGCTGTGAAGAAAGCAGGCGTGAGAGCTCTGGTGTCGAAGGGATGGGGCGGCCTAGGGGATGATAACACTCCAGAAAATGTTTACATGCTCGAGAATACCCCCCATGATTGGCTCTTCCCTAAAGTGTAAGCCCTTGAGTTATTTTTCTAGGTCATTGGGAAATGAGAAAGCAGGTAGTTTGTGTTGGTGATAGATAACTAACTTGACCAGATCCGTTGTGGTTCATCACGGAGGTGCAGGTACGACCGCCATTGGTCTGAAATGTGGGGAACCAACGATGATTGTCCCATTCTTCGGTGATCAACAATTTTGGGGGTCCATGATTGGTGAAGCTGGTGCAGGGGCGAAGCCTGTGCCCTACAAGAGCCTCACAGCAGACAAGCTAGCAGAAGGCATCAAGCATTGCCTTACCGACGAAGCCTGTTGAGCTGCAGAAAAGATCGACGAAGACATTAAAGCAGAAGGCGACGAAGCGAAAAATGCGGTGACCTTTTTCCATCGAAGTCTTGTTCTACGAAGTCAACACTGTATGCGCTGCTCGATCTTAGAAGACCGTGTAGCAGTTTGGAGTTTAAAGAATACGAACTTGCGATTGAGCGCATTAGCAGCTGAGCTTCTCGTTGAGAAAAAGAGGATTACATGGAAACAATTACGACTGATAGGACATAACGAATGGAACGATTTTGAAGGGCCAAGAGATCCATTGACTGGCGGAGTAACTGCAGTTATGGGAACGGTGGTGTGCCATTTAGGACCGCCAAAACTTCAAAGAGACGCTCAATGCACGGAGAGAAGAAGAAGCGAAGAAGATCTAACCACAGAAGGAGTGAGAGCCGTGATCAAGATGCTGCGAACAGCAGGACTTCTGACGGAAAGCCGGTAAATAGAAGCCAGGCCAACAGCCACCCAGATGCAAGTGCGATAAAGAATGAAAATGAAAAGCCAAAAGAAATAACTGCTAAAGATTCCTCCGGTGACATCTCGGAACCCAAAGCGCCAGGGACTGGCCTTGAAAAGGCCGCTTGTGGAGCTGACATAGAAAAGCATACAACTAGTGCGGAGCCCTTATCTCAAAAGCAGGATGCGGAAAATGGGGCTCAGCACGAAGGCGATGAGTCGGAACTGTCTAATGATCCCGAGAACTATGCTGTATAAGAGATAGCTCAGCATGTTAGAGCTGGCGTTGGCAAGACTACCAAGGTAATAGCAAGAGCGCCAATGGATCTATCATTAGCCATTACTCAAGGTACATATTTTCCTCGTAGAAATTGATGATCCAACTCTTCTTTAATTTGAGTGGAGTGGTTGCTCACTACAACGGGGTTCCACAAGCTCCACGACTTTACGGAGACTCAACTGTGCGGAGGTAAGCCACTATCCCGCTAACGTATCCTATAGCAACTAACAATAAATATAGACCGACTAGAATTACTGGTATTAAGTCTGGTTTTAAGGCCGCTGGCGAGGAATTCGTTCTTGGCATATATGATGGAGTCACGGGACTCGTCGTGCAGCCTTACACCGGTGCTCGTGATGGCGGAGCCACTGGATTTGTCAAATGTGTTGGGATGAGCCTCACGGGCTTGTGCTCAAGGATCTCGCCGCCATTATCGGACCCTTCGGCTATACCTTCAAAGTTGTTCACAAGGAGTTACTCAAAGGCAGGCAGCCCACAAAATTTATCCGCAAAGCGCACATCCTTGAGGGCCAGCGCGATCTGCATGCCCTCGATGACCAAGAAACGAAGAAAGTGATCGAGGCCGTCGCTCATGGCTAGTCAGTGATGCAACAAGTTTGGGCTATTATGGACGAAAAGCGAAGCGAAGGATTAAGAGGAAGAATCCACGGAATCAGAGAGCGCAAAATGTGGAGAGCGGGCGGAGCATTTGAGAACGTTGATATGGCAGGAAAGGCACTAGAAGCTAGACGGAAAGCGAGAGTCTAGACGGCGTTTTTGCTGAGCAAAGAAAAAAGTTGCAGTTGACTCGGAAACTAAGGAAGAATGTTGTCTAAGAGATGGAGGGGCACGACGGTCAGGACGATGATCGGCAAGTTGTGCAGTTGAACGGCCACGCGGGAACGAATGTAAAGGAAAAACCGGAAACTTCTGCATGATATCTGTACATAAGTTTAGAGGGGATTTCTGACGAGTTTTAGGCATATGGATGAGGCGTTGAATTTCTTCTAGCAAAGGCGGTTAGGGCAGCATTTGCATTGCCTTCTTTTTCGGCGAAAAATATCTTTTTTGCACCGGAAAACAGCACACCAAGATAAATTTTCGACTTTCATAGTCCCATAGGAGAAGCATGTATTGGATTTTACTCGTTTAGGGGGTATCTTAAAGTGTCGGAGAATGAGCACGGCGACGGGCGGTATATATTACACAATTAAGCATTGTGTAATAGTGGTTCCACTTTTGTGACATAAATAAAGCTTTGGTAACAACTATTATCCAGGGGCTGCAACAAATCGGTGATAAGATAAAGCTCCTCCTATTTCCGATCATACCATAGTCATGTATAATTCTCAAAGCCGTCAACTTCTCCTTTCTTTCTCTCTCACTCAATCAGTCCATAGCCTCATGTCCAGAGCTCTCATAACCCACATTATCCCAAAAACCTTAACCAGAATCTAATTAAGATCATATAAACCGTTCTCGCCCTTCGTTCCTCAACCCATTTATTAACAAAAGGGATAAAGATTTAGATACCACGATTTTCAGCACAAAAGATTTATATACCATTTAAAGATTTAAATACCACGAGCAGACTATATAATATTTGGGTAAAAGACTCAAATACCATAGTAAATCGACAAAAAGACTCAAATACCATGCCAATATTAGAAAAGACTCAAATACCATCACTACCCCGCGTACCTCACATACAATCTTGATGACCTCGCTGTCGCTCCACCCCATCGTCGCGCCATTTAACCTCAAACCTCACTGTCGACCTCGCCGTCGATCGACCTCACTGTCGCCCCCCCCCTAATTATGTGGCCTCTTACACGTTGTAGAGAAGTGTCCCCGCCCCCCGCATGTAGAACAGTGATATGCTTCTAAGGGCAGGTAGCGTTGGCGCATAAATACCGGGCGCATTTCTTATCCTTATAAGAATTCTTGATGCTAAATTTATGCCTTACAGATGCATCACAAATAACCTCAAGAAGATCGTCGAACGAGAGGAAGAAATCGCCCTCAAGTGGAAGCTTACGAAGCTTGTGGAGGGAGGCCATAAGGATAGGAATATACTACGAATACACGACGATTTATATCCTCATAAGAGCTAGCTAGGAAGTGGCGACAGTGAGCATACCGCTCTGGCGGTGAGCACACCGCTACACGGGGTGCGACAGCGAGGTTATCAAGATTGTATGGGAGGTACGCGGGGTAGTGATGGTATTTGAGTCTTTTCTAACATTGGCATAATATTTGAGTCTTTTCGTCGATTTACTATGGTATTTGAGTCTTTTACCCATAATATTTACCCCTCAATAACTATATCATCTTGGTGTTTCTAGCACCTCACTATCGCCCTCCAATCAACCTCACTGTTGCCCCCCCGTAAGCTCGCTATCGCTACTCATGGGGTCTCTTGCATGTAGCTAAATAGCGCCCCCTTCCCCTACATATAAAACAGTAATATGGCGACCAGATCTTATCATCTCCATCATCCGCTGGCTCTGCAAGAGCATGTGCCACTGCCTTTCCCTGTGGAGCTCTCGTTTTGCCCTTCTTTGTACCTCTCTTTCTTTGGTCAACTACGAGGAACTCGTGTAAGGGGAGGGTGGCATTCAAAGTTAGTGTCGACCTTCTAGAGGTCGGTAATATCGAGGAGGGGGAAGTTCGAGGTGTAAGTCTTTTTCCGCGTCACGAATCACCTCAAGAAGATCGTTAAAAGAGAGGAAGTAATTGCCTTTATTTGGAATATCCTAAAGCTCATAGAGTGAGGCTATAGTGTAGAAATAGAAGGAAGAACAATGAGTGGAATACAGCTCTACCAATCATACCTATAACACTATAATATAACTTCAATTGCACTAGAAAAACGTCGACATGCTCGTCGGCAGTGAGAGCAGTAAGTTCACCGCTCTTACAATTATCAATTGCGGGGTCGATGGTATTTAAATCTTTAAATGGTATATAAATCTTTTGTGCTAAAAATCGTGGTATCTAAATCTTTATCCCTTAACAAAAAGCTACCCCGCATTTCTCCTAGTGCCCTCCGAAGCTTCACATCAGCATCAGCAATGTCGTCAAACCCCGTCTTCAAGTCCGGGAACACAGCCGTGATCACGGGAGGAGCGAGTGGAATGTAAGGAACATATCTCTTTGTCCCACATTCTGAGCCCCGATTCTCACTGGTCGGGCTCCCGTTTCAGCTCCGGCTCGCTCCCGGCTCTCTCTCCCTCAAAGAAATATATAGCTAATTTGTTCTAGTGGCCTCGCACTCGCAGCAAAATGTGCTGGTTATGGCATGAGCGTTCTCATCGCCGACAACAACGGCACCAATCTTTCTTTAGCACAATCAAGTATTAAAGGCAAGGTTGAGACCGTAGAGGTGGATGTTAGCAAGATCGAAGACTTTGAAAAACTCAAATCTAAAATCGAAAAGGACCTTGATGGTAGCTTCCCCTCTCTTCCACTATCAACATCCAGTCTAAAATTTGAGAATAAGAGTTAACGTGTTCATAGGCAAGATCTCTCTTTTAGCCCTCAACGCGGGAGTAGGCCCCAAAGGCTCCTGGGAAGATTCTTCTTACTTCCAAAAGATAATGGACGTCAATCTCTTCGGCGTAATCCACGGGCTGAACGTCCTCCTTCCTCTAGTAACCCATCACTCCACCGCCTCCCACCCTTCAAGCGTAATCATCACCGGCTCAAAGCAAGGAATTACCAACCCCCCAGGGAACGCCGCTTACAACGCGTCAAAATCCGCTGTAAAAACCCTCGCTGAGCACCTATCCTTTGACCTGTCAAAATCCTCGCCAACGACTTCTGTTCACCTGCTGGTGCCAGGATGGACGTTTACCGGTTTGTCGGGAAACGATCCGAGCAAGAAAGGAGAGAGGGAGAAGCCGAAGGGGGCGTGGTGGCCGGAGCAGGTTGTGGATTATTTGGAAGCTAAGATGGAGGAGGGGAAGTTTTATGTTATTTGTCCGGATAATGATGTCAGTGAGGAGATGGATAAGAAGAGAATGCTTTGGGATCGAGAGGATTTGGTTAGGGGACGTCCTCCTTTGACTAGATGGAGGGAGAATTATATGATTGAGGCTGAGGAGTGGATGAAGAATACGCAGTTGTGAAAAGGTCCGCAATACTGTCTTTAATATCATATAATATTAGTTTATTGAGCTCGAAAGGAATATCAGTTTGGGAGACCAAAGACTTAGTTATGCAGGTAGTCTGACACCTTTTTGTCCCTTTCATAATCTGACATAGTACATACTCTTGATGAGTTCGTCCCGGACCAAACTCCCTTTGTCATAATAAAGCACCTGATAAGAAATCTATACCTTGGTTCTCTGTCCAACCAAAAGATTAACACTTTCTCGGACGTTTTCGCTACCCCAAATGCTCTCTTTCCCACCACGTCTCCACTCATCTCCACTTGCATCTTCACCACCGCCTCTTGTTGCCTCGCCTGAAATAACCTCGAGATCCCTCTTCTGCGAACTCAGCCATTTAGCAATGAATTCCGTGGGGTTTTTTGACAAGGTATCAAAGAAGGTATGCTTGGACTTTGAGTTCGTTATTTTCTGCACCATGAGAGCAAGGTGATCATTCAGAGCGGTGATTTCACGGAGGTTGTGAGCGTAGGCGGGATTGACAATGTAAGAGGCAAGAGCGGCTCGGAGGGGATCGTCGACTTGGACTCGGATATCATAAATAGTTGGTTGGGGGCTATCGTGGAAGTCTCTGTCGACTCGGATAGTGTAGGGGAGCTTGACGGGTGGGAGAGATGTCATGTGTGGGACGACTGAGTCAGGAAGGTATGGGATATATCCCTTCTCTCGTTGCAGGAGCTGTTCATGTCAGTCAAAAGTACTATCCTCGAATAGATATTCTACCTACTGCTCGGAGACGATCATCGCAGTCAAATGACCTCTTCTCGTCATCTTCTTGCAACCCCATAGCCTTGATGTATTCCCAAACACCCATCACCGCCTCTGCCCGGGTGGCCACGTCCGTATCTAGAATATCAGCAAGTTGAGGGCTTA
>Ga0302325_10033485_pt1 | contig 10527 bp, 11 predicted proteins | sample Palsa_T0_2_FD_201948 | JGI IMG/M metagenome (GOLD analysis project Ga0302325, IMG submission 201948) | Peat permafrost microbial communities from Stordalen Mire near Abisko, Sweden - Palsa_T0_2 | ecosystem: Environmental > Terrestrial > Soil > Palsa > Peat permafrost | place: Sweden: Abisko...
TTTACGTATCTGTAGCTTAACGGCCACGTCGCGTGTCTTCTGTCGAAAACAGTTCCTTCCACATGTCTTCGTGCGGCTCCCAATCCGGCTGCTGATGGCCCGTGATTTGAAGCTCAGCTACCTTAAGGGTACCGTGTCCGTAGGTGCAAATGTATTCTGTCCGCGGAGCCCCCAGCAGAACATTGGTCCAGGACCCGGTTTGAATCGGCATGCGCAGCCGCCTGAGGCAGGTCCGGCAGCGGTAGCGCTGGTCCCAGACAATCAGCCAGACCATCCCGCTCGCGAACAGGGTCTCGAACATCAGCGCGATGCTATAAGCCAGCGCATGCGAGGCCGGGAACGGCCCGTGTTCGAGAAACGGCTTGGGAGCGGGAAGCATGTGGTCGATGAGCACTCCCATGCCGAACACAACACCGGCCGCGACAACCAGCTTGGCGATCAGGAAAGCCCAGTACCTCATAGTCTGTTGGACACCTGAGGAAGGTTTAAGTTCCGAAACGTCCTCTTTCAGTGTTGCACAGCCGGCTCTGGCGCTTCACTTCTCCTCACCACCATAATCACGATCGCGGCCGCCAGCAAGCTCAACGCCGCACCCACATAGACTGTCCAGGGCCGATACCGCATCTCGATCGTGTGATTCCCCGGATCGACCACCACCCCCCGCACCATTCCGTACGCCTGCTCGATCTTTGCGCGCTTCCCGTCCACCGTCGCCCGCCAGCCCGGAAACCACGTGTCGGTCAGGATCACCATGCCCCGGCACTGCATCTGCGCCTCGATCCGGACGAAATTCGGCTCGTGATGCGGCATCCACACCTCATCGCCGCCCAGGCACGATCCCAGCCTTGGGGGATCCTGGTCAATCAGAAACACGTTGTTACGCGCATCGAACCCCGAATCGGCCAGCACTGCGCGCGCCCGCTCCCATCCAGCGATTTTGCGCGCTCCATGCACCGACCACACGCGCGGGAACGCGTGCGGATTCTCGTAAACATTGATGCCGCCCTGGCCCTTGAACACTTGACGTTGATCCGGGCGCTCCGGCGTCTTTCCCAGGTAATAGCGGATCCCCAGGATTTCCTGCACCCGAGGCGAAAAAACCTGGTGCGCCCACAGGCTGGCCGGAACGCTGGCCGCGTACGCGTTGAACGCCTCAATTCCATACCAATCCCCGATGTTGTAAGGGATTTCGTGACTGTCGTAGGTGAAACGGGCGGACTCGTCCTGACTCTTTATGTACCCGGCGATATCGTAATTGGACGCCAGCTTATATAAATAAGGATTGTGCACCCGGTCGGCGACAGCCGGCAGCCAATAATCGGTCACGTTTCCCAGTTCGAGCAGCACCAGCGCCAGCGCCGCCACCGTTCCCGCCCGCGCCGAAATGCCTCCCGACCTCCATGCCGCCAGCAATCCCGCGAGCAGCAGCGCAACCAGCGCCGTGATCACCATCCGGTCGTCGGAAACCGCCGGCGTCACCCGCGCCGCGTAAAAGAACAGGCTCCCGAACATCAGCACCGCCGCGCACCCTGCGAGAATCCAACCCGCCCTCCGCGACACCCAGCCGCTCTCCGGCAGATGCAGCCGGTCGATCCCAAACGCAGCCAGCGGCGCGAGCCCCAGGGAAAATATCACCGACCCCGCCGCCGGCACCCGAGCCTTATTCACCAGCGGCAAAATCGCATACGCCATCCCGTGAAATACGCTGTTCGGCCCCAGAGCGAATAGAATCCCGCCCATCGCCATCGCCGCCAGCCACCGCACCCGCCGGTCTTTCCATCCCAGAATCGCCCCGAGCAACCCCAGCGTAACCGCCGCCCCACCCACATACGAGTCGTAAGCATTGTGCTCGACCCCCGGAATCACCAGCCCAAGCACCGAAAGCGGCTTTAAGGAATATGGCTTATGTAACTCATAAGCAACGGTTTCTCCGAGCCCTTCCGGCTCACTGGCCCCCACCCACCGCACCGCCTGCCGCCCATATTCCCAAGTAGGCAAAGTCTGAAACGCGCTAGTCATTCCAGTAATGATAAAAGCCGCCACCGCCAGTCGGCCTCTACTGGCTACTGGCTGCGCGTCTTTTGCGTCCGTCCCGGACTGGCTACTGGCTACTACCGCGATCCATAGGATCGCGGCAGCGATACTCACAAACAGCGGCAGCTGATGATGTCCCACCAGCCACGTGACCCCCAGAAAAAATCCCGAGAGCAGGGAACTGGCCCACACCCTTTCTCCCCTCGCCACCCGGAATAAATAAAGGAACACCAGCGGAGCCCATACCGCCCCGTTCACCATCTGCGGCCAGTCCGTATACGCGACGTACCCTCCCAGCGAAAAAATGCACCCCGCCACAATCGACGCCCCTCGCGACCGCCCCAATTCCCTGGCCAGCGCGTAACAGGTCAGCGCCGCCAGGAAATGAATGAGCACGTAATACCAGTGCAGTACGTCCTGCCGCAGCCATCCATGGTCGTTCAGAGGCATCCAGAACATCAGCCAGTTCAGCGGATACGCCGCCCCCGGCTGAGCCTGACCGAAGAGGGGCTGACCCGTCCAGCTATTCGGGTCCCACAAAGGAAACCGCCCCGCATGCCACTCGCTCGCCTCAAACTGAAACCACGGCATGACCAGCGATCCCATATCCGGCGATTCGAGCCAGGTATATTGATTCGTCAGCACTAATTTCCAGTGAAAAAGGACGCCGATCATCAGCAGAGCGGCGGGAGCCGCCAGGCGCGGCACCCATGCTCGTTTCCAATCAGGCTGGTGGTTTTCAACCACAGGCATAAGAGGACATGATAGCGGGAATTGTCCCAAAATCAAAGGTTTATCGTTTGGCGGCTGAAGTGCTTTCACCCGTGCCGTGAGTCCAATCGGCATGCACAAGGCACTCCTGGCGTTCACCGCAATGTTGGCGATGGGCGTGGCCGTCATGGCGCAAGCTCCGTCGCCCGCCGCCGCACCGGATCAGGCGGCGACGGCCATCAGAAGTGTCGCGCGTATCAGCATCATGAACGGCGTCGTTTCGGTCCGCCGTGGAGATTCCGGTGAAGCCGTGGCCGCCGCACTGAACGCTCCCTTAACGGGCACCGACCGCTTGCTCACTGGCGAAGGCTCCCGCGCCGAGATTCAGTTCGACGCCCTGAACATGATCCGCCTGGCACCCTCCACGGAAGTCCGTCTGGGCGAGCTCGCCTATCATCATTATCAAGTCCAGATCGCCGCTGGAACCACGGAATTCCGCGTCCTCCGCGACAACGACGCCGAAATCGAGATCAGCACTCCCAGCATTTCCGTGAGCCCCCTGAAGCACGGCATCTATCGCATCACCGTGAGGCCCGACGGCACCAGCCAGGTTACGGTTCGCCTGGGTGAAGTCGAAATCGCCTCGCCCAAAGGTACGGAGAAACTGGGGCAGGGAAAAACCATGGAAGCGCGTGGCGCCGCCGACAGTCCCGAATTTCAAATTACCAGCCAGATTGCCGCGGATCAGTGGGACAAATGGAATGCCGATCGCGACCACGATCTGGAAAAGTCCGTCAGCGGACGCTACGTCAACCCCGATATTAACGGCACCGAGGAACTGGACGCCAACGGCCGCTGGGTCGACGACCCCTCCTACGGACAGGTCTGGGTTCCCACCACGGCCGACCCCGGCTGGGCGCCTTATCGCGTCGGCCGCTGGGTATGGGTCGATTATTATGGCTGGACCTGGGTCAGCGCCGATCCCTGGGGATGGGCTCCCTATCACTTCGGACGCTGGTACATGAGCCCCTATGGATGGGCCTGGTGGCCGGGCGCGATCGCCGGTCCGTATTATTGGCAGCCCGCTCTGGTCGGATTCTTCGGCTGGGGCCCTGGCATCGGCGTAGGTTTCGGCTTCGGATTCGGCAACGTCGGCTGGGTCGCACTAGCGCCCTATGAGCGCTTCTATCCCGGCTATGGCGCGGGCATTTACGGACGCGGCTTTGGTGCCATGAACGTGCCGCACACCGTCGCCGCAACCGCTCTCTACCGCAACGCGAGAGTTTCGAATGGCGTTACCAGCATGGCCTCGAATCAGTTCGGACGCGCCGGCGTGACCACCGGAAGCTATGTGCACGCGACTTCCGCCGATCTGGCCCATGCCGGCTCCGTGCGCGGCTCCGTGCCCATCGCGCCGTCGCGGGAGAGCACGCACTTCTCGAACACTGCCGCCGGAGCAACGCACGTGAGCGACAATTCCCATTTCTATTCCAGTCACGCGTCCTCGGCGTCGGCGAGCCACATCTCTTTCGATCAACAGCGCCAGGCGATGGCGCGTTCGGCCTCGAGCGCACCCGCGACGACGCACTCTGTCAATACCACCAATACCGGAGGCTGGCAGCACGTGAATCCCGCGACGTCCACCAACAGCGTCTCCACTCCCAATCGCGGGACCACGGCGCCCGCTGGCTGGCAGAAATTCGACGGGAACAAAACGGGATCGAGGGGCAGCACCAGCGCCAACGGCAGCCTGTCGTCCGGCGCCGGCAAATCGTCGTCGGTGCGGATCAATCCATCGGTGGTACAAAGCCGCGGCTCAGCGCCCCGCGGCAGCAGCAGCAGCAGCGGAAGCAGCAGCTCGCGCAGTGGCGGAGGCGGACGCCGGTAACGATTTTCTGTAACAAGCTGTATCAGTCGGGTGTATTTCTTCTTTCCTCGTGGAGCCCGGTGAAGTCGCGAGACTTTCGCCGGGCTCTTTTTTTCGAGCCGCCTTGTGGGGCCGGGCTTCAGCCCGCAGCCGACTTCAGGCGGCTCCGCGTACGTTGTTCTAAAGTAAAAATTGAAATGGACCACAAAAGGGAACTGACCGACTCGGGCTTCACCATCCTCGAAGACTACATGGGCGCGGTACTGCTCGCCGATATGCGAGCCCGCGTAGACCAGCTATTCCTCGAAGAAGGCGCCGCCGCCGGCTCCGAATTCAAGACCGAAGAAAACGCCCGCCGCCTGGCCAACCTGGTCGATAAAGGAGAAGTCTTCCGTCAGGCCATCGCGCGCCCGGAAATGCTGGCCTTAGTCGAAGGCGTCCTGGGCGGAGATTTCAAGCTGAGCAGCCTCAACGTGCGCTCCGCCAACCCGCACTCCCAGAGCGTCCAGCCCTTCCACGTCGACATGGGCCTCCTGCCCGATGCCAAAGGCTACGCCGTCTGCAACTGCGTCTGGATGCTGGACGATTTCACCCTGGAGAACGGAGCCCTCCGAGTCATCCCAGGCTCCCACAACTGGCATAAAAAACCCCAAGACGAACTGCCGGACCCCTACGCCGAGCATCCCCAGGAACTGCTGGTAACCGGCCGAGCCGGAACAGTAGTCGTCATGAACGCCCACGCCTGGCACGGCGGCACAGCCAATCGAACCGATAAAGAGCGCCGAGCCCTCCACAGCTTCTTCTGCCGCCACGACATCCCGCAGCAACAATATCAAAAGAAGTTGCTAAGCAAGGAAACGCAGTCGGCATTAAGCCCGAATCTCCGCAAAATCCTGGCGATCGACGACCCTTTAAACGACGAACTAAGCTCAACGGGGAGTGGCCAGAGCGGATTCATGAGGTAAGAGTCCCAAACTGACCCACTACCTATCTAGTGGTAGTGGGTCAGTTTGAAAATGTTAGGACTTGACAATGAATATAGGGCTGATAAGGCCCCCATCGTAACGTGTAGTACACCGCTCAAGCATAAGCGCTATACTCCAACTGGGCCTTTGCCCACTGGGAGGAAACGCATGACTGTAGTTCTGGGCTTGCTCGGAGCAAATGGAGCGGTCATCGGGGCTGACACTCAACTGACGGCGGGAAACATAAAGGCTACCGCAACAAAGGTTATTGCATCCACACTGCAAAGCCCCGGCCCAGTGAAGTCTCTGGCAATTGGGGGCGCTGGCGACTATGGATATTTTCAGGCTTTGAGACTTAAGCTGTCGATGTCGCTCCTGACGGGAATGCACACGTCGGCGAATGCCAACTTGCCGTTCGATACGCACCTCATTGAGGGGGCGATTAATCAGGTACTCTTGCCTTTTTATAACGACTCCATCATCCCGTTCTACAAGTGCCCCGAAGAGGATCGGCCAGATGTTTACACCATCAGTGCGTTGTGGGCTCAGGGTGCGGGGTCCGTATGGTGCACCGACAAGATGTCGGTTCGCTTGGCTGTTACCGGGTATGATTCCGTCGGCTATGGTTCCGCATTAGCCAACGAGTATCTTCACGGGCTGTACAGGGCTCAGTCATCAGTGGAGTCCCTGGCACTTCTTGCCGTCTACGTGATCTGGCAAGTAAAAAGATTGATGCAACTGGTGGGCCATGAAACGGAAATTGTGGTGATTGGAGAGGGCGTATCGACGCATCTCGACAGAACGTTTATTCAATCCATTGAGCAGGAGTTTACGCAATACGCGTCCGCGCAGGCGAGCGCTTTTCATTTCGTAACAGGTCTTCAAGATGGGAGTGAGGGATCTAGCAAGTTTGGCAGCGTTCGCGCGTCGCTAGACAAAGCGCGTCAGGACATCAGGGCAATCATGTCTTCAAGTTCCCAAACGTGATTGCTGATTCCGGCGGCCATTGCGGGAGTGACGCGAAGCGTTTGGTGGATGCGAACGAAGTTGTAGTGCAGGTAGTGGATAGCGAGAGAGGCAACGTGATTTTCGATCTTCTTCGAGAAAGCATTGGTCAGGCGCGTGTAGCGCCGCATCTGCATTCTCATCGTGAGATTCTGGCGCTCGACCATGCTGGTAGAGATGTGCTTGGGGTCGGGTCTGCCGATCTTCGGTTTCTTCTCGCAGCCGATGCACTTCGCGGGCGAGTAGCGCGTTTCCGTGGCCGTCTCGTTCACCGTCCCGCCATACTTCTTCATCAGGATCGCGTAGTCGATGTCGCACTGAAAGGCCGAGTTGATAGCGAACAGATACAGCCGGTTTCCATCGGTGGTCAGTTGGATGCGGTTTGCCATCCGCGCCGCGAGATCGTCAACAAAGTTCTTGGCCGTGTACCAGTCGCGTTTGCCGACGCAGTAGGTGCAAACGAGCTTCGTGTCCGCGTCCATTGCTACCCACGTCCAGAGATCCCCGGCGTCGGCAAGTTTGGGCGTCACGTTCGCTTGCTTCGCCGCAATAAAACTCCAGATTTCGTCACACTGAACGCGCTGGCAAGGCAGGTTAACCAGCGTCTTGTTCAAATACTCCGAACAAGCCGCGCCAAGGTCAACCAGCAGCTTCGCGACGGTGTTCTTAGCAACGCCAGTCATGCGAACCGTCGCACGAACCGAGTTGCCCTCTACCAGTGCGCTAACCACTTGCATTTGCTTTTCTTTATCGAGCCTGTTCATGTATACAATTATGCTCGCGGTCAAGCAAAAGGTCAAGTAGAAAAGGACCTTAGAATTGGAAGAAGTAAAGGCTTTTGCTACTCTTCTGGAGGAAGCTCTTCAAGCCGCCTCAGAAGATCTCGAATCTCTGCGTACTCCCGAAGTTCTGATAGAGCGTGCGCGGCTTTTGTGCGTGACTCAGACTCCCGAATTAAGCTCGTAAGCTCCGATAGCATCTCCGGTCCAACGATACCCTTTGAAATCAGCATGGCAATTAGATTTGCTGTTGCCTCAGCTTGCTTCTGTAATTGGGTGACCAAAAATCGAACGATCAGTCCTAGTTCGTGGCGGGTAGCAAACTCATCAGGACCGCTCACGGCTTCTTATCCCACCGCGCCTTTGCAGCCTTCGCCGCGATCTGCGAACGTTTCTTGGGAGCCAGCGCAGCCGCACGCGCCGCGCCGCCTTTCAGTCCACCCATGCGTCCCAGCGCGACGGCATGCGGGTTTTTGGGAGTCGCATCGGGCGGGTCTGTTTTCTCAACTTCACCGATGGATTCAAGGAAGATCCGATGGGCAAGCTCATTCGGATCGCGGGGGCGTGTTTTTGAGCGGTCAGGCATGGCTGCTACCAGTATGCCAACAGGAGATTTGATGTCAACCTTAGAAAATTTCAAACTGACCCACTACCTATCTAGTTTACATAATATATCTTATCGGAAGTTACACATGAAACGCTCCTCATCTGACTATGTTATAATGACTATGGTCATCTATGAAAACCATCCCCGCCGGCCAATTCAAAGCGAAGTGCCTGGCGCTCCTCGACGAAGTCCGGGACTCCCATGCCGAAATCGTTGTTACTAAACGCGGTAAGCCGGTCGCCAAGCTGGTTCCCCTGGTTCAGGACCGCCCGAAGTCTACCCTCGGCCAGCTCAGCGGCACGGTGAAAATCAACTGCTCGCTTGAAGAGCTGTTCTCGACCGGTGAAATCTGGAATGAGTAACCAGCCGCTGCTTGTCGACACCCACATTTGGCTTTGGATGGAGGACGATAGCATCAGCCGGCTCTCTCCTGCCGCTCAGATTCTTATCGAGAGCGCGGCCCGCCACGGAGGCATATTCATCTCGGCAATGTCCGTTTGGGAAATTGCGATGCTGGCCGCTAAAAAGCGAATCGAACTGACCTCCAATGTGCTCGGGTGGGTTCAAGCGTCGCTGGCGATCCCAGGCCGGCAGCTGATTCCATTGACGCCTGAGATTGCCGTCGCCAGTACTTTACTGTCCGATCCGCCGGTAGGTGATCCAGTCGATCGGATTCTGCTCGCGACAGCCATGGTCAACGATGCGACGCTGCTGACACTTGATCGGAAACTACTCGATTACGGCCAGCGCAACAGCCTAAACGTAGTTAGCGCTTAGCATTCGACGTAGCTCCGAAGGGACTGATTCGGCTGAGGTTACACGCAACACCCTGAAGCCGGCGGCTTGGCCGGAGGCTTCTCCGGCGGCGGAGTCTTCCACCACCAGTGGCACCTTCGAGCCAAGTAATTGTGCCGCATGGAGATACGGGTCGGGCGATGGCTTCAAACTTCCCCCTTCCTTTCCGCAAACCATCGCCTGAAAATGCCCGCGGAGGCCGGCGCGGACGATCGGCGGCTCGACCTCCGTCCGGCCGCTTGAGGAGACGACCGCTAATTTATAATGCGGCGAAAGTTCCGCAATCAAGGCTGATGTTTCCGCTAAAAAAGGTGATTTTAAGGTCAATTTGTGGCGAAATAAGGCTTGTTTCAGTGCATATTGTGGCCAGATATGCTCGAATAGGGCTGGCGTCGAGATGCGTTCCACCATCAGACGGTCGGAAATGCCGATGCATTCGCGCTGATAGTAGTCCCAGGTGGGTTCGATGCCGAAAGGCGCGAGGATCTCCAGCCAGCACTGGTAATGGATCGGTTCCGTGTCGGCCAGGACGCCGTCGAAGTCGAACAGAATCGAATCGAAAATCAAGGTTATAATTTAGCATGATCAAACCTACCGAAAAGATCTGGCACAACGGCCGGCTGATCGCCTGGAACGATGCGAAGATCCACGTGCTGGCCCATGTCACCAGCTACGGCAGCTCGTGGTTCGAAGGGATTCGTTGCTATGCGACGGAGTCTGGTCCGGCGATTTTCCGTCTGAAAGAACACGTCCGGCGGCTGCATGATTCGGCGAAAATCTACCGCGTCGAAATTCCCTTCTCTCAGGAACAACTGTGCGCCGCGATGCTCGAAGTGGTGAGCGTGAACAAGCTGGACTCCTGTTACCTGCGCCCCCTGGTGATTCGCGGATACGGAAACATCAGCGTGATGCCTACCAAAGACAATCCCATCGAAACCTACATCGCCGCGTGGGAATGGGGCAAGTACCTGGGTGAAGAAGCGATTGAAAAAGGCGTCGATGTGTGCGTCTCGAGCTGGGCGAGGATGGCTCCCAATACCCTGCCCGCGCTGGCCAAAGCCGGCGGTCATTATATGAATTCGCAGCTCATCCGGATGGAAGCGGAAGCCAACGGCTATAGCGAAGGCATCGCGCTCGATTCGTCGGGTTATGTGAGCGAAGGCTCCGGCGAAAATATTTTCCTGATTCGCGACGGCAAGATGCTGACTCCTCCTCTGGGTGCCAGCGTACTGCCGGGCATCACGCGGGACACCGTGGTAACGCTCGCGCGCGCTCTGGGAATCGAGATTGTGGAAGGACTGATTCCGCGCGAAATGCTGTACCTGGCGGACGAGATTTTCTTTTCCGGCACAGCGGTCGAGATCACGCCGATTCGTTCCGTGGATCGAATCAAAGTCGGGACGGGCAAGCGCGGGCCGATCACAGAGAAAATTCAGAAGGAGTTTTTCTCGATCGTGGAGGGCAAAGCCGCGGACCGCTATGGCTGGTTGACGCCGGTGCCTGTCGCAGTGAGATAAAGGAGCGAAGGGCGCCAGCGATCCAGGCCGGAAAGGGCGCCCAACGCACGTCATATTGGCAGTACAGCTGATGCACGACGGAGGGCGATTTAAGGACTCCGCGCAAGGACCTGACCTACGGCCACCTCCCCCGAGACTGACACACAAGCCAGATCCCGCGCGAATATCTAGATCGTTTGTACCAGGAATCGGGCCTCGGGGGAAGCTGGAAGAGGTGGATTTCCTCAGCTGTTTCCGACTTGCTTTC
>Ga0302325_10033486_pt1 | contig 10527 bp, 7 predicted proteins | sample Palsa_T0_2_FD_201948 | JGI IMG/M metagenome (GOLD analysis project Ga0302325, IMG submission 201948) | Peat permafrost microbial communities from Stordalen Mire near Abisko, Sweden - Palsa_T0_2 | ecosystem: Environmental > Terrestrial > Soil > Palsa > Peat permafrost | place: Sweden: Abisko...
GCTGGCTGTGTCCGATGGTGAAGCGATGAGGACTCGGTAAGCCAGCGCTTGGAACGTCACGGTGCAAATCATGCCACAGCGGCCCAGGCGGGACATCTCCCTATCGCCAGGGGTTCAAGTATCCTCGGGAGCCACCCACCTAGAACATAGCCCCAGGTCACCGCCCTGGGGCTTTCGTATGGAATGCAACCTCGTGTGGCCCGCGGTCAACAATTGGTCGCAATCCGCGGATACGCCACCCCGCTACTTTCCCTCCCGATCACTTGCCGATTGAAGTTCCGGGTGCGGGAGATGCCGCAGGGGGATCCCGATGTCGCCCAGGACACGCTTCACAAGGCCGTCGGCGGTCACGAAGCCCCACAACGCGCAGCCAGAGCCAAGACATCCATGCGGCCACCACAAGCTTCCCCATAGTGGGTTAGGAGGAAAAAGACGCTTGAGCTTCTTTTCAAGCCGTACCTCCACCCCCAGACTGACCGACTCCGGACGGAAGTGGACGAGGGCGTTACGGAGTTCAACAAGCAGTTTGGCCTGCTGGTAGGGCTGCTCGCCTTCCTTGAGAAGGGCTCGTCCGTTGAAAACGAGCAACATCTGGTAGTTGAGCAATATGTCGGACCGCCGACCATTGTCGGTCGCTCTCCACCACGCTGCCATGGCGCTAAGAGCGCTCTCCGCAAGCGGCTGAGCACTCGCGGGGAAGTTCGGATCGTTGGCGTCCTCGAAAAGCTCGTTTGCCGTAGCCTCCATGTACGCGACCGACTGGAGTAGCGACGAGGTCACCAAGGCGAAGTGGTGGGGGGCGCCATGACCGTCCTATCGTCTTCTTCCTCGAACTGCGCGGCCTGGTGTGCCAACTAATCGGCCGACCAGCGGAACCGGCTGGACAGATAGTCGCGGATGGAAACTATCGCGGTCCCCACGCTTACACCCGCTGCGATCCCCGTCAACTCGCTCACCGCGCCTCCTTTGCTCAGCCAAGAGCAAACTATGACCGCCCCGTGACCCGATTATGGCACCGTATAACTACGCGAGCGCCGTATCTCCCCAACCGGCAAAAAGGCTGGTCGGCACAGCGCTTAGGTCGCAATACCGAGTAGTAAAGGGTTCTAACCACGGCCCAGAGAGGTCAACGTGGTCAAGGCCCGGGTGGACGGAGGGCTGGTGCCGAGAGAGACCCTGCTGGCCAGGACGCTAGTGGAGCTGGCGGACACGCTTGTCGCCGACTTCGACGTGGTCGAGCTCCTGACCCGGCTCACTGACCGTTGCGTCGAAGTACTCGAAGTCGGGGCGGCCGGGATCATGTTGGCCGGCCCGGACGGCGAACTGAAGGTGATGGCCTCCTCCAGTGAGGCGATGCGCCTCCTGGAACTGTTCGAGCTACAGGCCAGCGAAGGCCCGTGCCTCGACTGTTACCGCAGCGGTGCGCCGGTCCTGGAAGCCGACCTCACCGGCACCGCCACCGCCACCCGCTGGCCCAATTTCACCGCTGAAGCGCTCGCCGCCGGGTTCCGCTCCGTCCAGGCATTGCCCATGCGGCTTCGGGGCACGGTCATCGGCGCCCTCAACCTTTTCGGCGCTGACCCGAACGAAATGCAAAAGGTCGACATCGACGGTGCCCAGGCCCTAGCCGATGTCGCCACGATCGCCATTCTTCAGCAACGAAAATCGCACCAAGCTCAGGTCCTCAACCAACAGTTGCAACACGCTCTCAACAGCCGCATCGTGATAGAACAAGCCAAAGGGAGGGTCGCCGTGCGGGAAAGCATTAACATGCCGGCGGCGTTCTCCGCCTTGCGCAGCTACGCACGCCTCCACAACCTTCCCCTCTTAGACGTCGCTAGGTCCGTTGTCGATGGCTCCCTGGGCCCGTCCGCGTTGAAGATGTCGCCACAACAAGGCGCCGGCCGAGACGAAATGCCGAGCTAAACAGCGTCGTTTTAGGCTCAGGCAACAATCGAGCGCTCGAGAGCAACCCTACCCAAAGCATTCGGGGTCTTGTGATTGAGATCGAGATTTCTACTACGACATTACGGAGAGGTGGCACCGGTCGATATTCACTATCGTCAGCTGGAAACCTCTCGACAAAATAACTGATCCGGACGTGACGCCGCAGTTGATGGTCACGAAGGTCTTCGTTTACGAGACGGAGCAAGAGCTGCTTCCGGTTCTCGGCTCTCCAAAGGCTAGGGCGACGCAGGCGGAGCGGCAGCTTGCCTGGTGGCGCCGTCGAGCACGCCGCCGGAGCCGTTGACGCCGACAAGAACACTCACCGATGAACGAGGCGGCTTAGGCTCTCCACGCTCCAGCGCCCCTCCGCAAACCTTTCCGGCGTGGCGTCGCGGGCTAGTCGTACCATCGCTATCGTGCCGACCTCCGAAATGACCGCCACTGGCAGATGGTGGCTGCCGGGCAAAGAGAACAAACCGGCGACAGGAACGCTTCATATCGATGCCGTCGGGCTCAGCTTAGAGCTCGACGGTGCCCTCGACCCGATCGAGCCGGCGGAGGTTCCGCAGTCGTACTCGCCGACCTGGGTCGAGCACGAGACGGTCTTGGGTGAAACCAACGCCGGGTTCTTCACCCTGCTCAACGTCCTAGGTATGCCCTTCGGCCTACCCCCAGGAAGCGGAACCACAGAGACCTACAGAGTCCAGGCAGCCATCGAGGCCGCATCTCTTGAATGCCCACCGCGATATTCCCATCTCATCTTCTCGACCGACTATCTCGCGCAGTGGATCCGGCCTGAGGGTCCGAAGGCGATGCCGGTGGTTGAGGGCGGACCCTATGGCGTGATCGCACAGAGGCGCCAGAACTTCTGCAGCGTGGACTTGACTGAGGGAAAGGTCGAGTTATACGCCTTGACCAGCACGAAGACCTCCCAGTACTCAGCCAGCATTGAGACCCAGGTGACCTGGGAAGTGACCCCAAACGCGCCAGCCCCCCTTCACGTATTACTCCAGAATTGGGTCGGGTTGCTGCAAAACCTCGTGTCGTTCGCGACGCTGAGCCCCAATCGCGTGGTTGATATCCGCGTTCGTGAAGCAGCAGACACCCCGCTCGCCCGTGTCCATCTCGAACTCCGTGGCGACCAGCTGCAGGCCTCGGCCCCGAGTCACCTGTGGGACCACACGCTACTGCTGACTCCTGCGGTGATGCGCAACCAGGGCACCCAGATCATCGCCGGGTGGATAAGGCTATCGGCGGAAATGCCGACGGTGATCGCCCGCCTGCTCGGCCGCGAATACCAGTCTCCAATCGTATTGGAGTACGACGTCAGCTCGGTCGTCCAGGCAGCCGAAGGACTGCACATAGCCCTCTGGAACCGGCCATCCATCCCCGCCGAACAACACGCCACTCGAGTCCGGGATTGTGTACAAGCCATCGTCGACCCTGGCCTCCGCGCTTGGGCTGATCAGGTCCTCACCAATGCCAACGGGCTCCCGCTGCGAACGAGGCTGGCCGAACTGGTGGAGCACTCTCGCGAGGCGGGCTGCCCACATCTACCTGAGGACGCTGGGGACTTCTGCAAAGCCCTCGCCAACTACCGCAATCTCGTCTCCCACGGCACGCGCGCCTCCGCCGGAATTTCCGAGATCTATTGGCAGGCCCGCGGCCTGACCTGGGTACTACGAGCCATCATGCTCGGCCAGATCGGTCTCCGGCCGGAGCAGGTACGACAGCAATTCCTCCTCAACACCGAGTACCAGCAAGCCGCCCACCAGCTCGGCTGGCCCAAGGAGTGACATGTTTCATAACCTGTACACCACCGGACTGGGGCACCGGCGTGGAGACCTCCCAGCCGGCACCTGCACACCGAGCCGCGGACACTAGGTCATCATTCAAAGACAGCACGAGTCCCATGACCACGGGGTGGCCTTAGCGGCGCGGTAGTAATCGACCGCCGCTTCTTAAGCGTCCGAGGCTTGGACAGTCGAAAAATGGCGCCCCATAGCGACTATTGCCACTGTCGAGAACCCCGGGGTTCCTCGACATAGAAGGGGCGACGGCAGCCTAACGGATGTGGGTCTACCCCCTCATGGAGGCCGGATGGCAGTACTCCGGGTGTGCCGGAGTCGTTCTCGAGCCGCTCCGCTGCTCGGCCACGGTCGGCGAGGGTCCCACGACTACGGCTGGTTCACCAACCAGACGGCCCGATCCGTGGTGTTTACGGGTGCGGCTCCCGGCTGGAAGCTCCAGACATAGAGGCCAGCCTGGTCGGGGTTGCCGAAACAGAGCCTGCCCGTGACGCTCCCCCCTGAGATCAGTCGCCCTGAGAGGAGGTCGCTGTCGGTGCCGAAGAGCCCAGGCTGTTGGACGTCGCCGCTGGGGTACTGGACCGACCAGTCCGAGACGTCGTAGGCGACCTCGGCCACTGAGCCGTTACGCATCGACACTGAAGCGCACAACGAGGCTGGCCCGATCGCGGCGGGCGTGGCGGTGAACTTGGTCACCGAGACGGAGATCCCGGAGATGACGGCGGCTCCGGACTGGTCGGCCAAGATGTCACCGGGCTGCTGGCCGGGATAGTAGGTGGTGGTCGGGAGCTCGGGTGTCGACGTCACAACAGGTGCTGTCATCGTCGTCGACGTGACCGCCGGCACCGTCCAGGTCGTGGTCGGAGCCGTGAGCCGGTCCGCGCTGAACGGTGGGGCCGCTCGGGACAAGTCACGCAGGGTCGAGGGCCAATTCGCAAGCCGGTGGGCGTGGGAGTACCACACACCGCCCACCACGACGACGGCGACCACAGACAAGGTCACGAGCTCGCCCTTCCTGTGCCCTCGGCCCGATCCTGCCGGGCGCCGAGAGGCTCTGCTGGGTCCATCGCGCCTGTCCGGTGCGGACCAGTCCCTCCAGGGCTGCGGGGTCGCCGGGGGTGCCGGACGCTCCCGGACCGAGCTGATCTCGGCCGCGCTGCGCTCGTGCCGGGCCTTGCCGGGAAAGGTCCGAGGCACCGTTGCCCCGGCCAGCCCTTGCAGGACGGACAAGGACACGGCGACTGCGTCCGGGCCGTGGACCTCGGGGTAGGAGACCAGCTTGGAGGCCAAGCACTCGGGCGAGACGACCAGTACGTCGAGGTGCACGAAGGCGGTGACGACTCCGGGGGCCACCAGGACGCCGTGGACCACCGGCTTTCCGGACAGCGGTCCACGAAGTGCTTCGGCTACCGTTCTGGACGCCTTCAGCACGCCGGCGATCGCCGGCTCCAGAGACCGACCGCCGCAATAGGGTTTCCCGGACAGCAGATCGACCCGGGAGGTCTCAGCGACACGGCCGATGACCACGGTGCCCCGTGGCCCCACTGCAGCGCTAGTGATCGCCGGCGACCCGGGTATATGGATGTCCTGCACAGATGTCCAGCTGTCGCCGATGTCAAGTGGCTGCTCAGGAAGTCGCGGCGCGCCTAATTGAGGCGCCCGTGCCGGCTTGTCTGCTCCGGTTCGTCGCGCTCGCTCTCCTCGGCGAGACCTGAAGGACATCTCGTCGTACAGTGTCGGCTCGAATGTCCCTCAGGTTGACGGGACCGGCCGAAGGTGCCAGGTCACACGTCCACCGGTGAGTTCGGCCGAGCCATGCCATTGCCGGGACTGGTGGCCGTACCGCAATGACTACGCGAGGTCCAATGCGGGCCTCGTCAGTCGTTGAGAGGCCAGTAGTGGAGGGCGTTCTGAGCGTGCATGGCGAACGGCACCCTTTTGCCTAGAGGGCCTATGTAGGCATCTGACTCTTTGCCGAGCTGGCGGGCTATGCGGCTGACAACGCCGTAGCGCTGCCCGCTGGCGTGGACCTCGACGACCATCCTCGTCGCCTCTCCCGCAGCACAGCCGTATAACGCCGCTGCGATGGGTGCGAAAGCGGCTTGTTGCTGTCTGACATGGCTCCATCCTCCTTGAATCCCACTTATGTAGTTCCAAGCGGAGGAGCCTCCGGACTACCCAGGCCGCTTCACTCGGCCCGTCTGCGTGATGGGTCGGATTCCAGATAATGCGGGCGTTAGCGGCTCAAGTCTGCGAGTCTGGGGCCGTGCCAAACCTCTACGACAATCTGAGCGATGACACTCGGCTCGGTATTGCCCTACGAGAGTCTCTTCGAGATTTCGACACGGTCGACATCGCGACAGGCTACCTGGACCTGCGCGGGTGGGCAGGCCTGGCGGACATCATCGAGGAGAAGTCGACGATCGTCGTCGTCGAAGCCGGTCCGATCGCCCGCGTGCTTGTCGGGATGGTCGCAGCGTCGGATTCGCAGCAGATCCTCGACACCCTCCAAGCCGACGTGCAGCCCCCGCCATACGGATCCGACGTTCATGATCGCGGGAAGGCGCTGGCTCGCCGAGACCAGCTTGTCGCGCATCTGCGCAACCAACTCATGCGTGGGCTGGCGACCGCCGCTGGTCAGGCCGCACTCCAGATGCTGAAGGCGCAGCTCGAATCCGGCGTCGTCGAGATGAAGGTCTTCACGGAGAAGCCATTGCACGGCAAGGCCTATTTGTTCCATGCCCCGGCAAAGAAGCACGGCGCCCGCTGGTCATATGTGGGCTCTTCGAATTTCACGGGCGCCGGGCTGAACCGGAACCTCGAGCTCAATATCGACGTCCAGGACTCCGACGCCAATCAGAAGGTCGCAACCTGGTTCGAGGATCGATGGAACGATCCGTTCTCGCTCACAATTTCCGCGGAGATCATCGGGATCATCGCCGAGTCCTGGGCAGACAACATCCAGCCGACGCCCTTCGAGGTCTACCTGAAGGTCTGCCACTCGCTCTCCCAAGACGCCCGCGACGGCCTCGGCTACGTCTTGCCGTCGTCGATGCGCACCCTGCTCCTTGACTATCAGGAAAGCGCCGTCCGCACGATTGCCCGGCGGATCGTCCGCCGGGGCGGCACCATGCTCGGTGACGTCGTCGGCCTCGGCAAGACCCTCACCGCTGTCGCTACCGCTCTAATGCTGCAAGCGGCTGAGGACTACTCCACTCTCGTGCTTTGTCCGAAGAATCTTGAGCAAATGTGGGTTGAGCACGTCGAGGAGTACGAGATCAACGGTCGTGTCGTACCGTACTCGATGGCCGACAAGATCCTGCCTGAGCTCAAGAGGTTCAATCTGGTCATCTGCGACGAGTCGCACAACCTGCGCAACAGCGGGACGATTGCCTACGAGGCGATCCACAACTACATCCGCCGCAACGGCTCCAAGGTCCTGCTTCTTACGGCGACGCCATACAACCTCGCGTTCACCGACGTCGCTAACCAGATCGGGCTCTATATCGACGAGGACGACGACTTGGGGATTGTGCCAACCGCCGCTCTGGCGTTAGACCCGAGCCTCGCCAACAAGGTCGACGGAAAGATCAACACGCTGACTGCCTTCAAGCGGTCCGAGCAGGCTGAAGACTGGCGCCGCCTCATGAGCGATCACCTCGTGCGACGCACGCGGTCCTTCGTCAAACGATCGGCTAAGACTGAGCGCGTCGTCCACGGCGATGGCACGGTCGAAGACAAGCCCTATCTGCAGTTCGCCAACGGCGAGAGATTCTACTTTCCCCAACGGATACCAATGCCGTTGAGTCACGAATTCGCGGCCGATGACCCGGCAGCGTTGATGGAAGACGACGACACGCTCGACGCGATCCGGACGCTCACGTTGCCTCGTTATCGACTTGCCGACTACGACAACCCTCGAATGCCGCATACGGACACCGACCAAAAGAACCTCGCTGATATCCGATCCGGTCGCGGCAACGTAAGTGGCTTTGTGCGCATCGGATTGTTCAAACGCTTGTCCTCGTCTGGGGCTTCGTTCATCATGTCACTGCAGCGGCAACGCGCTCGCAACGAACTTTTCATCCATGCCATGGACGATGGCCTGCCCATTCCCATCGGAACGTTCACCGACAAGCAGGTAGCGATCACAGACGAGGACGTGGAAGACGACACCACGGTCCACGGGTCGCTCGCCAGCCGTTACGAAGGGCTCGTGAAGTCCCTCCCCTCCAAGACGAAATGGATCAACTCGACGGTCTTCAAGCCCTCCCTGCGGGCCGATCTCTCCAGAGACAATGAGTGCATCACCGCGTTGTTGGACCGATTCGGTAACTGGGACTCCACTCGCGACTCGAAGGTCAACGCGCTGGTCGACCTGCTGCGTACTGAGCACGCCGGACAGAAGGTTCTCGTCTTCACCGAGTACGTGGACACCGCGAACTATGTAGCAACCGCGCTTCGCGACTCAGGCATTGCCAATGTCGGGCTGGCCTCCGGCGAGACTGAGAATCCTGCCGCCATCGCCCGCAGATTCTCGCCCCACGCAAACCTGCTTCCTAGCCAGACTGGACTTTCTCCCGAGATGCTAGCCGACCCTATCGACGTCCTTGTCGCAACCGACGTGCTATCCGAAGGGCAGAACCTTCAGGACAGCCACATCGTCGTGAACTTCGACCTGCCCTGGGCGATTATTCGAATCATCCAGCGGGCGGGTCGCGTAGACCGTGTTGGCCAGAAGTCCGACACGGTCTACGTGTACCTGATCACCCACGAGAAGATCGAGCAGCAAATCAATCTGCGTCAACGTATCAAAGCCCGCCTGGGCGCGGCGGCTGAAGCGTTCGGCTCAGACGAACAATTTTTCGGCGGCGACCTAGAGATCAAGGTCCTCGACGACTTTTACAATGGCCGCATCAGCGATGACGCCGAGGATGCCGAAGGCGAGGCCGACGCAGTCAGCGAAGCATGGCTCGTTTGGTCGAACGCTCAACAGAAGTATCCGGTTCTGGCGAAGAGAGTTCTCGCTATGCAAGACATGATCCATAGCACCCGTGACCAATACATCAACGAGACTCGAGGAGGTGTCGCTTGCTACGTCAGTACCAGCTCTGGCGTCGACGCGTTCGCCGCAACAAGCACAGGGACAGACGGTGCTCGACTCGATCAGTTACTGACGCCGTTCGAGGCGATGAAAACCTTCCAGGCCCAGATCGACACGCCGACCGCGGCGCTTCGCCCAGACCACTTCGAGTTGCAGCGCGACCTCGTGCGCGGCCCGCTCAGCGTTGAGGCGATTGCGGCGGGGAATCTCAGGGGCCCCCGCAAGTGGGCGTGGGAGCGTCTCGGCGGCACCCTCTTCGCCGACTCGGCGCGCGACGCTCTCAACGCTCTTCACGAACGTCCACTCACCGAACACGCAACGATGCGCATCAGCCAAGCTCGCCGGAACCGCTACAGCATGGAGGACTTGGCCGACCTGCTCAACCAGCTCCACAACGAAGACCGACTCGTAATCAAGACTTCCGAGACGGACACCTTGAAGATCGTCTGTTCGATAGGAATACGTGACGCATGATCGACCAGCTGGTCGCCCGCGCTGAGCAACACGCATACCAACGGCTGTTCATCCATGACCTGCATTGGAGCGCGCCGGACCATCAGCCGATCACACTCGAAGGCGAGTATGGACGGACCGTCACCGCCACCAATGTCTCGTCCTACCGTGGTATCCGCGTGTGGGTGTGCGGCGAACGGCCGGGGCCGAACCTCGAGGCAGCCCTTGACCGGCTCATCGCCAAGACTTCAACAGATCGCCTCGTAATCTTTTACGACGGCATCCAACAAGTCTGGCGCTGGCCAGTGCGCCGTAACAAGGACAACGCGACAACCAGCAGACTGACCAGCCACCGGCACCGGACGGGGAGCCCGAACCCGAAGTTCGCAGCACGTCTCGTCGCGATCCAACTTCCACCCGATCACTCGTTGGATGCAACCAGCGTCCTATCCAAAGTGCGCGCTGCATTCGACGTCGAAACTCAGAACGAGACAAAATACGCCTCGACCCTGATGGCTCGGATGTATTCGGCGCTGGAGAAGGCGTACCCGAGGTCTTTCAGCTCGAGGACAAGGGACCATGAAGTCTCGGTCAGCCTGGCCCGCGTCCTCTTCCTGATGTTCGGCGATGACACCGACATGTGGGCCGTCGACGCTTTCCGTACCTATATTTACCAACACACTGGGGCCGATGGCACCGATATCGGCTCACAGCTAAACAGGTTGTTCGACCACCTTGACACCAGTTCCCCTGCTGTGCCATCACCCGCGTTGGCGGATTTCCCTTATGTCAACGGCGGCATTTTTAACGAGCGAGTGCGGTTGCCGCCCCTCAATAAAGAGTTCCGCGACGCGGTCCTCGATGCGTGCGCAGTGGACTGGTCGACCATCAGCCCGGCGATTTTCGGCTCCATGTTCCAGTCCGTCCGCGATGCACAGACACGCCGCGAGCTCGGCGAGCACTACACCTCCGAAGAGAACATCCTCAAGACCCTGAACCCCCTGTTCCTCGATGACCTCCGCGCGGAGTTCGATCGGGCCCGAACGATGAAAAACGAGAAGAGCGTTCTCAACCGACTGTGGACCCGTCTCGGCGAAATCCGCTTCATCGACCCAGCCTGCGGGTGCGGCAACTTCATCATCGTCAGCTACCGCGAACTCCGTGACCTCGAACTGCAGATCATGGAGCGGCTACAGGAAATCCGTGGTGACGCGC
>Ga0302325_10033487_pt1 | contig 10527 bp, 10 predicted proteins | sample Palsa_T0_2_FD_201948 | JGI IMG/M metagenome (GOLD analysis project Ga0302325, IMG submission 201948) | Peat permafrost microbial communities from Stordalen Mire near Abisko, Sweden - Palsa_T0_2 | ecosystem: Environmental > Terrestrial > Soil > Palsa > Peat permafrost | place: Sweden: Abisko...
TGGCCATCCGTGTTGGTGTCGGGCACATGCCGCCGCTGCTTTTCGCGGGCCTCCGGTACGTGGTGGCCGGTTCGTTGCTGTACCCGATCGCCCTGCGCGCGGCGACCAGGAGCCGCGGATCGAACGAGCGCAGCGCCGGGCCTGGCATAAAGGCCTGGCTGGCCGGCGGCGCCGTCGGCATCCTGCTGCTGTTCGCAGGCAACGGGGGCGTGACATTCGCGGAGACCAGGTTGCCCTCGGGCCTCGCCGCGGTTCTCGTCGCGACGGTCCCGCTCTGGATGATCGTCTTCGCCTGGCCGATGCAGCATCAGCGCGTCACCTGGAGATCAGCGGCTGGTCTGGTGGTTGGATTGGTCGGCGTGGCGGTCCTGGTCGGCAGCGGCACGGCGTCCGGCCGGATCTCCGGTGTGATCATTGTGCTCGGCGCGGCGGCCGCCTGGGGATTCGGATCGGTCTTGAGTCACCGGCTTCCGCTGCCCAGCCACGCGCTGCTCGCCGCGGCTATCGAAATGCTGGTCGGCGGCGTGGTGCTGCTGGCGGTGGCCGCCGGTACGGGAGAGTTCTCTCAGGTCCGGTGGTCCTCGATCCCGGCCACGTCCTGGATCGCCCTGGCTTACCTCATCGGTCCCGGCTCGATCCTGGCCTTCACGGCCTACGGCTATGCCCTGTCCCACCTTTCGGTGACCACGGTGTCCACGTACGCCTACGTCAACCCGGTGGTCGCGGTCCTGGCCGGCACCGTGATCCTCGGTGAGCGCCTGACCTGGCACGAAGGGCTGGGCGCGGCACTCATCGTCGGCTCGGTCGTCATCATCCTGCACCGGGCCAGGAACACGGCACGGCCAGCCCATGCTCCGGATGGCGGCGTTCGGGATGGCGGCGTTCGGGATGGCAGAACTCCAGATGCCATGACTCCGGGTGTCGAGACGTTCTCGGCGCCTGTCCCGTCGGGCGCGTCCCGCGCCCAGGCGCCGACCGGACCCTAGGGTTGGCGTCATGCATTCCTCCCATGACGACCTGATCGAGCTGTTCGAGTACGTCTGGCAGCGATTCACCGATCGCATGGCCGGGCTGAGCGATGCGGAATGGCGATGGGAGCCGATAGCCGACGATCGGGTCACGCTGCGCTGGCGCTTTCGTCACATCACCGAGATCCTGCGGGCGGAGCGGAACGGGCCCTGGCTCGGGCTCGCGGCCGAGCCGACCGGCGAGCAGCCCGACCCCGCGGACTCGGCGGCCGAGGCATTGTCGGACCTCAACGCCGCGTTCGGTCAGTGGCGAGTCCTGCTCGCCGAGACAACCGAGGAATCGCTGAGCGAGTTCATTGGCCCGGTCGGCGGCCACTACGGTGAAGCGACCCGGCGCGCGTTCGCCCTGCACATCGTCGATGAGCTGGTTCATCACACGGCGGAAGCGGCGCTCCTGCGCGACCTGTACGCCGGGCCAGGCCACGAATAGCGGGATCTGCGCGGGACCAATCCGGTCAGCCGCCCGTAGGCGTCGGCTCCTGCGTCCGTGGACGTCGGCTTCGGTCAGCCGTCCGTGGGTGTGGGCGTAGCCGGGCTGACCGGCCCAATGCCCGCGAGACGGCACTGCGGGCGGGTGAGCCGGGCCAGTTCGTCGTTACCGGTGTACGCGGTGGCGCACATGGATCGCGCCTGGGTGCCGCACTCGTGCATAATCGCCCCGCCGGTTGAACTCGGCGTGTTCACATTGATGCAGCCATCCCGGGACCGCCCGTAGCTGCCGGAGTCGGTTGCGGCCCAGGCGCCCACGCCGCCAAAGATCAGGAGGAGGGCTACGCCCACTATGCGCGCAACCCGCTTCTCGCGGGGATTGAGCGATTCCCCGAACCGGTTGGGCTGGCGGCCTTCCATGCTCACCGAGCATAAAGGGTTAGTGCAGTCCAGGCCTCAGGCCAGGGCCCGGCGCCGCGAAATGACAGCATGGCGCCAGCCGGTCGGGGAAGGGGGCTGCGCACCTTCGCGATCAAGGTAGGGCAGCCTTGATCCATGACTGACGCGAATCCGGGGGAGCAGCACCGGCCGCACCGGCTCGAGGACGGCTTCGAGCGTGCTCTGGCCGCGGCCCGCTTCGTCGTGGTCATCCCAGTCGTCGCCCTGCTGGTCACCGCCGTCGCCGCGTTCGGCTACGGGACGGATGTGTTCGTCATCTCCATCGCGGGCGTCTTCGAGAAGCCGCTGCCCGTCGGCCACAAGCTCGGGATATTCCTGACCGAGGTCGACCTGTTCCTGATCGGCGCGACCCTCGTCATCGCCGCCTACGGCCTGTATGAGCTGTTCATCAGCAAGATCACTCCCAGCGGGACGCGTCGGCCACAAGCTCGGGATATTCCTGACCGAGGTCGACCTGTTCCTGATCGGCGCGACCCTCGTCATCGCCGCCTACGGCCTGTATGAGCTGTTCATCAGCAAGATCACTCCCAGCGGGACGCGCCGGCCACTGCCACGCTGGCTGGAGATGAAGGACCTTAACGACCTGAAGGCGCGAGTCATCTCCATGATCATCCTGGTCGCGGCGGTGAGTTTCGTTGACATGGTGGTGGATTTCGGGCCGGGCCTGCAGACGCTCTACCTCGGTGCCGGGATCGCGCTCGTGATCGGCGCGCTCACCGCCTTCCTGCGGTTCGGCCCGGAGGGCAACGGCGAGTAGCGGGCCTAGGGGCACGCCCTAGCCCGGCTGGCCGGCCTCCGCGGGCGGTAGCCACCGGTCAAGCCAGTCGAACTGCTCGGCCAGCATATGCAGTACCGACTCACGGGCAATGTAGCCGTGGCCTTCGTGCGGCAGCATGACCAGGCGCGCGGTCCCGCCGTTGCCGCCGATGGCCTCGAACAGCCGCTGCGACTGGATCGGGAAGGTGCCCGAGTTGTTGTCATCGGTGCCGTGGATGAGCAGGATCGGGGCGGTGATCTGGTCTGCGTACCGCAGTGGGGAGACCCGGTCGTAGACATTTGGCGCTTCCCAGAACGTGCGCCGTTCGGTCTGGAACCCGAACGGCGTCAGGGTGCGGTTGTAGGCGCCGCTGCGAGCGATCCCAGCCGCGAACAGATCACTGTGCGCAAGGAGATTGGCGGTCATGAACCCGCCGTAGCTGTGCCCGCCCACCGCGGTCCGCGCCGGGTCGATGATGCCCATCGCGTCGAGCGCCCGGATGTGCGCCTGAGCGGCCGCCGTGATCTGCTCGATGTAGGTGTCGTTCATCGTCTCCGGGTCACCGATCACCGGCATGGTGGCGTCGGCCAGCACCGCGTAACCCCGCAGCAGGAAACAGGCCGGGTCGAGCGCGGTCAGCCAGGTGAACTCCTTGCTGCTGCCGCGGACCTGGCCAGCGGTGGCCGCGCTCCCGTAGTCGAGCGGATAGGCCCACACGACCAGCGGGAGCCGCCCGTCTCGCGCCGGATCATGGCCCGGTGGCAACAGGAGCATGCCGGAGAGTTGTATTCCGTCACCGCGATCATGCACCACTAGCCGCTTGTCCAGGCCGGTCAGTTGTGGGTGGGGATCAGGCCAGTCGGTCAGCGGCCGCCGGCTGGATCCGTCCAGCGCGGCCAGCGCCAGGTTCGGCGGCTCGGTCGGGCTCTCATGCCAGAGCACGACATCATCGCCGCCCGCGGCGAAGCCGACGACCTGATCGAGGCACTCCGCGGGGCTCTGTTGAAGGCGGGTGGTCTCCAGCGTCGCCAGGTCAAGCCGGTCAAGGAACGGGCGGTCCCCGTCCGGTGTGGCCCCGCTGCCGCGCAGGTAGATCGACTGCCCGTGCTGAAGCACGGTCCGCGTGCCGTCCGGATTCAGGGCTACCAGCGGGTTGCCTGGGTCGCCGTACGCGTCGTCTACGCTGCGGTCGGACAGTACTCGCCCGGGCTGTGGCGCGCGCAGGTCATACAGCCAGGTGGTGATCCACCGGCGGTCACGATCGTATTCGCCCAGCATCAGCTGGTGCGGCTCGTCCAGGTCAGACCACCCTACGAGGCGGTTCCGAACGGTAACCAGCACCTCTCCGGCACCGGTGAATGGTGCGGCCAGCCGCAGCAATCGATCCCGGTTTTCCGCGGGTGCGACCGGATCACCGCCGTCCAGCGCCTCCGTCCAGAGCAGGCTCGCCGGGGCCCGCTCTTCCCAGGACACGTGACGGGGCCCGGTCGGCACGCCCTGCCGGGGCACCTCATCGCTCACCGGCAGGTCGGCGATGACGCGCTCGAGCCCGCCGTCCGCCGACCACACCTCGGCGGTCCGGGCGAAGTACGAGTAGGGCACGCGGAAGGAAAATGGCCGCCGCAGCCGGTGCACGAGCAGATACGCGCCGTCCGGGGACTCCTCGACACTCTGGTAGAGCCCGGCCGGCCCCAGTTCCTTGCGCGCTCCGGTGGCCGGGTTCACCCGGACCGGGATGGTCGTCGCCAGCGCCTCGAAGGTGTCCTCGTCATTCGCGGTGGTCAGCAGGTCCTGGAAGGTCGCCATCTGCGAGTGTTTTCCCGCCGTCTCCGCCAGGTGCGGCTCGGCCGGTGTCGCCGGCATCGTGACAGGTCCCGGCGGGGCGGCCAGGGCCAGCAGCGATCGCCCGTCCCGCGACCACCGGAGCGTGCTCGACTCGCTGCCGAGGACGTCGCGTACCCGCAGCCCGGGAACCGGGCTGGCGGTGGCGGCATCGGCGTCCGCGACCCAGACTCCGATGCTGTCCGGCTCTTCCACGGTGAATGCGAAATGACGCCCGTCCGGAGCCCACGTGAGCTGGCCCACCTGCGCTCCTGCGGGCAGCGCCAGCGGTCGCTGCCGCCCGTCGGCCAGCCCCAGCACGGAGATGCCGGTCACCCGGCGCAACCGCCGCCGACCGCCGAGCGCCGGGTCGATCCGGATCCCGGCCAGCGGCAGGTAGGGCCGGGCCAGCATGGCGACCGGGGGATGTGACTCGTAGTGCACCAAGGCGATGTAGCGGCCGCCGGGACCCAGCCGCACCATCGGGGTGGGTGGAGCGTCAATAATCGAGGCAACATCGTCCCCCGGAGTGGCGTATGGCACGTATGTATCCTCCCACGGTGCAGGCGGCGCTCGGTGATCAGAACAGCCGGGCAAAGCGGCGCAGTGACGCCCGCAGGCCCCACTCCGCCACCGGCCGGATCAGCCAACCGGCCAGCGTGCCCAAGGCGGCGGGCAGTGGCAGGTCAAGATCCTCCACCCAGCGGAACTGGCACGGCGGCCCGTCGCCGATGATCTCGAATACGCCCGCGCCGCGGACGAACCGGCCGGTGTGCTGGACAACGCACCGGCGCGGCGGATCCCACTCGGTGATCACCATGGTGTCCGTGAAGCCGACCGGCCCGATGCCGGTCCATCCGGTCACCGTGGCCCCGACGCCCTGCCCGCCCGTCACCCGGGTCGCCCAGATCCACTCGCGCTGCCGGGACCAGTCCATCGCAGCCTGCCATACCTCCTCGGCACCGGCCGGCACGGTGACCTGCGCGACGACCTCCAGTGCACTGCCCACCAGCCCAGGCTACTGACGCCGATGGAGAGCGCCGGCGGCGGGCGGCCGCCGCTGCGGTCCGGCGTTTCCGCGGAAACGCGGCGCTGGACACCTATTCGGGCCGTGCCTTACTCTTGACTGTATGGTCAGTCAGTCTGTGAACTCTCCTGCCCCGCTTGACCCGGCCGCCGTGGCGGAGTCGCTGCGCCCGTTCGGCGAGAGCCGGATGCTGCCCCGCGCCGCCTACGTCGATCCAGCGGTGTTCGAGTGGGAACAGCGGCACTTCTTCGGCGGCGGCTGGATGTGCGTCGCCCGCAGCGCCCAGGTTCCGGCCGCGGGCGATCTGCGCGCGGAACCGGTCGGCGCCGGGAGCGTCCTGCTCGCCCGCGACGAGGACGGCGTGCTGCGGGCATTCGCGAACACCTGCCGGCACCGCGGCCACGAACTGCTGCCCTGCGGGTCGGCTGCCCAGCAAAGTGTGATCATCTGCCCGTACCACTCATGGACCTATAACCTCAACGGAAGTCTCCGAGCCGCGGCTGGCTTCAAGAACCGGCCGGGCTTCCAGGCTGATCGCTGGGGCCTGGTGGAGCTGCCGGCCGCGGAGTGGCATGGCTTGGTGTTCGTGGACGGCTCCGCCCAGGCCGGCCCGCTGGCCGACTCGCTCGACACCCTCGAGGACTTCATCGCGCCCTATGAGCCGGAGCGGCTGGTGGTGGCCGGGCAGCATGACTACGAGGTCGCGGCCAACTGGAAGATCCTGACCGAGAACTACCACGAGTGCTACCACTGCCCGATGATCCATCCGGAACTGTGCAAGGTGAGCCCGCCGAAGAGTGGCGAGAACTACTCGGCCCCCGGTGCTTGGGTCGGCGGCTGGATGGACCTGCGCGACGGCATGGCGACGATGTCGCTCGACGGCAGCAGCCATGGGGTTTCGTTGCGGAATCTGGACGCGCGCGGGCTGCGGACCGTTATCTATGTGAACGTCTTCCCCAACGTCCTGATCAGTCTGCACCCGGACTACGTGATGACGCATCTGCTCACCCCGCTGGCCGCGGACCGGACCCGGATCGAGTGCACCTGGGCCTTCGCGCCGGAATCCGTGGCCGCACCGGGTTTCGACCCCGGCTACGCGGTCGAGTTCTGGGACATCACCAACCAGCAGGACTGGCGGGCCTGCGAGTCGGTGCAGCGGGGCCTGTCCTCGCCCCACGCGGTGCCGGGTCCGCTGTCCGCCGAGGAGGACGCGGTCTACCAGATCGTCACCATGATCGCCCGCGGCTATCAGGGCCAGCCCGTCTGGAACACCGGCGCCCCCACCCCCGCCTCGGTCAGCTGATCCGGTTGGCCGGCTGGCTGAGGGTCAGGCGAGGGCGCTCGGGCCGCGCTTGACCATCTGGTCGGCGATGATCGCGCGCTGGATCTCGCTGGTGCCTTCCCAGATCCGCTCGACCCGCAGTTCGCGGTAGAAGCGTTCGGCAACGTTCTCTCGCATGTAACCGCGGCCGCCGAAGACCTGCACGGCCCGGTCGGCCACCCGCCCGGCCATCTCTGAGCTGTAGAGCTTGGCCATCGAGCACTGCGCATGCGCGATCTTGACGTCGCTGCCGCGGTCGATGTTGCGGGCGGTCTCGTAGACCAGCGAGCGGGCCGCGAACAGTTCGGTGAGGCTGTCCGCGAGCATGGCACCGACCAGGCCGAACTCGCTGATCGGCCGGCCCGCCACGCGCCGCTCGGTGGCGAACGCGGTCATCTCGGCGGTCAGCCGCTCGGCGGCGCCGAGGCAGCGGGCGGCCACCATCAGCCGCTCGAAACGGAACCACTCGTAGGCGAACGACATGCCGTCGCCCTCGGCGCCGATGAGGTTCGCCGCCGGAACGCGGACGTCAGTGAACGCGACGATCGGGTGGTGGTGACTGATCGTGTGCGAGTAAGCGGGGGTGCGCAGCACGCTGACCCCCGGGGCCGGCAGGTCCACGAGGAACATGGCGTGCTCGCCGTCGTGCGCGCCGCCGGCCAGCTTGGCCTGGAAGAACGCGAAATCGGCGGTGTTGAACGAGGTGACGTGCCACTTGACCCCGGTCAGCAGGTAGTCATCGCCGTCGCGGCGGGCGGTGGCTTCGATGGCCGAGACGTCGGAGCCGGCGTTCTCTTCGGTGATCGCGTAGCACTCCTCGCGGTCCCCGGCGATGGCGGGCCGCACGTAGCGGTCGATCTGGTCCGGCGTGGCCACGGCGGGCAGCCAGGACGGGGGAGTGGCAGCCACCCAGGCGAGCGCGTTGGTGACCCGGCCGACCTGTTCTTGGACGAGCACCTGCTGCAGGGTGGTGCGGCCGCCGCCGCCGAGTTCCTTCGGCATATTGGTGGCGCAGAGCCCTAGTTCGCGGGCCCGCTTGGCCTGCCCCGCGACGACGTCGCCGGGCAGATCGCCGCCCGCCAGTTCGGCATCGACCTCGAAAGGGATCAGCTCGTCGGCGAACCCAGCGGCCCGTGACTGGATCTCTACGTCCTCATCTGACAGCCCGTACATCGCACTCCTCGCGCGTCGAGCCAAGTGGATTCCGGCGCTCCGAGCGGCTTCTCATCTGCCTTGACTGAATGTTCAGTCTATGCCAGCATCAGGCTCGTGCCAATGCCCTCCGCTGGCCACCCGGACACCGCCGACGCCGTGGTCGTGGGCGGCGGGACCGTCGGTGCCTGGTGTGCCTATTTCCTGCGCCGGGCCGGCCTGCGGGTCATCCTGCTGGAGAAGGGCATCCTCGGCCAGGGCGCGAGCAGCCGGGCGGCCGGAGTCGTGCGTACCCAGGGCGGGACCCCTGAGGCGGTGCGCCTCGGTCAGTGGTCACGCGACTTCTACCTCCGCCAACGTGGCGAAATCGGCATCGACTCGGGCTTCGTCGCCCAGGGCTATCTGCTGCCATGCTTCACCGAAGCCGAGGTCGCCCCGGCCCGCGTGCGGATGGCCATGCAGACCGCGCTGGGCGTGCCGGTGCGCTGGCTGGGCCCGGCCGAGGTTGACGAGCTGAACCCGACGCTGGCGCCGGGGCTGACCCTCGGCGGAACGTTCTGCGCGGATGACGGGTACATCACCCCGCCGCGCAACGTCACCGCCTACGCGGTGGCCCTCGCGGTCAGCGGGGTGGAGGTGCGGGAGCACGTCACCTTCCGTGGGCTGCTGCGGGCCGGCGGCCGGGTCACCGGGGTGCAGACGAGCGCGGGGCCGGTCGCCGCGGGGCAGGTCGTGCTGACCGGCGGGCCGAAGCTGGCCGAGGTGGGGCGGCTGGCCGGGGTGCGCATCCCGGCAGGCGGTGCCCGGCATCAGGTAGCGGTGACCGAGCCGCACCCGGATTTGCACCCGTCCCGGCTGCCGATGGTCTTCGATGTGGCGGCCGGCCTGTACTGGCGGCCCGAGGAGGGCGGCCTCCTGTTCGGGATGAGCAATCCCGAGGAACCGCCCGGTGAGGCAGGCGGCGTGGACGAGGCGTATCTCGCCGCGATGCGCGAGCGGCTCAACCGTCTGGTGCCGGTCGTGACGGGGCTGGGACTGCGCAGGCTCTGGGCGGCCACCATCGATTACACCCCTGATCATCTGCCCATCATCGGGCCCGCGCTGGGCCCGGAGGGCCCGGAGGGCGGGGTCACCGTCGCGTGCGCCGGCGGGGCCGGCATGATGTGGGGCCCGGCGGTGGCCCGGATCGCGGCCGACATCGCCTGCGGCGGGCGCTCCCACGTGCTGGACGCCTCCGCGCTCGGCCTCGGCCGGTTCGACGAGCGCGGTCACAGCCGGCTGACCGCCGACCCGATCGCCCTGCCTTTTCCGGAGACAACACGGGCCTTCCCTGAGATGGCGCCCGACCAGGCGCCGGCAGGCTGACTCTCTCCTGAACTCCTGAAAACACCTGAAAGGACAAGTGCACCAACATGACCGATGCAACCCCGGGCACGCCGTTCCTGGCCGCTGCCACGCTGGCCGGCGAACTCGAGGACTGGGGCCCGCTCGCCGAGGCGACCGGCGATCCGATGCGGACGTCAGGGACCACGATGTGGGCCGATGGCGAGCAGGAGGTCGGGGTGTGGGAGTGCACTCCCGGCCCGTCCTACTGGAAGCTGGAGACCCACGAGGCCGTGCACATCGTGTCCGGCCGGATGACGGTCACCCCGGATGGGGGCCAGCCGCAGGACATCGGCCCCGGCGACAGCGCCGTGTTCCCGCGTGGCTGGACCGGCACCTGGCAGATCCACGAGACGATCCGCAAGCTCTACGTCCTGTTCTGAGCGGCGGCCGGGGTCGGCCCTCCGCCGGGACGTCCTAGGCGGAGCGCCAGGTCCGCGGATCACATGCGGCCGCGTACAGGGCCTCGGCTTCCTCGGCGGACAGGACCGGCCGGGGTCAGCTAGGTGCTGGGTGGATCCGGGGCGGCTTCAGGGATCAGGCGGTGCTGGGCTCCGCCGACGCTCAGGACCAGGCCGTCCTGGTCGGATACATGGCCGTCCCAGTCCGGTGGCAAGCCGCGTAAGGCGGCCACGGCGTTCTCGTCGAGCATGACCCGTCCGTCCCGCAGGTCGGTGATCAGCCCGCCGATGCCCTGGCCGTAGAAGCCCGCCGTGCTGAGCGGCCCGTGGGCCGGGTCAGCCAGCCACCGGGCTTCGGCCTGGCCGACATCTGCCGTGTAGGTCGTCATCCTGCCCCTCCTCAGGGTGAAGTCCTCACGATGATGAAAGCGCAGTTCACGGCCTTGGCGTTACATGGGCGGAGCAGTCTGTCACAGTCCGATAGGAATTAGCGGATTTACTCTCCCGGGCCCGCCCCGGTGGCCGCGGCGACGTTATCGCGCCGCCCGCAGCACGCCCGCGAGCAGGTCCTGCGCGACGACCCGGTAACGGCTCGGGTACTGGTGCGCCATGCCGAGCGACCACACCGCGGCCTCAAGCTCGCGGGCCCGGGCGTAGGGCAACAGCACTTCCGGCGCTGGGGGCGGGGTGCCGCTTACGGCGGCGTATGCGGCCAGCGCGGCCTGGCTGGCATTGTGTTGGTTGGCCCT
>Ga0302325_10033488_pt1 | contig 10527 bp, 7 predicted proteins | sample Palsa_T0_2_FD_201948 | JGI IMG/M metagenome (GOLD analysis project Ga0302325, IMG submission 201948) | Peat permafrost microbial communities from Stordalen Mire near Abisko, Sweden - Palsa_T0_2 | ecosystem: Environmental > Terrestrial > Soil > Palsa > Peat permafrost | place: Sweden: Abisko...
CTGATTTGGGGAAGGAGGTTCGGACTCGTCGGACGTTGCCAAGGCCCGGATCGCCCGCCGGCCCGGGCACCAAAAACCGCCGGCTCCTTGCGCCGGCCAGATGGGTGCCCAATGAGGCGGGCGAAGAGGCAACACTCCTCGTTCGAACCTCCTTCCCCAAATCAGGACTGCGCTTTGCCTCAGGCGCCCTTGATCTTCCAGCGCGCGTCCATGTCTTCGCGGCAGAAGGGCTCCGGGACGACGCCTTCGGTGGCGAAAATGTAGAGGGCGCAGTCGTAGACAGCACCGCAGAGTGTGGACGCGACACCAAAGATCACCGCAGTCCCGATGATTGCGACCCATCCAGCATCAACCCATCGGTGCGGCTCGCCTGCTTTGACTACGACTTCATTGAGCGATGCTCCTGCTACGACTAGAACGATGCCCACTAGAATGCCTATCTGAGGCATATGCAGTCTCACCGCACCGTACACCCATTCTCCCCAGGTGTTTTTGACCAGGCCCGCCGAATGGCGCAGGACACGGATCGGGTCCGCACCGCCGTCGCGCACCAATACCGGAATGACGAATACCGCTGCCACTCCCCAGGCGAATCCGCCAACGGCGCTGCGGATTTTTCCTAGCCAGCCTAACCTGCTGTCGATGAGATTAAAAACCATCCCGACCGTGGCCGCGAATAGGCTCCAGATAAGAATGGGAACGATCCGATCGCTAGCAAAACCGAGGCCGCGACGCAGCGAGGGTGATTCCCCTGCGAAGGCCCTCATGATCTCGTGGAAAAGTCCGACGTTCAGGAAAGTGCCGATGAGCAAGAGCGGGAAATAGGAGGCTGAAAGGACAAGCAGGTGGTGAAGGTCCCTATTGTAGGCGAAGAATGTAAATGGCCGAATAATAGCCGGAGTGGTCGGCTCATACCCAGACCCATAGGTATGGCCAATGCACCAAATGGCACTGACTCCCGCGATCCACACAAGCGCGGGAAACAGCGCGAGCTGGGGGTGCATTCGAATGAGAGCCCACGACCGGCGGAGGATTTCTTCACCGGTGGAAGCTGCGCCGGCGGAAGAGGGCTGATCAGGGCTGGGGGAGTCAGGCGGATTCATGCTGAAGGCGTTCGAGTATCAGTTGGAGCGGGATCTGATGGCTGCGAGCCTCGGAAACCAAGCGCGACGCAAGTTCGCCGATCTTGGCTTTGCGTGCACGGGGGGACAAAACTGCCGCCGGGACCCGCTGCGGGGGCGCCACAAAACACCCACTCCCGCGCTGCGCGGTGATCAGCCCGGAGGTCTCGAGTTCTCGGTAGGCGCGGGCCACGGTATTTGGGTTCACACCAATCTGTTTCCTTCGCTTTCCCAGAAATCTTTCGGAAGAAGCGCACATTCCTGAGGCGGTTTGGATAGGATGATTCCGCGGGGAACGAGTCTTTCGGGCGGCTCGCATGAGCAAATTCATCCGATCGCAGCCGGTGGGAAGGGTCCCGAGCGGCCTTTGCTGCCCGCCTTTCGGGAGTCTCGGGGCGGCGCCGTGGTCCCCGAAGGGAGAGGGCCGCGAAAACCAACAAAAGGTGTCCAGGCCCAAAATCCGGTGCGCCCGCGTTCCGGTCGCCGCCGGTTCGACTCCCGATCCGTCTGCCTTGGGCAGATTGGCCGCGAGCGGACCCTTCCCGCCGGCTGCGATCTTCGAAGATAGCTTTGGCCGGCCCCCGGCGCTCAGCCGTCCCGACGCGTTGCCCCTCAGCTCTTTTTCTTCTTCTTCCGCCCATTGACCCGCTCAATATTGAGGTAGGTCTTGTTGAGCATCTGGCTCTCGTAGAGTTCGAGCAGCCGCACGCCCTCGCGCGGCTTCACCTGGTCCTTGCGCGTGGCGGCGTCGATCTGGGCCTTCATCTTGCGGCAGAGCTCCTCCTGCTGATATTGAACGCCCTCGATCACATCGGCGATGCGGCTGCCGCTGAGCGCCTCCTCGATGTAAAATCCGTTCGGCTCGTCGTCCTCAAGGAAGACATGCACCTCGTTGACGCGCCCGAACAGGTTGTGGAGGTCCCCCATGATGTCCTGATAGGCCCCCGTGAGAAAAATGCCTAGATAGTACGGCTGGCTGTTGAGGGGATGCAGCGTGATCGTGTCCTTCACATCCTGAAGGTCGATGAAGCTGCTGATCTTTCCGTCGGAGTCGCACGTGATGTCGACCAGGATCGCGTTCACCGAGGGCCTCTCCTTAAGGCGGTGCAGAGGGGCAATCGGGAAGAGCTGTTTGAGCGCCCAATGGTCGAGCAGCGATTGGAAGACCGAGAAATTGCACACGTACTGGTCGGCAAGAAGCGTGGACAGATCGTGCAGCTCTTCGGGCTGGTATCCGGTCTTTTGCGCTTCTTTGGCGATGTGTTCGCAGATCTGCCAAAAAATCGATTCCGCTGCGGCGCGATTTTCCAGGTCCAGGTAGCCTAAATTGAAGAGCGACAGCGCTTCCTCCTTCTTTTGAAGCGCGTCGTGGAAGCGCTCCAACCGACCCAGCTTCGTCTTGTTCTGGAGCATGACTTCCAGATCGGTCACCACCTTGTGCTTCACTTTGGGCTGGTGCTGCTGGCCGAGCGACTCGCGCTTATTGATTCGCTCGAAAACCTCGACGACCAGCATAGAGTGGGGTGCGACGACCGCGCGGCCCGACTCGCTCACGATGTCCGGGAGACGGATGCTGGCCGCCGTGCAGATCTCGCGAATATTGAAAACCACATCGCGTGCATACTCCTCCAGGGAGTAGTTCATCGAACTTTCGAAATTGGTGCGCGAGCCGTCATAATCGACGCCCAGGCCGCCCCCCACATCGAGGTAACCCATGGGGAAGCCCATGCGTGAGAGCTGGCAATAGAAGCGCGTGGCCTCGATCACCGCGTTCTTGATCGTGATGATGTTGGGCACCTGGGAGCCGATGTGAAAGTGCACCAGGCGCAGGCACTGGTGAAACTTGACCGCCTTGAGTTTCTCGCAGGCGAAGAGGATTTCGGCGGTATTGAGGCCGAACTTGGCGTTGTCACCGGTGGACATCGCCCATTTTCCCTCGCCGCGGGTCTGAAGCTTGGCGCGGAAGCCGATCATGGGCTTGACCCCGGTCTCCTGGGAAAGGCGGATGATGTCGTCGAGCTCGGACAGCTGCTCGACCACCAGGATGATCTTCTTTCCCAGCTTGCGGCCCAGAAGGGCTAAGCGGATGTAGTCGTGGTCCTTGTAGCCGTTGCAGATGATGAGCCGGTTCGAACCCTCGTGCATCGCCAGAGCAATCATCAGCTCGGGCTTGGAGCCGGCCTCCAGGCCGTAGTTGTAGTCCTTGCCCGCGGCGATGATCTCGTCGACCACCTCGCGCAGCTGGTTCACCTTGATCGGGAAGACCCCGCGGTAGGAGCCCTTGTAGCCCTCTTCGCGGATCGCCTTGTGGAAGGCCTCGTTGAGCTGGACCACGCGGTGGCGCAGGAGGTCCTGGAAGCGGATCACCATCGGCGCCTTCAGCCCCATGCCCAGCGCCTCATTGATCACGTCGAGAACGCGGATTGAGCGTCCGTCGGCGAGGGGCTGCACGTTGACGAAGCCGTCGTTGTCGACGGCATAGTGGCCGGAGCCCCACCGTTTGAAGCCGAAATGCTCCTCGGATTTGGCGGCCGACCAGGCGGATGCGGATTTGCTTTTCAAGTCTTTTGGCTGGGCGCCCGCAAAGGGGCTTGCCTTCGCCTATGCGAATTTAGTTAGATGCGTGTTTTCTTTTTTTGAAAACGCAATACGCAATGACGAAATTGATTGCCCAGGCGGCGATTCCCCAGGGCACGGGCGCTCCGGCGACCGGCATGAATTCAATTGGAGGGATGATCGGATTTTACGCGCTGCTGGCTGGCGCGTTCTATTTTTTCTTCGTGGCTCCGCAGCGGCGCAAGCAGAAGGAGCATGACCGTCTCCTGGCTTCGTTACAATCGGGCGACGAGATCCTGACGACCGGGGGCATCTACGGCGTCATCGCCAACGTCAAGGACGACCGCTTCATTGTCCGGATCTCGGACAACACCAAGATTGAGGTGGCGAAGGGATTTATCTCTTCGGTCAGCAAACGCGCCAACGGCGAAGACAAGAAGACCTCCTAAACTCCCTTCCGCAGGCCCTTCGCTCGCATCCGCGCCCTCTCATGTTTAAACGCAACCTTTGGAAAATCCTGCTCAGTGTGGCCATCGCCGCTTGGGCGGTCGCCGAGCTATTCCCTATTTCCGACGTTCCGTTCGCGACGTACGCGGTGGACCATGCGACCGCGAAGACCGCCGAGTTCCACAAGCTGATGGACGAAGCTTCCGCCCGGGCGAAAAGTGGCGGCGCGCCGAGCGCCTTCGTGGCTCTCAAACAGATCGGGCATGAACGAAAGCTCGATCTATCGCAGTATTATCCGGACATCCGCCTCGAAGACACCCTTCGCAATGTCGACAAGCGCAACAACATCCTGCTGACGGAACTGCTCAGGCGTTCCAAGCGGCGCCTGCCCCTGGGACTCGACCTGCAGGGCGGCGTGGCCTTCACGTTGGAAGTCGACGAAAAGGCCGTGGCCGCTTCCTCAGACCCGGCTCGCCAGGAGAAGCTCGACAAGGCGATCGAGATCATTGGAAACCGGATCAATTCATTCGGCGTGGCCGAGCCTCTGATTCGTCCGATCGGCAACAACCGAATCGAGGTGCAGCTGCCGGGTATCAACACCCGCGACAATCCCGAAGTCTTGGACAATCTGAAGAAGCCGGCTCGGCTTGATTTTAGGATTGTCGATCCGGACCTGACGCCGGCGATGGCCGCTCCGGGCCAAATCCCGCCCGGCTACGAGATCATGACGATCGATTATGAGGGCAAGAATGGAGAGGATTCGAGCCAGGATCTTTTTGTGAAGAGGATTCCGGAGATGACGGGCGAGTCGATTTCGTACGCCGCGGCGGCGCCCGATATGTACGGCAAAGCCCAGGTTCAGCTTCGATTCACCAAAGCGGGTGGGGAAAGCTTCGCCCGGGTCACCCGCGAGATTGCCGACCTGGGCCGAAAGGCCGGGCATCTGGCTCAACTCGCGATTGTTCTGGACGGGAAGCTGTACTCGGCCCCGACCGTTCATGAGGAGATTGACGGCGGCTCGGCGGAGATCACCGGAAACTTTTCCGACCGCGAGGCGATCAACCTCGCCAGCGTGCTCAACAACCCCTTGGACCTTCCGTTGGTCGTCAAGGAACAGTTGGAGGTCGGACCTTCGCTCGCAGAGGATGCGATCTCGAGCGGCGTGAGGGCCTCGATCATCGGCACCGCCGCGGTCGCGGCGTTCATGATCACTTTCTATTCGACGGGCGGACTCGTGGCGGTGGGCACCCTGGCCATCAACATCGTCATTATCCTGGGGGTTATGGCGAGCATCGGGGCCACGATGACCCTTCCAGGCCTGGCCGGCATCGTGCTGACGATCGGCATGGCGGTGGATGCGAACATCCTGATTTTCGAGCGCATGCGCGAAGAAATCGCCGCAGGCAAGTCGCTGCCCAACGCAAACCAGGGAGGCTACATGAAAGCGCTCACGACCATCATCGACGCCCACGTGGTGCAGCTGATCATCTGCGCGATCATGATCTGGCTCGGCACGGGCCCGATCCGCGGCTTCGGTGTCACTCTGGCGATCGGTGTTCTTTCGACCATGTTTTCAGTGCTGATTACCGCTCACCTGATCATGGAAATGCTGGTCGATTCGGGCACCGTGAAGACGATCAAGATGCGGCATCTGCTCAAGGCGATCCACGTCGACTTTATCCGCTACGGAAGGCCTGCCTTCATCGGATCCTGGCTATTGGTTCTCCTCGGGCTGGCCGTCGTCGTCTACAAGGGTCACCGGATCTACGGAATCGATTTTGCAGGGGGCGACGTCATCACGGCGCAGTACCATGAGCGCCTGGACGTCTCAAAGATCCGCCAGGTGGCCGATGAACAGAAGGTAGGCGAGATCAATGCCACCTATGAGAGCGCTCTCGGCGGCGGGGGCGATCAGCTGCGGCTCGAGACCCCTGATGGGCAGTCCGGCGCGTTCTTCAGCGCCCTTCAGAAGGCCTATCCTTCGGCTGGACTTACGCTGGCCGGCCAGAGCCATATCGGCCCGGATATTGGGAAGGAGATCGAGATGAACGCTCTGTTGGCGGTCGGCGTCTCGATGCTGACGATCCTGGTGTACATCGCCTTCCGATTCGAATTCGGGTTCGGCGTGGGAGCCATGTTCTCTTCGTTGCACGATATTCTGATGACGATCGGTATCTTTGTGCTCACGGGGCATCAATTCTCGGCCCCGATGGTGGCCGCGATCCTGTGTATCGCGGGTTATTCGATCAATGAGACTGTCGTGGTCTTCGACCGGATTCGCGAGGAGCTGAAGCTGAATCCGACCGGCTCCCTGCGCGAGATCGTCAATTCGGCGATCAACAAGGTGTTCGCGCGGACGATCATGACCGCATCGACCACGTTCCTTGCCGCGCTGGCGCTCTATCTTTTCGGAAGCGGCGTTCTTCGTGATATTTCGTTCACCTTCCTCGTCGGCATCGTGACCAGCACCTTCTCCGCCATCTTCATCGCAGCCCAGGTGTTTTACTGGTGGCACAAGGGCGATCGCAAGCACGTCGAGGCCCATGCCGACGTCGCCCCGAAGTACGAGTGGACCGGCGCAAGCAAGGCTTCGCGCTGATGCGCGGCGCCCTGCGCCATGCGCTGGATCTATAGCCCGCTTGGGGAAGCCTCGGTTGATGCGCTGAGCAAGGGAGCCCGGGTTAGCCGGGTACTTGCGGAGCTTCTTATCCGGGGCGGTTTGGTGGAGCCGGGCGCTGCGGATGTATTCCTGCGTGCGGACCTCGCGGGGCTGGCGGATCCGTTTCACGTTCGCGGTCTGGATGCTGCGGTGAGCCGGCTGCAGCAGGCGATCGAGCGGTGCGATACGATGGTGGTCCTTGGCGACTACGATGTGGACGGAGTGAGCAGCACGGCTCTCCTGGTGTTGGTCATGCGGCAATTTGGGCTGGCTCCCCGGTTCATTGTTCCGCGGCGGTCCGAGGACGGATACGGCCTCTCACGCAGTGCGATCGACCGGGCTTTCGAGCTAGGGAAGCCCGATCTCTTCGTCGCCTTGGACTGCGGCACCAATTCACACGAGGAGGTGGCCTATCTGATCAGCCAGGGAGTGGATGTATTGGTGGTGGACCACCACCGTTCGAAAGACCGGCCATTGGGGCAGGGGATCCTGGTTAATCCCCATGTCACTGAGCCTGCAGTCTTGCGTCCGGCGTCTGGGGCCGTGCCCGGTGCGCCTGAGACGGAGACCTCAGGAGTGTCAAATCAGCCCTTGGCCGCTGGCGAGAACGCTGCCGCGATGGCGGCCCATGAGCACCTCTGCACCGTCGGGTTGGTCTTCAAGGTCGTTCACGGTCTTCTCAAGCGGTTGCGCGCGGCCAACCATCCGGTGGCTCAACGGATGCGCTTGCGCGACCACCTCGATTTGGTAGCGCTGGGGACCGTGGCCGACCTCGTTCCCTTGACGGGAGAGAACCGAATCCTGGCTCGGCACGGCCTGCAAGTGCTCCAGGCGACGGAACGGCCGGGCCTGCGGGCGCTGATGGAAGTCTCCGGCATAGCCCTCGGCCAACCGATTCGGCCGGTGGATATTTCTTTCCGGCTGGGACCGAGGATCAACGCTTCGGGACGTCTGGCCGACGCAGCGATCTCGGTCGAACTGCTGCTGAGCGAGGATGCGGAATTCTGCCGCACGACGGCCGCCCAGCTCGACGCGTTCAACCGCGAGCGGCAGGACATCGAGCGGAAGATCACGGAGGAGGCCGAGCGGATCGTAGAGGCGGAATACGTTTCGGAGCCTGGGATTGTGCTGTTTGGCGAGGAGTGGCACCCCGGCGTGGTCGGAATCGTGGCGGGCCGGGTGACGCGGCATTATAACCGGCCGTGCATCGTGTTGGGCAACGAGGGTGAATTCGCGAAGGGGTCCGGACGAAGTGTCGCTGGAGTCAATCTGGTGGAGATTCTGGGCACGTGCGGGGAGCACTTGTCCAGCTGGGGCGGCCATCCGATGGCTGTCGGGATTGCCTTGCCGAAGGCGCGGCTGCCCGAGTTCCGCATCCGCTTCGCCGAGGCGGTTCGGCGGCATGTGGGGAGCGGCCTCACGGAAGCTTCGCTGGTCATCGCGTCGTGGCTCGATACTTCGCAGATCCACGAGGGCCTGATGGACGAGCTCGACGAACTCCATCCCTTCGGCCAGGGAAATCTAGAACCGATATTTGGGCTGAGAAATGTTGTGCTGCGGCGCCGGCCCGAGGTTTTCAAGGAGCGTCATTTTCGGTTCTGGCTTGAAGGGGGTTCCGGGCGCGGCGTGGGCGGTGTTGCCTGGAAAATGGCCGAGCGCCTGCCACCCACCGGTCAGCCGCTCGATTTTGCCGTCGAGCTCGCTTGGAATCACTTCAACGGACGGAAGATGCTGCAACTGGAGCTGGTCGATTGGAGGCCGGCTATGCAGGGGCCTGCTCAAGGAACTTCGTAGAGGGCCGGTTTCGGGCCATTTTTGCTTGCCGGAGATTTTGAACCGGGCGTAATATCTTCCGCTCGGCAGGTTGCTTTAAGGAGTCTGCTAAGCAACTGACAGTCAATTACACGCACCCGTAGCTCAATTGGATAGAGCGTCTGACTACGGATCAGAAGGTTGGGAGTTCGACTCTCTCCGGGTGCACCAATTTTTCCCAAGGGATCGGTTTATGACCGCTGATGATACGTTGCTTAACCCGGTTGAAGTGCGGGTGCTTGGGTCGATGATCGAAAAGGATATCACGACTCCGGATTACTACCCGCTGACGCTGAATGCGCTGACCAACGCGTGCAATCAGACTTCAAATCGGGATCCGGTCCTCGCTTTAGGCGAACAAACGATCGTCCGAGCATTGGATTCGCTTCGGGAAAAGAAGCTGGCCCTCCAGTTCAACGGCGCGGACAGCCGGGTTCCGAAGTATGCCCACCGGCTCGGCGTTGAGGACCCCGATCTCGGGCGGCCCGAGATTTCGGTCCTGTGCGTTCTGATGCTGCGAGGGCCGCAGACGATCGGGGAGATTCGCGGGCGAACCGGCCGGATGCATGAATTCCCGAATTTGGAAGAAGCCCAGGCCGTGCTCGACGGGCTTGCGTCGCGGTCCCCGAGGCCCCTGGTCTCCAGGCTTCCCAGACAAACTGGATTCAAGGAGCAGCGTTATGCCCACTTGCTGTCCGGCGAAGTGTCGATCGTAGTTGAGGAGGCGATTCCCCGGCCCGAACCGGCCCGCCTCGCTGTGCTGCAAGAGAATGAGCGCCTGGCAAAACTGGAAGCGGACGTCGCGGCCCTTCGGACAGAAATGGCCGAGCTCAAGATCCAGTTCGCCGAGTTTCGAAAACAGTTCGAGTGAGGGCCGCCCCCTTCCCTACGCTGGCAACTCCAACGTAAAGGTCGCCCCGTGGCCTAGGCCGTCGCTGTGAACGGTTAGGTCGCCGCCTAGTTCCTTGGCTGCGAGCAGGCTGCTGTGAAGGCCGAAGCCGTGGCCTTCTTTCTTTGTCGTGAACCCGTGTTGAAAAATGCGCCCAAGGTTGGCGGGCTCGATTCCAATGCCATTGTCGATGACAGCGATTCGGACGCGCTGGGCGTGAGCGCTTGCCCGGACGGTCACGACCCGGTTGTCGCCGCCCGCATGCTCGCAGGCATGGATCGCGTTTCGGATGAGGTTGACCAGAACTTGAAGCGCACGGTGTTTGTCGACCGTCACGGTGAGTCCCTGCGCCACTTCCTTGACGATGCGCAGGTGGGGATGGGCGGCGGCTGAACCCATGCGCAAGGCATTCGTAATAAAGTCGGCCACCGCGATCGGCTGAGGAGCGCTCCAGGCCCTTCCCTGCGACTGCTGGGCGGTGACAATCGCCATGAGATGCTCGACCGACTGACGGAGCGCGGCGAGTTCTTGCAGGGCCGCGGAGCGCTCTCCGGCGAGGTGCGCCGATAGCTGCGACAAGTAGGGTGGTATCAGCTGACCCTTGGGGTCGTTGCTGAGAAACGAGCCGAGGTCGGATTTGTGCGCGTCAAACATCGCCACGAGCTTGTGAAGGCTGGACGCTTTTGAATTGGAGACGCCTTCGAGCAGGATGGAGGAGGCCACGTTGACGCTCACCAGCACGTTGGCGACATTGTGAAGCACGCCGGTCGCCACCTCGGCCATACCGGCACGGCGGGAGGCTTCGACCAGTTCTGCGTGGCTGCGCTCCAGGGCGGCTTCCGCCCGCTTCCGCTCGCCGATATCCTGAATCTGCGCGACATAGGTGGGGGCAAGACCCCGGCTGTCTGGAACGAGCACCATGTCCACCTGAAGCCAGAGTTCCTCGCCATTGGCGCGGCGGCTCAGCCGTTCGATCCTTTGGCTTGTGCCGAACGGATCCATGCATCCGGCGACGGGAGCCAGCTCGAAGACGTGCTCGAAAC